>Ga0193743_1000562_pt1 | contig 28995 bp, 33 predicted proteins | sample L2c2metaG_FD_143038 | JGI IMG/M metagenome (GOLD analysis project Ga0193743, IMG submission 143038) | Soil microbial communities from a riparian zone of the East river system, Colorado, United States - L2c2 | ecosystem: Environmental > Terrestrial > Soil > Riparian zone | place: USA: East River...
AAGCTTTCAATTGCTTCTGAGAGAGTGTGTACGGGGCTTGGTCTTCGTTCAATGAATAGAGCACTTCTGGAGAGCTCTTCGACTGCTATATCAGTGGATTCCGTGGTTGGTGATCTTCGTCCTTCCGTGGAGGATTCGGGTGTTCAGGGTCTGCTAAAGAGAAACATCCTTGCTTAATCTTTGCAGTGCTGATGGGGTCTTTCACCTCTACAGCTTTGTTCGGTTTCGGGTTTCGTTCGTTCGGTTGATTTCGCTTGTATAGAAACAAAGCGAGTTTGTAGACAGTTAGTCTTTTGTTACAACTTCGAAAGATTCAGGCTATTTGTAGCCGTGATCTTAGCCAGTCGTTTTGAGATCGAGTTCGTTCGAGACAAAAGAGTGCCTTTGTTGTCAAAGGTATTGTCTTAAGTTCGTTGAGTTGGTACAAGTCTTTATTAAAGACTAACTAAGGAACAAGTTGTAAACTACCAGAGTTTATATACTTGTAAAGACAATGAATAGTTCAAAATGAGAGAACAATGGTAAACCATTGTTCGATCAAGTCGTTGGTCAATAAACAAAAGAGAACAATGCAAGTGCATTGTTCTATTGTTCGATCAAAAGAGAGAACAATGCAAAAGCATTGTTCATTCGAAAGAAGTAGACAAAAGTAAATGGTAAATGTTCGTCGTCTGAGTGAGTAAGAAAGTAAAAATAAAGTGGAGTCGTAACATTACTCAGTTATTAACCATTACTAGTTGTATCTTCTATAGGTACAACTTATGATAATATATCAGTCCATTATTCCGAGACTGAGTTGTATCTTCTATAATTGAAGTGGGTGTTGAGCAGGTTTTTGGATTACATAAGGTGGCTGGTTCATAGTGGCCTCTACCTAAGATAGTTAGCTAAGAAATTGCACTTGGAAATTTATATATTCAAACAGTTCATCAATGTTAAGAAAGATGTAAAATAAAGTAAAAATTAGGCTCATGCAGAGAAATAATTCTTGAAAGACAGCATTCATGACAAATGCAAATATTACTCCTCTCAGAGAGGAGGTGTATGTGAAGGAAGTGCACTGTAAGGCCACTGCCCTTACAACCATATTTACATATATTTACAGACTTTCTTATTTGAGGTACCTACAAAAGGCCAGAATGCCTCTTAGATATGGACATCTCTTTCCTTCTTACACATACTTTCTCACTTGATCCAATAGACATCAATTCTGTTTTGCATGAGTCTGCCATTTCACATTGTCGTTTCTTGGTGTTTTCCTGTCATCATTCAATGGGTTTTCCATGCACAAAAAAAAACAAACTTTATCACTCCTAGCCTATTTCTGCTTGCTGTTTAATTCCCCAAAATGGCATATCCCAACCAATCTAAGACAAATTACAATGTAGATGATTGCTTGGAGGAATATACTTTTATTTTCTTTCCTTTTCCAGTTACTTCTCTTTTCAATTGATTTTGAATTATTCACCTAGTATTTTGGCTGAATAGCAATGGCCTTGGCTGGATAATTATGTAGTTTTATTATGTTATTCTTAAGACAAGTCTAATTCGGCAAGTACCCGTGCGAAGCACGGGAACGCTGGATTATTTCGATTTGTCAGCCCTACCGATCATTCTGACTCATCCACAATGAACACAATATCTTGTTCTTCGCTTGTCTATGATGACCCGCTGTGTTTTGCGAAGACCTCGTTTCCCTTCTATTACTCTCAGAAACCCAGCCTAATTCACGGTGTCCCAGATTTCATACTCACCCTGGCCGCACCAATAATAGCCTATTGGTGTTTTTCTCTATTCTTCTATGCCCTAGATATCTCTGGCTGGAAATGGTTGGAGAGATACCGCATCCACGATTCAGAAGAAGTTCAGGCGCGTAATTTGGCGACACGTTCGGAGGTCGTGTGGACAGTCATTCTACAGCAAGTCATTCAGATGGCACTTGGCCTCATCAGCGTGTCGGATGAATCTGAGCATATTGTTGACCATGCACAAGAGCTTCGCCGTGTTGCTTTTTTTGTGGATTCTCTGGCATTCGCTGTATTTGGAGAGCACATCACCCCATGCGTACTTGTGCCTGCCACAAATTTCTTGTATTGGTGGGGAGTACCCGTGCTTCAGTTCTTTGGTGCAATGTACGAACAACTTGACCTCATATGCGTAAAATTATCGATCTTAACTTCTAGGTTCATCTTCGACACATGGCAATACTTTCTACACCGACTGATGCATGTCAACAAGTTCTTGTACAAGCAAATCCATTCGTGGCATCATCGTCTTTACGTGCCGTATGCTTTTGGGTCGCTCTACAACCATCCTTTGGAAACCTTATTCTCAGATTCCCTGGGGGTTCTAATTACAGAATGGGCGACTGGTGTGAACAAACGTCAAGCCATGCTTTTGTTCACATTTTCGACACTGAAGACTGTCGACGATCATTGCGGATACCGTCTTCCCTGGGATCCATTGCAGTGGTTGAGTGGAAACAACGCAGATTATCACGATATACACCATCAAGTCTGTGATATTTTACGATTGTGGTTTATTTACATTGCTGATGTCCTCCCAAGGGTATTGGCATAAAATCAAATTTCTCTCAACCCCTTTTTATACATTGGGATGTTCTTCTGGGAACGAGGATGACGCGGGAAGACATTGAGCGACGTCAGAAGAATAAGGCACAATGAAGGCTCTCAGATCGGGCATCGTCTGCTCATCTAGAACGAGGGCATTGAAGGCTACCAGGCTGTCAGAGATGACTTCGAGATGGGTAGGCTTTCCATTTCTTCTTCGTATACCACCTCTATTCTATGGGAGAGTAAGTCGTCAATGTCCGCCTTGTGGACAGACTTTTTGTACATACTTTTAGATTTCTTTTCGGGTCTCTGCATTGGCAGGCTTTCAAAAGATGAGGCCTTCCGCCTTCCGCAGGGTGACTTCACTTGGTTATCTTCCGATTCGCCAATGCTGTCTTCGTCTTCGTTCACTTCAGCTCCGTCGGAATCATCGTCTTGTAATCCCTGACTGTGTTAATCAAATGTTAAGGAATTAAACGCCTGTGAGAGGTCCCTCAAGGTCAGAAAGGTCGTCACCACTAATATCGCTGACGGACTCTCGATCATCCATTCACCTTCCATTTCATATTTCTTCGTCTGTTCCGTCAGCCACCAAATCAAGATCCTCATCTTCTCTTTGTCCTACGGCACTTCCGTTACGTTCGCGATCAAGAATCGCTTGCCAGACGGTTTCGTTGACATTGGGTGGTCCGTCGCCATAAGCTTTCGACTTCAGTCTATCAATGAGTTCTTTTTCTATCGAATGTTCAAGGTGTGCAGCAGACAGTGCTTTGCGTTCCCGGACAGCCTCTCGTTCGATCGAGTTTTTTCTTGACGCCGATGAGTTTCGGTCTGACAATGTCAGCATGCAGAAAAACAAAAGGAAAAATTGCGCTCATTGTTGGCGTAGCTTCAGTCGGCGCATATTTATGAGATATTGTGTGATCTTCGTAGTCCTTTGCTTGCATTTATGAATTGTGGAATTTGGCCAGTGTATAAGCTCTCTGTCGATCTAGTGATTATATCACGAACGTGTATAAGACTTGCTCGAGTGCTGTCGTGGATAGAAACCTTGGTGATATCGCAAATTGCCGATCACCTGTTTGTGAAGGACTTCGGTCAATTCGCCGGGTTTAACCAATCCAACGTCGTGTATTTTTCTCTTGCATACCCCTTGAATATGGCTGTCTTGGTGTCGCCTAAAAACCCAAACCCAAAGGACACCAATACTTGAAGACTTCAACAGTCTTCATGTCATGAACAAACCAAATCCTAGTCGACTGACACAACGAGAATGGAAATACGAGCCACTTGGTGTCATTGGTCGGACAGGACCCTGGATCTTTTGGATAAAACTGAAAAGAGCGGCGAAGAGGCATCCGAGGTGTTGAGAGCTGTCGAAGTGGTCCAAGATGATATGAGTTGGAATTGGACATTTAGCGCAATCGAGGCAATTAAGTCTGAAATAAATTGATCCGTTTCAAGGAACTAGGACCGTACCGTCTGACGGGTACAGCTATACAATCGACGTTCATGAGACAGGTACCGTAGGCTCCATCCACCGTCAGCAGTGTGTAGAAGACATGGGATCAGCTGTCTAGTGGCCTTCATCCGATAGTCGGAGCGACTCTACTACCCGCTACCTTGAAGGAGAAATTCGATTGGCGAAGGATTTCCGACCAACTTCCGAAATGGGCCATTTCAGCATATCCGTGAGTTCAAACAACAAAAAAAAAGAGGATGGTAATTCTGATCCTGGATTGTAGTCTGCTTGCAGAGTTGAATATTGGGTCTGTAGCATTTCCGCGTTCTTCGTTGTGAAATCTCTTGCCATCTGTGAGCCAATGTCTGCTTTCAGAGCCGGTGAAAATTGCCACCATGACTGCCAACGGCCCTCACTCAAATGCCTATGCTCCCCCTGCCGACCCACTCACACCACGCAATCATGATGATACGTATAATCCAACATATAACGCTGGTACCTTTCTATTTAATGAGAGGACGACCAGATTCGTCATTTTGCCCCTGACCCCTTTCTTTGCGTTTACGTTCCAATCGCCAGTCTATTTCTGTGCGAGCCAACAGATTACGCTATTTTTTTGTTTTATCGATATCTTGCATTCTCAACTGTTATCTGTACAGTCTGACACGCATTCTTTATACCCACGCATCTCATACGTACAGCAGATACAATATCATGGCGATCTCATTGAATTCCCCGAAAACATCCAGACAATAAATAGCCAGACATCCGTGGATTAGTTCCACTATTAATAGACGATGTCCGTGCTCGCAGCTCAGCATTTAAAAGCACGGTGGGACAGTCACTACTGCAATTCGCTCTTTCATTCTCAGGTACAGTTCCCAGGCATAGCCCAGCATAGCCTTCATGCCTAGCTCAGCAGCAGAGGTACAATAGAGCTTGCCACCACTCGTCAACAATATCTCCGTGATCACGGCATGCCGACACCAAATGACCCTAAGCTTCCAAGTTATGCCAGACTGCAGACGCAACAATCTCCTCCTATAAGCGGATCACTACACCAGAGACATTTGGAAAAGGGTAGAGATCATAAATGGCTCTTGTTATTCGTGAGGAGTTCGTCGAGGGATGCCGCTTCAATGCCAACGTTCTTCGAGGATGATGATATCTCTGGATGGGTTGAGATTGATTTGGATAAAGCTGAGAGTATCAAGAGTGTCACGATCTCTGTTAGTTTTGATGATTTTGCAGCCCCCACCCCCCTTCAAATGATTTTGAGACTATCCATTTCAATATATAGATCCAGGCAGGAACCACTTTCGTCGGCCAGGACGAAAACATTTTTTTAGAACAGACACAAACCTTATGGACGGCAACTGCAGGAAATGGTTCCAAGCTAAAGGGGAAACATTCCTGGCCATTTAGCTTCGTCTTGAAACACGAGGTCCAAATGAAAGACGATAAGAAGAACGAGACGATGTACCGTATCCCTCCAAACTTTACGGAACGGGCTAGTCCAGCTTATATAGATTACAAGCTCTTCGTCACTGTGCATCGGGGAATGCTGAGGGTCAACCAAGTGTGCGTCGTTCTGGGTTCAAGAATCCTTTCATCTTGCAGAGCTAAAACTTTCGTGTTAGCCTTTCGACGAGTTTGGGATACTTGCCCAAGACATTCCCCGATCCCCCATCTGCCCTGAGACGGCTGGCATATGAAGAAGGTAACCAGCTTATCGGCCCAGATGGCGATCCTGAAGGCTGGAAAATCCTGGCTCCTATAAAAGTGAAAGGGACAATTTTCAGCGTCAAACAGGTTGAGGTAGAATGTACCGTGCGTTTGAATTCACCAGAGTCCTTGTATGAGAGTTTCAACATTTCTGATTCGCAAGTTATCTAGCTCGCCATTGCATTGCCGGTGAGTGTATGTTCTTCAGGTAAATGCGAAAATAATACGTTGAGAAAGGTTATTATCAGCTTTCATATGCTATTGGCTCGGCAATTCCATTTATCATCACTCTTACGGGAGATGATGAACAGGCGCTTGATGTTCTGGGAAATCCTTCAGCCATTCGATTACGGTTAGTGAGATCCATGGCGACTGGTTCAGAGGCGACCGATGATAGGGGTGTCAGGCGCACCGACAACCATTTTCTGGAACACGCCGGGCTAGCATACTTCTGGCTTTCCAAAGAAGAAAGTAAAGACGTGAACAAGCGTGTATTCCAGGGAGAATTAGAGTTGGTAAAGACTCTGAAGCCTAGTTTCAAGTTTCCGAATCTTACAGTCCGCGTGAGTACCATTGTGTCCCTGGAAATCGTTGACGAGATTTATGTTGAAATGATGAAAGTATATGCTGGAGCTTTTGCCTTTTGAAGCAGCAGGATTTGTGAAAGCTGCGAGCGAGGGAAAGAATTCTTTTCTGCTATCAGAGCAGGTGACATTAACTACAAGGCAAATCCCCGGATTGATTACTCGGTCTTATGCCCCTCCAGGATATGAGAAACCCCAGGCAGTGGATTACAACAAGTCGGTGGGGTTGTTGGAGAATGGGAATCAGAGATTTGTGCACTATCATCATCGATAAGTGCCTTTTGGGAGAGTTCTCTGAACTTCATGTTATCAATTAATTATGAACAAAGTATTTCAAAGATTCCATACCTCGCCACAGACTCGTGTCTTCTTAATCCTGTTGTATTGCCATGACCATGATTAGTAAATTCTCGAAAATATCATCACCCTTCTTTGAGTTCTTTCCATGAGCGCCAACGAAGTAGCTCATAACTCAAAACCGGGTGATGGATGAATGTAGAAGGTCACGGCATTTGATGCCTCCCTGGAGACTGGAGTGATATGAGATATATGTTCAAGAGGATTGCGCAAATCGCGACACTATAAATTACCAGAACTCTTCCAGCGATCCCGTATGTACGGGTGGCTAGTCCTTGCACCTGAAACGAATAATTCTTGTCATACTCTATGGGGTGTTGATCGGACTAGAAGGTTGAATATTCGAATGTCCAACGTTCAGATTCAAAGGAAAATTTGCGTTGTGTGGTTTCATGGAAGTACTGGATCAGATTGGGTATTTCTGCACCTTTCGGGAACCCCGCGCTACATTTACTAAGTCGTTTATATCTGGATCTGGATCTACCATACTTCGCATAAGGCGGGGTGGATTAAGGAGATTGCTTTAAAAAAAAAGATATCAAAAGCGAAAACAAGCAACCCAGATAGTCGAGACTGTCCTCGACCAGACCAAATGCAAATTCTGAACTTTGAACGTTTCAGGTAATATGACGATGTGACTAGCTAGCTTTAGATGTTAGAAGAAAAAAAAAGAGGGCTGGAAAGAACAAAACGAAGTAATCCCAGGCACTAAATTTGTGGAAAGATGAAGACAGAAAGGAAAGGGTAGAGAGAAAAGAACAAAAGAGGATCTGAGAGGATAAAGTCTTTGGAAATTTGACTGAATAACCAATAATAGGATAAATGAGTAAAAGAGGTAGGTAACAAAACTATGGAGAAATTTGATTGAATAAAACAACGGGTTGAGTGGGTGTGGAGATGGATAGATAGACCATGATCCGCGGGGCGTAAGCGACTACGTTAGTGTAATGATAGGGTAAGGAGAAGAAAAATAAGGAAAGGGGGAAACCTTTCCAACAGATGAAAGAATAATGATATCCAAAGCGGCTTTCCAACGAAAAAAAAAGAAAGGGTAAAAAAAAAAAGGACAAATCAAGCATCTTGAAGCTTCAACATCAACAAAACGAAAACGCGTAGCGATGCAACGAGGTACGGACAACCACAGGATCCAAATTATTGATTGGGATAAGGGGGTGGGGATGGATGAAGGCGAGTATGGAACATGGAAGAATGGAGATAGTGGGGTGAGACGATGCAAAGTACAATGGGAGGCTGAGGAATGGAAACATCCAGGAAAGGCATGAGCAGCAGAAACATGATTCATATGACCTAACGGTTTGATCATAGCAAGAGGCGTCCAGAGGAAGTAAGAGGAGGAATCCAGCCATCCACATATTTCATACCATGGAAGGCATGCGACGCTGGTATTGCGGTACGCTGGTTGAACGCACAGGTGGTGGGCGTGAGGTTGGTCTGCGGAACGTCTGCGTGAAGGAAAGTCAGTGTGTGAAACCTTTTCTCCCAGAGAGCAAAAAATAAAGCAGGAAGTTGGAATGGACAACCGTATGACATAAGAAATTCGGGATAGGAAGAAAGCAACTGAACATGGGTGGAAAAGACAAAAAAGACGCACATGTCTTGACATGATCATTTTAGCCATTGATACTGGTACATCTGATTGATAAAGTGCTGGTACTATAACAATAAGATAAGTTGAAGCAGGGCTCGATCTAAGCAGGAATTATATCAAACGTACGTGGATGCTCAAATGCTGGTCCCGGCCGTCTACCTCGTTGTTGTAGTTGCCAACCGCGCTCCTCTTCCGACATGGACACTCCATTAATTCTGTTTCTGACATTGGTAGGTAGGCCAGGTAGACTGTCCCATTTTAGTAATCCCCAACACCACGATATGGTCTTTTTGTCCGCCGTTGTACTGGGCACTACTATCGTGGACTTTTCAGGCTGTTTCCCTTTCACCGCGCTCGAAGTGGGTGATGGTCCAGAGCTTATCACCCCACCCACCACCACCTTATCCGTCGCTAAGACAACACTCTGGACAAGCGATATTGATCCTTTTTGTTGTGGCAGAGGCCTCATAAACAGCAATGCTGCACGTATACTGGAAAGGATGACGAGAGATGCTAGGAGGGTGAGAAGTACGCTGGGTTTTGCGAGGTGGCTGAGGATTGTAAGAGGGCCTGAGAGGGAAGACAATGACGGTAGTGAGTCAGTAAGTGAGAGACCCTGGACGGTGTCCATAGCAGGGAGCTGAACGAGCATCATAATGGTGATACGACGGAGGGAGGGAGTGAAGAGGGGGGAGACCGCAAAGAAGAGGTGAAAGACGTGGTCACCAAGGGAATATCACGCAACAATAAAGTCCGCTCGGCTTTTGCCGCACCCCCGAAACAAATCGTGAAACCGAAACCAGCATGCGTCCTTGATATACTCGCCAATATGCTCGCTGCTGGCAGTCCACCTCCTCGACTTTCTTGCCATCCACGATGGACTCGTTAGTTGGCTGTGCGCCATCCGCGAATTGAATATCGGTTATCGGCAAATAATATCATCCACGGGTCATCTAATCTTATCATGTAAATGTCATCCAGTAAGGCCTGTGATAACTTTAAGCTTGGTTCTACAATAGACTATCAATTAGAAGTGCTCTATCGCCTCTGAATAACCCGCGGGTCCGCTTCATTATCGCTATAGAACCCCGGACCGTTCTCAAGCGACAAATGAATTCACCAATAAGTATGATCATGGGACGGACACCCATACTTATATCTCCGAGCCAGACGTAATAACAATTTTCCCCACCCTGTGGAACCTTAATCCCAGAAGCGATTGCAAAGGCTAGACCTGACTAGGCATGAATACACTCTAATACACTACGTGGACACTTTTTTCTTATTAATGTCGCGTTGAAGTCAGGCTGCTAACACCAAATCATGGAGTCATGGTGCGGCAATTTTCCCAACTTCATTTTTTACAATGTGCTCTATGCTATACTTTGTATTAATTATTGCCAGCAGGAAGTTGGAACGTCCTTGTTGACCGAGACCGGTTTCCACGTTTGCAAGGGGGCCAGGGGATGGATGAAACGCTAAGATCGTTCAGTTCCATCAGCGTGAAGGTTAGGCAAGGATTGGAGCGCTAGCGGCCCCATTAATTTCCAACCTATTGCGCATGAACCTATTTGAACTTGCATGGTTGATTCATAAAATCCTATGAGTTTCTCCAGCGCCTCCCACTGTATCTTCATTGAAGTTTCATTTTGAGCTTCTGCAGTGTCATTTGAACTCAACTCTAAGTTCTGAAAATGGCTGTACTATCCTGTGCCCACACTCCAGAGGGGCCCATCTTTCGATGCAGCCGGTTTCCTCTGCCTCCGCCTCATAAAACATTTTGAAACTTAATATATAAATTCCTCGACGATATCTATTTGAAAATATTCCGATGGGTTCTAGCAGGCTCCTAGAACCAGCACGCTCGTATCGCGAGATGGAGCCTCAGCGGGACAATTTATCTTATCTCATCAAAAGGTAAACAAAGTTAGACTCGTTTACCTTTTGATGAGATAAGATAAATTGTCCCACTGTCAGGATGAAGCTCCATCTTGCGATACGAGCGTGCTGGTTCTAGGAACCTGGGTTTGTAGGTACAAAATCTACCATGTCACGTTCGCCGATTGATGCCGTGTCGGAGTTTAATGTAATTGATGCGTAGCCAAATGCATCTGTCTGAACGAAATTCCAATGACGGGTAAAGGCAATCCAGCGGAGTTCAAATCGAATGGACAAGAGTGACCTTGATGTGACGCACCGAAAGCATACTTCGGTTGATGGTAGATGCCGTTTAAAGGTCCGACAGATTCGCTACATTTGTACAACAAATACGGAGGGTCCAAAATTTCTACAATTTCTTATTCCCTTGATAAAAACACTCCTTTTAACATTCTAAACAAAATTTGCAAGCAGAATTTTGATTGGATAAAAATTGACGGAGTTAATTTCCTTTTGAATTTTGCCAAGCTACATCAGATTCATATATACCAAATACGGAAGGTATTACCAAAAAAAGATATATAGCCGTTATTTAATCTAATCAAAAGCTTCAAACCATCTCGGTAGGCATCCATTTACCGCAACATTCAGTTGTTATCTCCAGCGTGAGGCTAGGCCTGAGTCTCATTGGATCTAATCAAAAGCTTCAAACCATCTCAGTAGGCATCCATTTACCGCAACATTCAGTTGTTATAAATTTTGTGTCTATGTATCAATGCCACTACACTGTGGTGTTGTCAAATCCCTGCCTTTTTCAGATTTTATCATGGGCCTTTTCTACATCTGGAAATTGCTATGTCCACAGAAGGTGTCCCGGTCTGACCAAAGTCATCAAATGATGGTGTCGTATCATTTGATGGTGGAATGACTGTACTTATAATTAACAAAAAAGGTTACTGATTTAGCCGGTTGCGAACGCGGAACAAACTTGAGCTACTTAGCAGGACCCCTGAAAATGCCTGGCTGTATCCGAATCTGGACAAGTTTTGTGAAAATATACTTTTGAGTCCAGACACTATTTTGAACTGGATAGATTCTGAAATGGACGAGATTTGCCGTGTGCTGACGTTCACTTGCCGTGATCCCACAAATGTTGGAGTCCAACTAATGCCGTCTCGTTTGCCGGGATCCAAAAGTGGATGATCCCCCTTTCCTGCATACCCCTGAGAAGTGGGACTGATAAAGCTAGTTTTTACTGATAAAGGCTGTAGAAGAGCGATAGAAAATTTTTACAATTATTCTCTCATGGATGAATCAACACCAAGTGATCCAATAGGTCTTTCTAAACATCCCTCAACCACCTTTTGGGAAGGACCTAACAGACTATCAACCTCCTGTATATCAATCGCATACCCCACCTGCACCAATTGTTAATCGAGTGGAGGGAGGGTTGGAGATATCTTTTCTTACGCGAAATCAGGTGCGTTGGTGTGCTCTCACGTGTGTTGCCGCTGAGAGATTTGCTACTTCGGTTAACTGGAAACACTTTTTTCTTTTATTCTATTTGCAAATCATTCCGCTATTATTTCTGCCATGTATACCCCAAATATATAAAAAGCTCACAAAAGAAACTCTCGATGTGAGCAATCGGCAATATCAGTACCTTCACCATATCTATAACAAGTACCTGCACCTCTCTCAGGGCCCGAACTCGATGTATGCTAGTGCAAAACTGACATTCCTCCACAGCCTGCTTTCCGGAGATGATTTTGAGCATTTTTGAGACCGGTTCCAATTGGCCAAATTTCTGCGAAAAAAATGGCATTTTCGGAGCTAGCCTGAGAGTCGATCACTAGTTTCGATTCAGACAGTACATATCAAATGACCCCCAGGAACGATTTTCATTATCCATCACGAAACTTCTCCACTGGCTAGAATTGGATAACAATCATGCTCAATGACTGATAAATGAAATTTACAAGGACAGCCGTACACATGTCCCAAATAAAATAAACTTTGTGGATTATATAGCCCCGTTTGCGGCGGAAAGGTGGGTAACACCGTAATAAATTTAGCCCTTGACCTCGAGGCCTTATGAGAGTGGGTAGACCCACTTCATTAGCGCTACCTTGACTCTAGAGTCTATAGAACGGACGCGAGGTCACCCGTCGATTCTAGCCTTCGTTTCTCCATTACTGTTTTCACCGTCCAAGGCCGAATTCAGCTCGAAGCTTGAAGCCAGCTGTCGCCGACGGTCCCTCAATTATTAATAAACTTCTAATAGTCTGGTCTTTTCCTTCCCTCGCTCATCGGCCTCAGGCCGCTGCTCTTGCGTCTGAATGCTGAGCAGTCAGCTATACTCAAAGTCCCCCGATCTGGATTGGCAAATCGCCATTCGTCGCACTCTAATTCTCTTTATAATCATTCAATTCCTTACTGGTGCCAACGTTGCCGCCCAACAACTACGGAACGTCTCTATTCCCATCACATCGCCACAGATCGTCTACACCCCCTTTGTGTGTAATGCATCGACAGTACTTGCTGATCCACAGTCATGTGCTGGTGCTTGGTAGGTTTCGTCTTCGCTCAGTCGGTAGCAGTTCACGACCCCGATCCCAGGCAAGTATCAAATTCTTCAGCCCGGCAGACGATATCTTCTACCGGTCCATCTTCGGCGTCAGGGAACATTATACCACAGATGTTTTTCAAATTTCAAGGTATATCCAAACGCCTTTGTAAGCCATTGGAATTTCTCTTACTTTGCCATCACGCACAATTAGCATCTAGCCTCTTCCTCACCACTGCCCGCTCTTCCAATGCTTCGGTTAACCTCACCCTTTCGGCTGGTGGAATTGACATTTGGGATATCTTCAACTCCTCTCTTAGATCTGTGTCTATCGTCAATCTGCCGCAAAATCAGACCACACTTCTCACCATCACATACATCCCAGCTGCAGACTCAACCCTATTCGGCCTACAGTCTCTTATGATAACTATTCCTGCGGATGTGTAAGGCCCCTCTCTAGCATGATGTATTTCACAAAAACATACTTTTTCCTACTAGACCTATAAGCTCCGTCCTCCCAACCCCAACCCTACCTCCCTCCGCTTCGCTTCCAACATTTGTTCCTACAACAAGCAGGTCTTCAGTGACTCCAACTGTCACTGTAGTGATAAACGGTAATTCAAACAAGAAGAAAATTGCCCAAGCTGTTGGGATTACAATAGGCCTGGGGTTAGGATTGACAGTGCTTGCCGCGACCGCGTATTATTACTGGAAAAGACGGCGGCAACGATTAGAGGATATCAGGATCGAAGAAGCAAAGTCAGAATGGAACAGAAATGGATAAGGTCAGCCTTTGGTTGTGTTGGTTTTCTTCCCATTTCATACACGGTTTTAAATCATTCGGCCAGATCATGGATGGACCTTTACTCACATATGTGTATCCTTTTATTATATTTTTTCATGTTCAAAAAAAAAACAGGGACAATAAAATTTGGCATAATTACATTGGACAGGTTCATCTCTTGAAATTTTTTTGGATCAGTCATCACATTGAGTTTTTTTGTTTCCCTCACATCCATGCCACCTTCAAATTTCCTCTCGATGCGATGATAGGAGCCTTTGGATGAAGTTCGTTTCTTTAGGTTACACCGAAATCGGGAAAGTGTGGAGTTCAATGTTCGACTACTTAATTGCGTACGCTGAGTTAGTGCTTGTAGAAAAGACTATACCCGCCCGGCATAGTGGATTTTTCTACACGAGGAATGAGGTCTAGCGTTCGACCCTCCCCAGAGTCAGGTAGCATTAGACCCCGACCTGAACATACAAAGTTGAAAGGACGAACAATTTGTTTAATACGGTGCGCGTGGTTACCAGCCCTAACATAGGCATATAATATACACCAGCCAAGTGCAATTGGGGGGGTGCAGTTGACATCTTGTTTTCAGTTGAGCGTTGTATGGGAAAGGTTGTTGTCCAAATGGATAAATCATGATTGTCGTTGATTCAATGATTGTTGGCGGTTCCGAGTTCTCAGTATTGATTATCGCAGACCATTGATAGCAATCATGATCATTATATTTTACACACACACACACTGGCAGGGAGCGTTTCAAAAAGGTCTAGGTACTATACATGTTCGAGAGAGGACTGGCGGGATTATTCCCAAAGAGAATTATTGTATGCTGGCGCTATCCGATAAGTATCTGCACTTGGCAATGACTAAAAAAAAAGGGGGTTACATACCACTAAGTAACATTACTTTTCAGGGAGCAACAGTAAGATGCCTCCGATGAAAAGCACGCATCTGAAGACCTGATAGAATAAACCCAATTTTTCTTCATCTGCATCCGATTCGAAATAGTCGTCGCGGTGATCGCCAGGGACTCCGGTGGTTCCATATGACTGATTAACAGCGACCACACCGACTTTGGGGATGTGGTCCCCACAATTTGGGCTTGATTTGTGCGTCGAAGCATGCGTATCTCCTATAATGAAAAATATAATGGATGGTAGTGACGAGAAATGAAGATGGAAAAAAAAAAGTCTTTACCTTGTTCGACACCCTCCTGTCCACACTCTTGTGAGAGAATCAAGCCAATATTCTTGGGGATTTGCCAGACGATGAAATAGATGGCGATGAAGCCATGTTTTGGATAAAAGGACCATAAAATAAGGACAAAGGCAGATAGTATATTGTGCTCGACGACTTTTAGAAAGGGTGCTTTAGTATAACCCAAGGCTGATTCACAGACTGCGGTCACTGCACGGTAAACTTCCGTCAACACGGCAGTTATACCTTCAATGGTAGGGATAGGGATAGTGATAATGATATCTCTGGTCGGTGCCATGGTGAAAGGAGAAGCTGCCGTACATACCGGACCGACCCACAGTGTTACAAATAGAACAAAGTTTACCTTGGGGGTTGGCTATCATGGGAGTGTACCATATGTATATACGCACTGGGATAACAAAAAAAAGAAAAGTACTCAGAAACAAAGCGCTCAAGACCCTGGAAGGTGTCGGAACTTGTCAGCGTCCTAGTAAATTTAGTTTATTCGACAAATAAATTGCTAGTTTCAAGTAGTCGCAAGGATGCACGTGAGAGTAGGAAAGCATTGAACATATTAGAGTAAGTAGACCTTGTACAGGGAATGTCGACATCTATTAGCAGCGCAACCATGAAATTAAGCAGCGGACGTATACATTCCCCCTCCCCAATATTGGCCACCATACTTCAACAATATCACAAGTGCAGCATACACGCACAATAACCCAAGGATCCGCCACAGGAAGCCTACAAAAGCCATACCGGCATTGTCTTCAGCACAATTTTCATTGTCAGTCGCGCCATACGATTGAGATGTAGAAAAGATGCTGTCCCGAGGTGTTAGGCCTCCATGAACTCGCGATTGATATCTTGACACATAGGGATCTAGATGTAAAAAAAAAAAAAGAAAGCATGTCGAGGAATGGGGTGAAGTAAATCAACTTGTTCTCAAACGAGCCAACAAAACACTCACCATGCCTCACACCCCCTTCTCCAAACCCAATACAGTTGAGGATACCGAGGATCATGGCATGGGGTATGATATAGAAGAAGTAGTACATGGCATTGAAGGGAGACTTTGGGTAGAAGGACCAAAGGAGCAGAATAGCAGCGGATGCATAGGGATAGCGAACAACTTGGAAGAGAATAACACACAGTTCAATGATCACTTCGTTCGAATAGAACTTTTGTCAATGGCAAACTTACGCACTTCGCGATAAATTTTGAGCAGCGCTAATTTCAAGCCTTCAAGAGTGGGTAGGGTAATACAGAGATGCTTTGTTGCTTCAATCGCTGTAAGGCAAACTCGTTGAGTGGTGGGAGGCATGATGATGTACGTCTGTAGTTTAGTGGCCAGTGTTGATCAACATTACCAGACCGAGAGATCAGAACGTCCAAGGGAGCCAACTTGAAGGATATTCGTGAGCTTGAACGTGTGAAAGCCGGGAGGGCAGGCAGCATGCAACAAGGTCACAAGGTCCAGCGCTCAAGCCCCAAGACTCCCAAGTCCTTCTTCGAGAAATATAGAACGTATATGGTGAATCGACGTTAGAAAAATACCAAAAGCAAGCGTGATCATACGGGTCGGCTAGCTGACGCTGGGCACGCAGTGCTAGCTACAAATCTTCGGTCTGACACAGAACGAATATATAAGGATGATCTTGAAACTAAGTATCTATGTAATGTGGAACTTTGAAGAGATCTCTGATGTCCCATGAATTCCAACTCCAACATCCCATCATGAGAACGATTGGTTGAATTATTTGTACAGCGAAAACAAACGACATGCATACCATCGTGATCGTTTATTGTCCCTTGAAAGATGGTCGGTACATCGCCAGTGCTGCACCTCTGATCAGAGTTATCATCGCCTATGGATCTTGTGGCTCAGCCGTGATATGCGAAAAAGCTTATATTCTTTGCATACCTGAACAAGCAAGCCAGCTATTATCGTCCTGTAAATGTTTCTCTCCCTGAGGATGATGGAATCTGAGGAAAATACGGGTACAAGGTCCTCCCTTGAAGCTTGAATTACATGTATGTATGTCGGGGGGCTGGGACAAGAAAAAGATGACTTATGTACTTGTTATTAACACGTGAAACGTTGAGATTGCTGTCGACGAACGAGGCGAATGCTTCATTTCCCACCTGTGGGATAATTACAATTATTACATTGCAATATAATATGATAGGAAAAGAGCGGCGTACCCGCGGCACGCCATAATCAATCATATTGACCTTGACGCCTGGTAAAGACAATGACCAAAAGACGCTGTCCAGAAGTGCAAGGGCTGCGCCTAGAGGGAGGATTGAGAAAAATCCATCTAAAAGAATGGGTAGCATAAGTACCCAAAGAATGCCCAACGGTAGTAACCTGGTTTAGCCCGCTCTGCTGTAAAGCAGTCTGAACTGACGTGAGCACCGAATCGGCCGTCCTGGGATGAAGAAAAAGAAGGTAGTCAAGCACTTACCACCGCCACTCGAAATAATATACTTGCTTGGCATTGTTCAGCGGAAAATCCATCATGTAGGCACCCTACAAGACCATCTTTTCAGCCAAGTCATGAGCGTTGATTGCAGATCACTCAATTACACTTTGGAGGGGTCAGTGCCTTGGTATGCGACGACGACTGTCTGGAATTTGCAAATCTGGAAAGGTGCAATGGTAACATGAATTGTAGTAGTGTTTACCTGGAGAGTGGGATCAATCCCAACATACCAAAATTGGACGTCTATCCCATCTCCTCCGGCTGCGATAGGCTGGGAGTGGGATTTGCATCGCAATTCGCTGATCAAGACATTTATTAGCCCATTTTTTGTGATATAGTATGGCTTTTGTAGTAATAAAAGAACAACCACCGCAAGACCAATTGAGAATTTGGGACGGTTGACAATAACCAATACTGACGTAGAACGTAAAAGGCTTGAAGCTGGCGATTTGGTCGGGAGAAAGAATACTGTCTGACGGCGTATAGGCGTTGCGCGCGCTCTACTCGGACAAACAAAAGCTGCTCCAAGGATGACAAGGAAAGACTTGGCGCGAAGAAAAAAGCAGGGAAAGCTCATGAGATGGAATGTCGAACAGAAACGCCTCAAGGACTAGATATAATAGAAAGAGGAAAAACCAAGGCAGGCTTAAGTGAAAGGAAGGACTGAAAGATCAAGATTGAGGTGCAGCTCTCTGTCTCTTTAAAATGGCCTGGCAACAAGGTGATATCGTGATGTCCCAACAACATCAGACATGTCAGTTTGATATGCACTGCAGAGTAGCGTTGCAACAGCGACCCAAGCTGCTAAATCTGTTACCTGTTTCAAGAAAGCCACACAGGTCATGGTGCAATACAGCTTGGAAACACACTGGCGTCCAACGACGTACCACCTTGGTGCTGCTCGGCTCATGGGTCAATTTGAGACAAATAGGCAGGGTGATGGAAGATTTGTTCGATATCTGCAAACGCCAGCAAGTGCCCACGACCGAAGCGATCCACACGACCCCATTGTCTAGTCAAAAGGCTTTCAGGATTTCTCGGCGAATCTGGAGGGACTGAGGTACTCTGTCAATACCCTCGAACACATCCGGTTGCCATCACGAGTGAAGTGGGAAGGTTTAAAATGATGCGCTTCTAACAGCTCTGCCGGTTCAACTAGTGCCTCCATGTTCCGGAGTCATTGAAGTAAATGAGGTTTCCGGGTAAAAGTTTGTCTATATGATGCCCGGAGTTGGTAAAGACCTGGCACTCTAGAGTCCTACTAGATCGGGCGCATTGCCAACAAAGGAAGGATGTGACTTATTTTGATGCCCACGGCGACACGTCAGTGTGGGATCGACGTGGATGTACATAGATTTAAATAAGGACTGCATTGGACTATAGCGGCGGAGAGCTTTCCACTTTCCATCATGTTGTCTCCTCACCTCCTTGCGCTCGCATTCACAATAGTACCTTCCTTGGTCTCTGCTGCTCTCTTTCCCCCAGACTCTATGGTAAAGATGATTGATGCAAAGGCTTTTAAGGCGGCGATGAAGGCAAATGTGGGTTTCCTTGACTTTTCCTGGACTCGAAGGATGATGCTAATTATCTCTTCAGGAATCAACTATGGTGGCTTTTGTTGCACCTTGGTGTGGTGTACGTCATAAATCGCTTCAACGATACATCCAGACTTACCTTTAAAATAGCACTGCAAAAGGCTGGTTCCGGAACTTAGCACCGCTGCTTTGGGCCTGTATCCATTAGTCCCAGTGTACGCTATCGACTGCGACGCTGAAAAGAATAAGCGATTTTGTTCTGAACAGGTTAGTTGTGGTGCATTTTCTTATTGCCATCTCTATCAACCTCAATTCTTCAGGGTGTTCAAGGTTTCCCAACTGTCAAAGTACGTCAGTGGTCCGTCTCCGTTTCTACAAGAGCTAACCTTGATTGCGTAGCTATTTCCTCTAGGAAACGCCGCCCCCCCCGTACTTTACGATTCCCCCGAACGAACTGCCAGTGGCTTGTATTATTTTGCAACAAGAGGGATACCCAAGTCTTTCACGAAACTTTACTATGACCACGATATTTCACCATGGGTCGAGAAGGTTTGGCCGGATTTTATTGTTCTCATACCAGGATAACTCATTGTACTATACAGCACCAAAGCACACCTCGCGCACTCCTTTTGAGGAAGGACAAGAGACCGCCTCTCTTATGGCAAGTCCTCGCTAACAAATACCGAGGACGGCTTGAATTCGGAACACATCGCGATCGCAATGGGCTAACGTCTGTTATAATGGGCCTTGAAGCTGGAGAAAAGAAAGAATCCAAAGTTCTTCTATACCCAGCTGGATCGACCAGTTATTTTCGTTATCAAGGTATGCATCTCTACCCTTACATCTTGTTCATTCATTTTGAACGGACCTACGATTTAGGCATCAGCAAATTCGACTCTTTATCGAAATTCTTTGACTCAGTGCTCGATGGTACTGCTGATTTATCATCAATTATCGAGGAAACCAAAGCCGAAGAATATGTTATTGACGAGAAGGAACTTGAAATTCAACGAAAGCAGGAAGCCCAGCGGATAGCTTTGTTGCATGGTGGCTTTAACGATCTCATCGATTTTGAAAAGGCTATTAAGGATGGTGCCGGAGCTGGCTTCCACGATACTCACGGATATGCAGGTGGTATTGGTGGTATTCCTGAACATTTGAAGAAGAATCCTTCAGACGCTGGCATCATCACATCATCTGATATCCCTCATTCTGCCAGCGCTATGACCGACGCTGCCACTGCCACGACCGCCTCTACACCGGCTGGCTCAACATACTTGGAAGTACCAGGGCATACTGCAACTCCTCTCCCAGTACAGAAGGAAGACGAAGCCTCAAAGAAACCTGTCGCTGCGCCTGAATCCATCATGGCCCCCGAGGCCGTTGTCGAAGATAAGAAAAAGGATGCCAAGGAATGCCCTGTCGAGGTCCAGGAAGAGACAATTCCAGAACAAGTCGTTCTCGAGGTCGCCAAGAACCATGATGCCGAACGTCCCAAAGACGAACTTTAGTCCTGAGTTTTTAGTGGGCCTATTGTAGAATAAATGGCAATTCAATAACATTTATTTGACTTATTGACACGTTCAAATTGGTTGCAAGTTTCGGTGTTGTGACATCTGAACACCTCTGTCACGACACGTGATGGACCAACGCTTCTGGTCACGCACTCAGCGCTCAGCACCATCGTTTCAACAGAACAGGGCTTATCCATGAACTGAAGTGATCTATAACCTCCTAATAACAAACTTTGATCGGGAAGCACATTCGAACGCCAATTAGGGCCCATCTGAAAACTCATACCAGACTCATTCATGGCTCGAGGACACCCTGCTTCACCAGATGCGGTCTCCTTGCCGAAAGTGTCTTTTACCAGCGTCTCCGACGAGATCTCGAAATTACCTGCAGGAGTGAAAAACAAGGCTGCAATTCCATTTGGATGTGGGTCTTTCGGCTTTCAAGTGAGATTTTTGAAAGGCACTGAAATGGACTGCGAGCAGACAACGATTTCTCAGAGTTTTCAAGGCCGTCAAGTTATGTTAGACATATTGGTACATGCTCTCTTGTGGGTATTACTCAAATTCAAAAGCTGATTATGGATCATTTTTGCACAGAACCATTGGAAAGCGATCTTGCGAAGACAGTGGAATATGATATGGACGAGCAAGGTACGTGTTCAGTGTTTCTTCCCCCCCCCACCTATTGGACTATCTGAGCCTTTCTGTAGATGAGGAGTGGTTAAACGCCGTAAATGAGGATCGAAGAAAGAATCAGTTGGATAAAATCGACCAAGAGTTGTTTGAAATCATGATGGATCGTCTAGAGAAGGAGTGGTTTGACCTCGTGCGGCCCCTACCATGTTTTTGTTGGAAACGTGATTGACTCCTTGTATGTGCGATTCAGACGAAAAACTTACAAAAACCTGACCTCGCTATGCCTTCCGAGGATTCGACGTGTGCCATATGCGATGACTCTGAGGGAGAGAACAGTAACGCGATTGTCTTTTGTGATGGGTGCAATTTGGCGGTGCATCAAGGTAATTCATGGCTTATCCTCACTATCAAAGCTAAAAATACCATCAGATTGCTATGGTGTACCGTACATTCCAGAAGGTCAATGGCTTTGCCGGAAGTGTACGGTCTCCCCCGAGAATCCTGTTGTAAGCTAATCAGATTCTTCTGCCAGCATCCTTCTTAATATTCATTCGAGGAATGTATTTTGTGTCCCAATGAAGGTGGGGCATTCAAGCAAACCCTACATGGAGAATGGGTTCATCTTCTCTGCGCCATTTGGATTCCCGAGACAAGAGTTGCGAATGAGGTTTTCATGGAACCTATCACAGGAGTGAATAAAATTTCGAAACCACGTTGGAAGCTGGTTCGTCTTCATTTCAACATTTGTTCTTCATACAACTAAATTTTTTATGTCTAGAAATGCAGTATCTGTGATGTCAGGGCAGGGGCATGTATTCAATGTGCTAAAAGTTCCTGCTTTCTCGCATTCCATACTACGTGCGCTAGGAAAGAGAAATTACTATTGCCCATGAAGAGTGCTCACGGAGCTGAACCGGTAACTTTGACCTGCTATTGCGAACGTCACCTTCCAGTATGTTCGGTCACTTATTCCGGGAGATTGTTACTGATATGAAGCCTAGCAAGAGCAACAAGTTGCACGGGCTGCTGCTTTAGAAGCTGAAGAAGCACATGAACACACAGCCCATAACAGCCAACTCGCTGCTAAATCTGCAAGAGCCTATGCGAAGACTTACAAACCTGGTCCTCCTCTTGTGCCCGCCATTGTTGTAGATCGCATCATGTTATACACGGATAAGCTAAGATACCGAAAGAAGATCGATTTTGCGCGTATGTTATGCCGATATTGGAGCTTGAAGAGAGAAGCCAGGCGCGGCGCGCCACTTTTGAAGAGGTTGCACCTGGAACCTTGGACGGCAAGTGCTGGTGCCAAAGTCCAGACGGAAGAAGATAAACTGATGCGCCTTGATGTATGTGTCCATCTTATGACTTTTGATCAATGGATGTTTTTATGCTCATGGTTTGTACAGCAACTCAATCGGTTGCGCCAAGATCTGATCAATGTCAAGGCTTTGACACAACTTTCTTTGGAACGGGAAGGCACGAAATTCAGGCAGACAGAGATCGGTCATGACATTCTGGTGGCTGCATTACTTCCTCTTCACGCTTCACTGCGATCAGCCTTTGAACGAATAATGAGGCAAGTCTCCTTTTTGTTATCTCATTCTTCGTCATTGCTTTTGTTAAATGCATGGCCGAAATTAGTTTTGACAAGAAGGATCACTTTAAAAATCCCGTATCGAAGACCGAAGTACCCGATTACTTTGACATCGTCGAGAATCCCATGTGTTGGACCATGATCGAGGCCAAGATCAATAAATTCGAGTATTGGGATTTTCAAGCCTTTCGGGTGAGGCCCTATGTTTCTGTTCCTTGACACGTTCGTGCTTACATGGCCATAGCACGATGTTGAACTTGTTATCGGTAATGCCCTTATGTACAATAAAGCAGGGACTCAGTTCCATAAAGATGCTATACGCATTCAAAAGGAATCAGGACCCATTCTTGACGACGTCCAGAAGCTAGTCATCGTCCATAACCTTCCCTTGGATTCCAATAGCAAAGTGGAGGATGGCATCCATGGCTTTGATAAGCTACCACCTATTGGCGACCTCGAACCTGCTCTAGATGTGCTTGAACTCCTCATCTCATCTGAAAGTTTCAAGGAGGACCTCTATATGGAAGTTGGCAACAATCCCGTCGTTACTTTGTTCAGCTATGAGCTTGCGACATGGAAACCTCCTCCTCGGGATCCTGAAGATGTTACCCGAAGTAGGAAGGAGAAAACCAAGCCAAAACGAGATCGCAAAGCCGAAGTAGAACGTGCCAAGGCCAATAAAGAGGCTGGTGCCGCCGGTGCAGGCATCGATGTTAGAGAGGCGGGGGAGAAGGCAGGGATAGAGAGGAGGAGAGAGCAAGAGAAAGAGTTGCAGGCTGCTTTGGATAGTTCATCTGGTTTTCGTATTCCTAGGACACGAAGTGCGCTTGCTGCTGCTGCCGCTTTTGAGGCAGAAGCTCGTGGGTCGTCGGCTGCTGCCGACGATGTTGGGTCAGAATCAAGCAAAGCGAACAAATCTCGGAAACGACCTTCGGTGACTCCTGTCGGACAGACCTCCGTTCCGAGAGTCGTGAATGATGTTGGTAACCGGGATTCATTCAGTATGTTCAATGCCGGTTGGATCCTACCCCCTGATCAAAAGCGTGGTGGACGGGCATCAGCCCTGGATCGATCAGCATTGCCACCACCGAGGAAGAGGGCGAGAACGGGTGAGTTGATGTTGTTCGCCACCTGACTTTTCTTCGTTGACTTTGTTTGCGTAGATTTTGGAAATTCGCGACTGTCCATCGTCAGCACAGCGGCCTCTGACAATCTGACTTTATTACCTTCGGACCCTATTGAGGTTAAACACAATCCTAATGAACGTACCGATGTTCCAATGGACGTAGATGGATCGGAAGATGACAAACAACAAGGGCGCTCAAATTCGATAGTTCAACCTCGTAAAATGGAGAGTGTCCCTCCTGCTCTTTCTATGGACGACGAGTATGGAGAAGGAAAAGAAAAAGAAGGACGACCCCATAATGTGGTCAAACAGCCCAACGGTGTCGTCGTAATCGAAAAGCTCGACACACCTGCTACTCGTCGTGAGAAGAACCTACGCCGGAAGGCAGAGAAGCAGAAGATGGTAGCTCAGACTGGTGACACTATCTCTGCTGGAAGCAGCAGTAATCTTTCAGTTACACAACTGTCACAACCTGCACCTTCGTCCACGACTTCTCAAGCACATAGACCTTTGAGAATAAAGGTAACTGATGATATGGAATCGGAGTTGAGCGAGTTGAGCGATCTGGCCAGCGAGGAGCAGGATAAAGTAGAAGAGGTCGCCATCGCGGAGAAAGAGCTGAAGGATGAAGCCGAGACGGACGGGCTGTATCCAAGGAACAAGAGAGAGAAGGAGAGAGAAGTACCGAACAGTCCTTCAAAGTCTGAGCAGTCCTTGCCAAAGAAAGATGTGCCTAAACCGAAGGAACCACATATGGATGATTTCCCAGGTGGCACGCTTGGTAAAGTTTATGTTATAAATGATCTACCCACACTTTCTAACATGTTGTTTACCCGACCTTCCTTCCCTAAAGTCTGGGCCAAGGCAGGCAAGTCCAATGAATGCATTGCTTAAGATGGTACTTATTTTCTTCATTTCGCCATTAGATTCATTTCCTTGGTGGCCCGCTGTGGTGCACCCGCCCACCAGTCCCAATGTACCTCGAAACATCTACCAAGCTTGGCAAGACAAGACTGCAAGGCGGAATATCCAGTTATTTATCGTACAATTTTATGATAAACAGGAATCCTGGTGAGTTCGCATTCCTCCTTATAAACTTGTTTACTGACTTGCCTACTTTAAGGCAAAGCGTCCCAATCAACAAACTGGAACTATTAGGGGAAGATACACGTGAGTGCCTCTATTGGTAAGTTACCTTGTTCTGATATACCCTATTTAATTAGAGCTCGACAACGAAAATCTTACTTCGGGCGCGAAACAGAAATGGAAGCCATCTGCTTCGAAACAACAGTGTCGAGAAGCATACAAGTTCGTTGAAATTTAACATTGTTCGTGTTATTCTCTTACACATTTTGCATCTAGGAGGGCCATGTCGGAGATGATTCAGGAGGCCGAAGGTGACGATGGAGAGACGAGTGTTGGCCATATCAATCTATGAAGTGCTTCTTTGGAGCTGTATTTTGCTTTGAGTTCTTTGTTTTTATATATGTTCTGTCGATTTCATTCCTATACTCATATGTGTTAGCCGGTAGGCATTATCATTAACCCAAACATAACGGAATATGAGGCTGATGGTAAAAATAAGAATAATACGGTAGCAATTTGGGATCGGCGAGTGATAATGGGGATGGTAATAATTATCGGCTGACTACGTTACAGGTAAAGACTCAGTTACCTCGCCAACTCTGGGTAGAACGCAGGCTCCTAGAACCAGCACAGATGTAGGTTCGGTCCAAGCCGCCATCTTCTGCCGGTAATTGTTTGCTCTGTAAACAGAGCTTTATATGGTGATTTTTTCGCATTCCGCTCAGGCGCCCATGGATCGGGCCGGAGCAAGGGCTTGCTCCGAACCTATATTTCGCAAAAAAAATTAATTTGCACTTGAATTCGAATGCCTATAAAGGTTCGTGTGCATATATTAAAACCTTGGAGGAGTCGTGAATAATATCCTGTTGGCATAGCGGTTTCCTCGCGTTTTTCGTACGTATGTAACTGTCAATGCTGAGCGCTGAGTACTGAGTGGCTGATGTTCAATTCTCGTGGGTTGTATTCTTATTTCCTTGAGTTATACAGTTTTTTTTTTGCCGTGAGCTTATGTCTTTCGCTCGGTTAAGCACTCAAGTACTCAAGTACTCAAGAGTTCAAAACAATGTTTTATTTATGAAGTCCCCTAAGCTTGAAGTCCATATTTCGTGTAATAATTCAACGCGGATCAACTTCTTTTGACAGCTTCCCTGTCAAGAACTAGTGTGACGCATCTGATAAATTTGATATACCAGGATAAGCAATTGTCGAAAATGATCTAATTACATAATACCCTCTCTCTCGTTCAACTTTTTATGTAAAACTGTTATCACTTCTATTCTTGTTTTGCTCACTTGAAAGACTTTGAACCTGACGCGTGAGCGACATGATCAGTTCAAAGTGAGAGCTGATCTACCTCTTTAAAATATTTGCGTTCCCTATCTGAGTGCTAGGTGCTAGATTCACCCAAGTGTTCGCGAGTTTGCCTCCCGAGGCGCAACAAAACTTTGTCGAGAAACATCTTACGGGTGTCCTTGACTATATCCCCAAAGAAAAGTCTAGAAAGAGTGAGGTTTTTCATCGATAATTGACTTTATCATCGCCTCTGAACACTCAGAAGTACTCTCTGCCGTCACACGAGTTCAAGCGAAATACAAACGTGTCCCCAAGCTAGATCTCAAAGCCAAACGGAAAGAAATTACCTGGCTGCTCGATGAACTGGCAAAAGATGCCAAAACATCTTTCATCAAGGAACGTAGCAATCGAAATGAACTTATTGAAGAAATTATCGACAGTCTGGTAGTTTGGTTGAAAGATATTTGGACCGTGGTCTACGAACACAATGTCAATTTCAGCCTTGCACACGCTTGCCTTCTTTTTGTTGCAGAGGCTTTGGTGCAGCTATCGGCCAGCACAGCACTGGGAGGGTGCGTGATTCTGAGATTTTTTTATGCTATCTCTTCCTGATGGAACTTATCAGATGTAAATGTCTTGTCATGAACCTTCCAGTTCGCATTATCATCAAAGACAGCGCTGGTAAGACGGTCAAACATATGTCTGTTCTCGGCCCTCAAAATATCGATCGTGTGCTGCTCTGGATCTGGCGGGATCTGTTTGTGTCTATGCTCTCTAAAGGTTCAAAACGAGAGAAGGACAAGGTGCCTGAGATGTTGGAGGATATCGAGAGTTTGCTTGGTATTGATGGGTTGGAAAGGTTACTTTACGGCGGGGACACAGGTATGGTTTAAGCAGACATTGATCTTGACCAAATGTGACGGAATCATTTGCCTTAGAGGATGGTTGTGGCGAAGACGACGAAGATAGCTGGAGCGATGATTTCGATGATTTTTTCGATGAACGATCATGTGTCGATGTCGATTCCGAATATGACGGTGGTGAATATGACCGATGTCGCTGTCATTTTCATGCAAGACACTGGCCAGTGTACATAAACAGAGCGCGGATACAACTGAGAGAGTGCGTTGAACGTCGATTAACTCGCATATTCGAAACCACACCATCACTCCGGCTCTATAACACGCTCTTGTCCATCAGCCACAATGTGTTCCAAACCGAATCACAGCTCTCAAAGAAATTGCCAGAAATAGCTGGAAGTACCCCCGACAACCTCGTTGCGGCTCTTGAGATCAACATTTCCCTCTGTGATGAAGAAATCGTGGCATCCCTGCTGAATTCGCATGCATACCTCCTCCGCCCCAGGGATGCGGCTACGCTCCAATGTGCAGTCTCCATACTCGAGGATTCTGAATATCATTCAAAATGCTTTTCCATCCTCGAAAAAGAACTTGAGGACAGCATGCGAGCAATCTACGCTACCGTCCGTTCTTCCTTCTCACATATTGAGGAGGAGTCAAACAAGAAAGAGCTTCTTGAGATTTTGAAGCTGCCACCAAAGTCTTCGACGCGGAAGGACCGTCTTGAGCAATGGTCCGAACAAATCATATCGAGTTCAACCATAAATCCTATGGCAATGGCAGCTATAATGATGGGTCTTCCTATGTTTCCGGGCACGGATGAAGGAGAGGACACCGATCTTCTCAACTATGTTGATTTGGACCAGAATGATGCAGAATTGGACGATTTGAGAGAAGAATATCAACCGAATTTAAAGCAAAGATTCGATGGATGGGTCCAGTTGGCACAAGGCATGGCGGGTGGCCCTGCTTTACTGGCCAAACTGTATGTCAAGGTCGCAGATTTGATGCCATGGCTCCGTAGTTTCGATGCCGCTACCGAAATGATAAGCAGGTACTTCACTTTGTTCAACCTTCACTTTATCATACACCTGTCATTCACCCTCTTTGTTCCATAGGTTGCGTGAACGTCCAAACAAGGCTCATGTAGTTGATGCATTGACCAATCTGAACTCGTTCGCCAAAGTGCAACGCAAGAAGCTTAGCCTGGCTTGTTCAGAGCAGCCAAAAAGTGGAGCAAATAAATCTTGCGCTACTTCAGCATCCGCCGCCAGTATCCCAAACGCATCTTCATCGAACTCACCATCATCTGTTCCAGCTCCAACCTTCTCATTCAGCTTTGGTCCGCCACCCGCCAATGTCAACGGACCTCCTCCGCCACTTCCCTTTCCTTTCGCTGTTGTCCCGGGACCCGGTGGAATGGAGGACGTGGACTGATGAGACTGCCACGTCCCAGTCTACCATTCTTTTCGTTCAAACGCCCTTTTACATTCATGTCGTTTTAAATGAAAAACACGTAATTCCATTTTATAATTCATCCAATCATCCCCCCCTGCTTGTGCAGTATAATTACATTTTTTCTCCTTTCATTCCGGGGCTGCGCTTACATAATGTGTAACACATACTTTTTTTGCAAATCTAAAGTAGCCATCTTTTATTGATTCTTTCACTTCATATGCTCCCGAGTCAGAGTAAGTATACTTCAAATAGAATACTATCAACACTGCCCTCCCACCACCCCGCACCTTTCGTCCACTTCGAATATCGCGCTCAGTTCTTGCTCAATTCCACACCAAAATTGATAATAGTATATATGACCATCGATTACTCGACATTGGATGATTGAGTCGAATTTTCCAAGGGGGTCAAATCACAATGACATCATAAGTGTCGGTGTGATGACATTTGTGTATTGGCAACGGACGGAAGGTATTACAGTCGTCACCACCAAAATCTGCAGTTGACGTTGGCGGAGTTTATGTAATACAGTCGAACCTCTCTTAACCCATACCTGTCGGTGGACACCCCAGTGTATGGGTTATGGGAGGTTATGGGTTATGAGGGGTCAATTTTGGTGTAGATTTCAGTTTGGTGTCGACCGAAATCTATGGGTTATGG
>Ga0193743_1000563_pt1 | contig 28963 bp, 13 predicted proteins | sample L2c2metaG_FD_143038 | JGI IMG/M metagenome (GOLD analysis project Ga0193743, IMG submission 143038) | Soil microbial communities from a riparian zone of the East river system, Colorado, United States - L2c2 | ecosystem: Environmental > Terrestrial > Soil > Riparian zone | place: USA: East River...
TCTATACCCAACCGCAGGCACGAACTTCGTCTACTACCCACGGAGCTACAAGAACCCCTCCGCAAATGAGTGGAACCTGAACCTCCAAACCCAACTTACTAAGCGGGACGTCCTCTCAGTGGCATATGTAGGCCAGACTGGCGTGCATGTTCTCGTCGTCAACAACATCAATCTAGCTACGCCGGGCCCCGGAGCGGTAGCCGCACGCAGGCCATATCCTAATCTTGCAGACGGTACGCAAAACAATCCTGCCGGCGGCTCGTCGTACCACTCTTTCCAGGCGAGCTACATCTATACAGCCGCCAAAAGCCTGCATCTACAGGGCGCATATACTTACTCACATAGCCTCGACAACACCAGCGGGACGGGCGCGCTAGTCGGATATCAAAACCCTTACGATCTCTCCAGCTACTATGGCAACTCCGACTTCGATCTTCGCCATAGCCTTGTTCTGAGCCAAACGTATGAGCTTCCATTCGGCCGCGGCCAGGCATATCTCGCTCGCTCCGGTGAGTTGATGGATCTTCTAGTTGGGGGCTGGCAAATCAATAGCATCGACAGTTTTCAGACCGGTTCTCCCTACACGCCCACCATGGCGACATCTAACCTCAACAACGGCACTGGAATTCAGTATCCCAATCGCATCAACTCTGGAAACCGTGTCAATCGCACGCCGCTGGCCTGGTTCAACACCGCAGACTTTGTTGCTCCCGCAACGTACACCTACGGCAACTCTCGTCGCAACATCTTATTCGGACCGGGCACCAAGCAGTTCGATCTGTCGATCTTCAAGACGATCCACTTCAACGAAGCCGCAACCCGCTACTTGCAATTCCGAGCAGAAGCGTTCAACGTCTTCAATACGCCTCAGTTCAACAATCCCAACGCTCAGATTGGAAGCGTGAACGCCGGTCGTATCTCTTCCGCCGGCCAGCCTGTCCTCTTTCAAAGAACCTCGCGTGAGATTCAGCTCGCAGCCAAGCTTTACTTCTAGCTTCAGCTGTTGTGGCTAGTTAGCCCAGGAGGAAGCATGACTTCTACCGTCGTTAGTGCCATCGTCGCACTCCCTCTCATGATCCTCGCTCGCTCTGGCGAACAAACCGCCAGAGTAGACGTCTACACAGCCGAGCAGTTGACCGCCTTCTCAAGTATCACCGGTAAGCAGCCGGCATCACCCTTAGCCGATGCCAAAGGGATCGTCCAGCGCTATCCCAACCACTACACGATGCTGATCACCCGACATGAGGACGGCCAATCGGAGCTCCATGAACATATCGCCGATGTCTTCTTCGTGGTGGACGGCCAAGCACAACTTTGGACAGGCGGCTTCATGGAAAACGGCAAGGGCACCGAACCCGGGGAACAACGCGGCTCTGGGCTTGCAGGCGCCACCTCCGTCTCCCTACAACGTGGCGATGTAGTCCACATCCCGGCAAATGTGCCTCATCAGTTACGGCTCGCACACGGAGGTACCTTCATTTACTTCGTCGTGAAGGTTTCCGAAGGAGATGCGTCTCCTCAAGCTCACGCATTCCATTGACTTGCTTTGCGAGCTCACTAAATCGTCTGATACGCTTGCGGTACGCTGAAAGGGCATGGCGATTCTCTCCTTGAAAACGAAAACAGACTCGGGACGTGAGGGCTCGGACTGGATCGCACTCTTTGCCGCCGAGCAGATCTCCTCCACACGCACCCTGGCTGACCGTGTCTCTGAAGCCCTGATGCGAAAGATCGTCGGCGAAGAGTTGCCGGCGGGCGTGCAGCTTCCCTCTGAACAAATGATGGCCGTCAGCTTCGGAGTCAGCCGCACAGTTGTCCGCGAAGCCATCTCTCGTCTCAAATCTGAAGGGCTCATCGATACGAGGCAGGGACGAGGCGCCTTCGTGCGAACCGATCGTACAGATGTTCCACTGCGACTCGGGATCGACGCCACCAAGCCCCTCGCTTCTTTGCTTAATATTCTCGAATTGCGTCTCGGGCTGGACACCGAGATCGCGACCTTGGCGGCGGTACGCAGAACTCGCGATCAAATGACCGCGATTCAGCGTGCGCTTAGAGAGATCGATCGCGCCAGCGATGCGGGAGGAGACGCAGTCGCCGAAGATCTAGAGTTTCACCTTGCAATCGCGCAGGGCACCCAGAACCCTTTGTTTTTTCAATTGATCCGCTTTCTTGGTGGCTCGTTCTACAGCGGCATCGCGGTAACTCGCGCGAACGAAGGGCGTGCAGAAGAGCTTGCAAAGGAGACACGCAGCGAACATAGGGCGATCGCGACAGCTATTTCTAAGCGCGATTCAAATGCTGCCGCCATTGCCGCCCGAACCCATATTGTGAACGCTTCGAAACGTCTTCTCTCGGCCGACGCAGACTTCTGGAAGACCAAGGCCGTTCAGGCCGTATCGAAATCTAAAAGATCCTCTCTAAGATAGCGAGCCGCAGTCTTCACGCGTTGACTAGGGTATGCCCTTTCGACACAGAATGCCGACGATGGCCTACTCCAAATGGGGCGTCATCGCCTGAAAGTCGAGCGTGATGGAATGCGCCTCATTTAGAAGATCCCTTCCGAGGTATTCTACCGAGCACTTCTCCGCTACCATCAGCCAATTTGATATCGAGCCGGCTGTTCACCGTGTCCGTCTTTGAGCGCAAGCAGCAATTCTGGGAAGCCCCATCTGAGCACACTTCGCAAAGATGGGGCTTTATTCTTGGAGGGGTGACGCTGTCTAGAGCCAGTTTTGAAACTTCCGTTTTACCTTGAAGAACTTTCGCGCACCATTCTCCCCGATGACCACTACAAAAAACTCGTTCGTTTCGGCCATGCCGCGCAATCCGTCAATTTCCCTCAAGTCGAATGTTGAGGCTATGGATGTGTAGTCTTTAGAGCGGAGAGCCGAGTCAAGCGTGACCGAGCTTACGTCACCGGTCAGTGGTTGGACGATTCTCTTCTTGTCCCTATCGCAAACGACGACACGTCCAACTGAGGTTGCCGCCGACATGTTCTGCCCATTTAGCCTCTCGGGCGTATTCGGAAGGGCGACCACATGGAGTACCCGGCTCTTCATTTCAGACGTAACATTTTCTAATTCAAATGGGGCCAACATGCGTCTCGCCAGGGCGGCCTGATATTCCACCCAATGTGAGGGTGTGTAGATAATGACAGAGAAGCCGCTCGTGGCCTGCTGTGGAGTTAACGCATGTGACAGCATATTGGTCTGCACATCATTCAAATACAGGCCAATCATCGCTGGGCTGTTATCGTGCTTGCCCTGCAAAATCGCTGCCCTCACCTCGATCTCTGACATCATTTCTAATGGGTCGGCCGGCTGTTTGTGCGCTTCGGTTGTACCCGGCTCCAGCCCCAACGGATTGCTCTTCGCCAAGATTTCATCCAGTTTCTTGGCGTCAATCTTTTCTTCTTGAAGCTTTTCTTGATCCACGATTCCCTGCTGCTGAGTCAGGGTAAGGCTGATCTGACTGGGAGATGTCGGGAACATTGCGTGCTCATAGTCCATTTGAAAGAAGTAGTCCTGTCCACCTTCAGCCGTAAACGCGACTGTAGGGCTGTTAGGTCCAAGGCGAGTGCTTACCTCGTGATATCCAGGCGCGACATAGAAGGTCAGAATTTTATGAAGGCCGAGAGATTCTACCTTGTTTCCATCCACCAAGAGGGGAAAGCCTATTGAGAAGCGTCCCTGCCGATAAACATGAACCGTTGCAACTTTAGTTGTATCGATAGTCTGCGCTGATATAGGCAAACAAAACAGAGGAAGGATGTCGACGAGGGCAATTGAAAGTATTCCAATAAGAACTCTGCGAGGGGTTTGCATTGTGGCACGAGTTTAGCAGCATGAATAAGATTCTTCGATTCTAAATTCTGCGAAGTTAGGTTTTCGTTAGGTGCAGTCTATTTGGCGGTCTTAAGAACTTGGAGCGGGTGCAGGGTGACGAACGCGACAGCATCCTTCTCAGCGTTGGGTAGCCTCAGCACTGCCACGGTATGATGTCTCTCGGTGGGCTGCGGGGCTGAATATTGCGTTCATTCGAGGCGCCTAAAGATACCGAACATTCATCGGAAAGCTCGATGGAAATTATTGCGTGTTGAGCCATTCCAGATACTCTGGGCTGGCAGAGCAACAGGGCCATAGCTAGTCGGCAAAGCACCACGGTACGTTTATCCCGAGTGTCGCCCCCCCCGCGCGAGGCGATTTTGTTTGCATATTGAAGACACCTGGTAATCCATAGAAGGAATCTGACTTCCAAGCGTTTCGAGCCCCCGGTGGGTTAACTCGAATCGTCAGGTGGTTGAACTCCTTCGCGGGTTGCGAGATCAATCCAGGGGAACAACATGCAGATAGAACAAATGAATGACATTAACGAACGTGAAGAACTCCTCGCGTTTGTTCAGGAGGTGTTTGGCGGGTATGCCGAGGGGATGCAGAGTCCGGATTTCGATCACCGGAGTTTTCTGGCATCCGTCGTAACGCAGGCTTACCTTCTTTACGTGCAGTTCGAGCTGAAACCCATCGTTGGCAATTGCTAAGGGTTCAACACCGGCTCCCGTTTGATTACTACGGGAGCCGGCTACTTTACTTGAGCGATGTCCCGGGAATGAAATTGGCGTAACCGGGCTGGATTGACGACATCCCGTCGCCTATACGCTATTTGGCGATACGTGCACCGTTATAGCGGCCAGTCATAGGCCGCTGAAGCCGGTATTCAAATCCGGTCGTTGGAACCCAAGTGTCACATATGCAGATTCAGCCGAATGACAGCCGAGCAGTGGTCGGTCATGCCTTCGGCACTTGATGCCCCCTTAGTTGCATGATCGACACAAGCACCACGAGCTGTCAGAGAAGGGCGGCCCATAGCTCTGCCAGCCGAAGTATCATGGGTCCTCAACCACCAGGTCGCTAGCCGTCTCATCGTCGAGTCTGCTGGGGCGAGAGCACAGCTCCCGCTCCAGGCGCTCGCACTGGCTGTCTAGGTTCTCCTGCAACTGCGAGGCGAACCGTGCTTGATGTTTTCCAGACACGTGTGACCTCTGGTGGGGCTTGCGGGTGATCTGTAGACCGCGACGACCTACCGTCATTAGGTCTGCTCCGGGAAGCGTATGAGACAGTCATCGGCCCACTTATGGCGTGAAAGGTCTGCAAGGAAGAAACCGGCAAATATCCAAACGTTCGTGGAGATCATTGCATTGCTCATACGACTCCGGGTGGAGAGCCGGCAGAGCGCTCGAGCAGTTCCGTTAACAGTCCTTCGAATTCCTCAAGCGCGGTTCTGCAATTGACATCATTGATGTCAGCTATGGTTTTACCGGCGACGGTATATTGTGGCTTGCCGATGCATCGGTTCCATTCCGGCGATCCCGAGTAACCCAAATAGTCGAAGAAGGGCTTGTAGCTGATCCGGGATTTGGCAAACGGACAAAGCAGTTCGTACTCTATGTCATCCGTCACTTTCCTTACCCAATCCATAGTCGAACTGTTCAACCACCTTCCTTTTCGTTCCATGACGAGCGCCGGAACAATTGCGAGACCGGGAGGTGCTGTATGTTTGAAGGTCTTAATGGCTCTATAAGTCGCATCGATATCCATTGGATATGTTGAAGTAGGAACAAGCAGTACATCTGCCTGATACAAAACGGAAGAACAATATCCGGAATCGCTCGCATTGCAGTCTATGATGACGTACTGAAACTCATTTCGTAGGGGCCATGATTCGGTGTAGTAGTCATCCACGGGGCTGTGCGACTTAATGCTCGGTAGATTGGGCGGTCGTTTCAATAGGAGGCGATGGAGTGGACCCGCAAAGTCGAGCACGAGAACTGATTTGCCACCGCGAGCGAGAATGCCGGCTAGATGAAGGCATAGTGTTGTCTTCGCGACGCCTCCTTTAGAGTTCATCACTCCTATCACGAACGGTGTTCTGCTCTCGGGATGGACGCCTGGCGGTGTCAGTTCAGACTGAAAGCCATAGTCAGTCTGCTGAAGTCCTAAGGCAGCCGATATGGAAGCCAAATTGGCAGCGTGACAATCACCGATCTTCTCGACCCGCCGAATGGTCTTAGTGCTAAGCTGCGCACGCTCCGCTAGCTTAGCTTGAGACATGTAGGCTTTTTTGCGGGCTAGTAGGACTGCTTGTTTCACCGTATTTCGGTCGTATCCATGCATGGACAGATAATGGCACGGCGACCGGCATCGGAGTAGGGCCAGTTTGAGGACAGTTTACGGAGCGCAGGCGATCAGGCGCTAGTGAGCAGCAATTGCATGTTGTGTGCAGGGGGCAACCTCAGCGGGCTTAATAAAAGCCACGCCGATGGCCGAGAGCAGAGCTGAGTAATACGGTATGTGAGTTTCTACCCGCCTCACAGACCCTCTGGTCTAACGCACTGGCACTTGTTCGAGCAGTTACGACTCTCTGTAGCTCTAGGCCGACTCTTCAGGCAATCAACCCTGGTACCCTTGCAGATGGATGCGATCCCCAATCGCACCTCTGGCGTCCCCCCAGTGGGTGACGTCGCCTGTCTCCGGTTGCCCATGCAGGATGTCTGCACGGCACATGCTCCCCACGTCGCGTGCCCCGGTAAACCTTCACAGCTCTGCTGCTGGGAACGCCGCGTGATGCCTGCCCAATTTCCCACCGTGGTTGGCGCTGGGTAAAGACCAACGGAGTACCTGTAAGGAGTACCTGTAAGTAGACCCCAGCCATGGCAAATGGCTGGACTGGCGGGCAGAAGTAAACTGGCACCCAATGGCTTGCACGATTCAGATCACGGTGGAACAGTATCTTCAGACCAGCTACTGGCCTGATCGCAAGTATGTAGATGGAGAGGGTCGGGAACGGAACTTGGCTTGTATCCACACTCCTATCCTGGCAGGATGGTTTGGAGATTGTGGGCAACTGTGGTCGGTAAGGGGTCTCATTGGGCGCCACGAATGCAAGTCTCGCCTTCGATAATCCGGGTGCCTGATTGCCTGATATTGCGTTGGTTTCGACATGGCCCTAGCCGAACATTGTGGTAGACCCGCCGTTTCTGGTGATCGAAACCATGTCACCCGAGGACACTTATTCAGACACCCACTTACACGTCCAGGACTACATAGCTTCCCTAGGTCGACTTCCGATCCGCAAGACTCAGCCGGGCTTGAATTAACAGAAGAGCCTCGATTGTTTTCCACCCTGCATAATGACCATGGCAGAGAGCATTTCTGAGACTGAGCAACCTCCTCCTGGTATCTGCCCGCGGGTTCGTGCCCAGACGTCTGCAAAATCCGCCAAACGTCTCGAATTCCTTGAAGGAAAGTGAAAGAGGGTAGTTCTCGGGGTACAGGAATGCTGCCGAGCTACGATCTTTTGCGACGAAGCTTGCGTGAAGCGTCTTGCTCTCGTCGGCTTCGCTCCAGTCGCAGGCTTCGGCATATTGCTCTCTCTCCAGGGCCTCCAGTTGAAAGCACCAGCCCAGCACCTCGGCGACGAGAACACTGTTGACGAGTGCGGCTCGGCTCAGCACGCCGCTTCTCACCTGCCCTGCGGTCGCTCGAACCGCCCAAGCAGTCGGCATCAATCTACACTGGCCCGGAGGTTGCCACAGGAGACCCTCCTCCACAAGGACCCCGATCGTATCACCGTAACCATTCGCCTCCAGAGGCCGGCAACTCTTGGCAAGATATTGCTGCCACTCGGCCTTTCTAGCAGCGCTGACCTCCCTCCAGCGTTCGGCTGCCAGTAGGCTGCACGATTCCTCGAGCGCCACATCGTCAGACTGCGAAATCCCGTTCCAGGCAGAGCCATAGATCTGTGCCAGACGAATATCTCCGCCGCACTCCCATGCCGCGCGCGAGTGCAGATAGCCCCCCCACAAGACGCAGGGATCGAGATTCCGTGGGTTGAGAATCCGTCCGTCCGGCATTGCAGGAGCGGTATCGAAGCAGTCCGGCCGCCGGACAAGCTGTATTCCCTCGCTCAGAACCAGCACGATCAGAGGATAGAGGCACTCTTCGCGATTGAGCTCTTCGAGAAACGCTAGCATCTCCTCAAGCAACTCACCAGGGTCGCCGCTGCGCTTGACGAGCTGAAAGACATGCGGAGCCTGCTTCAGTCGGTCGAGAATCAGACGCTTGAAGCTGAAGCGATCCAGGCTGCGGGGCTCGCCGAAGACACAGGCAGTCAGCATGCTGATGAGTCCAGCCGCCTGAGACGGTCCGGAGAGTAGAACCTTCGGCGAATAGACCCCCTCATCGGCGGCATAGACCAGCCTGCGTATCTCCAGCTGGATCCGGTCCGCCTCGTGCTGGGACGCGAGTCGCAGAACGCGCATCTGCGAGACCTCGCCGCTGCGCCACGGGCATCGACGCAGCCAGACATCCAGGCCGTCATCCACGCCCAGCCTCCAGCTATGGACCGTTGTTCCTATCTCCATGTCAAGCTGCATACGTCACAGGTGACTGATAATCCGACGAACGGCATCGTCATGCTCGAGCGGTCTGATAGCCTGGATGGAGGTGATGCCGAAGGCACGCCGCACGGGAAGCAGCCCCAGGTCCTGGAGCAATCTCACGCTGGCTTCATCGTCCACGCCGAGAGGCTTCAAGTCGGGGCGCTCGAACTGATCCCAGGTCTCGGTCAGGTCTGAGGCGATCGTATTCGCATTCCCGTAATCGCTGGCGGTGACGACCATTCCGAGGATCTCGATCTCGCGCTCGGTCAACCGAACCGCAGGTGTACCGTCCCGCAGTTCACGTGCGAGTGAAGGCAGCCGATCCTTGAAGGCCGACTGCACCCGACTCCAGACCGGCTCTTCGAGCTTGTCGGGCGGCTGAAGATCGGTGGAGGGCAGAATCAGCCGATGGAGCTCGCCGACGAGCAGCGGGATGCCCGACGTGAGTCGGTACATGCCCTCCAACTGCTTGTTTGTCACCTCTATCTCATACAGCACCCCGAACCAGGCCTTCAGTTCATCGAGACCCAAGCGACGAATCGGCGCGACCCCGTAGAAATAGTCCTCTGACGTTTGGGCCTGGCTCCAGCGAAGCAGATCGGCGCCGCCCATGAGAAGAAGTAGGCGATTCTCGGCTTCAATAGCCCGTGCCCCGGCTTCAGCGGAGAGGGCCTCGCGGTCCCCGGGGCCATCGTAGTTGAGTAATGCGCGAATGCCGCAGCTCGGGTGGAGTGCGGGGTTCTGCTCCGACGGGTACAGCCAGTGCGAGATGCCCAGCAGCGCTCGCACGATCCTGTTCTCCTTTGGCTCTAGAGCCGCCTCCTTGAGCTCGCGGCTGAAGCTGTCTATCTCGTCCGCAGCGAAGAAGGACAAGGTTCCATTGCCTACCGGATTTAGGGCCGCCCGAGGCAGATCGTGGATCTCCTGCTGGAGCCGCGCCGACAACTGCTGCTGACCGCCGAGTGCGCTTACATGGTGCGGAAACGCAAGGCGATACTGCACCGGCTCGCCCTGCACAGTCTCCGCGACGAGCAGGCGACGTTGTTGCAGTTCCTCCAGCTGCACGGTGATCTTGGCCTTGGCACTGCGTTCATCCGTCTCCAGCCATGAGTTCAGCCTTCCGTTGGGATCACGATTCTTGAGCTCCTCCATGATCCGGTCCTCTGGATCGTCCAGGGCATAGCCGAACTGTCGCTCAGACAGCAGCAGAACGATGGTATGAAAGACGATCTGCCCCAGCTTGTTCTGGGTGAAGTTATTGTCTATCACCTGCCGGATCTCCTCGCGGATCTCGTTCTCCTCGAGCACGGCGGTGATGTCTTCTTTTCTGACCTCGATGTACTCCCACGAGTCCACTGGTCGCTGCTTAGCCATGCGGGTCAGCAGAGCCTTGCCGGCACGCAGCAGCACGGCCGGCTGATACCCGCAACGGTACGCGACAGTGCCCGCAAGATCACGTAAATCGATGCCAAGACGGGCCAGCGGACCTGCCAGTAGAGCTGTAGCTTCATCCGGATCAAGCGGCGAGAGCCGGAGGGTCGAACCCCAGTTGCTCCAGGCCCCCTCGGACAGATTCGTCGTGCGATAGCCGGCGAAGAGGAACCGTACGCGGGGAAGCTGTCTCGAGTCCGTCATTGTCTCGATGTCGGACCGCAGATGGAAGGAAAGGCAATCTTCCTGTTTATGGAGATAGCTCTTCAGCTCCTCTTCGACGAACTTGTCGGCCTCATCTAGTACGATCAGCAGACTGGTCCTAGGCTGTTCGTCCAGCAGACTCTGGACGACCCGCTGCAAGCGCGGCCAACCTCGTTCCTGTGAGGCTGAAGCCCTCCACTCGCAGACCCTCTGGATCTCGGAGACTAGACATTGGACAAAATCGTCCTCGCGGAAGTGATCGACGATCGGGAGATATAGCACGCGGAGATGGTTGCCGCTTGGCAGGTTGGATCCGTCAAACCTCTCCTCTACGTAGCGGAGCAGCGCGCTCTTGCCAAGCTTTCGGCCTGAAAAGAGCTTCTTGTAGTCGTTCGTCTTGGCAAGCTTCTCACCTTCCGCAGTTCTGCCGACGAACATCTCCATGCGTACGTGCTGCCCGTCTTGGGTGCGGTAGGGGTCTATCCGCTCCCAGCTTTGTTGCTCCAGCGCAATCTCCAGCAGGCCGAGCAGAGGCGCGATCTCGGTCGATTGTCGAAGCTCCAACAGGCGGCAGAGGTCGAGTTGGTCGACCACGGCGACGAGCTTCGTCCTAGCACCTTGACGAACATCCTTCTTCACCTGTTCCGAGACCCTGGGCGCCGCCAATACGATGCAGAGATCCTCTCCCAGGTTCTTGACCGAGTTCACGATCGCACTGACCGAAACGTCCTCCGGCGTCACGATCGAAAGACTCCTGATATCCGCGAGCTGCGGCAGGTACGAAGGATTCGCTCCCTCTTCTGCAATCGCGTCTCGCAGATCCTGGCAGTTGATGAAGTGGCGTGTCGCCTTGTCAGTGAAGAGCTTCGCCAGGCTACTATTCGCTTTCTTGCTTTGAAAGACGTAGTCGAGAAAGGTCGTTCGCAGCTTCTTTGCGGATGAGGAAGAGTTCAGCTTGGTCTTGAGCCACGTCTGCGCGAGTAGTGCCGCGGCCTTTTCACGGGAAGGAAGATCGCGCACGTAGCTGGCCTCTACCTCCGCGAGGTAAACAGGCGGATTAGGGATTCGTGTCTTCGCTTCGTTGCGCCACCAGGTCGCTCGCAGGCGCTGCCCCTTGAGCGGGGTAGCCGCCGGGTATACCAGCATCGTGGCCCGCGCGTAGTCCTTTTGGTCGAGGGCGTCCAACACGGCACGATTCTCTCTGGCCTGCCCTCGCAGTGACTCAGCGTGGCCGGATACCAGCTCCTGGCTCGTCTCCAGGATCGTCCGCGACCAGGCTTTCATGAGCATCAGCTCGAGCCCGACGCGTCCAACCGTCTGCGAGATACCGCGCAGGTCGCTTCCATATCCGCGAATCAAGTCCGCCTGTGGGTCTGTGAAGTCGCCCAGTTGGCCACCCAGCTCACTAATCCGGATGGCCACTTCCTGAAGCATTTCTACCTCCTGTCTCCGCTCACTCCAGAGCCGGCGCTTCTCCGGCTCATCCATCAGGGGAATTAACCGGTCCTCGAGGTCCGCTCTTCCGCAGGAGGAAAGCGCTTCACGGAAAATCGCGAGTAGGTCCATCCCCTCCTCGGGGCGCGGAACCTTTCCCTCCAGAAAGCGCGCCACCACCCGAATCGGCTCTTGCACGGAGTCGATGCTGACAATCCTTTCCCCCGACTGCCAGTCCTTCGTCTCCCCTTCGACGATCTCCGGGAGCTCATTGAGCAGCTCCAGCAGTTGCGGCCGCTCAATGAAGTCCGCGAGCGTAATATCCAAGTGGGTGGACTCGCTCAATTGCCCGCGAAGCACAGCCCGGACGATCACCCGGCACAGCTCTTCCTCTGGATCGGCAAGCGGCTCGGATGCAAAGAGGCTGTTCAGTTGCCCGATCGTGGCGGAGTCTGTCTCCCCTTGGTCCTGAGGGATCTGGGCCGAGTTCCAAGTGCGCAGCATCTGCGCCAAGGCGGTCGACGTATCGCTCAGATCCTGAAACGCCCGATCCATCTTGTTGCGATCCTGGTACTTCGCGACGGCGCTGTCCATGGTGCGCGTGTAGGTCGTGCTCCAGCTCTCGATGTCTTCCGGCTTAGGGGCACGCGTCCAATCGCGCTGTGCGTCTAGGAGCAGGTCGGCCTTCTCTCTCGCGATCTTCTTCATGAAGTTCGCCCAGGCTTCACGGCAGTGGGGTCGCTGAATCCCACGGAGCGTCCCCTTCTCCTTAAAGACGGTACGCAGCTCCTTCTTCGCAGCGGAGATCCGTTCCGCCAGCATCTGGCGACGATCCGCCTGGTTGCTGTCCAGCCGGTCCCGCAGGTGCTCTACCCATCGGTCCGTGGTCAAGGCGCGATGAGAAAAGATATCGAGCGCGTTCCGCAGGGCAGTACTTGTGAACGGCACAGCCTCGTGGCCGCCGAACAGGTTTTTCGGATCGATGGGACTGTTCGAAGAGAACGCATGAACGACGGTCAGAAGCTTTACCCCGATCCGCCCCTGCGTATGGTGACCGGCAACAGGCTCGGAGGCGGTGAGAAGGGCTTCCGCCCACTCACCGAAGAGGATCTCATCCCGCTCGCCATGCGGACTCTTCCCGGTGCGGATCAGGGAAGCCGCCCGATGTACAGCCTCCGGGTTCAGCAGGCAGGGCCAGCCCTGTTGCTTCGCAGCCCGTACCGCTAGATGTAACCTCGGCAGTCCCTGCAGGCTGAGATTTTCGGAGATTAAATCGCTAAGCTGATCCTGAAATCCTTCCATTAACCAGGGAGCGTCGCCCAACATACCTCCCCGCGTGAGAAGGTACCGCGCGCGAAACTCCTTAAAACCAAGGAACTTGGATCGGTCGTACTCCGGCGCTCCATACCTCGATATAGAGGAACGTTGAGCCTCGACCGGAAGAGGCCTCAAGGCATATTCAATTGGATCGGCAACTCCGCCAGAAGCGGGAGATTTGTGGGCGACCTGTTCCGACGTGGGCGTCTCGTCAGTAGCTTGTGCCTCTCCGTCTCCGTTAAACACTTCCTGCGTTACTGCACTGGTTTCCTCTGCAACCATCTGCCCGAACTCGGGTTCCAGAAACAATGCACTAAACTCCCCCGGCTGCTCAGCGGGATTTGTCCAACCGAGCGAACGAGTAACCTCCACTCCCGGCACGACCTCCGGCGCGACCGCATTCGGATCGAGCGCCTCTGCTTCGGGGCTACTGTCATTCGGCAACGCGCTCACTGCAACGGACTCCGCGGAAGCGTTATACATCCAGAACTCAGATTCCACTTGAGCAATCAATTCATCAAGTCGCGGCAGTTGCTGCTGCAGATTTAGAAGCTCGTCTGTGCCTTCCTCAAGGCTCCACGCCCACTCCAGCCACGCTTCGATTTCCGGACCTGGAAGGTCCGGCGGTGAGGCTAGCGCGTAGATCTCCCTCAACTCGGTTACCGCGGCGTCACGGAGCCTCAGGCTGTCCGCTCTCTTCCGCTCACGGCGATAGGTGACCGTCCCAGCCTCCAGCAACTTTGCTAGGTACTCATATCGCGTTCTTCTCGCATCCGCGTTCCCGATGTGCGCGATCAGCTCATGAAGTTGGTCCCTCGTCTCCCACCTGGCTGAGCTCTCCAGAGAAAGAATGGTGTCTCGTAGGTGCTGCGACGCATCCAACAAACGACCTAGGGCCGCGTTGCCCTCGGCTCGATCCATGGCTTGCCCGGCCTCGAGTCGATCGAGCGTCTCGCGCCACATTCCGATCTCGCCCACTAGGTGCTGTAACGCCTCAGCAGCGGCATGTTGCCCAAATTTGCTTCGTACGGAAAAGGTCAAGGTAGTCAACTCGAGCGCTCTGCGTTTTTTGCTGCTTGGAGTAGAACCATAGTATCCGAAAACGCCGCACCTACGGGTAGTTGCTTTCCATTAGTAAAGTACTCAATCTATTTGCTCTTCCTCTCAGCTTTAGGCTTGATGGATAAGCCCAGTTGCTCTACTCTGAGGTCACATTTCCTGTATGAGTCTTCCTGAGCCGGGCCCGGCATCTGCGCACTCTAGGTCACGACCTTCTGCCCACATCAAGATGAGCGAGGTGAAGCGTGTTCCGATGTGTTCGCTGGCGGCGCACGGGGGAGGCTCGGCCTCCGCATGGGTGTCCGTTCTCCTGCTCCGAGCCCGCGGCCTACGCTCCGCGTCATCGTTCGACGAACGCTGGTCCCTAACGGAGTGCCACTTGGAGGAAGAGAACTGGGCAGATCTGCTCCTGTGGGGCAGCCTGTGCCCGGACACCGCAGTGCCCGATCCGGAGACGTTGGTGGGCAGCGTCATGTTTTTAGCCCTCAGCGCTGCTGTGGCAAGAACTCTCGAGGGAAACGAGTCACTATGGGCGGCCGTCGCGGATCAAATAAGTCCAGCGTTGCGTCGCTCCTACTTCGGATCCTCCACCTACCCCTCGGATACCACACGCAGGTGCATCCGGCAGGCCTGCGAGCGCCTCCACCTGCGTCATCAGACCGACATGCCCGGCAAGCACCGGTACTGGCGCACGGTCATGTTGCAGATCGGCTTTGCGCCCAAGTCCGCGGCGGAACGTCTGCCGATCTGGCTACTGGGGTACAGCCTGCCCGAAAGCGTCGCCACCCTGCTTCAAACAGACGACGCTAACGGCTCTACCCGCTTCCGTGCGCTTTGGCATCGGTTACAGCAGTGGCAACGTGGCGAGGGGAGTGAACAGCTGCGCGGAGAGCTGATCGATAATTCATGGTTTCCTTTATCGGGAGCAACTCTTCTCGACACGCTCAAGCGAAAGGGGTACCGAACCCTCGCGCAGTTGCGTGTTGAAGACGAGGATGACTCCGCGACCCTCTTCGGACCCGCCCTGCTCAAGCAGGATCGGTTTACCTTGGTGCTTTCGCCCAATCCCCCGGTACAGTTCCTCGATAAGAATATGTTGCCGTGCCAGATTCGGGTCGGCGGACAGGTTCTCGACCTCATCCGTGGCGAGGACGGTCCGTTGCGGATCGAAGGTGGTTTTGTCGAGGTCAGCCGCGGGTCTCGGGAGCTGGAAGTCAAGGCATTCCAAGCAGGTGACATCGTGTATCGCGAGCAGGTACAGATCTGGCAACAGGAGGACGACATCACGATCTTCAACGGCCGGCACGGACAGCGCGTTCGCGACGTGCGCACGTTCGTTGCGGAGGCTGGCTGCCCATATACGATCCTCACACCCTCGGACGTAATCCTGCTTCCCCCCGCCGCACGAATCGAAAGCGCAAACGACGCTTGGCGCTTCCATGTATATTCAGACGGCTTGCCAGAGGGGTTGACGGCCATGGCCGAGCAGTTCCCGCTGTGGACGCTTGCCCGAACCGCCGGTGTGCAAGCCTCCGAGAAGGCCGGCACGGTCGAGCTCAGGGCTGAATCGATGACGCTAGCCAGGCTGCGAGCGGTCGCATCCAGCGGGCAAACCGTGCGCAGCTTCCGCGTCGCGGGACAGACATTCCTCGGCAGCTCAGGCTCCATAACGCTCTCGCCTGCGATGGAGTGGGACGGCCGAATGGTGCCCGCGATCCTTGAAGGCGGCCAGCGAGTAGAGCTGGAGATGTGTACCGAAGAGGAACCCACCGGGGCAGCCTACGCGGACGAAACGGGAGCGTGGGTCAGCTTGGAGGCATCAGCAGCTGTGGATGGCGCCGATCTGGAGGGCAGAAAGCTGGTCGTAAACTGGAGGGGGCGACGGAGACGGCACTCGGCCCAAGACCCGCCTCGCCACTCGCATGAGGACTGTTGGTTGATGCTAGGAGATCAACCACTTCGCTCCCAGCCTGACGTTGTTCGAAGCCAGCAGTTGCGGGGCATGGGCGAGTCCCTTGCGCTACGTTTCGGCTTGATGAACCAGCACAGCCCGGGTCTGACTCTCGGCTCGAGCACGATGTACTGCGGACAGCTCCGCAGAGTGCAAAGAGACGGGGTCTGGTACCGCCTGCAGCTGCGGGAGCTGAGCATGCGGGCCTCCGAGTACCGCGTGCACGTGTGGGAGCGTGGCGCGGCTGTTCCTCGGGTGCTCGACCCCACGGAGGTCGAGTGCGATGCGCAGGGCGCGATACTGTCGATCATGCTTGATAGCGCTCCGGCGCCGTTGGGTTGGGCACTCAGCCTAGGCCGCTTGTGGAAGGGTTCGCGCTTCCACGTGGACCCGGCCACCGGAGATGCAGCATGGGCTGCGGTCTGCGCCGGTTGGCTGGAGATCTTCGGAGGGCAGGCCAAGCGCGAGGGAGCCTGGGAGGCGCTGGCGGTCTGTCTGCGCTGGTGGAAGTTTCCTGTCCTGATGCAGCCCTTCCTCACAGCAGTTGAAGCGCGGGTGTGGGCAGAGCCATCTGCCACTTTTCGAGCTTGGGTGCGGGAGAAGGATGGCGGAAACATTCTCTGTCCGGGAGCTGATACCGATTACCTAGTTCCGTTCCGGACGCTGCTCTGGCGATTTCGACCGGACAGCGCCCTGTGTTCGACGCTGCTGGCAGGCCTGTGGCGCAGAGGTTCAGAGATGTTCGCCGATGGCTATGGTTTGCTCTTCCCGGAGCTGCGCTTTCTCTTAAGCAGTCATCCCATCCTGCTGGCGCGCATGATGTGCGAAGCCATCGGGGAGCTTGAACGAGAAGAGCTGAGGAAGGTCGCGACCGTGTCAACGGAAAATCCTCCGTACCGGGAGAAGCACAGGCAGCAGAAGGCGCACATCGAGCAGCAGAGCCGGGCACTTCTTCATCTGTTCGTGCAGAGTGTAGGTGCGTGGGGCGGGGTCGCGCCGGATGGCCGATCCGCGTTGCCTCTACTCGAAGCAAAAGCGCTTGAAGATCTGAAGAGCTGGACCGAAAGGACGAATCTGGATTCAATGTACTTCAAGAGGCACATCACTAGACCCGCCGAAGCCACCTTTCGCGGAAAGCATACTAACGACGCACAACTGAAGGTCGCGATCGCTCGCTCTCCGGCGACCCGCGCCTTTCTAACCTATCATCTGGTGGAAAGATTTGGCATGGGTGAAGTTCTGTGATGATGGCAAAGCAATCCCCCGAAAGCCTGCAACTCGACGCGCTGGCGGCGCAGCGTGCGTTGCGAGAGCGCATCATCGAGCTTGCAACAAGCTACCGGCCGTTGCGCGATGCGCGGCTCATGCATCTATGCCAGCAGGCTTGGGCCAGCGATGAGCGAAGCGGTGGGGTCGTCGGGCAGCTCTGGGTCGAGGGCATCTTTCCCAGCGAGGCGGGCGAGCACACCCTCCGCGATCTCGCTCGCATGGGTGAGTTCGACCAAGGCCTGATGACCCTGCTCGATCTTGCCGCGGATGGCTCTGCCTGCCCGGCCGACCGGCACCTCTACCAGCATCAGCAGGACTCGCTCCGTGCGCAGAGTAACCCTCCCAAAGCGATCCCGCCCGGTGTCAAGCCTGCCATAGTGGTCAGCGCGGGCACAGGCGCTGGCAAAACCGAGTCCTTCCTGCTGCCGGTGCTCAACGACCTCTTCCAGCATCCGAGGAGACCGGACGAAACCGGTGTCCGGGCCATCCTGCTCTATCCGATGAACGCTCTGGTGAACGATCAAGTCGACCGTCTTTATCGCTGGCTTGAGGGGCAGGAGAGGGTCACGCTGCTGCATTTCACCTCAGAGACTCCGGAGAACGAAAGGGCGCTGAAACGATCCTCGCTGGCAAACCAGCACTCCTCAAAGTGCAGGCAGTTGACTCGCGAGGCTGGACGCAAGACACCACCCGACATCCTGATCACGAATTACTCGATGCTGGAATACATGCTGTGCCGCCCACAGGATGCGCCGTTCTTCTCCTCCGCCCTGCGCGCCCTGGTGCTAGACGAGGCGCACCTTTACAGCGGAACCCTCGCGGCGGAAATATGTCTTCTTCTGCGCCGCGTGATGCTGCGCTGCGGCGTGTCCGCCAACAATGTGCTGCAGATCGCCACCTCTGCCACCTTAGGCGGAGGCGCGGACGGGATCCGCGAGTTTGCCGCGTCCTTGTTCTCGAAGGACAAATCTCTGGTATTTTACTTCCAGGGCAAGCCCGTCCAGCGCAGGTTGGAGACGCCCGCGCCCGCCGGCGGCGAGATCCCTGTCTCCCCGCTGGACGTGCACGAACTGGAGCAGTGGCCTCTGGTCGATGCGGAGAAGGGTGTCCTCATTGAGAACGAGGCTACAGCCGCAATTGCACGTAGATGTGTTCGACCCCTGGTCGCTGAGGCCGTGATCACCAGCACCGCGACTACGACCGCGCCCGCGAAGGTGCTGCACGCGACCCTCTCTCGGTCTCCCATGGTGGCTAAGCTTGATAGCTATTTCTGGAACCAGCACCAGCGCGGAGTCATCCCGCTGGCAGAACTCTCGGAACATCTCTGGCAGAGCGGCGGGCAGGCGAGGACTGCAGCCGACTGCGAACAGGACACCATCGCGCTCCTACAGATGTGCGCACGGGCGCGCCTGCATGCGAATGACCTTCCGCTCGTACCGCACAAGCTGCACCTGCAGGTCCGTGCGCCGGGCAACTTTTCGGTCTGCCTCAATGCTGCATGCACAGGGGACCCGGCACGCGCTCTCGTCGGTGCAGGACTCCTCTCGCCTGAGCTCACGGATCGGTGCCCGCAGTGCGCAAGCGCGACTCTGACACTGGCCATCTGCCGTGGCTGCGGCGAATGGGCGCTGGCCGCCATGGAGCGCGAGGGAACACTGCGGATTCGTCCCCGGTGGCTCGCACAGTCCACCACCGCGGAAGAGTCTGGCGAGCCCATATCGAAGAGCTTCCGCCTCTTTCGCCCCTCTCAGGAAGGCGATTGCGACATCACAAAGGTCGATCTCGATTCGCGCTCGATCGATTGGCTCGGGCCGCGAACTGCCAGCCTTCAGCGACTCAGGCACTGCCCGCAATGCAGCCTCGGCCTGGAAGAGTTCGAGCCCATGCAGATGCCGGATATGCTCACGCTGCCGGTCGTGGCGGAGAGCATGTTGGAAGCGATGCCGCCGATCGCAGACCGGGCTCTGCAGCAGTTTCTTCCCGCTGCGGGCCGGCGTCTACTCGCCTTCAGCGATAGCCGTAGACAGGCGGCGAGGCTCGGCCCGCACCTCACACAGCAGCATGAGATCCTCCTCTCGCGGCTGGTTATCACCCGCATTCTTGGGGAGGACAAGACGGACCCGGGCAAAGTCGAGCGCGCCATTCAGGAGATGGAGGCACTCCTTGCCGGCGGTGGCGGCGGTTCATGGCTCAAGGAGGCGCTGGCCGCCAAGCGTCTCGAACGAGCCAGTCTCGGCGTCGGTCGGACCATGCACGATTGGGCCAAGCTTCTGGCCAAACGAGACGAAGTCGCACAGTTCTTCGCCCGGGAACAGGGGCAGCGACAAGACCCGAAGCCCTCCGAGAACGAGAGCTGGGGTGAGCTTTGGCAGACAGAGTGGCAGGACAACGCCAAGGCGATGCGGAAGCAGACTATGCGCCTGCTCGCCATGGAGTTTCTGCTCCGCCGCGAGCACTCCATGGAGACGCTGGGGCTAGCTGAGGTGGTCTATCCGGGCCTAGAAAGCTGCGCCCTGCCCCTCCTCGAGATCCTCTCCAGTAGCGAACAGGAGGCACTGTCGGTCGCGTGGCCCGAATATCTGGCAGCGCTGTGCGACCTGATGCGAACCCGCGGATGCATCACGCTGGGCGAAGGGGAAGATGATGAGACGACCTTGACCTACCCGATCGGCGACTGGATGAGCCGCGATCAAAGCGGGATCAGGGTGCAATCCTTTCTGGGCGGAAGCAATCGCAACCGGCGCGCCGTCTTTACGTCCAGCGTTGTGCAAGCGCTGGGCCTATCAAAGGATCGTCACGAAAAAGCAGTCGAGTCTCTACTGGGAGCGGCCTTCGACGCGTTGCAGCAGAAGGCCGACACGAAGATGCTGCCTTGGCTTGAAAGCGAACCCTTCATGGCGAAGTCGGGCGCCACCCGAAAGCTGCGGCTGGTCTTCCCTGAGCTCAGCCTCCGGCGACCGCCTGCGCTCTTCCAGTCGGAGACGACGCGCGCTGTCTGGCCGCGCAGTGTCCTGGGCTGCGGGCCGGGGGAAGGCCGCGCCAAAGGCAGGTTGCGTCGGGTGAATGGCGAAGCGCTCGACCACGATCCCGCCCTTCGCCGCGAACGGGTCCAGACAGGGGCCGGCGGGCGCGCTGCGATGGGGCTCTGGGCTGAGGAGCACTCGGCCCAGCTCGCCTCCCACGAGACCCGGCGGCTGCAGGACCTCTTCCAGCGCGGAGCCCGCAACGTGCTGAGCGCAACCACAACGCTTGAGGTCGGGATCGACATTGGCGGACTCTCCGGCGTGCTGCTCGCCAACGTCCCGCCGGGCAAGGCGAACTATCTGCAGCGTAGCGGACGTGCGGGCCGCCGCAACGACGGTTCCACACTGGTGACCATGTTCGCCCGCACCATGGGATATGACCAGGAGGTCTTTCGCCGCTTCGGAACGTTCTTCGGCAAAAAGCTCAGGAAACCGACCATGTTCATTGGGCGGGAGCGCTTCGCCAAAGGTCACCTAAACGCCTTCCTCCTCGGGGAATTCTTCGGCGCCGTCTTTCCAGACCGCCGGGCAGGAGCGATGGACGCATTCGGAAGGATGGGCTGGTTCTGCCGAGTCGACCACCTGCAGCCGGGCGGAAGAAACACGGCATCTCAGCGGAACAGTGCGGGGAGCTACGGGATTGATGTGGAGAGGATGCCGTCCTGGTTTGTGCCGGATGACGCAGCGCTCCATGCCCAGTTCCTTCGCTTCCTCGATGACCTTGCACAGAATCCCACTCATCTCTCGGCGTCCGTCTCCCAACTTTTGCAGAATACTCCGCTTGCCGGCGTCGAGCTCCGCACCCTGATTCGCAACGTCCGGACGCAGTTCCAACTCTGCGTCACAGAGTGGATTACAAGCTACGGTTACCTGCTGGAGGCTTGGTCGGCAGAGAACGCAAAGGCGACCCGCAGGCCAGATCTCCTGAATGCGATCGCCTACCAAGCCGGTGAACTAGCCAGAAACACTGTAATTGAGGAGCTCGCGTCACTGCGCTTCCTGCCGCGTTACGGCTTCCCCATCGGCTTGCAGGCCCTGCGTGTACCGCCCGGGAGCTTCGGCCGTGACAGCAGTGCATCCGTCAAGCTGGAGCGCGATGGCGTCACTGCGTTGAGCGAATACGTCCCGGGGTCGCAGCTCTTGGCTGGCGGCAGAATCTTCTCGTCACACGGACTCGCGCGCAGCTTCGATAAAGATGGCGGGAACTTCGGGATCACCTACTTCCGTTTCGAGTGCAACGCCGGACACGTAGTCTACAAGCCACAGCGGGAACTCGACTCCTGCATGGACGGATGCAGCTCGTTTCTGCGATCCACCATAGGCAAACCGATGATCGTTCCGCGGTTTGGCTATGAGTGCGCCGCCTGGGACCCGCCAAGCTGGCGAGGCAGCGTTGAGCGTGTTGGTTCGACGGAGACCGTCTCAACCTCTTTCGTCGATCGGCCCGGTCTTGAGACAACGCCCAATTTCGGTGGATTTTCCGGGCTTTCAGCCACCTTTTGTGATGGAGGCACCCTGATCGGGTCGAACGCCGCGGGCCACGCTGGCCTCGGGTTTGCGATCTGCACCCGCTGCGGATACAGCGATCGCGAAAGAGCCAAGGGCCAGCTGCGGGACGGCCTGCCCGCCGGCTTTGGGAACCATCTTCCACTCTGGAAGCAGAAGGGTAGTGGGTGCTGGAAGGATGGGGAAGCTCCCGTTCTGCGCAACTACTGCCTTGGCGCGCAGATCGTCACAGACCTGCTGCAGCTGGACTTCTCCGGCATCCTGCCACCCAACTCCGATGGCCGGCCGGCCGAGCAGATCGCTCTGACGCTCGGCCACGCGCTCCGAGTCGCCGGGGCCATCATCCTCGAGGTGGATGCCCGCGAGCTGGCCGTCGTCTCCGTCCGGGTCGGTCCGGCTGCATCGGCTGGCGTGCAGCTCTATGAAAGCACTCCAGGCGGATCCGGGCATCTCGCTTCCTTGTTGGAGAACCACGCGGAGTGGTACGGGAGAGCCTTGGAGGTACTGCAGGGCACGGCCGAGCATCATAGTCACTGCCACGAGGCTTGCCTGGAATGCATCTTGGACGCGCAGAGCCAGAGCGACTATGAGAATGGAATATTGAGCCGAAGGAGGACTCTTGCGTTCCTCGAAGCATCTCCGTCTTCAGGCAGCCCTATTGATAAAACGATGCAGCAGGTGCAACCGAACAGACTAAACCCACAGGAGCGTGCGGACCGTATTGCCCGCAGGCACTCGATCTAGCTTCAGTCAGGCGGCGGTCTTCAACTGTGTATAGTCGGCAAACAGCTTCGCAAGGGTTGCGGGATCGACCGCAGGCTGGGGAAGGTAATCTCGCTGGTGCTTCTTTCGGGACAAGCTCTTCGAGGATTTCTCGGCGGTCGGAACCTGGTTTTTTAGGCCCGCAAGGTATTCCCTGCGCCGGCGTTTCCGTTGTGCAAACGTTCGTTCGCACGCGTCCATGAACTTCTCGCCCGCTTCTCCGAAACAAGGAATCAGCAAGTCGGCGGGCATCGCACGAAGAGTCTGATAGATCCACCCATAGTCCGATCTCGCCTTGCCGTCCGCCAGTTCTTCGGAAGTAAATTCCTTTGGGTATCGTCCGGCTTGCCAGGACGTGTCCCTGAGCGCCTCTAGAGCAGAGTGAATGTAGTGCCTCGCATCATCGTAAATATTGCCCGTCACGCTGCCTTGGAGTGCGTACTCTTTGAACCGCTCGACAAGAGCTTCAAAGGCCTCCATGGCGGACTCCACCCTAGCCTTCCATATCCTGCATATCCGCATGATTTCTGCTTTGGTGTACGGGTACTTCTGCATGACGTATTCAACCGGAAGGTGTTGGCTCATCTCGTACACAGCCTCCAGCTCTTCAGCTGGCAGGCTGGCCAGACGCTTGCACTCGTGTTGCCATGCAAAAGATGCAGTGTAGCAGTCCACGCCGCACTGCGTGGCGGACGCTGATGGATTTCCCAGAAGCTCCCCTGCCTCAAAGAGAGCAAAGCGCTCCTCCGGATTCATTCGATCAAGCCGCTTCTGGTAATGCCCTTTGAAGGCCTTCTTTTTCAGACAGTTGCATGACTTCTGGCGGCCGCTTTTGAGGTCCGAATATCTGCATTCGAACGGTTTCTTACAGCTAGAGCATTCAACTTCTACCCGAGTCGCTCGATTGACTCCCTTCGGAGGATGGATCGCTGTGATCCTTCCTCCTGGATGCTTGTCATTGATTTGAGGACGGTCTCGTTTCATACTCCGATGCTGACAGAAGCCTTCGTCCTGCCAAAGACAGCACCTTCGAGTATGAAACTAGCTCATTAGTAGGCTAAGTCCCGGGGAACTGAGGGAATCTCGCCTCAAGCGAATTCCCGATCAGTTCTTGGTTCGTCAACTTGGTTTGCCCTGCATCTGAGTACACAATCGGTCTTTACGGGGTTCACCCTGACCGGACGACTTTATGCTGCTTGCAATGCCCAGAGTAACGATCCAAATGCAGTCGAGTAGGTCAGGTATCGGCTGGCTTGGAGCCATCCGAGTAGCCCGGTCATGTATGCATTCCCCGAGTAGTATTTGGATGCATGTATTTAACTGAGTAATACCAGACTTACATTAGATGTGTAACATCGGTTGCGTATTCGGCCATCCTAGTGGCCAGCCGGGGGCATGGTTCGATCGCCACACATCGCGGCATCAAGCGACCCGGCCAGCTTGAGAGGAGGGGGCGCGGTCAGCTATGTGGATATAGATCCATACACATGTGTACGCGCACAGCAACATCTCCGACAACATACATATGTGTGTTGTCGGAGATTTGGGTGGCTAGATATCCGGGTGGATATCTGGATATCCAGATATCTGGCCAGCTGAACATGCTTGCTGCACAGCTTCCAGTAATTCACTCACGGTCGGATCGCGTGCGCGCGAGGAAACATACTTTATGACCCGCGAAGCACGTGGTGAGAATCCACTAAACACCTAGTATAGGTCTTCTGACGAAAGAGACCGGTTTTCGGGGCAACCGAGGCACGGAAAATAGATATAAGCCTCTTATAATCAATAGTATGGAGGAGAAATCCGCCCCTCGCGAGTTTGTGCACGGATTTCTGCATCCCCGAGCCGAAATCGACCGTTTTCGCGAGATTCACTGGGACTTCCGTGACAAGGTTTGTGAATCTCGCTGGGCACAATTGATTCTGCCCCGAAGCAATCGTCACGATGCTACATCCGTCTCCATAGAAGATCGGCTGCCGATTTCGGCGCCTCAAACAGGGACGTGTCCGATGATGCCTTTGGCACTCGAAGGTCTCTGTAGGACATCGACACTGGAACACCTAGCTGACCGGGAAGAGCGGCCCATGGCCCCGTCAGCCGAAGCAACTCAAGGTCCAGTTCCACCAGATTGCCTCCATCGATTACAAGATGGTCATCAGTCCCGGCATCATCCGGGGCGAAAATCGGGTGTGCCGCACTACACTATCGGGTCCATATGCAGAGTGAAGATCCGCTCTAGGGGACCATCGGTGTAAGCGCGATGGCCGTCCGGAAACAACGCCGGGCACGCAAGATGAATGGAAAATGCCTCCGGGCGTGCGGCTCGAACCGCACACACGAATGTCCGAGAGAGCTGGGAATGATAACCCCACGCTGACAGCTTCAATCTGGTACCCCCTGAGCAGTCGGGCAATCCGGAGAGGTGTAGTCAGATAGATGTCCTGAGCGTAACAATGTTGCCATGTTCCTGGATGCTGGGAGACAGAGCCTCCTACCTCCGCACCTGTGTTACTCAAACTCCTGCTCTGCTCGTAGGGATTCGTGTATCTATCGCCCTAGGAACTCGTTGAAATTCGCGTGAGTGTGCGGGTGGCGTTGGGATTTGCGCGGCGTCTCGACCGATTCTTGGCTCGAAAGGCGTGTTTTGCGGATGTTTACGCGGCTTCGGGAGCCTCGTGGAAGGCGGTTTCGGCCTTCCGGTCGAACTTCAGGCGCACTGCTCCCTGAGGCCTTCCCCACGTCTCTGGGCGATCAGCCTGGGCAGCCGTATGAGGTTGTGCGCAGCGCAACTGAAGACGAACTGCCAGTCCACGTTGTGCAGCCCGCGCAGCTTCACCTGGCGCATCGGCCCGGTCTGTTTCAGCCAGCCAAAGCCCTCCTCGACCAGCCAGCGCCGGCTCAGGCTGACCGCATATCCGGGATGCCGCGTCGTTCTGCGATCGATGTTGCTACGCCGCCCCTTGTCGTTCTTTGTCACATGAACGGTTACATTCATCTCGCGTGCGGCGACGACGAAATCTTGCGCATCGAAGGCCTTGTCCGCGCCCAGAGTCATGCGCCGCTTGCGTCCCTTTTGCTTCTTCTGAAGCATCAGCAGCGCCGCCTCCCGCTCGGCATATCCGTCGGCCTGGGTCGCCATCGCCTCCACGATCAGGCCGTTGCGGTTCTCCACCAGCGTGTGCCCCAGATACGCCAGATGCGACTCCTTGCCGTAGCTCTTCTTGTACAGTCGCGCATCGGGATCGGTGATCGATTCATGGGTCTCGTTGGATCGCTTGCCGCCATGGAAGTTCGAGCCGTCGCCTGAGTCCGAGCCGTCCTTCGCGCGGAAGCTCTTGTGCGAGGCCCATGCCTGGATCAGCGTGCCATCCACGGTGAAATGATCGTCCGACATGAACGGCCTCGCCTGCTCGTTCACCGCAGTAAAGAACTGCTGCGCCACTTCGCTGTTGAGCAGCCGGTCGCGGTTCTTGGAGAAGACCGCATGGTTCCACACCGCGTCGTCCATGCCCAGGCCGACGAACCAGCGGAACAGCAGGTTATAGTCGAGTTGCTCGACCAGTTGCCGCTCCGAGCGCACCGAGTAGAACGCCTGCAACAGCAGCGCCCGCAGAACATACTCGGGTGCGATCGAGGGCCGCCCCGAGCTCGAGTACAGCGTGTCGAACCCCGCGCTAAGGGACTGCAACACCGTATCCGTCAGCTTGCGAATCGCACGCAACGGATGGTCCTGAGGAACACGCTGCTCAAACGTCACACAACTGAACATCCCATCCTGAACCCGCTCGTCTCCACGCATACTCCCATAGACGAATCAAACATCGAACAAGCTGAAGAGATGTCCCTATTTCAACAAGTTCCTAGCGCTGCTATTCGGCTGACTTGCGGTAAGCGGCGACCACGACCGAGTTCTTGCCGCTTCTGACACTCGCAAGGATTGAGCGTCTGACGAGATGTAGCGCACACCTCTTCCCTATATGGTGCCTCCGAGGCACTGTCACATTGCCATCCTGAGCGGCCCCACGCGCGAGGGGATTTTGTTTTACGCACCAAAAGCCCCTGGTAATCCGTAGGAGGGAATCTAACCCCTGACGTTTCGAGCCCCCCGTGGGTTAACCCGGATCGTACAGGGGGTTGAAATCTTCCACGGATTGCGAGTTCAATCCAGGTGAAGAGCATGCAAATAAAACAAGTGGATGAGCTGGACGAGCGCGAAGAACTCCTCGCATTCATCCAGGAGGTGTTTGGCGGGTATGCCGAGGGGATGCAGAGTCCGGATTTCGATCACCGGAGTTTTCTGGCATCCGTCGTAACGCAGGCTTACCTTCTTTACGTGCAGTTCGAGCTGAAACCTATCGTTGGCAATTGCTAAGGGTTCAACACCGGCTCCCGTTTGATTACGACGGGAGCCGGCTACTTTACTTGAACGATGTCCCGGGAATGAAATTGGCGTAACCGGGCCGGATCGCCAACATCCCGTCGCCTATACGCTATTTGGCGATACGTGCACCGTTATAGCGGCCAGTCATAGGCCGCTGAAGCCGGTATTCAAATCCGGTCGTTGGAACCCAAGTGTCAAGTATGCAGATCCAGCCGAATGGTGACCGGTCATGCCTTCGGCACTTGATGCCCTTAGTAGCATGATCGACACAAGCACCACGAGCTGTCAGAGAAGGCGGGCCCCTAGCTCTGCCAGTCGAAGTATCATGGCCCTCAACCACTAGATAGTGAACTGCTCAGTTTCTTCCCTATGGTCATAGCATTCAACCCCACAAGCTGCATCAATAAACCACGCACAGCGACCCGGCAGAAAGCGACGACGGCGTCAAGAGTAGTGGCTCCGCACTGGCCCATGGCCGCTGGGCGCAGTAACTTTCCCAGCCTCTCCTAAGGGGTCTTGCTGATTCCTGCATCCTCCTGCATTCCATAGCATCAATTACGGAATGGACCCTCAGATTTGCATTGAGGAAGGGACGGAGTCACGGATGAGATAAAGAGAGGACCGGCAGAAGGCATAGACCATGGGTAGCGCAGTACCCCATCGTCCTGGTGTGACCGGGAGGCTGGAGGCATAGCAACATAGGCCGATCATTCCCATGATCTGCTCTCCCATCACACCGGAGCTTCAATATTGTCATCTTCCCGTCGCTGTAATTGCCGTACTATCACCCCACTCCTTGTATCAAAGAACGAAGCAGCTACCGCGCTCAGTATCTCCCTCAGGTCGGTTGGTTACCTGATTGCCGATGGTCGTTTACGGACCCGGAGAATAGGCGGCCGGACGCTAATAGCGTATGACGAGCTGCAAAGGTTCGCGAAGGCTGATCGCCTAGAGGCCATAGCAGCATAACCCGAGCAGCATCAGTAGTTACTACACCGGCCAGCCTCCCACGGGGCTGGCCTTTGTGTCTGTGGCACCGATCACTTCAAGTACCCCTAAAGTATCCCCGAGACTCTGAATGCTCTATCGGCTTAGTACTAACTTATTGATTCTATGGTGGCCCGGGCAGGAGTCCAACCTGCGACCTTCGCGTTAGGAGTGCGCTGCTCTATGCAACTGAGCTACCGGGCCAGTAAGGGTAGTGTATCGCGAGGTTTGAGGGTATCCCGATGATAAACTTGAGGGTGGAGAGTTTATGCCTGAGATACAGCGTCGTCGTGCGGTAACGGTGAACATTGGAGGCGTTCGGGTTGGATCCGATATGCCGGTTGTCGTGCAATCGATGACGAACACGGATACGGCGGACGTGGAGAGCACAGTCCAGCAGGTGGCTGCGCTGGCGCGGTCCGGTTCGGAGATGGTTCGCGTGACTGTGAACAATGACGACGCGGCCAAGGCTGTTCCCTATATCGTCGAGGCGCTGGCGAAGAAGGGCTGGAGCACGCCGATCATAGGGGACTTCCATTACAACGGACATCTGCTTCTGAAGAAGTATCCCGACACAGCACGCGCTCTCGCCAAGTACAGGATCAATCCGGGAAACGTGTCGATTGGCCGCAAGGACGACGATAACTTTCGCACGATGGTTGAGGTTGCGGTCGAGCACCAGAAGCCGGTGCGGATCGGGGTGAACTGGGGATCGCTCGATCAGGCGCTACTGACCAAAATGATGGACGAAAATTCGAAGGCCGCCGATCCCCTGCCCGCCCGCGACGTGATGATGGAGGCAATGGTGGTGTCTGCTCTGGATAACGCGGCGGCAGCGGAGCGCTATGGCCTGCGACGCGACCAGGTCATTCTCAGCGCCAAGGTCTCGGGTGTGCGGGACCTGATCGATGTCTACACCGAACTCGCGCGGCGTTGCGACTATGCGCTGCATCTTGGGCTGACCGAAGCCGGAATGGGAATGAAAGGAATCGTGGCTTCGGCTGCGGGCCTGGCTCCGCTCCTGTTATCGGGCATTGGCGATACGATTCGCGTGAGCCTGACACCTACTCCGGGTGGAGATCGTTCCGAGGAGGTTCGCTGCGGCCAGCAGATTCTGCAGTCGCTGGGAATCAGGAGTTTCATGCCGCAGGTAACGAGTTGCCCAGGCTGCGGACGAACGACTTCGACGTACTTTC
>Ga0193743_1000564_pt1 | contig 28961 bp, 17 predicted proteins | sample L2c2metaG_FD_143038 | JGI IMG/M metagenome (GOLD analysis project Ga0193743, IMG submission 143038) | Soil microbial communities from a riparian zone of the East river system, Colorado, United States - L2c2 | ecosystem: Environmental > Terrestrial > Soil > Riparian zone | place: USA: East River...
GTGGGTCGCTCCGCCGTCCACGCCGCCACTCCGACGAATTCCTTGCTGTCGCGAGTGCGCTGGCCCTCTCGTACTACATCCAGAACCGTGGCTGATGGCACAACGCTCACGGCGTGCGATTGAACGACATATTCCTTGCCGTCCCAGAGCGCTGAGAATGGCAGCAAATGCAGACCGCCGTCCGCAACGACGATGACTGAATCTGCCTTCCGATATTCACGCACGACTCCAAGAAGGGACCGGAAGAGTCCATTACCTAGATCACTGGTCTTCCTCTTATCGCCTATGGCCTGTCGGTACTGTGCAGCTCTGGTTTCCAGGTCCTTCCTTCCGGGTAGGGAATAGCTGTATGCCGTCTTTTGCGTGATGGCCATCACGTAAGAAGACTTGTCTCCAAGAACGTATTCAAGCAACAGCTCACCTTTTTCCAGGTGCCGCTGCAGGTCCTCAAGAGCAACCGGATGGATCGATGTGAGGCCAGCCAGACGCGGCGTATCCATTTCCAGTTCCGTCTGGTAGATGCGCTGTTCGATTTCTGCCCGGACTGCTGGATCATCGGAGTTGATGAGCCTGATATTCAGCTGGGTGATCCTCTGTTCACTCCTGTTCGGAACATGGGGAGCAATGGGTGCGTGATGTTCCAAGGATTGCGTCTCGATACGCCCATGAGCCTTCTCGATGATCATGAATGCGTCTGCGTTGCGACCCTGTTGGACCAGCGAGACAAAATAGCCCGTATAGACATCACTGAGGTCAGCGAGCAAGAGGCGCTCCACTCCGGGTGTCGGCGAACTTGTCAGCAGGGAATCAATCAGCGTCGTGCTTCGCTTATAGCTATCATTCGACTCTGCGATACGGCCCATCTGTCTGAGAATCTCTGCTTTGACAGCAAGGTTGCGCGGAACAAAGTAGAGTTCGTCGGGAATATGCGCATTCGCGCTCAGGGCGCGATCGATCATTTGAAGCGCTTCGTCGAGATGCCCTTCGCTTGCGAGGGCCTTTGCTAACGAACCTCCTGTCGATGTGAAGCCGCGCCAGAAGGAAAGATGGTCGGCATATTCGAGCGCACGCCGGTAGCTGACGATCGCGAGATCGGTCTTGCCCATTCGACTCCACAGATCACCACGGTTGATCTCGGCAGCGCAGAGATGGCCTTCCAAATGGTGTGATGAAGCCCATGCTTCGCTTTCGTCTAGGGTCTTGAAGGCTTCGACGTATTTTCCTGTTTGGGTCAGGATCTCAACTTTGGTGCTCTCCGCCATGCTGGGGTACGGTGCATTCGGCGTATCGTGAGCTGTTCGGATCGCTTCCTCTACCGCCCGTTGTGCTTCCTGATACCGACCAATCTGGGCCAGGCCTTCGGCATACATGCTGGCATAGCGAATCTCGGCGGCCCGATCACGGAAGAGTTTTGAGACAGTCCACGCATAGACGACCTTCTTCTTCGCGGTCGCGATGTTCCCGGTCAGGAAGTCTGCTATACCCTGTTCACCCCTTGCCCTCGCGGCAATGAGGAAGTGCCCCCGCCGTAAGGTCATCTTTTCGATTTCAGAATACGTGGCGGATGTCATCGCTGCGTCATAGTTGACTTCGAGCATTCCCCTCACGCCGAGGATGCGCAATCTGGTTCGATAATCGCGAGCCGCAGGCAGTGCGAGATCCGCAGTCAATTGAGCAATCTGCGATGCGATGCTCGCTGTCTCCGAATTTGCGGGGATCTGGCTTACGTGGGAATAAAGTGCGCAACTCTGGATGTTCCGTTGGATACAAATGGCTTCTGCCTCTCGGTACAACGGCGCCGCGTCGATCCAGTTATTGAGCCAGGCTTTGTCATCTGCTTGTTCGAGAAGCCGTGTCAGCGGATCAGGAGAATGTCGTCTCAGCAAACGCAGCAGCGGACTAACAAGTACCGCACATGAGAGCAGAACAATGAATATGCCTGCTATTTGCAAAAGCCTTTTGAAGAAGTTTGTCCTCACGCTTGGGCCCTGGCAATACGACTTCAATCGTAACCGGCAAAACAGCATTCTCTCAACTCGGGGAGTTCCGATGTAGCCGATACCGCAGGCGCGTCGGATTTACGTAACTTTCACAAATCTGACGGGGCCTTCGATGAGTCATGTGTGATCCCTGACGAGGACGGCAAGGCCTGCACGCCAACAGGCGGGACGCTGCCCCGTCCCCGCCGAGGAGACAGGTGGCCACTGTAGCGCCCAGTGGTGAAGCGGCTGCCCCAGTCGAGAGAACGTACCTGGTCTGGTGTCATGGGCCCGCAATACGAAATCCTAATCCAAAAAGGTGATCCCATGCGGCTTGGAGAGATTATCGGCCAGGGCGCCAAGGTTGGAGTTCTCGTCTGGCTGTACAGCCAGACGAGAACTTGAGTAGGAAAGGCCATGCCGGACCGCATTCAGCCTGCTGCCGAGCCCCCGAAGTCGCTGAGGAAACTATCTACAAGATTGCGATAGCGCCGGCCGCCGCTCCAGTCCAAACGGCGTCTTACGGAGCCGGATAGAAATCAGCTGTAGCTTAGAAAGGCAGAGACAACTTCCTGGGCTTCGTCGCATGCTTTCACATGATGCTAAGACACTGTACGAGACTGGTTCTGGACAAATTCGCGAGGTGCGGAATAGGATTCTTCTGCCTCTGCGTAAACGTTTTATCTAAGGAGGTAAACGTTTGCACGGGAGGTAAACAAAATCGCCCATATTGTGAGGCCCCTCCCGTGCAATTCCCCCTAGATGATGACGCCAAACAGTCCTTCTCCCTAACCTGTTCCACCGCTCTCCAACCTCGTGGACACCGCACGGAGTCATGGCGGCGATTGAAGTCAACTCTGAGGCCCTCCACCTTCATCGCGACGCTTCTGGTTTTGCTTTTAACTGCGTCAAGTCTGTGGGCACAGCGCGGTTCCGATAAGTATGTATATCGTCCAGTCACCATCCTTGCCGGTGGCTATGTCCCAGGTCTGATCGCTCACCCAACGGAATCTGGTTTGATATACGCACGCACCGATATTGGTAGTGTCTACCGATGGGAGCCATGGAACCGAAGCTGGCGGCCTCTTACCGATTTCAATTCTCCGCAAGACTACAACCTTAACGGCCCCGAGAGCATAGCTCTGGATCCGAACGATCCAAACCGCCTTTACATTGCTGCAGGCATGTATGCCTATTCCAATTGCTGCGCCTTTCTGGTTTCGACCGACCGGGGAACTACCTTCAAAAGATATCCAGCGCCCTTTGAAATGGGGGCGAATTTCGATGGACGGGCCGCAGGCGAGCGTCTGGCAGTGAATCCCTTCAAGCCCAATAGCTCTTCATGGGAACGCGATTCAATGGGCTCTGGGGTAAGCGAGGATCACGCGAAGACATGGATGCAGGTGTCTAGTTTTCCCGTGCAGTCCTCAACCGACACGTACGGCGTGCAGTGGGTTCTCTTTGATCCCAAGACTCCCAGTACGATTTACGTAGGTCCTATACCAAAACTACCGTGTACGTGAGCACCAACGATGGCGCAACGTGGGCGGCCTTGCCCGGGCAACCCATCGCATGGCCATTCCCGGTAAATGGCGGAACAAATCCCCCTGCACCAGAGCGCGCCCTGATCGACGGTGATGGCGATTTATACGTCACCTTTGATGATCTGCCGGGACCGAATGTCATTCACTACGGCATCGTCGAGAAATACAACCCGGCCACCAAGACCTGGACCAACATCACGCCGCCACCCGATGCTCCGTATCAGTCCGGGCCGCTGGGCGGATTTGTCGGGCTCTCGCAGGATCCGGCACGGCCTGGCACTGTGGCTGTGAGCACCATGGACCGCTGGTACCCGGTGGACACCGTTTACGTCACGCACGATGGCGGCAGCAACTGGATCAACCTTGGCTTGATTACCTCTAGCGCAGGGGATGACGGGCCGCCTTTCGGCAATTACTACTTCGATCCCAGCGTATACACTCACACGTCCCCGTATCTGACCTTCGGCGATACAAATTCTCCAAACTCGCCAAATCCTTCTGCCAAATTCGGGTGGTGGATCTCGGGGCTACTGATCGATCCAACTAACCCCGATCACCTTATGTATGGGACCGGAGCGACCATTTACGAAACCGACAATGTATCGGCAGCCGGTGTAGGGACCTCTCCTAAGTGGTTCGCGCAGGTCAAGGGCATTGAGGAGACCGCTGTGCTTGCCCTGATCAGTCCCACGTCAGGCGCTCACCTGCTGAGCGGAGTAGGCGATATTGGCGGCTTCCAGCATCAAGACTTCGACGTGTCGCCAGCTGCCGGAATGTACAGGAACCCGGTTGCGACCACCGTGGGCAGTCTCGACTGGGCAGGCCAACGCCCTAGTTTCATCGTCCGCGCACAGGCACCCTCGACCGCCTCAACGAGCCCTTGCAACTATGGGGCATTTTCGACGGACGATGGCACAGGCTGGAGTCCGTTCCCAACCTGTGCTCAGGGAGCAAACTCCGGAAATGGCGGGACGGTCTCTGCCGATGCCAGCGGAACTACGATAATGTGGACCCCGTCTTCCTCTGGCGTGGCGCAATTCTCAACCGACAACGGCAGAACTTGGATCTCGACGACAGGACTACCGGCTCTTACTCCCGTCTATGCGGACAAGGTCACGCCACAGTTGTTCTATTCGTTTTCCAGTACCAGCTCAGGCGGCAACTTCTATCGCGGCACGGTCGACACGGCACATGATGCAGCTACGTTTTCCGAAGTAAATACCACGTCGCTGCCTGCCAGCGCGAATTGCAACGGCTCGGGATGCGGCGTGGTGGACGTGAACTGGGCCAGGTCTGGGGATATCTGGCTCCCGCTTGGCAGCAATGGCCTCTATCACTCATCCGATGGGGGCTCTACGTGGATGAAGCTTGCCAACGTCGCTTATGCCAACTCGGTCGCTGTTGGCGCTGCCTCGCCGTGGACGCATCAACAGGCTGTCTTCCTCTACGGCGAAGCTTCGCCAAACCAAGCAATGGCGATCTACCGCTCGGATGACAAGGGCAAATCCTGGATGCGGATCAACGATGATGCGCACCAGTATGGCGGCCCCACCCTCATTCAAGCCGACCCGCGCGTCTACGGGCGGGTGTACCTGGGCATGAATGGCCGCGGCATCATCTATGGTGATCTCCGGAGCCAGAACGATCACGGCGGGCGGTAATGAGCCTTTCACATCAACCCGGCCGTCGTGCTTCTTAGCAGGATGGCCGGATCTTTTTATGTCAGGGAGCAGAACACGGACGCGATGATGTTATCGACATCCTGCTTTGGTTCGGTGTCATCGGCACCCACACTTCACTCGGACAACGAAGCTCATTTCGCCAGTTGCTCCAGAGCCACTTGATCTCCGGTCAGCGCCTTACGTTCGGTCTCGGTCATGGGGATCTGCTCTAGGAGGCGCTGATTGTGAGTATTTGCTTCGAGGGCCTGAGCCCTTGCCGAATCTCCAGGTACGTAGAAGTCACAGCGCTGGCAAGCCCTTCGATGCTGGCACTGTGCCCAGTACGGGTTGGCACAGTAACCGTGCCCAAGATGGACATATTTGTATGCCTGGCCCCTGCCTGACGCCCCACTCTCGTCGCAGCACGATCCAACAGAACCTGAACAACGGCAACGTTGCGCTCGAAATAGCGTGCATCCACATAGGCCTGCGTGAGTTTGTCAGGCGTGATCGCGGCATACCATTGTGTGGATTCCAGACGACGCCTGACAGCGTTCCTTTGTGTCTCTCCCTCTGACGACTACGATCGTGGGGACCTTTCTGCCCATCCGCAGGGAGCGGGGGCAAACGGAGAGCACGGCCAGATTACGGCCTTCGCGGGGTTTGCCCAAATGGGAGTGAGGGTCGTGCATGGCTGCTGGTTTCAGACCTGTTTCCAGGGACCGCCCGGCTCCCACTGAAGAATTGGCATGTTCTCCGCGGCTGACGAGGGCAGCACAGGAATGACAAACACCTGAATGCTCGCAGTCACTTCTTGAAGGGTGATCGGTGCGATGTAGAGCTTGTTCTTCGTGGCGAATGCATTCCATTGTTTCTGTTTGGTGGCATTATTGTGAGTTCAATCATCCGCTGAGGTCGGTTGATATGAACGATAAGAACACCTTGCCCATCCCCGAGCCGATCATCCAGTTCTGGCTCACTCGAGCATAAAGCGCACAGCTCTGATCATTTCGGTGTAGGCAGAGATCTTCAGCCTTCTGATAGACGGAGCAGCTTCGATCCAGTCGTTGCGCCAAGCTCTTTCATCGGCGAGTTCGAGAAGCCGCGTCAGCGGATCAGGAGAATGTCGTCTCAGCAAACGCAGCAGCGGACCAACGAGGACTGCACATAACAGCAGAGCAATGAATATGCCTGCTGTTTGCAAAAGCCTCTTGAAAAGCTTCTTCCTCATGCCCGGACCCGTGGCAATACGGCTTCAATCGTAACCGGCAGAACAGCATGTCCTAAACTCCGGAGATTCCAATGAATCCCCTGGATCGAACTCTCGCGCGCCGTGTAAATATCGTCACCTGGACGCCTCCGGGCGACCGCTCGTCCATTCCGCGCATTTCGCGGCGGTGATGAACATGCCGACATCTCCTTCTCTTATCCGATGGAGTGCGGCTGATTGCCATGCCGACGCGAACTGACAATGACAGGCCTTATGCTGCTCTTGATGGCAACGAGATGCCATCTGTGGCTGATGCCGATGCGACACATCGGATTTACGCAATTTTCACGGATCTGAGTGTCAACTCCCGGCGAGTGAGGAGCCGGGATGGATCTGCGATCGGGAATTCACGGCTCAATGTCGGGCTCTGGTGTTTAACCCAAGAGGCAAGCGGGGACTTCAAAAGTGGAGTCCAGGACAGGAATGGTTTCACTAGGGCCTTCATGCACATCGGTGGTGGCAGCCAGCCGAATGACCCGAACTATCGATGTCCAGCGCAATTTGCGAAAAGGGAACCTGACAGCGCGGTCTGCTTGCATCTGCGCACTAAATCGGTTTAATGTTCTCCGCGGAGAACCTGGCGTGGCTTTCGATTTCCCCCACCTTCAACACATCGGCTGCGCCGTATTGTCAGCGTGTATTGTGACGTTCGCGTCCGGAGCGCACGCGCAACCCGGCTATCAATATCCATTTCAGGATCCCCATCTCCCGGCGGAACAGCGGGTGGACGACCTAGTCTCTCGGCTCACGCTCGACGAGAAAATCCACTGTCTGGGAACGAATCCATCCGTCCCACGTCTCGGTGTTCGGGGTACGGGGCACGTGGAAGGCTTGCATGGTCTTGCCCTTGGCGGTCCTGGTGGATGGGAGGGCAAGGGCAAAAGTGTGATTCCTACGACCCAGTTTCCACAAGCGCGTGGGCTGGGGCAGACCTGGGATCCGGCGCTACTGCAGCAGGCAGCAGCGGTGGAAGGCGACGAGACTCGCTATGCCTGGCAAATCAACAAGTACTCGCGAGGTGGTCTGGTGGTTCGAGCGCCCAACGCTGACCTGAGTCGCGATCCGCGCTGGGGCCGCAGCGAGGAGTCGTACGGCGAAAATCCCTTTCTCGTGGGCACGCTCGCGGTCGCTTTCGTGAAGGGATTGCAGGGACAGGATCCCCGCTACTGGCAGACCGCTTCGCTGATGAAGCACTTTCTTGCGAACAGCAATGAGAATGGCCGGGGCGGTTCCTCTTCAAATTTCGATGAGCGGCTCTTCTACGAGTACTATGCCGTGCCGTTCCGTATGGGGATTGAGCAGGGCGGTTCGAACGCATTCATGACTGCCTACAATGCCTGGAACCATATTCCGATGGCAGCGCAGCCAGTGTTGCAAGACGTAGTAGAGAAGCAATGGGGCTTCAACGGAATTGTTTGCACCGACGCCGGCGCCCTGACGAATATGGTGACCGAGCATCACTACTATCCTGATCTCGAGCACGCGGCTGCAGGCGCGATCCATGCAGGCATTAACCAGTTTCTGGACAAGTACGAACTGCCGGTACGGGATGCATACGCGCACAAGTTGATTACGGATGCCGACATCGATGCAAACTTGAAAGGCGTCTTCCGTGTGATGCTGCGCCTCGGACTCCTCGACCCGCCGGCGGGGAATCGCTACGCCCCCATCGGAGCCGATGCTTCCGTGGCGCAGGCGAAAGGCGATCCCTGGACGTGGCCAGATCATCGCAATTTGGCGCGCAGGCTTACGGATGAATCGATTGTGCTGCTGAAGAATGAGAACGATACCCTGCCCCTCGACGCGCAGTCCGTCCAATCGATCGCCGTTGTGGGCCGTTATGCCGACAAGGTTTTGTTGGACTGGTACAGCGGTACGCCGCCATTCGCCATCAGTCCTCTTGACGGCATTCGAGCGCGCGCAGGCAGTCATGTTCAGGTCCATTTCGTCACGGGCGACGATTCGAATGCCGCCATTGCGCTGGCCCGACAGTCGGATGTTGTGATCGCGGTCGTGGGCAATCACCCCACCTGCGATGCGGGGTGGAACCAGTGCCCGTCGCCCAGCGATGGCAAGGAGTCGGTGGATCGCAGGTCCCTGGATCTGCAACAGGAGGGATTGCTGAAGCGACTCTATGCCGCGAATCCCAAGACAATCGCCGTTCTGACTGCCAGTTTTCCTTTCGCCGCTGTTTGGACTCAGCAGAACCTCCCCGCGGTGCTCACCATGACGCATAACAGTGAGGAGCAGGGAACAGGACTGGCCGATGTGCTCTTCGGCGACTACGACCCGGCAGGGCGGCTGACGCAAACCTGGCCGGCATCCATTGATCAACTACCGCCAATGATGGACTATGACATTCGTCACGGCGGGACGTATCTCTACACGACTAAAACGCCGCTCTACCCTTTTGGTTATGGGCTCAGTTACACCCATTTCGAGTACGGTAATCTGCAGGTGAGCCTGCGACATCTGGACGCCAATGATACTGCGATGGTCTCATTCGATGTCACGAATGCGGGTAAGCGGGATGGGGATGAGGTGGCGCAGCTCTACGTGCGGCATCTCGACTCTAAGGTAGACCGTCCGATTGAAGAGCTGAAGGGTTTCGAGCGTGTGCATGTGCCAGCCAGGGCGACTCGACGCGTCACGATACCTCTACCTGCCGCTACACTGCGTTACTGGAATCAGTCGCAACGCGACTTCGTATTAGAGCCGGATCGCATCGTGCTGCGGGTGGGGGCGAGTTCTCAAGACATTCGTTTGCAGCAAGAGATCTCGGTTCTGCCCTGACGCGCCACGCGCCGCCACCCTCCTCCTCGTCACAATTTTGCTTCATGGAAATTTCAGTTGACAACAGTAGTTCTCGTCAACTAAAAGGCTTTACTGCGGTCGTTAAATCGCTTTAGTGGCTCCGCAACAGAGTAGTGCGCTTGACGACAGGCTCGACGAGAATCACAGGGACGACTGATAGCAACACGAAGCTTCGCCCGACTCGCGAGGCAAATTGTGGGGAGGCTGTATGCACACGATCATGATGCCCCTGTGGGCTAATCTTCTATCCATAGGTGCGCGTATTCTCACTCGCCGCCGATTGGCATTTGGCACCGGCGCTATGCTCCTGGTGGGAAGTGCGGTTCTCGCACAGACCATCACCGCAACCGTCTCCGGGACCGTCACCGACAAAAGCGGGGCCATTGTTCCTGGCGCCAAGGTCACGCTCTCCAATGCCATCAACAAAGATGTCCGCGTCAGCGAGAGCAATAGTTCAGGAGTTTTTTCGTTCCCCGCGGTGCCGTCCGGCGACTACATCGTCACTATCGAATCCGGAGGGTTTCAGAAATATGTGCAGTCTGGTATTCACCTCGATCCGGGTGACAGCCGCAGATTGCCAGCGCTCACGCTGGCGGTGGGAAGCGAAGCACAGACCGTCACCGTCAAATCCGAGACCAACATTCCACTCGACACAGGTGAGCGCAGCGATCTGATCACCGCAGAACAGATCAAACACCTGGCCGTGGAGGGTCGCGATGTTACGGAACTCTTCAAAACCCTGCCCGGTTTCGCAATTGCAAACCAAGGGGTCAACAATGCCGCATACGATCCATCGCAGGTGAGTGTCAACGGAGCGCTCGGCAACTACGCCGCCAATGGCAATCCTCTCAGCGGCGTCAGTCTTAAGCTGGACGGCACGAATATTACAGATCCAGGCAACTACGGTGCAGCCATCCAGAACGTGAACTACGATCAGGTGGCTGAAGTGAAGGTACAGGTATCCAACTTCGGCGCCGATATCGCCAACGGTCCCGTTGTCGTGAGTGCGGTCACCACGTCCGGCGGGTCGGAGTTTCATGGTCAGCTCTACACCTATGCACGGACGAATCAGCTCAACTCAACCGACTGGTTGAGTGGGGCAACCGGACAGAAGAAGGCGCCAGATCGGCAGGTGTATCCGGGCGGTACACTGGGTGGTCCTATCCTGATTCCGGGCACCAACTTTAATCACAATCGCAAATTGACTTTCTTCATTGGCGCCGAGGATTATGCGCAACGCAACAATTATGCCTATGGCAGCTCGTCCGGTGCCATCGTGCATGCCCTGGTGCCGACCGCCGGGATGCGAGCAGGAGACTTCAGCGACGGACAACTGGTTCAGTATCTGGGCGGGTTGAAAGGAACATCGAGCTTCACCAACGTTTCTACGCAGCCGACCATTGCGCCTAACGGTGGCGCACTCGTGAATGGTCAGATCCCGCAAACATTTCAGGATCCAGGCTTCCAGGCGCTGTATAAAGCGATGCCTCTTCCGAATACGGCGCCCAATGTCGGAGGCCAGTACAACTGGGTGACCACAAATTTCGTAAACAACAATCTATGGCAGGCAATCGGACGTGTGGACTTAGCAGTCTCCGATCGCACCAAGCTCTTTGGCCGCTATAGCGTGGAAAAGGGAGCCGCGGGTGTACCGGAAGTCCCCTACTATTCACCAGGCCAGCTCAATACGCCAGGTGGTCTCCTTAGCACATCCAACTCCCAGAGTGCGTCAGCGAACTTGACTAGTGTCATCAACAACACCACAACGAACCAACTCTACGGCGGCGTCAGTTATCTCAACAGCGGCTTCGCCGCAGGTAACCAGAAGCTGCTGCAGGCTGCGGCTCTGGGATATCCCTATAAAGGTGCCTACTCAAATAACGGATCGAATGAGATTCCGCAATTTCAGACTTACTGCTCTGGCTGCGCTCTGCCAGTTGGCCTCTTTCCCGACCTGTCGTACGGGCCGATCTTCGCGCATAAGTTCGATCCAAGCGGCGGCGATAGTCTGACCAAGGTATGGGGGACACACACGGCTGTTTTTGGCGTATACGTCGAACGTGTAACCAACAACCAGAGGATCCCATTCGGAACCACAAATGGCGCACTGCAACAGTACTTTCTCCAAACGAGCAGCGCCGGCAATCCAAATCCAATCACAGATATTGATGGCAGCAAGTACACGCTGAACGAGAACTATGCCGCCGACAACTACGAAGGCTTCACCGGCTCGTTCAGCCAGCAAAATCTCCTCCCAGACACCAATCTTTACTTCTGGAACGTCGACTCGTTTGCTACCGACTCATGGAAGGTCACACCTAGGGTGACGGTCAACTTCGGCCTTCGCTTCGAGCACATTGGACTATGGAATGATGCGCATGGACAGGGAGTCTCCATCTTCGCGCCAGAGACATTGAACGACACGTCACTGCCGCAGTCCGGCTTCCTGTGGCACGCGCTGGACAACAGCCTGCCGCTCTCTGGAACGCACTCTCGCCCGGTTTTCGTAGAACCACGGGTCGGATTTGCGTGGGATATCTTCGGGACTGGTAAGACGGTCTTCCGTGGCGGCTTCGGCGAATACCGGGCTCACGATTCCTGGAATGATGCCTCAAATGCAGTCGCATCTACCGAGGGCCTACGGTCCACCACCATTTCTGGCAGTGGAGGCACTTCGCTCCGGGCCATCAGCGCTCTGAACCTTGCGAACGACGGCGGCGGTCTTAACACGTCCGCCTTCGCACTGACCCGTGGCGACGACGAAGAGCCGCTGACAGACACCTACAGCTTCACGCTAAACCAGCAACTGCCCGGCCATATCAATTTCCTGATCGGCTATATTGGCAACAATAGCCGCAATCTGCTGAACGATGGCAGCAACCAGACCGTTACGTTGGATAATGTGAATGCCGTTCCCCTGGGAGCACTTTATAAGCCAAACCCAGTTACCGGAGAGGTGCTGCCAATCGTCGCACCCAATGGAGGCGATAGCATCGCAAATGCCGGCGCCGGCGTGATCGATCAGTATCGCCCGTACTATACCGCTGCTACGAATTATGGCACTATCAACGTTCCCAATCACGTTGCATATGCCAACTACAACGGATTGCAGCTTGCCGCCACACGTCAGGCTGGTCGCATTCTATTCAGCTCGAACTACACGTTCGGCAAAGCGCTGGGCGTGCTCGGGGCAAACAACGGCAACCCTATCGATCCATTCCATCTTTATTTGAACTACGGTCCGGAATCGTTCGACCGCAGCCATATCTTTAATAACACTTACACATTTATCGGCGGCAAGGTTACGAGTAACAGTTATCTCGGGCAATTAACGAATGGCTGGGAGCTATCAGGTGTAACTTCGTTCCAAAGCGGTGCCAACCTGCAAACATCAGTATCCAACCCGAATTTCGCCATGGGTGGCCAGCTCGGTCCGAACGGAGGTACGAACCCTCCCATCCCGGTAAACAGCTCTGCCTTCCTCGGCACGCCGGACGTCAGCCTGCAGCCGGTACTCACCTGCGATCCGCGTTCGGGTCGCGGCAAGAATCAGTTCATCAATGGCAATTGTTTCGCCCTGCCGAACATTGGCGGGCAGAATGGTCAAGCCATTTTCCCGTACCTGCACGGACCGGCCTTCTTTAATACTGATTTGAGTGCGCAGAAAAGCTTTTCTCTCCCACATGATCAGAGCGTCTTCTTCCGTATTTCAGCCTTCAACTTCATCAACCATCCGCTTACCAGCTTCACCGGAAATTTCGCAAACGAATACTCGTTGAATCTATCTGATCTTTCCGCGAACGCAACGACGGCGACAGCCAAATATGATCCCACAACACGATTTGGGTTCGCTGATTACAAGCAAGGTCGACGCGTCGCAGAGCTCACGCTCAAGTACATTTTCTGATGGTCTTTAAACTTCCCCCGCTGCGCCGCAGTTCCGTGGCGCAGTTTTCTTTCGCCCCGTGTACACTAGCCTCGATTCGCGTCATTTGAAAGAGCGCCGTGTTTGCCTCACATCGTGAAGCCATCGTCTCGCAGCAAGAAGCGCACAACGATGCGCTCGAACTCGACGGATCGGTCTGCCCTTCCAACCGTAATGTCTGCAGCCAAGCCGGCTAACTTGCGCGAGCTCTCAGCTCACCTGCGGCTTTCCCAGACCACCGTATCGTTTGTTCTGAACAACGCACCGGCGGCCAGCGCGATCCCAGAGCATACCCGCAATCGGGTGCTGGAAGCGGCGCGCGAGTTGCAATATCGGCCCAATTATTTTGCGCGGTCATTGCGCAGGCGGCAGAGCATGTCAGTGGGGGTGCTCACTCCGGATCTGAGCGAGGGCTACTTCACATCGGTCGTTGCCGGTGTCCAGGATCGGCTAATCGAGGAACACTACTTCTACCTGACAGCCAGTCACTACTGGAATCCGGCGCTGGTCGAAACCTATCCTTCGATGCTGATGGATCGCGGAGTGGATGGGTTCCTCATGCTGAATACCCAGGTCTCGTTTGAGACGGATCTTCCGATCGTCGCCGTATCGGCGCACGATTCGCGGCCGAACGTGACGAACATCATTCTGGATCACAATGAGGCTGCTGACCTGGCTCTGAGGCATCTGTACGCACTCGGGCATCGCCAGATAGCGGTCATGCGCGGCCCGCGGGTCATTCCGGACTCGGAGCCGCGCTGGCATGCGATCGTAAAGGTGGCGCGAGGGCTGGGCATTACCATCCCGCGTGAGCTTTGCATGGTACTGCCAGAGAGCAGTTCGAGTCCGGAGGTTGGCTATCGTGCGACCCACGAGCTTCTGCAGGCCGGCGGACGATTCACCGCGCTATTCTGCTTTAACGACATCTCGGCGATCGGCGCCATGGCGGCATTGGAGGAACGAGGCCTCGAGGTGCCCGGAGATGTGTCGGTCGTCGGCTTCGACGACATCTTGAACGCCAGCTTCCATCGGCCTAAGCTGACGACGGTTCGGCAGCCCATGCGCCGCATGGGTTACGTGGGAGCCGGTCTGCTTCTCAAACGGATCGCCGATCCACAAGGGAAATTGCCAGGAAGGATCGTCATGCAACCGGAGTTAGTCGTGCGCGACTCCACTGCCCGGGCCAAGAAGATACGCAACGCTGCGCATTAGAGCACGGCGCTTAAGAATCATCAGGGAAGGGTCTGCAATCGGGAATCCAGGGCCGATGGCAAGGCGGTGGGTGTTGACCGGGAGGAAGACCTGCACAAAACAAAGGAGTGACCTCTTCGATTGAGTATGCCGAGCTTGGCCAGATCTCGCGCAAAAGCGTCGGCGGTCTGAATCAGCGCAAAACCACGGGGTAATAATAGGGCGCAGAATCGTGCTCACCCTGTATGGCCAACCTGTAGTTGCCGGAAGGTAGTCCGCTGAGATTCATCATGACAGGGAGCTCAGTCTTGCCGTTCTGCATTTTGGCGATACCTGCTCCTGAAACCGTCGGCTCACCGTTTTCGGACTGGAGCGTCACTCGATAGCGGCCTTCCGGGCTGAGGGGCGGGAGCTCGAGGATCAGCTCCTCGACGTCTTTCGTCAGCAGAGACTGCGGTTCCTTTTCGATTCCGCGGGTTGTCCCATTCCGGCCTAAGTCGACGACTTCAGAACGGACTCCCGCTTCGTGGGTTGCCGGCGCCTTGAGATGCGTGCCAATCACAACTCCCGCGACAACACATGCCGCAGCTGTCGCGCCCAACGCGAGTGCGCCGAATCTGCGATGCATTCTCAACGGGGGCGGCGATGAAGACGCCGTGATCGGAGTTGATGAAATTGGTATAGCCGACTCCACGGGAGTTGCCGCGCCTGTTTCTGCCATGCGGGCATTACGGAATGCAATGACTTCGCGCATGCACTCTGCGCATTCCATGACATGCAGGAATGTCGCATCTCGGAACTCGAGCGACAGCGGCTCGTACACGAGCAACTTCAGGGTCTGCGAATCAGGGCAGCCCGTTCTAGTCGGATTCGGGTAGTGGTCGAGGACATACTGCTCCATCTGTCGAAACAGTGCAGCGTCCGGATCTTCAGACCTGCAAATGTATTGAAGAGACACTGGGCGTCCTTAAAGTAAGCTCGGGAGCTCCTCGAGTCTCGGTAATCCTACTTCGGATGGAGTCGAGTGCCAAATTTACGTCGAAGTTGCTCAACTCTTCGCGCGCCTCGCTTTTGCAAAGCATCTTCGCTCTGTCCCTGCATTTCTGCGATCTCAGCCCAGCTACGGCCTGCGATGAAGTGCAACATAAGAAGCTCCCGGTCTTTCGGGTGAAGATCGCTCATGATTTTCTTGAAATCGAGTTTAGCGACGACGGCATCTTCTATAGACACCGATCCCGCTGACTCGGACATGGGCAGGATGCGGACTTGCCCGCGCTTTCGATTGCGGGAGGCATTTTCGAAGTTACGAATCAAAAGCTTTGCCACATCCATCGACGTGCCATCGCCCTCGATCAGGGCTGATGCTGTGCGCTGAATTGCCCGTTCCCATAAATCATCTGGAGGGGACGGCTCGCTGAACAGCCGCTCGGAGATCGAGCACGCCTCGGCCCAGCTTCGTGCAACTGCATCCTGCATCCGCAGCCTCAGCCATTTCTGTTCGAACTGATTCAGAACCAGCGACGTCGGCTCGGTCGGATATGGAGAGGGGGAGGTCGCCATGGTTCGTGGCCCGAAACTTTATTGTCCAGATTTCCACCAGATTATCGACGAACGTAACCGTCGTTGTATAGACGATAAATAACAAATTGTGGTTACAAATTTCGTGTCCGCTTTCGCCGTTTTCCACAGCCTATATAAGTAGGGGCATTTTCCTAGGAGTCCAACGTGGCACCCAATCGTGTCCGCCAGTCATGGTCACCAGAGGCATACGCGCTGGCTCGTCAAGCACGTTCTCTCAATTTCCTGAAAATCGAACCGTTGATCCAAAAACTGCAGCAGGCTTCCGGACGATCCCGGCGGGATTGCCTTGTGCTCATCCACAGATGCGCGCAAGAGCAACCCAAACGACGCTCCTGGAGCGACGAGGAGATCGATCAGGTGCGTGATCTCCTGATAGCCAATCCAGTAGAGACCGTCGCCAGCAAGATTGGTCGAAGCACGTCCTCGGTGAGGCAGCTCTGCGGGCGCTTGGGAATCCGGGTGAGGGAACTCAGGTGTGATCTGTTTTCTGTGAATAGCCTTGCCGTAGCCATGCATGTACGAAAGTCAGAAATTCGCTACTGGATCGACCAGGGATGGCTGGAGGCAGTGCCGAAGGATCAGGGGAGACGCACTTGCTACAACATCTCACCAGAAGCTCTGCAACGCTGCTTGCGTGAGCACTGGCAGGATTTACAAAAACGTAACATCCGCAGTGTGACCATTTTGGCAGTCTTCCATCAATTCTGCTACGTGCCAAAGCACACTATCGGAGAACAACTCCTCCAGGTGCGCGAGGCCAAGCGAGAGCAGGCCGCTTACGAATCAGCAACCCTTTGCGAAAGTGGAGATCGGTAATGCGGCCAAGATTAACGGGTCCGAGATGGCCGATAGGCGCGGCGATTGGCTGGCAGCCTTTCCACTGCACACTCGATCTGCCGAGCTATGAGTCGCCAAAGAAAAATTTACAGCCCGGATTTTCTAAAGGAGTGTATAGTTTGCAGCTATCGCGGTTACATGGAATGCCTGCTTGTTTTCTTAAATAGGACTGCAATTGGGAGGGCTCGAATGAGAAAGCTTGCAACATCGAGATGCGTCACGCTTGGCACGGTAGTGCTTATTGCGCTTGCGGGCCTGAATATTGCCTGCAACAAGAAATCCGCGACCGGTGCGACCCAGATGAGCGATAAGACCGCCCGGGCGGGAGCGCTTCCGGCGAATTCCTGGGTCGTGCCCCAGGATGTGAAGCCCTCGATTGGAGTCAGCCCCTCCCAAAGTGACTGGGAAAATTTCGGGTGGCAAACGTTTGTGGCGATCAATTGGCCTTCGGCTACACCAGGCGCATCAGGGATTTCCGGGTTGCCGAACACCCAACTGACAATCGGTGCGAGCAGCTCGAATGGCGCCATGATCCCCGCAGTGTGGGGGACCTTCCGCAGCGAAAACAGCACCATGCTGGCGGCAGCCAAAGATCCGGGCCCGTGGTCGAACAACCCGGTACCGATTCCGTCGGGGTGTGCGGCGTTGACTTCGTCCAACCCGGTCTCGCCCGGGTTTCAGCCGATGGTTTTCGCCATGATTTCGAAATTTGGCAATGTAAACCAAGCCAGCGGGCCTCCGCTCATCGAGCAGTCAGGGTGGTATGTCACCTACGATATTCGGCTCGATCAATCCGAGTACACGTATCTTCAGCAGAATGGATACTACAACGGAGCCACCCAACAGAGCGTGGAGAGCAACAGCGGACAGTTGTTGCCCATACCGCGAACCGGGCAGGAGGCCATGTTCAATCCACCCCTACCGGCGCTGGCCCAGTACGGCGCTCTGGAGGTGAAAACCGCCTGGCGGGTACTGGATCCGCAAAAGGACCAGGCAATCATCCCGCGCTATTTCACCCAATGGGGCTATTTTCTGCAGCAGGATGGAACCACCTGCCAGGGGCCAACGCTATTCGGATTAATTGGTCTGCATATCCTGCGGCTGACTCCGACGACACCTGCGACTTGGTTCTGGGCTACCTTCGAGCAGGTGGACAATGTGACCGCACCGCCGGGAGGCGCGTCGGCAACGCTGGCCGCGGCCAATACGCCCAACGGTAAGTGCACCGCTCAAGACAATGTACCGCCGCCCATCCCAAATCAAAACATCCCGTGGAACGGTACCGCTGAGCCGTTGACTAACGTCTGCCAGGTGACCAATATCAGTTCAAGCGTGCAGCAGATCAATCAAAACTGGCAACGCAACCTGACGGGTACGGTTTGGCAGCACTATCAATTAATCGATACCATCAACCCATCTGTAACCGGTGGACCGCAGTACCCTATTCCCGTAACCAACTCCAACGTGAACACCAACATACTGGCGAACACGACTATGGAGACTTACGTCCAGGGAGCAGGGCCCGGAAACGGCCAGAGTTGCATGGACTGTCATAGTTATGCGACGCCTCAGGGCGCCCAGAAAAATGCGAATAATCAAGTCTTTAGCTTTCTGTTCAGCAATGCGAATGTGCCTGCAGGGGTGAATGCCGCCTACCGGAAGCGGCCCCTGCCGCCAAATGTGCAACGCATACTGCAGAACATGCGAAGTCGAAGTAAGAAGTAACGACGACCCAGAAGAGGAGTAGTAGAGACAGCTGTGAGATTCCAGAAGTAGTTGCTACTGGTTTTCCTGGAAATACCAGAACCTGATGCGACTGGGGACCAGAACCCAATGCGACAAATCCCGAATTGACCAGCAATCGTGCAACCAAATCAACTCTACGCCCTAGTGCCGCACAATCAGCGCAGGAAGTGATCAGTGAAAATCATGCGACTGCAACTGTAAAGAGCCGGGTGGCCTTCACGTGAATCACGCCATCCTGATTCTGGAGAGCCCCTTCGACCAGCAAAAATTTGCTACGCATGACCAGCAGGCGATCACGGTCGTAGAGATCGCGCGTAACGATGACATTGGCGATGCCGGTCGTCTTCCATGGAAAGAAAGATGAAGCCTTTGGCTGCACCAGGGCGCTGGCGAGCAATGATGCAGCCAGCGGTGCGCACGAGGTCTCCGTCCTTGCCCATGTGCAGTTCTTCGGCGGACAGGACATTGCGGCGAAAAATCGCCTAGGCACTCACCGAACTCGGATAGGTCCTCAAATGTCGGCCGGTGTGCTCCAATCTACCTGCAGAAGATTGTCGACCAGAATGACTTCGGGAATGTTCAGCGATTTATGACCGCCGACCAGGAGCCTCGATCACCGTGTGCCGCCGAATGCGAGGGTTGGTAAAGATATCGTTCTCGTCGGTGCTGCGGCTGGAGAATTCCGAAACCACCGCGCCCTCAGATCCCGCCTGGAACCAATGCAGTGTATCGGGAAGAATCGTGAACTGTTCTCCGGGCCGAAGCACGATTTCGTGGAAGACGGTGTAGTACTTTTTAGCCGCATCTGGAACCCTGGCGCGGATGTGAGGCGCTGGCTCGCCTTCCACGTAGAGCCACACCTCGCCGGAACGGCAGCGGAAGGTTTCCTGTTTCCCGGGATGCCCGCCGACCGGCGGATGCCGATGTTCCGGACAGGTCTGGCCGGGAAAGATCACCAGCTCCTTTGCACAATAGCGATCGTTATTGACATAGGTGACTAGCTCCAGACCTTCGCTGGCCAGTCGATTCAACCCAAAGTCGGCCACTTCGATATGAGCAGCCTCGTCATCGGTCAGCTTGATCCCGGCGGCACAAATTACATTACGTGCTCGTTCCTGAGCTACCTGAAATTCCTTGGCATCCATAGCTGCGTCCTCGCTTTTTACGTGATAATCGTAGAACAAAGAGTGCGAGGACAGCGCGACCCGAACGAGTGTTCAGGAGCCGCTCAACCAGGGCTCCTTTGAAGGCAAGCGCGTGACCATCCCTGTGCCTCGCACTCTCGCCGAGCATAGCCGCCTGGGTAAAACAGAGTCCCCGCGTTGCGGGCGTCGAGGCGGTCGGACGCAGAACTGAGGTTCTACGGAATCGAAACTCATTGCTCCACATCGCCGGAACCGAAGGAATTGTCAACGGAAGAGCAATCTTCCAGCGAAGAGAGTAGGTTCCACGCACCACGTGGTCTCGGAAACGAGGTTGCTTAAGGCATAGAGTCAATTTCACGCGGCTGAGCATCGACGGCGGAGCTTAAGGATATCCCGGATCTGTCCCAGGAGTCCTAGCGAGCCCGGCGAGGCTGAACCGTCACGCCATTAACGTTTCCGTCCATGAAAGGCGAATATAACCCATCATCTGACGCCCAGGACGGATACCAGGTGTCGGCATGACCGTAACGCGCCCAGCGGCCACTGAACTCAATTCCCTTGAACCTGACTGACCTCTTGATGAAAGGATGGGCCGCCTCTGCATTCGGCCATTCGGAGCTCGCCGCTTGACCAAAAGACCGTCCAATGCCCAATAGCACTAGAGCTAACAAAAAGACTTTATACATTCTGCGTCGCTCCAATCTCCGGAAGTTACAACGACAATTTCGTATAGCTTGACCCTATGCACTCCAGCGTGGATTGGCGACCTTCACGGCCTCCGGCGGCGTCATTGACTATCACGGGCCGCAAAAATTATGTTCGGCCTCATTGTCTTTCAAGGCCTCCTTCACTTCGCCTGCCTTCTTATCACCTTGAGGCTTTCATGCAACTAGTTCTAGGTAGGGACGATTCGCATTCAGAGTGGGCTTAGGAGCTGACGATGGTTGTGATGCTTTCCCCATCCCACTGCACACCGGACGGCATGGAACCTGCCTCTTTTAGAAAGGCGCAGTAACTCGCGGTGCAGTCCGACTTGGCTGGAATCCAGCGAAATGTCGGCGTGTCGAACATGCGGCCGCGCGCAACCATTGCGCGTCGGGACTCCACCATCGGCGAAACCCCGAATTCCATGCCCAAAGCGAACCCACCCGAATTCCAGGGTGCCCATGGGCGCAAATGATTTTCTTCCCATCGCGAAAGCCAGGGAAAATCGGAGCGCTCCCATACGTATCCGAAGGCAAGCTGATGGATGGGAGACCAGGCAAGAAAGAACGCGTGCTTCTCTTCGAGATTCATCAGATGGGCTGTGAATCCTCCGGACACCTCCTTCGAAGTGAGGGTACTGAAATCGTCAATTGTTCCGTCTTTCATCGGGCAGAAAGGCCAATTGAACACGGCTCCAGGGACTTGTTTCGCAAGTCCGTCATTGAAGTCCTGTTCGTACACTTTGGAACGACCTGCTGACAGGAGGAATCGCGTGCTACCTCGTTCGAGAAACGGTGCGCCAAGTGTGACATGTTGCGTCCAGCCGATTGGCCGATCTGTGCAGCTGTGATTGCGAACGGATTCCTCAAAGCAGATGATGCCTCCTCGATTGAGCGTCACTCGGCGGCGAAAGGTCATCTCCGCTTTCGGCAGATGCGCTTCCATAGTCAGGGTATTTTCAGATCCTTGGATCGTGTAGGGCGCGACTGCAGCCTCGCCGTGCACCGGCATTCCGGCGGCGGCCTCGGAAGAATCTGGGGGGCCGAATAAATCAAGACAGATGTTATGTCCCAGCAGCCCCGCGACCAACTGAGCTTCGTCGCTGTGCCCATACTCCCGATGAAGATCAGGAGAGTATTCCGATGGCTCGATCGATCGCCACTGAGGGATCCACAGCGGGTTTATCTGCGACTTTTTGTCGAAGATCTCAGCAATATGGCCGCCTTCTTGTGTGACGGTGACGCGGAGCTCATCCGTCTCTATCTGTGCGGCTCTACGATCTCGGAACAAGAGAGTTTTCAAAGGGCATTATCTCCAGATTAAACGAAGCTTTCGCAACGTACCCTGCACCACAACGGGATTACCTTCTTGGGTGAAAACGATGAGCTTGCTTTTCTGCGATCCTGGATAAATCAGATTCGACATCGCGATGGTGCCCTCCTGCGCGTAGGCTTCGATGGATGAGCGATCCACGATGAGCTTTACATCGTACGGACGTCCAGAGATGAGTGGGGCGACAGTCCTGGTGGCGAAGCCTACGGCGACCGCTGCGCCTCCCTTCGTACGGTCCATGTAGAACTGACGTGTCTGTGTATCGAAACCGATCTCTGTCCAATGCTGCGGGTCGGAGTAGATACGTACACCAATCACGTTTTCAGAAGTATGTTCAAAGTGCAGATCGAGTTCGTAAGGAGCATTCCCTAGGTCTATTTCCGCGCTGCGGGAATCAGCATCCGAACTCAGGGCAAAGGATCGGGGGTTGTCTTCAAGGGCCGCGATGATAGGTTCCTGCTTCAGCGACAGACCAGCGCCATCTTGGAAGAGGGTCACTCGACGAGGCAGGCTCATCTGACCACGCCACGGCGAGGTTGGTAGCTTCTCGGCGTATTGCCAATTGTTCATCCAGCCAATCAGGATTGGGCTTTCGCCAGGCGGCAGCCCGTTAAAGCTGATGGCGCAATAGTCATCCTTGCCGTAGTTCGTCCAGCCATGCGATGACGGCTCCGTGGATGGAGTGAAGCTCTTCCCGTCGAAGCTACCGAGGAAGTACTGTTCACCCGACCCACCTTGAGGCGCACCCGGGTTGAGACCCACTTTCAACGCCCACATGCTGCGCTGGCCGTCCGTAGAGCGAATCTGAAGCAGGTCTGGACATTCCCAGTCTCCCGACACAGAACCAGCAGGTCCGAAGTCACTCAGCTTTCGCCAATCCTTGAGATTTGGCGAAGAGTAAAACTGGACGACGTGCTCCTTCGGAAGAGCCACGGCCATCGTCCATTCTTTCTTGCTCACATTCCAAGTCACACTTGGATCGCGAAAATCAGCCATCCGCAGATCGAGCACAGGATTGCCTTGATAAGGCATCCAAGTACGCCCATTGTCGCGGCTGAACGCGAGGTTCTGTGTCTGCCGTGTGCCCTGGGACAAACGGGTCGAACCCGTGTAGATTGCGACGAGGCATTCAGTGTCCGGATGGCATAGCCCGCTCGTGTTTCCATGGTCCACAACAATGCTTCCGGTGAAGATCATTGTGTTTCCCCGCTCGGGCAGCGCTACTGGAAGCTCATGCCAATGCGCAAGGTCGGTACTCACTGCATGGCCCCAACTCATGTGCCCCCACTGATTGCCGAAGGGGTTGTACTGGAAGAAGAGATGGTACTCGCCATGGAAATAAACAAGACCATTCGGGTCATTCGTCCAATGTTGCTTCGGCGAGAAATGGACCTGTGGGCGGAACTCCTCGTTGTAGCGGGAAGCCTGCGAATACGTGAGAGGCACTAAGACGCATACCGTTGCAGCGAGCATGGCCAAGTTGCGCCCCAGCTGCTTGAAAGTGAGTTGTCCCTTGGACTTGGTCATAGCACTAGAGAGATCTACCAGCCTGGTTTTCCATCATCCCAACCTTCAGCGATGAGGACGGGTCGCCGGGGATAATATCCAGACATTCTTGCGTGGACCAGGAGGGCGTAGCTCCCGCCCGGCTGGCAACGATGGCCCCTACTGCATTGGCAAACCTCGCAGTTCTCATGGTTGACCAGCCAAGGTGATAGCCGTGAAGAAAGGCGGCCGCAAAAGCATCCCCTGCCCCGACCGTATCCCGCACCTCCACTTTGTAGCCGGGCACTCTCTCGGCAGATCGCCGGTCATAAATGAAGCATCCATCGCTGCCAAGCGTCACGCAGATTGCGTCGATCTGATATGCCTGAGCACAGCGCTCACAGAAGTCTTTCAAGGTGAATCCGTCGCCATCGATCCCATACCTGCTGCTGAGGATCTCTGCTTCTGACTGGTTGAGCTTCAGAACGTTGGCCAGACGACACAGTCGTTCCACAAGCGGAAAGCTCCAACAGCCGGCTCGAAGGTTCATATCGTAGAAGCAGGAGGCTCTGGGAAGAGATTGACGGAGAGCAATCAACCCGGCTTCCGCTCGCGGCTCGCTCTGCAGAAGCGTCCCGAAGTAGAGCCAATCAGGTTCTAGGAGAGCCACTTTCTGCAGCAACTCCGTCGAGATCGCGATCGCATCGTATGCTGCTGGCCGCGATATTTCGAAGGATGGCTCACCTTCAGCACTTTTGCTGACAAATGCAATTCCAGTTGCATGCTGCTCGCTCCGCTGAACGAAGTTGGGGGGGAGACCCAGTGAGGCCATCGCCGCCGTAGCGGCGTCCCCACGTGCATCCTTGCCTACGGCGGTGATCAGGTGAGCTTCATCGCCCAGTCGAGCGATATTGGCGCAAAAATTGAGAGCAGCGCCGCCCAAGCGCTCACCGTCTGTGAAGACGTCCCACAATATTTCACCGACACTGAGAACTCGCATTTGCAGTACCCAACGTTCCGTTGCGAAGTAGCATAATGTATATGCATCCGCGTGCAACCTGTCTAGTACAATTGCCAAAACGGTTTGGAATGGGCAGTAAGCAGCAGTGGACTGCACCGCCCCCAGGACAATGTCGAATCGCTCCTGAAGCGAAATGAAAATGGGTATCGGTATGAATGCCAAACCGAAGAAGCTCCCGAAATATCTTGAGATTATGGAGGCTTTACGAGCGGACGTTCTCGCCGGGCGCTATCGATCTGGCGGCCGCCTCCCCAGCGAAGCGGAGCTCGTGCGGAAGTTCGCCGTGAGCCGCATGACAGTGGTTAAAGCGGTCCGGCAGCTACAGCAGGAAGGTCTTCTGGTTCGACGTGCGGGATCGGGGACATTCGCCAACGAGAACGCGGTGCAAGAGAGCATGGTGTTCGGCTTGCTCATTCCAGAGTTGGGCCAGACCGAAATCTTTGAGCCCATCTGCCGGGGGATGGTTCGCTCGCCCCTGGCCTCGAAGCATTCGCTCTCCTGGGGGCAGACGCTTTCCACGAGGGAACATGTGGCCGAGGAGGCAGAGCAGCTTTGCCATCGCTATATCGAGCAGAAGGTATCCGGTGTGTTCTTCGCGCCTTTGGAGTTCCTCTCTCCTCGGGAGGACGTCAACGGACGGATTCTGCGAGCGTTGAAAAAGGCGGAAATACCTGTGGTTTTGCTCGATCGCTGCGTATTAAAGTACCCCGAACGCAGCGAGTACGACCTGATCGGTCTGGACAATCGGCGGGCGGGATACATCGTGACCGATCACTTAGTGAAGCGAGGCGGACGACGCATTGCGTTTCTCGCAAGGGAAGGCTCCGCTGAGACCGTCCTGGATCGCATCGCTGGATATCACGAAGCTTTGAACGACAACGATCTTCCCGGTGATAAGAATTTACTGCTTCGCGGGGATCCGTCTGACAAGGCCTTCGTAGAGGCTGCGTTTCGCAACCATAAGATCGATTCTGTAATGTGCGCGAACGACATCACCGCCGCAAACTTGATGCAAACACTCCTCTTGTTAGGCATCCGCATTCCACAAGATGTGCATATTGCGGGTGTGGATGATGTGAAGTATGCAAGCCTGCTCCCCATCCCTCTCACCACGTTTCAGCAGCCATGCGCTGAGATCGGCGCCGTGAGTATGGCCGCCATGTTGGAGCGGATCAAAAACCCGCAGCTGCCGCCCCGGTTGATTCTCCTGAATGGGAGGCTGATTGCCCGGCAGTCGTGTGGTGAAGCTGACTAGTTAGCTTTTTAGACAACTAGACCACAAGTCAGTTGACAGTTGTATATCCATGAGACTACAAGGTGTCTCGCAACATTTGGAGGCTCACCATGGTCCGACATCCCAGCTTCATCTCTCGAGCAAGAGAAGAGAAGAGGGCTCACACTTCTTTGCATTCTTTGCGTTGGTGGAGTGGACTGTCCTGCTCATTTTGGAGCCGGCTTAGCGTCGCCTTGGTGCTGATGCTCCTTCCGGCGCTCGGTGGACGTTCAACCGCATATGGCCAAGCCACTTCAGGTTCGATCTCGGGTTTCGTCACCGACAGTAGTGGAGCGGCTGTACCAAATGCGCAAGTGACCGTCACGAACGAAGCTACGGACGTGAGCACGGCGGCAACCACCGATAACGGCGGCTTCTATAACGTCACTCACATCATCGCGGGCCAGTACATGGTGAAGATCGCCGGCAGCGGTTTTAAGACCTTCACTCAGCAGCACATCGTGCTTCAGATTGACTCCAACGTGCGTGCCGATGCCCAGCTGCAGGTTGGTCAGGCCTCCCAGCAAGTGGTCGTGAGCGCCGTGCCTGCCGCCCTGAAGACCGAGAGAGCCGATGTCGATCACGTGCTCGACCAGCATGAAATCGAGACAGTTCCAGTCAATAGTGACAATCTGACGACTTTATATCTGACATCGCCCGGAGTGATGCCTTTCAGCTTCCAAATAGGAAATAACGAGAATCCTTCAGAAGGATTCATGACCTCCGTAAACGGGCAACTGTGGATGGCAAACGACTACCAGGTGGACGGCATATCCGATATCGCATGGGGTTTTACCGGGCTTCAGATCATCGTTCCGCCTCCGGATTCTGTACAAGAGTTGAAGATCACTACGGCGAATTATGACCCCGAGTATGGATCAGTGGGTGGGATGGTTGCGCAGTACGTTACGAAGTCCGGCAGCAACGATATCCATGGATCAGCCTACTGGATGAATCGCAATTCCTGGTCGTCCGCGGCGAATCCGTTCACGGAGAAGATTGTGGGCACCGGACCTCATGGGACCGGGACCGGCCCCGCACCCTACAACGAGAACATCGGAGGCGCGGCTATCGGCGGTCCGATCAAGAAGAACAAGCTCTTCTTTTTCGCAGACTACCGGCTGAATCGGCGTCTGCTTGGCGCGAACTTGCTAACTACCGTACCGAACGATGCCTTCCGCAATGGAGATTTCAGCTCTTTGGCTGCGACAAATCCAATCTTCGATCCGAATACCGGAAATGCCAACGGCACCGGACGCGCTCAGTTCGCCAACAACTCCATCCCAGCTTCCCGTGTCAATCCTGTCGCAACGAACCTGCTCGCGCTGCTGCCGCACGCCAACGTCAATCAAGATACGCAGCAGAATTACCTTGGAACGGGCAAGTCACCGTTCAACACAGACGAGATCGATGAGCGCGTGGATTGGAACATCTCCGATCGCGATAAGATATTCGAGCGTTACTCATATATGTGGTCTTCTCTATCAAGTCCAGGCGTCTTTGGACTGATTGCCGGCGGACCCTCCATAGGCGGAGGCAATCCAGCGACGACGACCTCGCGCAATCAACTGTTATCGCTGAACTATACCCACACATTCAGTCCTACTCTGTTGGGCGAGTTTCGGGGCGGGTTTGCTCGATTCTTCCTGAACGAGTACCAGAACGATTCGCAGTTGCGAACAAACGACAAGGTGGGTATACCCAACATTAACGATGGAACGCAGATCGCTGATGGCCTGGCAGGTATTTCCGTCGCCGGTCCGGTCGGCTCTTTCCAGATGGGAATTTTCGGTTCGGTTCCACGGCTCGATAGGTCAACGATGTTCCAGGTTGTTAACAATTGGACCAAATTGATTGGCAACCACGAGATTCGCTGGGGTGGAGACTTCCGCCGCAACCTGGAAGACCTATTTACGTTGAATCAGAGTACGCGCGGTGAGTTTGATTTCAACCAAAGCGTGACGGGAAGCTCGGATATCCAGAATTCCGGGCTTTCCATGGCTTCATTTCTGCTTGGAGATGCCGGCTTTTTCCAAAGAGGACAGTTCATTCTCTGGCCCGACGAACGCGCTACTCGCGTTTCGGGCTATGGCGGCGATAACTGGCGGATAACGCCAAAGCTGACTGTCAATTTCGGGGTCCGCTGGGACTACATTTCACCTGTTACGCCAAAGAACCCCGGCGGTGATGTGAACTATGACCTGAACACCGGAGACCTGGTTCTAGCAGGGCTTGGGGACGTTTCGAAATTTTCGAATGTCGAGCCAAGATATAACAACTTCGCACCTCGTCTGGGATTCGCCTACAGGCTCACAGAAAAAACGGTGATACGTGGAGGGCTTGGGCGCAGCTACTTCATGAATGGATTCGATGCTGCCTTCAATCACCTGGACTCGTCTTACCCAATTGCTCAGGCACAAGTCGTCAATCAGTCCGATCTGTACACGCCAATTTTCCCAATTGACGGCGGGCCACCAAAGCCGCAGGCGCCTGTGTTTCCCCCCTCAGGGCATCTTGCTCCTCCCCCGAACGATTTCGCCAAGGCGTTCCCATTCGAGAGAAAGATTCCCAGCATCGACTCCTGGAATATCACTATCGAGCGACAGTTCGCCAAAGATCTGACCCTGACCGCAGCCTATGTCGGAAATCGTGGCAACAATCTTGACTACTCACTCTACAACGTCGATGCGGCTCCACCGGGCCCTGGCGATCTCTTAAGCCGCCGTCCTTACTATGTCAAATTCGGCTTCACGGGCCAGATCTACGTCAATTGCACCTGCGACGATTCGAATTACAATTCGCTGCAATTAACTGGTTACAAGCGTTTCAATGGAAGCTATAGCTTTCACTCGGCATTTACATGGGCAAAAGCGCTGGATGATGAGATTGGCAATCGCGGGCCGCAGGGGGGCAACCCGTATGACATCAAAGGAAGCTATGGTGTGTCCTATCTGAATCAAGCAGTCGTGTGGACAACGACACACAGCCTGGCTCTACCGTACGGTCGCGCTCAGCACTTCGGAGCCAGCGCGAATCCCTTGCTGCAGACACTCTTTGGAGGATGGACTTTCGACGGAATAACGACCATCCAGTCGGGACTCGCACTTGCACCTACCGATAGTGACAGCAGCACGTTGAACGCCGATTTTGCACAACGACCCAATCGAGTGCCGAATGTTCCCTTGTACTCGAAGGTGAAGAATCGCACATCGTGGCTTAATTCGGCAGCTTTCCAGACACCCCAGAACTGCTGCGTCTGGGGCAACGCTCGGCCGGGTATTATGCGCGGTCCCGCCTTCTACAACGCTGACTGGTCTCTCGGCAAGACGTTCGGCTTCAAAACTCCGATCAGTGCCGATCTTACGAACCTGGAGATTCGGTGGGAGAATTTCAACGCTTTCAATCACACCAATCTCGGCCAGCCGGTCAACGACACAAATAATCCGCAATAC
>Ga0193743_1000565_pt1 | contig 28924 bp, 28 predicted proteins | sample L2c2metaG_FD_143038 | JGI IMG/M metagenome (GOLD analysis project Ga0193743, IMG submission 143038) | Soil microbial communities from a riparian zone of the East river system, Colorado, United States - L2c2 | ecosystem: Environmental > Terrestrial > Soil > Riparian zone | place: USA: East River...
GCCTTGCCGTTGCCGTTCGGGTCCTTGGTCTTGAACGCCCGCAGGACGGTACGCAGTTCCTCGGTGGTCTTCGGCATCGGCAGGTTCAGCTTCTTCAACCAGGCACTGTTGATCCACAGCTTGTCCGGATAACTGCAGTGGAAGCAGTCCGACCATTGCGGCAACGCGTAGATGTGCCCGTCGGGCGCGGTCGACATCTCCTTGAGCGTCTCGTTGGAGTCCAACGCCTTCTGGATGTTCGGCGCGTTGTCCTTGATCAGCTTCTCCAAGGGCACCGCGATGCCCTGCTTGCCCATCTTTTGCACGTCGGCCTGGGAGAACCCGTCCACCCAGGGGATCAGCATGAACAGGTCCGGGTAGTCGCCGCTGGCGAGCGCGATCTGCCTCTTCTCCCTGGCCGGCCCCGCGTCGAGCGTGGTGGCCTGCCAGCGGAACTGGATCTTGAACTTGTCACTCATCAACGTCGTGACGGGGTTGGTGTCCAGATTCAGGTCCGGGCCGGCGGGCGAGAACGTGTCGATGATGACCTTGCCGTCCGGGCCCATCTCGGCCTTGGGCGCATCACTCGTGTTGTCGGAACTGCACCCCGCCACCGCCAGTGCCGTGGCGGTCGCCAGTGCAGCGACTGTCCTGATAGAGCGCATCTCTCTGGTCCCTTCCAATCGTGAGTTGCTAGCCCTTTACGGCGCCGACGAGCACGCCCTTGGTGAAGTGGCGGGCGATGAACGGGTAGATGATCAGTACGGGCAGGCTCGATACGACGATGAGTGCGTACTTGAGGACGTTGGCGAGCTGTTGCTGTTGCATCTGCTGCGCCACGTCCGCCGCGCCGACGCCGCGCTGGTTGAGGATGAGCATGTTCCTGAGCACGATCTGCAGTGGATAGAGATCGGGATCCTTGAGATAGACCAGGGCGTCGAAATAGGCGTTCCACTGGTAGATCGTGTACATCAGCACGAGAACGGCCAGCAGCGGCTTGGACAGCGGCAGCACCACCGACCGGAGAAAACGCAGCTCACTCGCCCCGTCCAGCGTCGCCGCCTCATAGAGGTCGTCCGGAATGGAGTGGACGAAGAAGGTGCGCGCGATGATCACCTGCCAGACGCCGATCGCGTTGGGGATCAGCAGCGCCCAGCGGGTGTTCAGCATGCCGAGGTCCTGGACCACCATGTACGTCGGGATCAGGCCGCCCGAGAACAGCATCGTGAAGATCAGGGCGGTCATCAGCACGTTGCGCCCGAAGAACCTCTTGCGCGACAACGGGTAGGCGATGGCCACGGTCAGCGTGACGCTGATCAGCGTGCCGGCGACGGCGTAGATCAGGGAGTTGTAATATCCCTTAAGGACCTGCGGGTTGCTCAAAGCGGCCTGGTAGGCGTCCAACGAGAACTCCACCGGCCACAACTTCACCCGGCCTGCGCTGACGGCGGTCGCGCTGCTGAACGAGCTGGCGACGATGTAGATCAAGGGCAGCAGCACCAGCGCCAGCAGCACGGCGAGCATGAGCGTGATGACGATCAGGAACACCCGGTCACCGAACGGCTCCCGGACCTTCTTATTGGCAGCCGGATTCCGCCGCAGCCTCGACAGGGCCGACATCGTCAGGGTGCTCATCGCCACAGTCCGTTCCCGGTGATCCGCTTGGCGGCGAAGTTGACCAATAGCAGCAGGCAGAGATTGACCACCGAGTTGAACAGGCCGACGGCTGTCGCCATGCTGAAGTCCGCGTTGATCAGGCCGGTCTTGTAGACGTAGGTGGGGATGATCTCCGACTGCGCCAGGTTCAGATCGTTCTGCAGCAGGTAGGCCTTCTCGAATCCGATCGCCATCAGGTTCCCCACGCCGAGGATCAGGACGATCACCGCCGTGGGCATGATTCCCGGCAGGTCGATGTGCCGGATCCGTTGCAGCCGGCTGGCGCCATCGATCTTGGCCGACTCGTGCAACGCGGGATCGATGCCGGCGAGCGCGGCCATGTAGATGACGGCCGAGTAACCTGCGGTCTGCCAGACGTCGGACCAGACGTAGATGTGCCGGAAGTAGTTCGGATCGCCAAGGAAGTTGATCGGCGCGATCCCGAACAACCCCAGCCCGTCGTTCACGATGCCAAGCTGTGGCGACAGCACGAGGATCGTCATCGAGATCACCACGACGGTGGAGATGAAGTAGGGCGCGTAGGTGACCATCTGCACGGTGCGCTTGAACCAGCCGTTGCCGATCTCGTTCAGCGCGATGGCAAGGATGATCGGGATCGGGAAGCTCGCCAGCACCAGGTAGAACGCCAGAATGAAGGTGTTCTCCAGCAGCGTGCCGAAAACCGGGTTCGTGAAGAAGAGCTCGAAGTTCTTGAACCCGACCCAGTCGCTGCCCCAGGGCCCCTGGATGACGTTGTAGTCCTTGAACGCGATGACGGCATTGCCGATCGGGATGTACTTGAAGATCACAAAGTACGCCAGCGGCACGATCATCAGCAGGTACAGCTGCCAATGGAGCCGCCAGGATCGCTGCGCCTCCGCCCAGCGGCTACGCCGACGCGTGGGCGCGTTCCGGCGCCATGGGGGCCGGACCCTCCGCCGATTCGCGCCAGCCGGCGGACTCGGGCGCGGCGTGGTGATCGTCATCAGGCCACCCGACGGAGGCGGCGCACTCGCCCGGGAAGGCCGCCGGGCTGCCCAGGGCTGCGTGACGCTGACCTCACAGTCACACCTCCTACTGGTGGGTGGGGCCATGCCGATTCGGTTGAGGGTGGATCGATGGCGACCCGGTGAAACATGGCCGAAACTAGGCCCAATATTTAACTTCGTCAAGTATTGATTTGAATCGACGTCGGTCCTAGTCTCGGCGGCACCCATCTGCCCATCGCCCACCACCGCCGAGGACTTGATGCCTCCTGTGTCGTTCGATCCCGATCACCGCCTGTGGCTGTTGTCCGGCCCGACCAACGCGTACGCCATCCGGCTCGCCGAGGACGACAGCGTCCGGCATGTCCACTGGGGAGCGATGCTGACGCTGGCCGAGGCGGTGAAGGTTGCCGAGCGCATTTCCCCGGCGGCGAGCAGTTTCGAGGCGGTGGCCGCTGTGGACGAGCTGGCAGTGGAGGGCGGTGCCCGCTTCGGACCGCCCAGCCTGCTCGTGCGCTTCGCAGACGGCACCCGCGGCGTCCAGTGGCGGTACGCCGGCCACGACGTCGACGGCGGCCACCTGCGCATCCGGCTGCACGACCGGCACTACCCGTTGGCCCTCACCCTGCACTACCGGGTATCCGCCGACAGCGACGTGATCGAGCGGTGGACGACCGTCGAGAACCACGACGACCGGATCCCGATCACTGTGCTGCGCTGCGACTCCGCTGCCTGGACGGCACCGCACCGGACGGACTACCGGGTTAGCCACCTCGTCGGCGGTTGGAACAGCGAGTTCCAGCTCCGACGCACCGACGTCGCCGTGGCCGAGACGGTCTTCACCAGCCGGCGTGGGCTGACCAGCCACCATGCCAATCCCTGGCTGGCCGTCGACGACGGCACGGCAGGCGAGGAGCACGGCGAGGTCTGGAGCACCGCGCTGGCCTGGAGCGGCAGCTGGCGGATCACCTTGCACCGGGACCCGGTCGGCCGCACGACCTGGACGGGCGGGTTCGGCCACGAGGGCCTGACCTGGTCGCTGGCCCCGGGCGAGGCGCTGGACACCCCGGTGTTCGCCGGCCTCTACACGGGGGGCGGGTTCGGGGCCGCCAGCCGCGCCTGGCACAGGTACGTGCGCCGGCATGTGCTGTCCCACCCGAACGAGACGCGACCGGTGCTCTACAACTCGTGGGAGGCGACCGGGTTCGACGTGGACGAGACCGGCCAGCTGGCCCTGGCGGCGCGCGTCGCGAGCCTCGGCGTCGAGCTGTTCGTGATGGACGACGGCTGGTTCGGCGCCCGCACCGGCGACCACGCGGGCCTCGGCGACTGGGTGCCCAACCCCGTCCGATTCCCCAACGGACTGCGCCCCCTCGCAGCGGAGGTGCGGCGGCTCGGCATGCGCTTCGGCCTGTGGGTGGAGCCGGAGATGGTCAACCCGGACAGCGACCTCTACCGGGCGCACCCGGAATGGGTGCTGCACATGACGAACCGTGACCGCACCGAACTGCGCAACCAGCTGGTACTCAACCTCGCCCGGCCGGACACGGCCGAGTGGGCACACGCCTGGCTCGACCGGCTGGTAGCCGAACATGACATCGACTACCTCAAGTGGGACGCCAACCGGGCGTTCACCGAGGCCGGGTGGCCCGGGCACGACGATCCCGACCGGCTGTGGATCGAGCACACGCGCGCGGTCTACCGGATCATGGACCAGCTGCGGGCCGACCACCCGGGCCTGCGTATCGAGGCGTGCGCCGGCGGCGGCGGGCGGGCCGACCTGGGCATCCTCGCCCGTACCGACCAGATGTGGACTTCGGACAACACCGACCCGGTAGACCGGATCGCCATCCAGCACGGCTTCAGCCAGCTCTACCCGGCCCAGGTCATGGGCGCCTGGGTCACCGACAGCCCGAACGCGGCCACCGCCCGGGAGACTCCGCTGCGCTTCCGTTTCCACGTCGCCATGGCCGGTGCGCTGGGCATCGGCGGCGACCTCACCGCATGGACCGAGGACGAGCTCAAGGAGGCCGTCGAGCTGATCGCCGCGTACAAGCGGATCCGGCCGGTCGTCCAGCACGGTACCGCCTACCGGCCGCGCGGTGACGGCACGCTGACCGCCGTGCAGTACGTCCTTGGCGACGAGCACGTGGTGCTCGCCTGGTGCCCGACCCGCCGGTACGGCCACGCAACCGCCCCGTTGCGGCTGGGCGCGGTGCGGCCCGAGGCGGTGTACCGGGACACCGACACGGGGGCGACGTACCTCGGTGCCGTGCTGCTCCATTCCGGCCTGCCCCTCGACCTACCGTCAGGCGACCAAGCCAGCGCACTCGTCCACCTGCGGCCGTTGGGCTGAGCCAGGGCTCAAGGCCAGATCTACGAATCAGGTTCGAGGCGGTCCGTGGCGCGCTTAACCGGCACCCGTCACGCCAACAGGTCGCGCAGCCAGCGCAACTGGATCGGTGGCGCGAGTCCACAACGGCGTCCGCTGGTGCTGCGCCGCGTCTGACAGCGTCGGCCGCCAGAACGGGCGGCTGAGCACCGCCGAGCGTAGGACGCTCCATGGCCGAAATCAATACTTGACGAAGTTAAATATTAGGCCTAAGTTTTGGACCATGTATCACGAGGCGGACATGGTCGCGCCCGCGGTAACCGCCGTGTTCACCGCGGTGCTGACTGAAGGACCGCTCAGTCGGGTAAGGCTCGCTCGCCGGCTCGGGCTATCGTCCGCCGCCGTTACCAAGGCCGCCCGGCCCCTCATCGAGCGGGGCTACCTGCACGAACTGGCCGCGACCGAGCGTACGGGACCGGGTGCTGGCCGGCCGGCCAGCCCGCTGGCCGTCCGTGCCGACCGCGAGTTCTTCGTCGGCGTGAAGATCACCGCTGACGAGCTGATCGGCGTCGTCTGCGATCTGTGCGCGCAGGTACGGACCGCGATCCACCGGCCGCTGAGCGACCCCGACGTCGAGGCCGTCCTCACCGAACTCGGCCACCTCGTCGACGAGCTGCTCGACAGCCCCGGCGGCTACCGGGCGCGCACCCGCCGACTGGGACTCGCCGTCTCAGGCGACGTGGACCGCAACACCGGCCTGGTCCGGTACTCGCCATTTCTGCGCTGGCACAACGTGCCGCTGCGCGAACGCGCGGAAAAGCTCACCGGGCTCACCGTCACGGTCGAGAACGATGTGAAGGCGCTGACAATTGCCGAACACTGGTTCGGCGAGGGCGTGGGAGCGGAGTCGTTCGCCCTCGTCACCGTAGGCACCGGCATCGGCTGCGGCCTGGTCATCGGCGGCCGGCTCGTCTCCGGCTCGCACGGTGTCGCCGGCGAAATCGGCCACATCGGCATCGACGCCAACGGCCCCACCTGCCACTGCGGCGGCCGCGGCTGCGTGGAGGCCATCGCCGGCACCGATGCAATCGTCGGACAGGCCCGGGAACGCTCCGGCAAGCCCGACCTCACCTTCGACGAAGCGGTGGCCCTGGCGCGCCGCGGCGATGAGCGCGTCGGCACCGTCTTCGCCCGCGCCGGCAACGCGATCGGCTGCGGCATCGCCGCCGTCGCGAACCTGGTCGGGCCGGCCCGGATTGTCGTGTCCGGCGAAGGCCTGGCCGCCTACGACCTGTTCGAGACACACATCCGCGCTGGCTTCGAACGCCAGGCCTTCGGCGCCGCCGCCCAGTGTCCCTTGTCCATCCGCCCGCTGCCCTTCGAGGAATGGGCACGTGGAGCGGCCACGGTAAGCATCCAGGCCGTCGTCGCTTCCTGAATCCGGCGTCAATTCAACCCCGTCCGGCGTGTCGCCGCCGGCAACCGCCCGCCCCACCCGGAGGTGTGGCTGGCGCAGGTGTCGGCGGTCATGATGAGCCGGCAGGCGGCGAACAGGTCGGCGACGCTGGCCGCTGCCGGGGTGCGGTGTCGGCCACCCCAGGAAAACAAGGCTGACGGGTCCGGCAAGTGCGTCCACATCGGCTACCGCGCTGGGATCGGTGACTAGACGACAATGGCCGACTGCGGGGGGCGGCGTCAGGCTTTCTTCGTGCAGGTCAGCACGATCAGCCTGTCCGGGGCGACCTTGCTGCCAGCCTTCGCGGACTGCTTCGTCACCGTCCAGTTTTGCGGAAGGATCACGAACGTGTCCTCCTCGTCGGCGGACCCAAACTGAATCTTGGTGAAGCCGGCCGCCTTCAACTCGTCCTCGGCGACTGCGGCGTTCTTCCCCGTCACCTTCGGCATCACGATCTTCGCGGGCACGGCCAGTGCGTTCGTCGGTTCGGCGGTCGGTGCAATGGCTTCCTCGGTCGGCTCGGTGGCGCGCGTGGTGGCCGCAACCTGCGGCGCGACCGTCACCCCTCTACTCGCCGGCGGTGCGACGACTGCGTCCTTATCCGGCGCGCTCGAACCGATCAGGACGAGCCCGACGCAGAGCCCGATGACGAGCAGCCCGCCGAGGACGCTGGCCCCAATGATCAGCGGTAAGTTCGAATTTTTGGGCTGAGGAGGCTGCAGATAGTGGGTGGTCGGGCTGTTGCCGGGTTGGGGAGGGAGGTAGCTCACTCGCGCGAGTCTTTCGTGCCTAGATCCGTTAGGGAGTCGGTCGATCGGTCTGGCGGTTGTCGTATTCCCGTCTGCGGGACCGTCACCACCTTTGGTGGTTGCCGCGATCATCGGTCGGTCGCTGTTTGCTGGAAAGCGGATGTCTAAGAGGCGTTGGCGAGACAGGTGCCGAGGTCCTCGTGACCACAGGGCCGGCGGGCGCCAGCATGCTCGGGCAAAGAATTCCGCAGTTCAGGCGGCCTCGGGTGTATGCCGGGCCAGAAATTCGTCGATCGCCTGCCGGATCAAACCGGAGCGTCCCGCCTTGTCGTTGCCGGCCAGCTCGTCGAGCCGCCGAACCGCCGCCGCGGGAAGCCGTACCCCGGTCACGATCATCGGCACGCTCTCCGGGGTCGGTGCCGGGCCGAGGTCCGGACCGACGGCAGCATCGCGCAGCAGCTCCGAGATGTCCCCACCGGCGTCGAAGTAGGCCACCAGTTCTTCCCGGCTCATCATCCTGGGATCCCGGTGCACCGTCATCGTGTTCCCTCCATCCACTGCTTGACCTCTTCGGGCGTAGCCGGTCTCACCGCCAGGATCGCGTAGCTGTCGACCCCGCCCATCCGCTCGCACAACACCACGATCACCCGGGCCGAACCAGCCAATCCGGCCACCGCCAGCAGAAGCGTCCCGACGTGGTTTTCGATCCGTTGGGTCGAGAACAGCGCCTCGATCGCCTCCCGCTCGGACACGCGGTGCCGTTCCGCGCTCGCCTTGCCGGCCTCCGTCCAGCCGTACTCCCGCTCGGTCACGCGGCTAGCGTACAACGCGTAAAACGCCCCGCGCGACCGCAATCGACTCCTTGCCCGATCGCCGTCACGCTACGTAGCGCGGAGCTACCGCCCGCTCGACCCCGGCGCGTTGGCGAAGGGGTGTGACCTAACGCCGTCGACGGATCGGTGGGTCATGCGTCCGCTGGGTAGACCGCCGCACTTGTGGCAAGGGCGAGCGACGCCAGCCCTTGTCGGGCGTCCAGGACGTGGTGCTCGGTGTCGTGCAGCAAGTGCAGGATCAGCAGGCCCACATCGGTCGGGGCGCCGTCGAAGGGACATGGCATTCGTAGGTCGGCCGCGGACAGAGAACGCGCGAGCCCGGCTGCGGCCGCGCGGGCTGAGGGTAGGTCGTGGACCGGGGCGGGCGCGCTGCGCGCCAGGGCGGTGGTGACCAGATCGATCATCCGGTTCACGCCGTCCACCACGTGGTTGCCATACTCGGCGGCCGACCAAACCTCGGGTGCAGGCCGCCGCGTCGCTTGCGGACGTGTCTGCAAGTCGTGCAGGACACCGATGGCCCGATCGAGGGCCACCGGGACGTCGGGCATGAATCGCGCGTCGAACCCGCACTGGTCACACACCTCGACGACTTGACCGTCCACATCGCGCAGCCCGTATGTCACGATCAAGAGCCTAGTGAGCTGATGATCGAGATGGTCATGAACATGGCGCTGGCAGTGGCCAGCTTGATGCTGGCCCAATGACGCCATCGCTAGGCTGACCGGGCGGGAGTACCGGGACCAGCCACGGACGCAGGAGGCGGCGCCGGTGGGCGATGAAGCCGTCGAGCACCGCGTGCATCCGGCGGTCGAGGTTGAACCCGATCACGTATTCCAGTTGCTGCCAGCGGCGGAGCAGCCGGCGCCGCTGATGTCGATGATCGCGTCCCCGGCTGGTGGCGAAGCCTGCGTCTGCGACCTCACACCCGCGTTCGCGCTGTCCGGGCCGACGATCTCCCACCACCTCAGGCCCTGTGCGAAGCTGGCCTCGTCGCCGCCGAACGCCGCGGCACCTGGGTCTACTACCGCGCACGACCCGGCATGGAGCTATCAGATTGTCGAGGGGGTCGGCGGTGGCGCCTGAGCCGCAGAGCGACCAGTAGCCGTGCTCTTCACCGTGGACATGCGCGGGGTGATCGGCTTCTCCTCCTTCGGCGTGCTGATCTACTACGCCATCGCCAACGCCTCCGCGTTCACCCGAACCGCCGACAACGGCGCTGGCCGCGCTGGCTCAACCTGCTCGGCATCGCCGGCTGCCTGACCCTGGTCGCCACCCTGCCATGGCAGTCCGTGCTGGCCGGGATCGTCATGTTCGCCATCGGCCTCGGGGGGCGCTGGGCAATCCTGCGGCGCCGCAGCGGATGAAGCCGCAACACGGGTCAGCCGTCGTCGGCCGGCAGTTCGATGGTGAACGTGGCGCCCGCGCCCGGCTGGCAATCGATGACCAGTCGCCCGCGGTGTGGCCCGTACGACCTCGTCAACCAAGGCCAGCCCGAGCCCGTAGCGGCGGCCCGGACGGTCCGGACCGCGCTGCCCCCGGGCGAACCGCTGGAGCAGCTGCTGGGCCTGCGCCGGGTCAAGACCGTCGCCGGTGTCGACGACCGCGGTGCGGACACGGCCGCCGTCCTGCCGGGTTCGGACTGTGACCTCGCCTCCCGGTCCGGTGTGCGCGATCGCGTTGTCGACCAGGGCGGCCAGCGACCGCCGCAGCGACGGGCGAGCCCCGCGTACGGCCCCGACCCCCGCACCGGTGTCCGCGCTCAGTCGCACGCCGTGGTCGGCCGCGTAGGGCGCGACCGACTCGACCACCTCGCGGGCGAGCTCGCCGACATCGACCGGTTCAAAGGTGCTGGGCCGGTGCGCCAGCTCGGCGGAGAGCAACAGGTCGTCGACGACCTCGCCGAGCGCCCACGTGTCGGCGGTCAGCTGGCCCGCCATCTCGACCAGCGCCGGGTCCGTGACACCAGCGCGCGTCAGCCGACGGCGGAGCAGCTGCGCGCGGGTGTGCAGCACGGACAGCGGCGTCCGCAGCTCGTGACTGGCGTCGGCGACGAAACGGCGCTGGAGGGTGAGCGCCTCTGCCAGCGGTCGGGTGGCCCGTCGCGCGACGATCAGGCCGACGCCGGCGGCGACCGCCACGCCGATGCCGTCGGCGATCAGCAGCGACGTGACGAGCCGCTCGCCGGCCTCCTCGCGGCCGGTCACGTTGAGGATCCCCACTGTCCGGCTTCCGTCCGGGTTGTCCACGACGTACGACTCGAGGTGCCCGTCGCCTTGCTCGACGGCGCCGGGGCCGGACCGCAACTGCGCCACATTGATGGCGAGCAGAGCCGGTGGCGTGCCTGGACTCGTCGTGACGGTGCCGTCCGCGGCGCAGCAGCACCACCCCGTCCCTTGCGGCGAGGTCGGTGCCGGCGGAGCGGGTGACCTGCCGGACTGCCGCCTCTTCGGCATGGTGCGCCGAGCGGATCTCATCGACTGGACCGCGTGCGACGGCCGCGGGCTGTGCGTCGAGCTGCTACCGGAGCTACTAGACGCCGACGAGTGGGGCTATCCGCTGATCTACGGCGAAGCAGAGGTCGCAGCCCGGCTGGCTGATCACGCCGAGCGGGCCGTCAAAGCCTGCCCCAAGCGGGCCTTGCGGCTGGCACCGAACGACCGGACGGACCCACCACGGTGACCGGCTCGGCCGAACCTTCGTCACGATGGCAGCCACCTGCCAGAACGAGACAGCCGAAGCGAAGATCACCCGATCGATCCGCTGACGGGACCACGGCATCCGTAGACCGGCCGTCTCGGGCAGCCGCGATCACGGCTGCAGGGCGACGTCCTGCTGCTCCCCCCGCTCCGCCGCCCGGCGGTGGCGCAGCCGGCTGCGGACAAACTCCACGACCACCGGAACGAACGAGACCGCGACGATGGCGATCAGGATGAGCTCGACATTGGAACGCACAAACCCGATCTGTCCCAGGAAGTAGCCGGCGACAGTGACCCCGGTGCCCCAGGCGATGCCGCCGATGACGTTGTAGGTCACGAAGGTGCGGTAGGGCATCCGCCCGGCGCCCGCGACGACCGGCGTGAACGTGCGCACGATCGGCACGAACCGCGCGAGCACGACCGAACGCGCGCCGTGGTTGGCGAAGAACGACTCCGCCCGCCGCAGGTGCTCCCGTTTGAACAGCCGCGAGTCGGGGCGCCGGAACAGCGCCGGACCCACCCGCCGGCCAAGCAGGTAGCCCACCTGGTCACCGACGATGGCCGCGACGCTGATCAGCAGACACACCAGCCACAACGAAACGTGCAAAGTGCCGCCAGCGACGAGAAGCCCAGCGGTGAACAGCAGCGAGTCGCCGGGCAGGAAGAAACCAGCGAGGATGCCCGACTCGGCGAAGACCGCCACCAGGATCCCGAGCAGCCCGAACGCGGAGATCAACCGCTGGGGATCGAGGAAGCCTGGTCCGGCGGCGCCGGCGGAGCTCAGGAGCGAGTGGGCTGTCACTCGACCCATGCTGCGTCGGGGCTCCTGAAATTCCGCTGAAAGCTCTCACACACCGCCTGAAGCATCCTAGGAAGATCGGGTACCGATCAGCCGCCGTCGGCCGCCAGGCGGTAGCCGGTCCCGCGCACCGTCTCGATCGCCGCCCGACCATAGGGCAGGTCGATCTTGCGGCGCAGGTAGCGGACGTACACCTCGACGATGTTGTGGTCGCCGTCGAAGTTCATGTCCCAGACGTTGTCGATGATCGCGCTCTTGCTGACCACGTCGCCGCGGTGCCGCATCAGGAACTCCAGCAGCGCGAACTCGCGGGCGGTGACGGCGATCTCCTCCCCTGCGCGGGTGACCCGGCGCCGGGCGGGGTCCACTGACAGGTCGCCGGCGGACAGCACGGTCGGCCGGGCGGGCGCGCCGCGGCGGGTCAGCGCCCGCAGCCGCGCGACCAGCACGACGAACGAGAACGGCTTGGTGAGGTAATCGTCGGCGCCGAGGTCGAGGGCGTCGGCCTGGTCGTACTCGCCGTCCTTGGCGGTCAGCATCAGGATCGGCGTCCAGACCTCGCGGGCCCGCAGCTGCCGCGACACCTCGTACCCGCTCATGCCCGGCAGCATGATGTCGAGCACGATGACGTCGTAGGGGTGCTCGGTCGCGGCCCACAGCCCGTCAGGACCCGTGTGCATGACATCGACGGCGAAGCCCTCCCCCGCCAGCCCGTCACGGACCGTCTCGGCGAGCGCGACCTCGTCCTCAACCAGCAGGATCCGCATCGTCGGCCTCCATTTCGTGCGGCGGCGGCGTCTGGTGCGCCGGATCGGCCACCGGCAGCCACACGTGCAACGACGCGCCACCGCTGGCCGAGGTCTCCACGGTCACCCGTCCGCCGTGGCTCTGGACGATCTCGCGGGTGATGGCGAGCCCGAGTCCCGAGCCGCCGTCGGACCGGGTACGGCTCCCGTCGAGGCGGACGAACCGGTCGAAGACCAGTTCGCGGTCGGCGACGTCGATACCCGGACCGTCGTCGTCGACCCGCAGCTCGGCGCCGCGGGCGTCGGCGTTCACGGTGAGGCTCACCTCGTGGTCGGCGTGCCGCGCGGCGTTGTCGCAGAGGTTGCGGATCGCCCGCTCGAGCTGGTCCACGTCGCCGCGGACCCGGGCCGGGCGGATGTGCGACTGGATCCGCAGGTCCGGGTGCTCGGCGTGGAGCCGATCGCGGGCCAGGTAGGCGAGGTCGTCGAGGTCGACGTCGTCGTGTCGCATGCTCAGCCCATGCTCGTCGGCCCGAGCCAGCAGCAACAGATCGGAGATGATCCGGCTCAGCCGGGCCGTCTCGCCCTGCATACGCCGCACCTGCGGCCCGTGCCCGGGCTCCGCCGCCGCGAGCAGGTCGAGCCCGACCTGGAGGGTGGCCAACGGGCTGCGTAGCTCATGGCTGGCGTCGGCGACGAACTGGCGCTGGGTCTCGGCGGCGCCCTGGAGACGGTCGAGCATCGCGTTCATCGTCTCGGCGAGCGCGGCGACCTCGTCGCGGGCGGCCGGCACGGGAACGCGGGTACGCAGGTCGCTCGCGGTGATCGTCGCGACGCGGCGGCGGATCGCCTCGACCGGATGCAGCGACTTGCCGACGAAGAAGTAGGTCGCCAGGCCCACGACGAGCGCCAGCACCGGCACCCCGACCAGGAAGGACCGGGCGATCACCTCGGTGCTCTCGTTGACCGGCCGCAGCGACTGGCCGACGACGACGACCCGCGGCCCGTCGGGGGTCTGCGTTCCTGAGGCGATGATACGGAACTTGTCCTCGTCGGTGGACGAGACCAGCCGCTGCTCGGTGACCGTCTGGCCCGGCGCGGGACGCGCGGGACTCAGCGCCGCCCGGCCGCTGATGTCCGCTGAGGCGTCCAGCACGCGCCCGGACGGGTCGAGCACCTGCATGACGGTGCGGTCACCGGCACCCGGTCGCAGCGTCTCGGCGAGCTGGGCCGTGTCGCCGGTCTGGAGGGCCGCGGCGACCTGCCCGGCACGTTCGGTCGCGGCGGCGTCGAGGTTGCCCGTCAAGGTCGCCCGCGTGGCGAGCCCCATGCCGATCCCGGCCAGTACGACCGCGCAGGCGACGACCGCCGCGGCCGCGAGGGCGGAACGCACCCGGATGCCACCCAGGCGCGCCGTCCAGGACCGTGCGAGCTGTCGGAGAGCGGCCGTCACCTCGGCAGCGTATGTCGCGGGCACCTGAGAACCGGCTGAACGCCCGGCGTCCGGGGCTTCAGCTTGGTTTCAGGAGGCCGCTCCTAGCGTCTCGCGGGCACGGGCGCCGACCGCCGTCCGGCAGAAAGGCGACCCCAGGATGCGACCGACCCGACGGGTAGCGATGATCTCGGCCAGCATCGGCGCGGGACACGACCACGCCGCCGACCAACTGACGGCCGCGTTGGTCGCGGACGGGCACGTGGTGACCCGGCATGACTTCCTCGACCTGCTTCCCGCTGGCGCCGGGCGCTGGTTCGCCGGCATCTACTCGGCTCAGCTCCGCACCGCGCCGAGCACCTGGGGAGCAGTCGTCGGCGCCCTGCGTCAGCGGCAGCTCGCCGCGATGACCGCCGGCACCCTCGCCCGGACGGCGGCGCCGGGTCTACAGGCAGCGCTTACCGGACGCGAGGACCTGGTGGTGTCCACCTTCCCGTTCGCGAGCCAGGCGCTCGGCCGGTTGCGCGGTAACGGGCAGCTCGCGGCGCCCGTGGCAACCTTCCTCTGCGACCCGTCGGTGCATCCGCTCTGGGTGTCCGCCGGCGTCGACACGCACATCGCACTGCACACCACCGCCGCGGCTCAGGCCCACCGGCTCGGCGCCCGCGGCATCGCGGTCTGCACACCCGCCGTAAGCGCCGAGTTCCATCCCGCCACTGCGACCGAGCGTTCCGCGGCCCGGGCCCGCTGGGGACTGCCCCACGGCACGATCGCGCTGGTCGTTGGCGGATCCTGGGGCGCCGGGCAACTCGCGCACGCCGCCCGGGACATCGCCGCCACCGGGCTGGCCACCCCAGTCACCGTCTGCGGCCGTAACACCGGCCTGTACCGGCGTCTGGTCCGCGGCGGACCGGGTATCGCGGTCGGCTGGGTGCACGACATGGCCGAATTGCTACGGGCCGCCGACGTGGTCGTGCACAACGCCGGCGGGATGAGTTGCTGGGAAGCGATCGCCACTGGTGTTCCCGTCCTCGCCTACCGGGCGCTGCCGGGGCACGGCGCTGCCAACGCCGCCGCGTTGCAGGAGGGGGGCCTGTCGGGTTGGTCCCGCAACCGGGCGGAGCTGCGCGCGGCGTTGCGCGACCCGCGACCGTCCGCGCCAACCCCTGGGGGGACGCCCACCCCGGTCGAGGTTCTCCGACGGTTGCTGGGCACGCCCGTCACCGACCTCGCCGAGGTGGCGTGATGACGGGCTACCGAGCGGCGCTCGCCATCGGCGCCGCCGCCGTCGCGCCACTAGTCGCGCCGACCCTACGCGCGGTCGCTCCGGCGCTCGCGGGCATCGGCGATCCACAGCACGTCGCACTGACCTTCGACGACGGCCCGCATCCGTCGTCCACACCAGACTTCCTCGTGCGCCTCGAGCGGCTAGCGGTGCGCGCGACGTTCTTCCTCATCGGCGAGCAGGCCGCCGCATACCCGAAGCTGGTTCGCCGGATCGTGGACGCCGGCCATGAGATCGCACTCCACGGGCACACCCACCGCATCTTGCTGGCACGAACCCCGATGTCCGCGCGGGCTGACGTGCGCCGGGGATACGACGCCGTCGCCACTGCCAGCGGGGTCGCGCCGCAGTGGTACCGGCCGCCGTACGGGGTGCTGACCGGTGCCGCCCGGACAGTTGCCGGGGATTTCGGGATGCGCTGCGTCCTCTGGACCAACTGGGGCCGCGACTGGACCTCCGCCGCGACACCGCAGACCGTCTGCGACACCGTCGCGCGCCGGTTCGCCGGCGGCGCCACCATCCTGCTGCACGACAGCGACACCCGGTCGGCGCCCGGCTCGTGGCGCGCCACTCTCGGCGCGCTCACACCGCTCGTCGATGCCTGTCACCGTCGGGGTTGGACGGTGGGTCCCCTGGCCGAGCATCGGATCCCGTCGGAGGTCGCACCGTGAAACACGCCGACGGCGGTCAGGACGGGTTGGCTGACAGCAGTCGCAGCTCGCGACCCCGATGGACGGCAACGGAGCGGTCGGTGGCGCCGAGCTTGGCGTAGATGTGGCGGATGTGGGTGTTGACGGTATTGAGGGAGACGGAGAGTTCGTTGGCGATTTCCGGTCGGGTCAGGTTGGTCGGTAGGTAGCGCAGCACTCGCAGCTCGCTGGGGCTGAGCGGCTCGGCCGGCTCCAGCGGGGATGCGGGTGTCGCGGTGCCGGTGCGTACGGTGTCGAGGATGTCGGCGATCAGGGCCGCGTGGGCCGTTGGGCGCGGCGCTGCCCTCTCGAGTAGTTGCCATGCTCCGGTCATTGCGAACGGCGCGATGAGCCGGTCAGGTTCGGCGATCTCCAGGGCTTGTTCGATGGATGCGCGGGGGTCGTGGTGGGCGAGCGCGTCCAGGAGGTGGGCCTCCACGCGGGTGAGGTCGGAGTTGACGGGCACGCCGCCGTCCAGGACCGGGCGCAGCGCCTGCCGGGCCGCGTCGGGGTCGTGTCTGGCGAGGTGCAGCACCGCGGTGGCGTTGCAGATCTCACCGGTGGACCTTTGTGCGGGGTCGAGCCGGGCAACGCCCGATGCGGCCTCGTCGATCAGTCCAAGTCGGACCTGGGTGGCGATCGTCCAAGCGGTGGCCTGGGTGGCCAATGCGTGCTGGCCGGTCATCCGGGTCTGCACTTGTGTGGCGGCGGTGAACTCTGTCAGGGCGGCCGTGTGTTGGCCGCGCGCGGCGTGCAGGGTGCCGCCGATCAGGTGCAGCAGCAGTTGGAGGCCGGGTTCGCCGCCACCGCGAGTGGCGGCGTGGGCGCGGTCCAGCCATTGCCGGCTGTGGTCGAACTCGCCGGTCCAGACGAGGATACCGGCGAGTGTGGTCAGCGCCGGTGCGATCACGGGTTCGTCTTGCCAGCCGTGCCTGGTGGCCATTGCGATGGCGTCGTCGCAGCGTTGCCGGGCCTGGGCCAACGAGTGGGCGAGAGAGGCGAACCCGAGGTGGGCCTGACAGGCGACCTCGAGGTATGGCCGGTTGATGTCGTGGGCCAGGTCGGCGCCCTCGCGCAGGTGCCGTTCGCTCTCGTCCAGCCGCAGCGACCAGGCGTCGGTGACGCCGAGGTTCAACAGGGCCAGTGCCCGCAGGTCGTTGCCGAGTGCGAGGTCGGCACCGCGGTGTCCGGTGTCCGGTGTGGGGAGGGCGTCTGTCTGGGCCAGCACGCCGTCGAAATGGCCGCGTAGCCGGGCGAGCAGCAGGTCCAGCGATGCGATCGCCAGGTGCAGGTGCTCGCGGCGGACCGGTGGTGTGCTGGAGGCGTATGAGCGCACGGTGTCCAGCCGCGCGGCGGCCTGGTCCAGCCGCATCCCGTCGAGGTCGGCGATGGTGGCGACAAGCGCCAGTTCCGGGTACGCGTCGCGGCCGGTGGCGGGAAACGCCCGCAGCAGGGCGGCTACGATCCCGGCCTGGCCGTCGAGGGTGAGGCTGAGCGCGTGGTCGGTGAGCAGTCGGGCCGCGGCGCTCCAGTCGCCGGCCGCTTGCAGATGGACGATGGCGTCGACGGGCATCGCGTGTGCGGTGAACCAGCCGGCCGCGAGCCGGCGCAACTTCGGGACCTGGGCGGGCTCGGTGCGCCGCAGCTGCAGGGCGAGCATGTCGGCGAAGAGGTGGTGGTAGCGGAACCAGGTGCGGCCGGCATCGACGGAGACCACGAACGCGTTGGCGTCCTCCAGGTCGAGCAGGATCCGCTCCGAGCCGGTGGTGCCGGTGAGCAGGTCGGCCAGCTCGCCGTTGACCCGCCTGGTGCGCAGCAACAGCCGTTGGACTGCGGCTGGTTGACGCTCGAGCATCTCGGCCATCAGGTACTCGGTGACGGTGCGGTCGCTGCCGGAGAAGTCCGCGACGAACCGCGCCGGATCGGTGTGGCCGGCCAGCGAGAGTGCGGCCAGCCGCAGGCCCGCGGCCCAGCCTTCGGTGCGCTGATGGAGTACGGCGGCCAGGCGTTGGGGCAGGTCGACGCCGGCGGCGGACAGCAGCCGGCTGGCTTCGTCTTCGGTAAAGGTCAGCTGCGCGGCGCGGATCTCGGCGACCTTCCCGGCCAGCCGCAGCTGGTGCAGGCGGAGTGGCACGTCGCGGCGGGTGGCAACGACGGAGTGCACGGCGGGCGGAAGGTTCGTCAGGAACTCGGCGACCTGTTCGATCGCCTCGGTGGAGCGCAGTTCGTGCAGGTCGTCGATGACCAGCACGGTGGCGCCGTCGAGGTCGCCGAGCTCGGCGAGGATCCGCGCGATCATGGCGCGACCGTGGAAGTCCGGTGTCGGCGACGGAGGGTCGGCGCCGGTGGCGGCGCGGATCGCGGCGAGCAGGGCGATCCAGAACTGGTGCGCGTCCGACTGACCCGGGCGCACCGTCATGGAGATGATGCGGCGATCCGCGCCGGCCCGGTCTGTCCAGGTGCGCAGAAGCGACGTCTTGCCACTTCCGGCGGGCGCTGAGACGACCGTCACCTGGTGCTCGGCGGCCCGGTCCAGCGCGGCGAGCAGGTCTCGTCGGCTGATCAGACCCGGCCTGGATGTGGCAGAGCTGTCGCTCGGCGCGCCCTCTAGTCGCGGCACTCCGTCAGCCTATCCCGCCCGAATCACCGGATTCCGGTGACGACCGCTCACCTGGGCCGCGACAACCCTTCGACCAGGAGCCAACCAGGCGTCCGTCTTGAGACGTGAGAGGAGATCGTCATGACAGGGCCCAACACCGCGATGCCGCTGCCGGATTACGCGCCTGTCCCGGGCTCGGCGCTCGGTCCGGCGCTCAACGCGCAGGGCTACTTCGTCGGACGGGTGGAGCGCAACCTGTTCTGGGTGACCGACGGCACCTACCAGTCGGCGTTCCTGGCCACCGGCGACGGGGTCGTGCTGTTCGACGCGCCACCGACCATCGGACACAACCTGCACAGGGCGGTCGACGAGATCGCCGCGACCGAGGGGGTGCCCAACACAGTGACCCATCTCGTGTATTCGCACCACCACGCCGACCATGCCGGGGCGGCGAACCTGTTCGGCGACGACGTGGTCCGCATCGGGCACGCCGAGACCAGGCGGCTACTGCTGCGTGACAATGACCCGACCCGGCCGGCCCCCGAGGTCACCTTCGAAGACCGGCACACCTTGCAGGTTGGCGGCGAGCGGGTCGAACTGGCCTTCCAGGGGCCGAACCACTCGCCCGACAACATCTTCATCCATTTCCCGGACCATGACGCGTTGATGCTCGTGGACGTCGTCAACGCCGGCTGGGTGCCCATCTACAACCTCAACCTCAGCGAGGATGCGCCCGGCTACCTCGAAGCGCCGGCCCAGGCCCTGGACTACCCCTGGCGGCACTACATCGGCGGTCACCTCGGCCGGCTCGGTACCCGTGACGACCTCACGCTGCACCAGCAGTACATCGCCGACATTGTCGACAGCGCCAGCGCCGCACTCGGGTCAGTCGATCCGACACCGTACTTCCAGAAGTACGGTGAGAACGCGTGGGCAGCGGTGGCCGGCTACCTCGACGCCGTCACGGCACAGGCCGCCGCGCCCGTGATCGCCAAATACACCGGAGTGCTGGCGGCCGCGGACGTTCCCGCCTTCACCACCAGCACCACGTTCACCATTCTCCAATCCATGCGCCTCGACCTCGGCGCCGGCTCACAGGTGCACCCGTGACCCTCGCGGGGTCCTTCGCACTCGGCCGGTGGCGCGTGCACCGGGCCGGGTACGGAGCGATGTACTACAGCCCCCGGCAACGAGTAGCGACGGAGCCCGCCTTGCGGGTCTGGAACGACAGCACCGCCGCTGACACTCCATAGACGATCGCGTACAACCCAAACACCGCCGCCAGCGAAAGCGCGCCGATGTCCGGGCGGATGAACAGGACGATCCCGAACGGCGACAGAAACGCACCCGAAGACTGGTCCGGCGCGGCGACTGGTGAACGCACGTAGGGCCTCCACCGGCCGGCGCGGCAATCACCGGAATCCGGTGACGCCTCCTCACCAGCCTGGCTGCAAGTCTTTCCAGGTCCGCCTCCCAGTGCGAATTTCAGCAGCCCAACCGAAGGGGAGATCCGCCGTGAGCACCGAGCAGCGAGAGAAACTCGACGCGATCCTGCGACAGTCAGCCTTCCCCGCCGACAGCGACGTCAACGAGCAACGGCGACAGCTCAGCGCGTTGCTATCCGCGCAGCCACTACCAGCCGATGTGACCGTGACCGCAGCAGAATTGGGCGGCGTCCGAACCGCCGAGATCACAGTTGACGGGATCGAAACTGACCACGTCGTCCTCTACTTCCATGCCGGCGTGTACGTGCTCGGGGACGCGTTCCTCGCCGCCGACCTGGCCTCGCAGGTCGGTCGGCGGACGCGCGCGAAGGTCATCTCCGTCGACTACCGGCTCGCACCCGAGCACCCATATCCGGCAGCGGTCGACGACGCGTTCGCAGCCTATGAAGCCCTCCTGCGAAACGGCACGGCTCCGTCGGACATCGCCTTCGCGGGAGAGTCCGCCGGCGGCGGGCTCGCCATCGCCACCCTCATCAACGCCCGCGAACACGGATTGCCGCTGCCAGCAGCCGCGTTCCTGATGTCGCCGTACGTCGATCTCACCCTGGCCGGGACGACCATGCGAACCAAGCAGGAGGTCGACCCGCTGCTCAGCCTGGAAAGCCTGCGACCCAGGGTCACCGACTACACGGCCGGAGCAGACGCGGCGTCCGGGCTGATCAGCCCCATTTTCGCCGACCTGTCCGGCCTACCGCCCCTGATCATCCAGGCCGGAAGCCACGAGGTTCTGCTCGACGACGCCGTCCGCCTCGCGGGACAGGCCGCCACCGCCGATGTCGAGGTCGCCCTCGACATCACCCCTGGCGTGCCACACGTCTTCCAGGCCTACTACGCGATCCTCGACGAAGCGACCACTGCGTTGGACAGAGCCGGACAGCTTCTGTCGGCGCATCTCACCGCGGCAACACGCACCTAAGCGAGCAGCCGCATCTCTCTGGCGCGCCGGACCGCGGAGGTACGACCCTGAGCCTGAAGCTTCGAGTAGATGCTGCGGATATGGGTATTGACCGTGTTCACCGAGACCGAGAGCGCATTGGCGATCTCCGGCCGGGACAGGTTCGTCGGGAGATACCGCAACACCCGCAGCTCACTCGGACTGAGTTGGGTGATCTCCGGTAGCGCGACCGGCTCCGAAATGGACGATCCGCGCACGACGTCGAGAATGTTGGCCAGCAAGGCCGCGTGCGCTGTCTCGTGCCGCGGCATGGCTTCGAGCAGCTCACGCGATCCCGTCATCGCGAATGGCAGGACAAGCCGGTCCGCCTCGGACAGGGCCAGCGCGTTCTCGGTGGCCGTGTTCGCGAAGCGTTGATCGCCGAGTTCGCGATGGGCCAGCGCAGCCAACAGGTGTGCCTCGACAACGGTCATGAAACCGATGGCTGGCGCACTGCCGTCCAGAACCTTGTGCACCGCCGCGAGGGCGGCGGCCGGGTCGCCCTCGGCGAGCCGGATGGCCGCGCGGGCATTGTCGATCTCGGCGGTGCTTGCCAGGTCGTCGTCCAGCGCGGCCAGCGCCGCCTGAGCCTCGCTGAGCTGTCCGAGCCTGGCGTGGGTGGCCAGCCGCCAGCTGGTCAACTGCCGCGCCAGCGCGTGCGGGCCTTCCAGCTGTGCCTGCAGGTCTTCGGCCGCGCGGAATTCCGCGAGCGCCTGGTGATGCTGTTGACGGCCGGCGAACAGCATGCCGGTGGCCATGTGCAGCAGGAGCCTGATGAGCGGCCCGGTGTCTGTCTCCAGGGCGCGCGTGGCACGGCCCAGCCAGCGATCGGCTTCGTCGAACTCACCGGTCCAGATGAGCACGCCCGCGAGGTTCAACAGCGCAGGCGAGATGACCGGTTCCGTGCCCCAACCATGCTGTTCGGCGAGCGCTATCGCCTCTCGGCACCGCCGCCGCGTCGTTGCGAACGGCTCGATCTTCGAGGCGAAGGCGAGTTCGGCCAGGCAAGCCACTTCGAGGTACGGACGTCCGATGCTCCGCGCCAGATCGGCGCCCTCTTGCAGGTGCCGCTGGCTGTCCTGGTTTCCCAGCGACCATGCTTCGACGATTCCAAGATTCATGAGCGCCATCGCGCGCAGGTCGCTGTCGAGCGCGGCGTCGCCGTCGGGCTGAGCAGCTCTCGGCGAGGCGAGGAACCTGACCTGATCGACCACACCCAGAAAGTTGCCGCGCTTGCGCGCCAGCGACAGTCTCAGCGCCGCGGTCGCGACTTCGAGGCGCTGACGGCGGTCTGCCGCGGTTGCGGCGATCGAGGACTCGGCGACAGTCAGGTGGGCGGCGGCCTCGTCCAGGCGTCCCCGGGCGAGTTCGTTGGTTGCCCGAGCGAGTGGGAGGTCTGGGTCGTCGGTGGCGACGCCGGGCGGGAAGGCTCGTAGCAGCGCCTCGATCGTCTGGGCCTGTCCGTCGAGCGTCAGGCCGAACGAGTGGTCGGCGAGCAGCCGCGCCGCGTCGGACCAGTCGCCCGCGGCCTGGGTGTGCCGGATCGCGTCGACGATCTCGCCGTGCTTGCTGAGCCATTGGGCGGCCAGCCGGTGCAGGGCCGGCAGTTGTTCGGGCAGCCGGCGGCGCGCCTCGAGGCGGAGCAGGTCAGCGAAGAGGTGGTGATACCGGAACCAGGTTCGGGCCGGATCGAGCGACACGACGAACGCGTTGGCGTCTTCGAGGTCGAGCAGGATCGCTTCGGAGCCGGGGTGACCGGTCAGCAGATCCGCGAGCTCGCCGTTGACGCGGTCGAGCAGGGAGCTGCGCAGGAGCAGCTGCTGGACCTCGGCCGGCTGGTACTCCAGCATTTCGGCGAGCAGGTACTCGGCGACTGTCCGGCTGCTGCCGGAGAACTCCGCGACGAATCGTTCGGAGTCCGGGCTGCTGGCCATCGAGATCGCCGCGAGTCGCAGGCCCGCCGGCCAGCCTTCGGTGCGCTGGTGCAATTTCGCGGCCCCGGCTTCCGACAGGGCGATGCCCGAAGCCTCGAGCAACTCCCGGGTCTCGCGCTGCGTGAACCGCAGATCCGCGCTGCGGATCTCGGCCAGGTCGCCGGCGAGGCGCAGCTTGTGCAGCCTGAGCGGCAGATCGCGCCGCGTCGCGAGGATCGCGTGCGCGTGCTCCGGAAGCTGTTCCAGCAGCCGGGTCAGCTGGGCGAGCGCGTCCTTTGAGGTCAGCTCGTGGAGATCGTCGATGACCAGGTAGGTGCGGTCGCTTCGCTCGGCGAGTTCCGCGCGAACCCTGTCGACGATTGTCCCTTGGTTGAAGTCGGGCGTCGCGGCCAGCTGCTCGCCTTCGCCGGACGTGCCGTGGGCATCCCGGATGGCGGTGCGGACGGCGATCCAGAACTGCTGGGCGTCCTGCTGGTCGCGGCGTACCTGGACGACTGCCAGCCGATGCGGCTGACCCGGCCCATCGGCCCAAGCCCGCAGAAGCGAGGTCTTGCCGCCGCCCGCGGGGGCCGAGATGAGCGTTACCTTGGCCTCGGCCGCACGAGCGAGGGATGCGAGAAGATCCGCGCGCTGGATCAGCCGCGGAGCCGCCGGACCCGACTTTCGGTCGTTTGCTCTAGGTGCCACGTCTGAACTCGATCCTCAGCGCGCGAGCCTTCAGCCTACCTCCGGGCGCGCTGGTCGCCAGGTCCTGGCGATGCGCGCTCACCTGGTCATGCCGCACGGTCGAAGTATGGGCCCTACGTCCGCCAGATACCTGATCCGGATCGACGGCCATCTCGGCGCCACGTTGCTGTCCGCGTTCCCGGCGCTGGCGTGGGAGCGGCAGGGGCCGGACACGGTCTTGACCGGGGTGTTGGACCAACCCGGGCTGTATGGGGTGCTGGCGGAGATCGAAGCGCTTGGCCTCGACCTGCTCGAGGTCCGCCGGCTCACGCCCGAGGCGGATCACCGGAATCTGGTGATGCCCTCTCACCGTCCCGTCGGCAAGCCTCAAGAGGTCCTGATTGGTACGCGACGCACGACGGAGGCCGCGATGACCGGACGCGTGACAATCCTGGCCGGCGCGGGCGGCGAGCTCGCCCGGGCGACAGCGGGGAAACTGGCGGCCGCCGGCTGCACGGTGATCGGCATCGACCGCGACGAGGACGGGCTCAAACGGCTGCCCGACGGCGTCGCCTACCGGGTGGCCGATCCCACCGACCCGGTCACGGCCAAGAACGTCGTCGAGCGGATCGCCGCCGAGGTCGGGCCGCCCGACGTGCTGGTCAATACCGTCGGCACCTACCATTTGGGCGCGGCGATGGACGCGACGCCGGAGGACCTGCGTCTGATGGTCGACGTGAACGTCGGCACCGCCCTGTGGCTGACCCAGGCCGTGACGCCCTACATGCGGGACCGGGGTTCGGGGGCGATCGTGCACGTGGCCGCCCGGCCCGGGCTGCAGCCGACCGCTGGCATGGCCGCCTACGGCGTGAGCAAGGCCGCCCTGGTCCACCTCACCCGGGTACTCGACCTGGAGCTACGCCCCCTTGGGATCCGGGTGAACGCCGTCGCACCGCGGCTCATCGACACCGCCAAGACCCGGCCGTATCTGCCGGCCGACCTGCTGGCGCATGCGGCCTCCCCCGAAGCGGTCGCCGACATCATCGCCTATCTCGTCAGCGACGCCGCCACGCTGGTCAGCGGCGCCGTCGTGCCCGCGTACGGCGCCTGACCGTCACACATTCCCCGCTGCCATCCGGAAAGGACAGTCATGCCATCCACGTCAGCGACGAACCGTCGCTCGTGCAGGCGCAGACCGGTGTCACCGGTGCGGCGCCACTGCCCGAGGCTGCGCCACCCGAACGCCAGCGCCAGCCCGGCGGCATAGAGCCCGAGCGCGGCGGCGGCCACTACTTCGGCTCCCGCCCCGGTGCACAGCAGCCTTCGGCGCACCCGGCAGCGGTGGGCGCGGACGCGGGTGTGCAGCAGGCGTCACCGCGCCACGCCTCGCGGCCTTCCTTGACCGCGACAGCGGCGATGACCAACGCGGCGGCGGGATCGGCCCACCACCACCCGAACAGGGAGTTGACCGCGAGACCCACGAGCAGGACCGCTGACAGGTACGTACAGAGCAAGGTCTGCTTGGAGTCGGCCACCGCCGACGCGGAGCCGAGTTCTCGGCCGGTGCGCCGTTGCGTGGCCGACAGTGCCGGCATCACCAGCAGCGACACCGCGGCCAGCACCAGCCCGACGGTGGAATGCTCGGCCCGCTCGGCGCCGACCAGCGCCCGCGTCGACTCCACTGTGACGTATCCGGCCAGGGCGAAGAATGAAACGGCGATGACCCGCAACGCGGTACGTTCGCGGCGCTCGTGGTCTGTCCCGGAGAACTGCCACGCCACCGCGGCGGCCGACGACACCTCGATGACCGAGTCGAGGCCGAAACCGACCAGGGCGGTCGACGACGCGAGGGTGCCGGCGGTGATCGCCACGACCGCCTCGACGACGTTGTAGGCGATGGTCGCCGCGACGAGCAACCGCACCCGCCGAATCAGCGTCATGTGGCGGGCCGGTGCCGGCCCGAGCCGGTCCAGCGGCAGCGGAGCGGCCATCAGCAGCACCCGTCGGTGGCCGCGGCCGGGCAGGCGGCCGGATCGACGGCAAGGACAAGGCCGAGCAGATCCCCAAGAGCATGGGCGAGGCGCGGCTCGGCGAGCTCGTAGCGCATCCGGCGACCCTCCGGCACCGCGACGACCAGGCCGCATCCGCGCAGACAGGCCAGGTGGTTGGACAGGTTCTGGCGACTCGTGCCCACCAGATCGGCGAGCTCGGCCGGATAGCCAGGGCCGTCGCGCAGCGCCTCGCACGCACCGGGTCGGAAAGGGCGTGGCCGAACCGGGCGAGGACCTGCCCATGCGTCAACGTCTCCACAACCTAGACAGTACAGCGCCCGGTGTATTGAGTCGATGCTGAACTTGACACGCGGCGTGTCTCCGTGTGCTGGTCAAGGGCCGGCGGGCGGTGCGACGCTGGCGTCGTGGGAGATGGTCGCGCGCACTGGGACGACGTGTATGCACGCCGGTCGGTCGTCGAGGTGAGCTGGTACGAGCCGACGGCAGACCAGTCGCTGACACTCATCACGGAAGCCGGCCTTGCCGCCGACGCTCCCATCATCGATGTCGGCGCGGGGGCGAGCGTGCTGGTCGACCAGCTGCTGCAGGCCGGATACAGCGACGTGGCCGCGCTCGATGTGGCCGCCGATGCGTTGACGGTCAGCCGCGGCCGGCTCGGCGCTGACGGGGACCGGGTCGACTGGATCGTGGCCGACCTGCTCACCTGGCAGCCAGCCCGCCGATACCAGTTGTGGCATGACCGCGCGGTCTTCCACTTCCTCACCGACCCCGCCCACCGCGACCGCTACCGGCAGATCCTGCACCGTGCGCTAGCCCCGGGCGGCCACGTCGTGATCGGCGCCTTCGCCGATGACGGGCCGATCCAGTGCTCCGGGCTGCCGACCGCCCGGTACAGCGTCGACGAACTGGCCGCGCAGTTCCCGGGCCTTGACGCCGTGCACACCGTCAGGGACGAGCACCACACCCCCACCGGCGGGGTGCAGCCGTTCAACTGGGTGCTGTTCGCCGAGCGACACTAGGAACCCGCCCGCCGCCAGCAATACGGCCACGTTGACTCTCGATAACGTAAGTTGTAGCTTACCGTTCGTGGAGACTTACCAAGCCGGCGATGGCTGGGACGCGTTAGGAGATCCCACCAGGCGTGCCATCCTCGCCTGCTTGGCGGAGCGGCCCCGGGCCGTCGGCGAGCTCGCGGCCGAGCTGCCGATCAGCCGGCCCGCCGTGTCCCAGCATCTGAAGGTGCTCAAAGACGCCGGGCTGGTCACGGACCGCGCGGCCGGCACCCGGCGGGTCTATCGGCTCAATCCCGCAGGCGTGGCCGCGATGCGTGATCAGCTTGACACGTTCTGGAACCGCGCCCTGAACGACTACCAGGACGTCACCGAACAACCAACCGAGGAGAGGTCATGACCCAAGCAGCGGCCGCGGTGGTGCGCCGGCAGATCGTCGTCGAGGCACCGATCGAGCGTGCCTTCGCCGTGTTCACCGAGCGGTTCGGCGACTTCAAACCGCCCGAGCACAACCTGCTCGGTGCGGCGATCGCCGAAACCGTCTTCGAACCGAAGGTCGGCGGACACATCTACGACCGCGGCGTCGACGGCAGCGAGTGCCGCTGGGCGCGGGTCCTGGCCTTCGAACCACCGGCACGGGTCGTCTTCAGCTGGGACATCGGCCCGACCTGGCAGATCGAGACCGACCCGGACAACACCAGCGAGGTCGAGGTCCAGTTCATCGCCGAAACCCCGTACCGCACCCGGGTAGAGCTCGAACACCGGCACATCGACCGGCACGGGCCGGGTTGGCAGGCCGTCAGCGACGGCATCGGAAACGACCAAGGTTGGCCGCTGTACCTAGCCCGGTACGTCGCCCTTTTCACCGAGGGCAGCTGAATGGCACCGATCACCGTCAGCACCGAAGTGGACCGGTCGGCCGAGGACGTGTTCGCCTACACCACCGACCCGACCCGCTTCCACGAATGGCAGCAAGAGGTCACGGGCGGCCGCATGGAGCAGCCCGGCACCCCGGCCGTCGGCGCACACTGCCTGACCACCCGGCGCATCGGCGGCGCCGAACGCCTGAGCATCTCCGAAGTCACACACATCAACCCACCAACGACCTGGGGCGTACGTGGCATCGACGGACCCATCAGGGCCATCGTCGACGTCACCGTCGAACCTTTGACCGCCCGCCGATCCCGGCTCACCATCGCCGTCGACTTCGAAGGCCACGGCATCGGCAAGCTCCTCGTCCCGCTCATCGTCCGCCGCACAGCCGCCAAGGAGATGCCCGCCAACCTCGCCGCGCTCAAGCAACGCCTCGAGTGACGGCTCGCCGACCTGCCAGTCAAGGGCGGGCCGCGAGCTAAAGCCTGGTCAGAGGTCAGAGCAGGGCGCCAGCGGCAGCGCGTACGGCGGCGAGCGCGTCATGCACACCGTTGTCGACGCCCCTTTTCGAAATCGTCACCGGTGGTGGCCATCGTGTTGGTGACATGGGCGAGACACCCGACCTGACGCTCGCGGGCCGTGGCGTATGCGTACAGCGCGGCCGCTTCCATTTCCACACAGGGACCCCCGCCGAGGCCGCGGCGGCGATCGCCGTCTCGGTCTCGCGGTACGGGGCATCGGTAGTCCACGACGCCTCGATCAGTACCGGCTCGGCAAGGCCCGCGAACGCCCCGTCGAGTCGGGCACGGATCTTGTCGTCCAGGTAGCTCCACCGCGTGGGCGGCTGATAGTGGCTGCTGGTGCCCTCGCCACGTAGCGCGCGGTCGATGAGCACGAAGCACGGCAACCGCTCGATCGGCCCGATCTGACCGGCTGAGGTGATGCTGATGACGAGCTCGGCTCCCGATGCGGCGAGCTGCTCGGCTACCAGGACCGCGAACGGTGCGCCGACCCGCCATGCCGACGACCCCGACCTGCATGCCTGCCAGGTCGACCGTCCACATTTCGGTGTGGTAGCAGGCCCACCCCGGATGCCTGCGCCCTCGTCCGCCGGCCGCGAGGTGACGCACGATGTCGCCATCCGGGTCGACGACAGCAACAGCTGGGACCGCCACCTTGGGCCGGCTTCTTTGCCGACGTGACTCGCGCAGCAGGTTCTCCGGTTCGAAGCGGGATGGCGCCGAGTAGTCCTTGGCGGTCAGCAGCGGCAACGGAAGCGCGCCGGTATCCACCGTCGCAGCACAGCACAGCCTGGCTTCGTGCCTGTCGAGGCGTCACTGACTGCTGTGCCGGTAGGCCCGGACGGCGAGGGGCGCGAACGTCGCGAGGATGCCAGCCGTCCAGCCCAGCGCGAGGAGCACGTCGCCGGCGATCGTGTGCCCGGCGGGCAGGGCGGGGTGCGGCGTGCGATGTCGCCGAGCGCGCTGTCAATGACGGGACGCCGCCGAACGCGGCGCACAGAGCTTACAAGCGAGGGGTCGGAACACCCCGAAAGTAGGGTCGTGCAGCTCGTCGACGACGACGAGGTCCACGCCGTCGCCAGGCCGTCGGCGGACCAGTGGTACGGGACACCGACGACTGCCAGCTCTTAGCTAAAGTGCTCTGAATGGAACCATCCACCGTCGATCCGGGCATCTCGCTTAGTGGCCTGTGCTGCTGCCTCACCCTGTTCGTCGGCGGCCCACTTCTGATC
>Ga0193743_1000567_pt1 | contig 28881 bp, 25 predicted proteins | sample L2c2metaG_FD_143038 | JGI IMG/M metagenome (GOLD analysis project Ga0193743, IMG submission 143038) | Soil microbial communities from a riparian zone of the East river system, Colorado, United States - L2c2 | ecosystem: Environmental > Terrestrial > Soil > Riparian zone | place: USA: East River...
GAATGCTACGTTCAGCACATGTCATCGAGTGAAGCTCTCCGATACCGAGCAGCCGTCAATTCCGATTGGATCGCCGGTCGATAAGTCCCCGGTCTACTTACTGGATGAATCCATGCAGCCCATCCACGGCCTCCGGACAGGTGAAATATTCGTTGGCGGAGAGGGACTTACTCGCTGTTACTGGAACCGTCCGGAATTAACTGCCGAAAAGTTTTTACAGGTCGAGGTCAAGCCGGGAATCTTTGCGCGTCTATATCGGACCGGAGATCTGGGTAGATACAACGAAGCTGGGCTACTTGAATTCGTTGGGCGAACTGATTTTCAGCTCAAGATCCGCGGATTCCGTGTGGAACCGGAGGAAATTGAGCTGGCGCTCTCCTCAATGCCGGGGCTCGCTTCCGCCGCTGTCATTGCGAGAGGAACAAGTCCCGAGTCGAAACAACTCTGCTGCTTTTACGTTCAGGATAGAACCAGGAGCATTACGGCGGCCGCGATTAAATCATTTCTCATGCTCCGGTTCCCCGACTATATGGTCCCGGCGATCTTTCGCGAACTGCCGTCGCTGCCTCGGAACACCAACGATAAAGTGGACCGGAAGGCTCTCGAGAACTCGGTCACAACTGCAAGGAAGGCTGGCCCGGTTGAAGGGCCGCTGCATCCTCCCAAAGAAATCTATTCGGTAGCGCGGGAAGACCAATCCTTTGACTTAGGCTGGAACTTCCTGCCGGGCGCTCGTCTGTTCGCTCAGTTCCAGAAAGCGGTTCGTAAAGCCACTTCTGCTTTCCGCCCTGCCTGATTAGATCGACGATCGGAAACCTTTGGCAGATTCTTTCGAAATGCCTGTTCAATCGCCTCGGCGGCCACGTCCAGCCCGCGCGTCTGCGCGATCACCTTCTGGAAGTAACGGGCTCTGTCGCGGTAGCTTGGATTCTTCAGCACCTTCTGAATCAGCTCTGAGAGACGTGCTACCGTCAGATCTCCTACTTCCACGAACTCACCCGCCCCGTGATAGGCAATCCGGGCAGCGACACCCGGTTGATCAAACCCTATCGGGATCGCCACCATGGGCACCCCTTGTCCCAGCGACTCAAGCGCTGTATTCAGGCCGGCATGCGTGATACAAAGCGCCGCACGCTTCAACAGTTCAATTTGAGGAGCCGAGCGGACGACAATCGTATTCGATGGAATGGGCGCCAGGTCGTCTGAGTTTATAATACGGCCCACCGAAAGCACCACTTGCATCCCAGGAAGCGCCCTGACTGCGTCGAGGATGGAACGGTACACATGGGCCCGTCCATTCACGAGTGTTCCCAGGGAAGCGTAGATCAGCGGCTCGCCAGTGAGTCTTTCCCATGGAAAAGGTACCGGCTCCCGTCCTTCATTATCGTAGAAGGGACCTGCGTAGTGAAACTGCGCGGGCCAAGGGATGCCTGGGAAATCAAATTCTTTGGGTGCCTGCGTGATCACCGCTAGCTTGGAGGTAGTTGCGGCGGGATTGCTCCAATCGATCGGCAGTCCCATCTTCTCGGCGTAAGACTCTGCAATCGCTCGATTCTGCCCCAAAAGCCTGCCGATCTTCTTTAATCCCGCGCCGTTCCGGGCGAGAGCTTCCGGAGTAGTCTCATGCGGCCAACTATAAATACAGGCCGGGGTCGTCCCTGATGGATCAAGGTGGAGGGCATTCCAAATCTGCGCGTAAGGCATGCCTAGGCTCATAGGTACAAGTTGGAGAAAGGTGTGTCCCGTATCGAGCACCAGCGCCTCAACCCCTGTCTCTTCCAGTTTTTTCGGCAAATGCTCCAACCCCGCCTGAAACAGGCCCGTCGACACCTCCCGTAGCCAGTGCGAGATCACATCTTCGCCATGCAGTTTCGCCACGGAACTGCATGCTTTGGCTATGGAACCGGCGGGATACTGCTTTTCACAAAAGGGTACGAAGTGCAGGTTGGCTGCACGAACGCTGGGTTCGGCATCCGGAACGCCAATGAAAACCACTTCGTTTCCGCGCGATTGCAGCTTGCGCGCCACCGCGGTCGTCGGGTTCAGATGCCCTGACACAGGCAAACTCACAAATCCAATTCTCATGGTTGATCTCCCATCTGTTCACCTGGTCCGTCTTGTCATATTCGGTGTAGACGGCCATCTTGAGCCCGTCCTTAGTCACAAAACAATGCTCAGTCTCTATAACCCGCAGAATCGCTTTTTATTTCCGTCCCGCATGCCAGATCGGACCGCGCGCGGTGCGGCACTCGCGGATACTCCAAACTGCCGTGTCCGTGAATGAGATTGGCTTCTGATTGGGAAGCATGAGGGGCTTCGGGATCATGTCCGGTTCGTATATCCCATCGACCATCGCCATGTCGCGGCCCAATTTCGCTCGGGCCGGTCCTCGAACATGCGGACACAGGCATCTGTGCGAGCCCCAGAGCTGGCACCAGAACGCGATCAGGGCTGCGTATTCCAGCGGAGACAAAGACTGGATGCTGAGAATCAGACTTGTTAATGCCGGCTCCAAATGAGATAGGCCTCGCTATCGAACGCACTGACGATTCTCTTGGCCCCGGAACATTTGATGAAGACTTCCACGAGACGTCACCACGGAGTAGTCTTGAGATTTTAGTAGCCTTGCTCGATGTCTCTCGGCAGCGCCAAGTTCAAACATCGTCAGTGCTTGGGAGCCGAGCTACCTGCAGATGCCATCCACACATCGTGTTATACAAGTAATGTAAACGGTTGGAGTTGTGGACCATCTTTTATAGAGGTCCCGCTCGTAAGACCTTTTCAAATCCGCCCGGCTTTGCAAAGAGGCTGCCAGAGCCGGGCGAACAGTTTGCACTTCCGATTCCACCATGTAGATGTCGTGTGCACCGGTGGCATCCCCGGCCATTCCGCTGTCTCGGTTCCCTTTAGCATGCAGTGATTGCATCGGTTCGTTCTTCTGTTGCGTGTTGTGTGTATGAGCAAAGCTGAGTTAGTCCATATCTGGTACCGGTGTCATGCCTGCGGTGCCAAACCGGTCTTTGGGCGGCGTTTCGAATGCCAAACTTGCCCCTTGGGGCCGGACAACGATCTCTGCGAGGCCTGTTACGGGTTGTTTGAACGCGGAGCCGTGAAACATCCCGCGCCAGACAGCTTCGGAGCAGCGAGTCCTGTCCTCCGGCATGTTTTTCGAGCCTTCACGGGAGAGCCGCGCGGCCAATACCTGCAGTGGCTCACCATTCCACAGTGCAGTACGCCAGCACCACTTGTCCCTGACTACTTTGTAGTCCGTCCGGAGTTTCGTTCTCAATCCGGCTCGTTTTTCGGTGGTCACGCATTTGCTGTTGAGTCGGAACGCGGTGGTCCGCCCTTGATTCTGACTGCGCTTCACGTAATGGATGAGCTGATCAGGAGCCAAGGCGTTGATTGTCGTTCGGACAACGGTTCCTACACCGGTCGGGAGTTGCCCGCGATCGTCAAAAGCGTCACCCTCTACGATGTTTTTGCGGCCAAGTGGATGTTTGCGGAGTTAGGCGTGGCTACTTCCATGCTGGTTCTTCCGAATGCACGGCTTGGCGATAAGGAACCTTATTCTCAACGGGACATTGCAGCATTTCGGGCAGACGCAGCGACTAGGATCTCGCCAGCAAAGCTCGCTGCCCAGCCGCCGCAACCCGGCGAACCGGTCTGGCTCGCGGCTAGTTCAGGTCAAGGAACAAGTAAACGACCCATGCAAGCTGTCGTCGTGGAGCAAACCGCCCAGACCCTTATATTTCGGTTCTCCGCGCCCCCGGTCTCGCGTTACAGCAGTGGTGCGCCACTGCTCAACAACAAGGGAGAAGTCGTAGGCATAAATGCGGGTAGCGGGGTCCTGGAGAATCAGCACATGGGGCACGGCAACCACGTCGTAAGTATGCGCCGTCACCTAGGTTGGGGTCCGGCGAGAAATCCGGGGATAGCATGAAACTCGTGGGCGCGAAGCGCAGTACAAGGTGATGTCTCGAATCTGGCGGATCTCGACCGTCTATAGTCTTTGCCAATGCAGGTATCGGCATCCCTTCTCCCATAGGGCAGATAACCGGACAGGATTACGATCAACTGTTCAATGTCAATCTGCGGATCACTGTTCAGAAGGCGCTTGCCTTGGTGCCAGACGGCGGTATCGTTCTTCTGTGCGGTTCAAATGCGTCGCAGGCCGGTCTTTCTGGTTTTACTACGTATAGCGCCACCCGGTCCGATTGATACTCCAATCTGGAGCTCCCTTGATCTGCCCAAAGAAGTCGTGGAACAGATAAAGAAACAAATCGTCTCCATGGTGCCAGCTAATGAGATGCGTCATACCGAGGATAATGCCAAAGCCGCCTTGTTCCTGGCCTCGAACGATGGCAAATTTATTCGCGGCATTGAACTATTTGTTGATGGTGGCATGGCAAGCGTGTAACCGGCGAGTAACACTCGCGGGACTTACAACTTTGGAGTTACGGTGTTGTCTGAAATGTCGCCATACGATTAAAAAAGCGGCGCCAGCTCATGGTGTCCCCTATGGCGGAGCATTTGGACGAAACGCGTCGCAATGTCCTCCGCTTACTCCTCTCGCAGCGCAAGCAGGGGATCCAGTTTAGCCGCCCGGCGAGCCGGAACGTAGTTCGCCGCTAACACAACAACACCAAGCAGGACGGCCACCGCGGCATATGTGATGGGATCAACCGGCCTGACCTCGAACAGCATGCTGGCCATCAAACGCGTTCCGGCCAACGAGCCCAGAAACCCAAGAATCATGCCCATGGCCGCAAGACCCATACCATGCCGGAGAATGAGCCGGAGCACTTGCCCCGGAGTCGCACCCAGCGCCATGCGAATACCAATCTCGTTTGACCGCTGCCGCACAACGTACGTATTCAGTCCGTAAATGCCGGCAACCGCCAGACAGAGCGACAGCCCGGCAAACAACCCCAGCAAAATAGTTCGGAAGCGTGGTGCGGCGACCTTTTCATAAAGCGATGCTTCCATGGTCGTGAATCGGACCGGCGCGTCCGGAGAGAGTTCGTGAACCCTCCGCTGCAGCGTGTTCGTGAGCGCCTCGGGCGAACCCGCGGTACGCACTACAACGTTTAGAGTCGCTCCGGCTGCGGGCGTGTGTTGCTCGAACGGCATGTAAATTTCCGGATCGGACTTCTTCGCCGGGCCCCACTGCCGCACATCGCCCACGATGCCCACAATCTTCATCGGTTCGTTAGAGTCAAAGCCCGTGAAAATGAGCTGTCCAATCGGGTCCTGGCCGGGAAAAGCTTTCCTCGCCAGATTTTCGTTGATCACCGCCGTAAGTGGAGCATGGGCGGCGTCCCTGTCCTCAAAATCGCGCCCGCGTTTCAACGGAATACCAAGCGCGGCAAAGGTGTTCGGAGTCACAACGGAATAAACGGCCGCATCTTGTGGAGTAAAGATCGCCTTTTCCGCAGAATGGTGAATCCAGTAGGGACCGGATGATGCGACATCGCCCGGCGGTCCCATCGTGGCGCCTGCCGCGGAGACACCCGGAAGAGAAGAAACCTCAGACAGCAATTGCTTGAAAAACTGCCGCGCGTGTGCTTCTCCTTCCAGTCCGGACACTGGCAGGCTTGTCTTCATCAGCAGGGCATGCTCGGGACGGAAACCGAGCGCCGCGTTACTCAGAGCCACGAAACTCCTGATCAGCAGGCCGGCGCCCGCAAGCAGCATGACAGACAGCGCGATCTCGGCAATGACAAGCGCGGGTCGCAACCGGCTCGAACAGCAGCCGGTCGCGGCGCGCGATCCACCGTATTTCAGTGCGTCATTCAAGTCGATACGCGCTGCGAAGAGCGCCGGTACCAGGCCGAACAGCAGGCTGCACAGCACCGATACGCCGAACGTGAACGCAAGCACGCGCCCGTCGATGCTGGTTTCGGCTAACCGGGGCACATCAGCCGGGGCGATCGCGATGAGCGCTTTCAAGCCCGCCATGGCTACTATCAATCCAGCCGCCCCAGCCACAAAAGCCAGCAACAGACTCTCTGTGATCAGTTGGCAGATGATCCGGACACGGCCGGCCCCAACGGCGGCGCGAATCGCAATCTCTCGCGTCCGCGCGCTTGCTTTTGTAAGGAGCAGAGTCGCGACATTAGAGCACGCAATCAGCAGCACCAGGCACACCGCGCCGAGCAGCACGTAAAGCGTAAGCCTCACATTGCTCACCATGTCGTCCTGCATCCTGGTTACTGTTACGCTTCTGTGTTTGTCAATGTCGGGATACTGATGCTGCAAGCGCAGGGCAATAGACGTCAGTTGACCCTGCGCCTGTTCCAGGCGAATGCCCGGTTTCAGGCGTCCAATCGCATAAAAGCTCAAGCTGGTGCGCGGCAAAGTTCTATCGACAGCATCCGCGGGGCGCCAGATGTCACTCTTATCGGGGAAGTGAAATCGCGGCGCGAGTACGCCTATGATCGTAACTGCACGGTCGGAAATCCGAAGCCTCCGTCCCAGCACAGTATTGCTTCCGCCGAAGTGGCTATGCCAATAGGAATAACTGATCAGCGCAGCTCTGGAATCGCCGGATATCTGCTCCTCTGTGCTGAACAGCCGGCCCAGTGCGGGCTCCACTCCTAGCGTTTCAAAAAACTCCGCCGATACTCTCGCCACGTGGACGTACTCGGCGGACGAGCCGGCCATCGTCGGTCTATCCGAGCTTCTGTAGTAAGCCAGTGCGGAGAAGGCGGCACTCTGGTCATGCCAATCCTGGAAATCCGGCAATGTCACCAAATTCAACTTCGCGCCGCTTTTCCATGCGGTTGTCAGCGTGACAAGCCGGTTGGGATCGCGATATGCCAGCGGCTTCAGAAGAACTTCATTCACTACACTGAACACAGCTGTGTTCGCTCCAATGCCGAGCGCCATGATCAGCACGGCGAGCAGCGCGAAACCCGGACTTCTGCGCAATCCGCGAACCGCGTATCGAAAATCCTGCGCCGCGTTATCAATAATGTTCAGTCCCCGCATATCGCGGCATTCCTCCTTGCGTTGCTCAATGTCTTTAATGGACCGTAGCGCGGCGGAACGCGCCGTTTCCGGGCTCGCACCGGCACTCAACTCTTCCTCAATCTGCCGCTCCAGGTGATAGCGCACCTCTTCATCGAGTTCCTGCTCGACTCTCCTGCGTGAGAAAAGCGAGCGAAGCCGCAGGCGTAGTATGGTCGCTAAGCGCATCACGCTGTCCGCACAATGAGCGAAATCGCCGCCGACAATCGCTCCCATTGCGCAGTTTCCTGCGCAAGAACCTTACGTCCAGCTTTCGTCAGCGTGTAGTATTTCGCGCGGCGATTGTTAACTCTTCCTCTCAGTAACTGACAACACAATACACCCATTCCAGTGTCGGTAGCAAGTGGAGCCCATAGTTACCTTCACCGAAGCAGTGCCGGAAGCGCAAGCGCCCACGATACTCCTAAGTAAAACGGCATTGAGTACAGGAGCGCGCCGCTTCCGCCGATAAGCAAATGAATCGAAGCCCCGCGCACAATGACATATCCCAACTGCCTTCCCTGCGGGGTCCTCTTTCTCCAGCTCTGCCTGCTCTCCCCGCCCGGCCTCGTGGCCCAAGCGATTCAGGCTGCTGATCCAGGCACGGAATACCTCCAATCCGATTCGAACAAGTACGACGCCAACTCCAGCGCTATTCCCGAATCCGCCTACCCCATCCAAGGAACCTTCCTGAATTTCTATCGCAACCTGACGCCGGAACTGTGGAGCCCCGAATTCCAATACATGAAAGACATCGACATCAACACGATCGTCGTTGTATCGGTAGGCCACTTACGTACAGACTCCACGGATCCACTCGGCTTCAGCCTTGCTCCGGACGGCCTGCTTTATCCAAGCAACTACATAGGTCCACTGGAACGGCCCACCAGCGACCGGCTCGAAATGATCTTATCCCTGGCCGACCAGCAGGGAATGAAGGTCCTTCTGGGCTCCTTGCAAACGGCCACCGACTGGACGGACGGAACCGGGTTCAACGCTCTCCGCGCCTACAATCAGCGGGTCGCCGCCGAAATCCTACAGCGCTACGGACGGCACCAGTCCCTGCAAGGCTGGTACTTCACTCAAGAGGTGTGGATGAATTGGGTGAAATATTATGGCAGTATCGGTAATGCGGCTGCTTATTACGGAACTACCCTGATGGCTAACTGGGCGTCCGATCTTAAGCAGATCGACCCCACAAAACGCACCGCCGCGTCGGTAGTTATTAAAAAAACCGGAAGCGGCTCCATGCCTGGTTTGACAGCCGCGGAGTTGCAGCAATGGACTACCAGCTTTCTACAGACGGCCGCGATCGACATTCTGATGCCGCAAGACGGTATTGGAGCGCAGAGCGGAGCGCCATCAATCGGCGATCTCCCCAGCTATTACAGCGCCCTGGCTGCCGCAGTCCAAGCAGCCGGGACAAACACAACTTTGTGGGACACGCTTGAGACATTTACGGCTGTTTCAGGCGCAACCGGCGACCAGTATCCACCCGCCGCTATTTCCCGGATTCAACAACAAGTGAGCGCGGTCCGTCCTTACGTGACCGGCTATATCAGTTGGATTTTCGGCGACGATATGTCTCCCCAGGCAACCTGCTTCCCGGTAGAAGCAAGCCAACTCAACCGGCGGTACCAATACGTCTTCAAGCCGCAGACGGCTCCAAACGATGACATCCTTCCGCTCCAGAGTTATCAATACAGTTCACCTCCCGATTCGAGATACCCGGACTTTGCGGCGATTTCGAAGCTCTCTGATCGCACCGGTGGTGGACATAGCGGGTGTTCGCTTGATTCCTGGGTAGGCTTTTCGAACAACAGCTCGGCGTACACCACCACTCAAATCACAGGGGATCTAGGCAGCGTAAAAAGCATCAAGGCTGTTAGAGCCTTGGTACAGTCGCGGACTCCATCCGCCATCTATCACCCGTACCAAATCGACGTAGCTATCTCCCAAAACGGATGGAACTGGACTGCATTTGGATCAACCAACGCGTTCGCGCCCGATACGCCAGGCTTTACAGTGATGTGGGGCGAAGTAACCGGATCCGCGGCAGCGCGATATGTGCGTTGGACCTTTACTTACAAGCAATGGTTGTTTCTAGCCGAGTTGGAAGTAGTGGGGCCACGGTAAAGATTGCTTGCCGGCTTTCGCCGGGTGATCGTTGCACAATCCTGTTGCCAATCGATTTCGTTGTGGTTGGGCATTGCTAGTCATTCGTAGCGCAAGGCGCTATTGGGATCGAGGCGCATAGCGCGGCGCGCGGGAATATATGAAGCGAGCAGCGCGACAAGAGCAAGAAGCACAGCGACGCCGGCGAATGTAATCGGGTCCGTGGCACTGACGCCGAAAAGGAGGCTGGACAAGACGCGCGTAACAAAGATGGATGCAGCTATGCCAATGCCTACGCCGGCAAGCGCGAGCCGGGCGCCTTCGCCCACGATCAGACGCAGTACGTCACCGCGCAGCGCGCCCAGCGCCATGCGAATGCCAATCTCCTGCGTGCGGCGCGTGACGGAGAAGGCCACAACTCCGTAGACGCCGACGGCGGCAATTGCCAAAGCCGCGGCAGCGAATACACCCACAAGAAAGAGTAGAAAACGCCGATCCGCGAGCCAGCCGCCCATTTCATCGGCGAACGTGGAGAACTTGACGGGAACATCGGGAGCGAGATCGTGGAAAATGCGCCGTGCGATCGGAGCGATCTCTCCTAGTGGCGCAGTGCTTCGGATGAGGACGGTCGGCGATGAATTAACGTTCATTCCGCGCTGGCGGTAATCAACGAAAATGATGGCGCTCGGAGGAGAATCGAGACCGCGTGCGCGAACATCGCCAACCACGCCGATAATGGTGAGCGGCTGCTTCAGGTTGCCGTCCATATTGCCGAAATCGATGACTTGACCGACGGGGTTCTGATTGGGCCAGCGTTCGCGAGCCAAGGTTTGGCTGATTACGGCAACATGCGGGGCATGGACGCCGTCCTGGTCGCCGAAGATCCGCCCGCGGATCAGCGGAATGCCCAGCGTGCGGAAGTAGCCCTCGCTGGCGACAGCGTAAAGAGCGTGTCCGGCGTGAGAACGATTCTGCGCAATGCGGTCCCATTCATCGAAATTGGCGGGCGGCTTTTGGCCATTCAAAATCAGGAAATTTCCATCAGCGAGGTTGTCGCCGGCCGCGACGGGCATCGCACCGGCTAAGCCCAAGCTCTGGACGCCGGGAATCGCGCGTAGGCGGGCCGCTAAATCGTTCAGTTGTTGCGTCTGCCGCGCCATGGCTGCCTCATCCTGGCCGAAATCGAGCGGCGTTGAGAGCGAAAACTGAATGGTGACCAAGTTCGCCTGGCGAAAGCCCGGTGTCGTGGAGATCAGACGCAAGAAGCTGCGGCCGAGAAGGCCAGCGCCGATCAAAATCAAAAGCGTGAGAGCAATTTCGCCCGTCACCAGAAAGCCGCGAAACCGGTGGCTAGCGACGCCACCTGCGTAAGTGCGAGAGCCGGCAGTCAGAGCTTCCTGCACATCTCCTCGAGCGGAGCGCCATGCAGCAAACAGCCCAAGCGACACGGCAACCGTTATGGTCGCAACCAAAGCGAACAGCAAAACCGGTGTGTTGATCGCGATCTCTTGCTGTCGAGGTAGATTTGCGGGAAGAATCGCCGGAAGCGCACGGACCGCCGATACCGCTAACACGATACCGAGTAAACCACCAGCAAACGAAAGCGCGGAGGACTCAGCCAGGAACTGCTGAATCAGGCGCAGGCGGCCAGCGCCAAGCGCGACACGAACAGCCAGTTCCTTGCGGCGCGCGGACGTACGCGCCAAAAGTAGGCCGGCGACGTTGGCGCAGGCAACCAACAGTAAAAGGCCGACGGCGCCCAAGAGAGTCAGGAGAGCAGTGCGCACGTTTCCGACCATCGCGTCCGCCAGAGGCACGACCGCAGCGTCATTCAGATCAACCTGTTTCCCGTACTGAGCTTTTATCCGCCGGGCAATCGCGCTGAGATTCGCGTGTGCCTGGGCGACGGTAATCCCATCGCGAACGCGGCCGATACCTCGCCAATTGTGCGCTGTGCGGGTGCCAGGGTCCGGATCCAACTCGCTCGGAATCCACACTGCGGCGCCGGACGGAAAATCGAACCCCGCCGGCATCACTCCGATCACGGGATAGACTCCGCCCACTAGCTTTAAACGAAATTCGGAGAGATCTGTTGCGCCCGCGAGATAGTGCTGCCAGTAGCTGTGGCTGACCATGGCGGCCGGCGCGCCGTGCGCACGATGCTCTTCGGCGGAAAAATCACGGCCGCGAAAAGGCTCGACACCTAGCACTTCAAAGAAGCCGCTTGAAACCGCCGCGACTCTCGCACGAACAGGCTCGCGGCCGCCGGAAACAGATGTAAGCAAATCGCCGTATGCGGCCAGATGCGTAAACGTATTGTTCTGAGCACGAAAATCCTCAAAGTTGGCATTTGCCAGATTCATGCGGTGACCGTTGGAAGCCTGTTCCCACACCCGCACAACTTTTTGCTGGTTCGGATAGGGAAGCGCGCGAAGCAGAACTGCATCCACAACGGAAAAGATTGCGGTGGATGCGCCGATGCCGAGGGCCAGCGTCAACACGGCAACGGAGGCGAAAGCTGGACTTTTGAGCAGTCCACGAACGGCATGGCGAAGATCCTGTATGGTGTTGTCGATCATGTTAAGTCGCCGCATGTCGCGGCACTCCTCCTTCCGTTGCTCGATGTCTCTGATGGATCGAAGCGCAGCATAGCGTGCATCTTCTGGACTGGCGCCGAGCTCGACTTCATATTGGACCTGCCGATCGAGGTGGTAACGCAACTCTTCGTCGAGTTCCCGCTCGAGTTCACTGCGAGAGAAAAAAGATCGAAGCCGGAGCCGGAGTATCGTGAGGAGCCGCATTAGACTGTCCGGACAATCAGGGAAATTGCGGCGGAGAGGCGCTCCCACTGCGCTGCTTCCTGTTCGAGAGCCTTGTGTCCGGCTTTCGTCAGCTTGTAGTATTTGGCACGCCGATTGTTTTCGCTCACTGCCCATTCCGAGGTGATCCAGCCGTTCTGCTCCAATTTGTGCAGCGACGGATAAAGCGCGCCTTGGCCTACCTTCAAGACTGCACCCGACATCTGCTGGATGCGTTGAGCGATGGCCCAACCATGCATGGGCTCCAAGGCGATCACTTTCAGGATCAGGAGATCGAGCGTGCCCTGAACGAGATCGGTCGGTTTGCTCATGTCCTCTTACCTCAGTAACTGACAACAGCATACACCCTTTCGTTTGCGCGAAACTACCTGAGGACCTCCACATCAAACTCAAAGAAGCCCTCATTGTCCTTGAACCCAGCGCCATTTCGTCCGTTCACCGAAACCAGGTTGATCCTGATTACCCTCTCCGCCGATGAAGCTGCGTTCGGGTGTACAAAGGTTGTAATTAGGCAGGCACGCAGACATCGGGAAGCTGATATCCGAAGAGACCACTGAAACATCAGAAGAAACTTCCTCTCCCCTGAAATAGCTTCCCTGAACTTCGCAAGAAAACCCGAACGTCATGCTTGCCGTGCCAAACGGGGGAAACAATTGAGAGAACTTGTCTGTCTCATCAACAGGAAAGGCGGCAGATCATCGCTCGACCGCAATCATCTTCTCTTTTGCGCTGGATGGCAGTGGGCTTGGGCACTCCGTTACTAGCGTTGGCGGTCGTTTTGATTCTGAAATGGCCGTTCAACCCCGCTAGAACAGTCCGTTCTTTGGAGCATTTCACGGCAAGCTCAGTCCGGATCGAAACATTCCATCGAATCTACATCCCGCGTCCCGGCTATGTCGCCGGACATATCACGTTTTCGCGGCAATCAAAGAACGGCGGCACACAACTCGCCGTGGTGGAAAGACTGGAATGCAAAGGTTCGTGGTGGTCCATGCTTAGTCTCACCCATCATGTAGAAGAACTGGACATCCAAGGCCTGCAGGTGACAATCCCAGCCGAGGTTCCTCCCCCGATGAGATTGCATCCCGATGTCAAAGAGCAAATCTCATTCAGCAAGCTGAATGCAGACGGGGCAGTTTTGGAGATTGCGCCGCGTCATGCGGGTCAGCATCCATTGCGTTTTCTCTTTCCACAACTCACGCTAGAAGATATTGAAAAGAATAAGCCCATGCAGCTGCAGACCGTGATGCGGAATCCAGAGCCACCCGCCGATCTGGCGATCACGGCAGCCGTGGGTCCTTTCGCGTTCGGAGCGGTAGGGCAAACGAAGATGTCCGGCTCCTTTTATTTCACGCATGGAGACCTGAGCGGATTCCATGCGATTCGAGGAATGCTGGCCGCGCAAGCTCGCTTTGGCGGAACGCTGGCCCGATGCCAAATACAAGGCCACGCCCGTATTCCCGATTTCGAGGTGATGAGCAGCCGCCATCCGGTGGACGTGGCGGCCGAATTCGCCGCAATAGTGGATGGCGAGCACGGGAACGTAACGATCCAGTCGGTCGCAGCGCACTTTCTGCATACGACGCTGCAGGCAAGCGGGGCTATCCAAGACCGAGCGGGAGATGCGGGCAAGAGGGTGACACTTGCGTTGAAGGCGGAGCACGGGCGAGTGGAGGATTTGCTACGGCTGTTTGCGAGATCAGATCCGCCAGCGATGGAGGGGCCTCTTACCTTTCGTGCGCAGGCGCAATTGCCCGCGGGAGATGCGCCGTTCTTGCGAAGAGTTCATCTGGATGGGGATTTCGCAATCAAAGAAGCCAGTTTTACAAAGAAACAAACGCAAGAGAAGGTGAACGAGCTGAGTCATAGAGCGCGGAACGGCAAGAGCCAGAGAGAGGAAACGTTACCCCGGGTGACCTCCGGTCTGAAGGGGCATGTGCATCTGCAAAATGCGAGCGGGAAGCTTTCAGATCTGTACTTCAGCACGCCGGGGGCCACGGCGCGCGGAGAAGGCACTTATGATGTACTGACTCAGAAAATCGATCTGAGCGGAAAGCTTGCCATGCAGGCCAGTCTTTCGAAAGCGGCGGGCGGGGTCAAATCAATCTTACTGATACCGCTGAACCCATTTTTTAAAAGAGAAAACGCGGGAAGCGTGCTGCCGGTTCGTATCACCGGCGACTATTCACATCCCCTATTCCGGCTTTCATTAAGAAAGCGGCAATGAAGCGACCGCCCGGTGACAAAAGATCTAACATCCACCCTGGGGTGTCAATCGGGGACGGGTATCTCGGCTTAAGGCGCTGAGGTTTCGAAACAGTTGATCGTCGTCGGAAGCGGGCGCCGGTTATGGAAGGATCCGAATGCTTCCACCAATAATCTTTGAATAAATCGCCGCATGGGTATGCGGAACGAGTTCAATTTCGCGTGGGCCAATCCTGTGAAGATTCGCAGCTGCAAATACTTAGACAATATGTGGAGCAAGACGACTGGCGAATTAAACTCAGGTTTGTTCCGATGCTGGACTTCAAATGTCTCTGCTCATTTCGGCTGCACCTTCGATTTCATTTGGCAAATGGTACTCGCCTCGCGAACTAAGCCTGTTCAGACGCCAGCGGTTTGTTTTTTGCCGGTCTTTTTCTCTAAAGTAATGGATGTTGCCTGCTGAATGATTGGCTTTGCGATCTCTGACAGAAGAAAATCCGCGCTTTCTTCTTCTCCCAGCGTATGGGTTAAGAGCTCGGAGACTTCGTATTCCCCTATTTGTCTAGCTAGCCCACGCAATGTCCCATATCCGGATATCTCGTAGTGCTCGACCTTTTGAGCAGCCGCAATCAATGCAAGATCAGCCGAAAGAGCTTCCTTATTCTTGCCTTCTTCAATCGTCTCCTCTCCTTCCGCGACGAGGCCTTCCATGGCCTTACACGGCTTCGTTTCGGGTTTTTCGCCCAGCAACGAGAAGATCACCTTGAGGCGCTCGACCTGACCCTGCGTTTGAAAGAGATGTTTCTCGAAAGCCTCCCTCAACTTAGGATGGTGCGCGGCAGCAGCCATCTTCGGGAGTGCTTTGGTAAGTTGACCTTCCGCTTGAAGCAGATCCTGCAGTTCTTCGACTAATAGTTCTTTTAGTTGATTCATGTGAAATGATCCTTAATTTTTTGCAACACCGCGATCATCGCCTGTTTTTACCCGATTCGGCGAATGGCCGGTTTCGGCTGCTACGTTTGTTGTTCCTACGGCACGTTGAGAGGTCTCGCCTTTTGCCTGCCTGGCACCGGTCGCGGCGGAGTGCAGTTTTCGGAAAGCAGGAGCCTCGACGTACTCCCAGGTTCCACCCTGATTCCAAGGCCCACGGACGTCTACTTCGCCACGGTTCCCCGTCCCGGTCGAATCATTGAAGTACTGATCAACAATTCCCGGCGTCGGTGGCAGCTTTCCAATGGACAAAACCGGCTTTTCCAAGCTTTCGAGCGCAAGAGTAAACGCTTTCATGTGGGTAATTTCACGCGTCATCAAGAATTGCAGGGCATCCAAAGTGCCTTGGTCGTCTGTAAACGCCATCAGGCGCTCATAGGTAATCTTGGCCCTTGCTTCTGCCGCTATATTACTGCGCAGATCGACATCGAGTTCGCCTGTAATTTTGAGATAGTCCGCAGTCCAGGCAGACCCCATAGAATTGTACAAAGAAACTCCGCCACCGCCAACGATGGCGATCAAGGGATCTGCTTCGGCTGCGTTCCGCTTGCTTCTCATTGGCTTTAAATGCATCCGGGTCAAGACGCCTATCACCTCGAGGTGACTAAGCTCTTCCGTGCCGATATCCATGAGCAGGTCTTTCCTCTCAGGATCGTCACAGTTAATCCCCTGGATGGAATACTGCATAGCCGCTGCTAGTTCGCCGTTAGCGCCCCCGAATTGTTCCAGCAGCATATTGCCGAATTTAGGATCGGGAGCATCCACCCGGACTGTATACATTAACTCTTTTACGTGATGATACATATTTCTCCTATTACTTCTATGGTGGGACGATCTATCTTCGAAAAAGTGTCAGCATTATTGATCACTCAGTATTTAGGGGGGCTCCGGTGCAAAGTTGCGGAGTGTGGATAATCACGGCCATGGCACGTAGGGGAAGGGTTGGGGAAGCGGCAAGGATCCCGGTGAAAACGTCACACTCTTCTTAATCTTTGTACTTCGAGACGGATCGGTTCCTCTAGTGTCTCGACTTACCGAATTGTATCGGCCATCGGGAGTTTTCTAGCTATTGTTGAGCAGGTCACCCACTTACCTTCTTTCCATTTGCCCGTATCCAGCTTCTCGAACACCTTCCGCTGAGAAAGCCCAGAGAGGCCCCCGCACCACGAGGAAATAGAGATCAGGGCTAATTCTCTTTTGCGGACTCGGCTGAATGAGGTCCCTGCTGTAAGGCATGTACGACGTGACAAAGGATCAGCAGGGAGGAAGCCAATGGGAACGCACTTTCCACGCTCAAATGATACGGCAAAAGCGAACAGTGATACCCCCTAAGATCAAACGCACGCGAATGCCCGCCCGCCTACGGCGGCCTGCCGCAACCGATCCGGACGCGCTTCCGAAGCGGCGGCCGATTGTGGTGTTCACAAAACCCCCGACTATCCCGATTCACTAGAACGATTGAAAAACATGCCATCAGATGGTGCAATTCTGCCGATTCACAAAACTACAGTATTCTGAACAGGCTGGAGTACTAGGGACGGATCGTCTTGAAGAAATCGACGGTGGTCGCCATCTATGCGCGTGTCGGCATTGTCACATTGAGGTCTCGTGGCAAGTGGATGCTGAATGAGTGTCTGGCAACCCGTACCGTGGCCATCGATTCCCGAAAGAAATCATCTCGTATTGCGTTTGGTTCTACTTTCGTTTCGGGGTGAGCTTTCGGGATGTAGAAGAGGCGATGGCGGCACGCGGAGTAGTGGTCAGCTACGAAACGGTCCGGCGCTGGTCCGACAAGTTCGGCAGACAGTACGCCGATAGCCTGAGAAGACGGCGTACTCGGACGGGCGGCAAATGGCATCTGGACGAGGTCTTCCTGAAAATCAATGGCGTCCAACATTATTTATGGCGTGCAGTCGATCAGAAAGGCTCGTCATTGATATTCTTGTCCAGCCCAAGCGCGACCGATTCGCAGCCATGCGATTCTTCCGCAAGCTGGCGTGCAAGCGGGCGTCGACCGCGTGATTATTACCGACAACTGCGCAGCTACGGGGCGGCGAAACGGATCGTGAGCCCAGCGTGGCTCATCGACAGAGTAGATATTTAAACAACCGGGCCGAGAACGCTTATCAACCGAAGCGGGAGAGGCGAATGCGACGCTTCAAATCCGCTCGCATGCTCAGCGGTTTGTCTAGGCGCACGGAACAATTACCTCGCATTTCCGCCCCCGACGCCAGCTGCTCTCCGCCGCTGATTATCGACAGTTCCATAGCAAATGATTCCTGGTTTGGAACGAGGTCGCCGGGCGACTGCCTCGCGTAAGTCACCGGCGACGTCCGGAACCACACTACTTGTCCCCGAGGCGTCGTCACCCATGTTTGTTAATCGCCCAACGTGACGATTGCGCTTTGTTGCCGCGTTTGTGCAGCGCTTCGGCCAAAGCGCGGCCAATGCCCGATCCGCCGCCGGTAATGAAGATAGTGTTTCCAATGAGCTTCCTAGTGGCTCCAATCTGTGTGGGTGAATGTTTGAGGTCGAACGCCTTACGACGGGAAGCGTTCGCCAAACATAGGAAGGCCGCTGACAGATTCCGCCTCGGTCACCTTGTCCTGTAACACGTCCCAATGCTCCTTAAGTAGTCCGTCTTCGAACCGGACAACGTCGGCAGCGACCCACGCGACGGACCTTCCGGTTCCGGTGAAGCGGCCATGCGCTATGACATAGTCGCTTTCTGCGACGATGAGTTGATTCTCATAGCGCAACGTTTCCGGCGATGAGCGGGTCAGGGCGAACAGTCCTTCGCGACCTGGTGCGATGGGTGCGCTGTGCTGGATGTATTTCGGCGACCAGAAGCGCTCTGCTGCCGCGTAGTCGCGCTTGTTGAAAAGAGCGTCGAAAGCTTCAAGAACGAGCGCTTTGTTCTGTTCAGGTGTTGTCTTTGGCATAATCAGCTCCTTGTTACATGTGATGGTTAGTAGGTTGGGTATTCGGAATAGCCGCGCGGCCCCGAGGCGTACACGGTCTCCCAATCCACTTCGGCAAGAGGTGCACCGTCGGTGAACCGCTGCACGAGGTCGGGATTCGCGATGTAAGGACGGCCGAACGCGATCAGGTCAGCGAGGCCTTCTGCTACAAGTCGATTCCCGCGCTCACGATCCATATTCACGTTGGCGATCAACGTACCTTTGTAGACAGGGCGGAAATGCCGGAAAATGCCATCGTCAGCCAGCTTTTCCAGTGGGGTACCGGAGAAGTCAGTGGTGCTTCCCATGAGCAAGAGGTGCGAAAGGTTGTATGTGCTCAGCTTTCGGATGGCATACTCGGTAATCGGCAGGGTCTCGTCATTGGCCGCGAAGGCAGCACCTTCGTGCATTGGGCCTATTTTTACTCCGACCCGCTTGGCATCGACTTCATTGAGAACTGCCGCCAGCACCTCGAAGAGGAATCGCGAGCGGTTCTCCAAGCTTCCCCCGTATTCGTCTGCGCGGAGGTTCGTCGAGGCATTGAGGAACTGAGCAATCAGGTAAAGATAATTGGCAAGGATCTGTACGCCGTCGAAGCCGGCCACTAACGCATTCCGCGCAGCCCGTCGGAAGCCGGCGAGCGTGGCTTGGATTTCGCGCTTCGTGAGAGGCCGCGGCGTCACGGTCGGCTTTCGGCCGCTCCGTGTCACCGAGAGTTGAAGCGGATTAACATCCGATGCTGACACGGGTTGCAGACCGTTCCGGAGTTCGGGATGAGACATCGCTCCTGTATGCCACAACTGTGCGATGACGTGACCGCCTGCCGCGTGAACCGCATCGGTGACGCTGCTCCATCCGCGAATTTGATCGTCACTCCACAGGCCAGGCGTATCAGCCCAACCAAATCCCTGGGGGCTGATTGCTGTTGCCTCGGAGATAATCAGACCCGCCGAGGCGCGTTGTGCATAATACTCTGCCTGCAGAATTGTGGGCACGTGATCGTCGGGATTGGCCCGCATCCGAGTGAGAGGAGCCATGATTACACGATTCGGAAGGTAGAGATCACCCATTCGGTATGGAGTAAGAAGCGGCTGTGAAGAGTCGCGCGCGCGTGACCTTCGGGCTGCCAACCTCAGGGAAAATTGCTTCTCGACTCATTACTATGTCCGCCGTGCACTTACAATTACGGTCGCAATTGTCTCTCTGATGCAGCTGAGTGGGACGACGATTCTGGTCGAAATTGTTTTTTTATCGATGAGCGCTATATTGGAACGAGGCTCTCGCGGGAGGAGCCGGGCCAATGGGCGTTACTAAGGAGCAGGCAGTCCAAAACCGAGAACGGATCCTCGCGGCAGCCGAGCGCCTTTTCCGGCAGAAAGGTATCGATGCAGTCGGCCTCGCGGAGTTGATGAAGAAGGCCGGGTTTACACAGGGAGGCTTCTATAACCACTTCGCGTCCAAAGAAGCGCTAGTTTCCGAAGTGATTGGCAAAGCTGTGGACGAGGGGCAGCAGCAACTCGGCGCAGCGATCGCCCAATCGCGGCGAAGAAGGATCGATCCATTGATCCGCCAGAGTAAGTGGTATCTCTCCCCGGCCCAGCGAGATGACATTGATTGTGGCTGCGTGATGGCGGGTTTCGTAGGAGACATTCGTCATCTTTCGAAGGCTGCTCAAGCCTCCTATGCTGAGGCGCTGGGGCAAACTTTCAATCAGATAAGGGAAATGCTTCTTGAGCAGGACTCAAAACTTACGCGCAAGGAGGCTCACGCACGTGCCATATCGCTTTACAGCCACATGGTGGGGAGTGTCCTCTTATCGCGAGCAGTATCTGCCAGCAAGCCGGCGCTGGCCGACGAAATACTCAAGCATGGTCGATCAAGTATGCTCGCAGGTCTTTCAGAGCCGTCTGCCAAAGAGTCAAATCCTGAACGGAGCTGTTTACCTGGACCCAAAGAATTGAAACGCATCTTGAGAAAAGTATCCGCTTAAAATAAACATCGGCGCACGTGCAGCATCGACTTGTTGGGGATGACGAAGTGGCGCCTACCATTCAAAACACGCCCGCACTATCCTGGACGGTGGCGCGGGCCACTTCGAAAATATTCAGCGCTTCTCTCAGCAGTTTGATCTTGCCATTCTCCGCGACCAGGCGGCCAAAAACGAGCTGATGCACTTGTCGCCCCGTTTTAGTCGACGACACAGCGGTGAACTCGTATTCGGCGAAGACCTGTTCGGGAGTATCGATCACCACTTGAACGTTCTCGAATTCGAAATCCGGATAGAGATCGCGCACAAATCGGAAAAAACCGGCGATCGGTTCGCGCCGCTTGTACTCTGTAGCGCACCCGAATGTGGCAAGATAGGGCATTTCAAATGCGCCGTCTTGGGTAAACATATCTGCCGCCTTTTGCGGATCCCTGATTGCGCGGGCGGTGTGGTCCAGCATGAGTTACTTTGCCGTTTTCATAAGTTTCGGGATATAGATGGGACCGCCGATGGTGTAGCGCGCATCGTTATAGCGGTAGAGTTGCTTCTGTAGTCCCTGGGGGTTGTTGTACCAGTTGTTAGCGTTGAGCCCATCATTGCGATGAAACAGATAGCCCGAGCCGTGAAAATTGCGCGTTCCGCTCTTGGTAACAACTGAAATCTGCGACCCGGAGGAGCGGCCGTACTCGGCTTGGTAGTTGCTGGCCTGCATGCGGAACTCTTCGACTGAATCCAGGCTGAGGTGGCCAACTGATCGCCGTTGTTGCCGGTATCGACATTTTCCATACCATCCACGGTTAGATTGTTTGATTCTGGCGAGCGCCATTTACGAAATGCTTCCTATGCCGCTGTGGCCGAGCGTTCCGCGCTTTCGGTTTGAAGCTTGGTGACTTCGGCGCTGACCTCGATCTGCCGGCTCGCCTGGCCCAATTCCAGCATTAAATTGCCAAGGCCGACTTTTTCATTGCCATGCAGTATCAGTCCGGTCTGCTGGTAGGTTTTGAAGCCTTTGGCCTTCGACGGTAACAATGTAAATTCCAGGCTGGACGGTTGGGAAAGCAAATCGGCCATGCGAATCGGTCTTTGCATTCCACGTGAAGTTTTGATTCTGATCCGTGATGGAAACAGCGGCGGTGGCGATGGAAGCGCCAGTAACGTCAATTACCGTTCCAGCGATGAAGCCGGTAACCGTTTGAGAAAAGCAAGTGCTCGCGAGCGCCATAACGGCAAGCGCTATCGGCACGATCGATTTTGATCGCCATGGACGTTCCCCTTTGAACCAAGATCCAAGGTTCTGTAGCTCGAACCCAAGCTTGGCTGATTTTACTTAGTACAATCGAATCCAAGACTTCGACCGTTTTGCCACGATGCAGGGTACACGTTTTCACGCGCGCCCCGGTCCGCCGCCTTCCTGAAATACGTCGGCGAAAAATATTTCGAGGGAGAAGCCGACCAGATCAAGGAATACAATCTCGTGATCGATGTCCTGGGGCGGGTCGCCGACTTCGACCAGGGCCAAGACGTGATCGTGCGGGTAGAGATGCCCCCGCTGCGGAAAAAATTGACGGAGTATTATGAGGCGGAAGGTGCGAATCAGCCGTGGCGGATCGAATTGCAGAAGGGCGGTTATGTGCCGGGGGTTCGTACGTTGCGACTTGCCGGCTAGGAGAAAAAGTGTAGCACCCGACGTTATCGACCTGCCGCGAAACTTAGCATCTGAGCCGCCGGGCGCGGCGGTTCCGAGAAGCCGCACTGGATGGTTCCTGCTCCTTGCGGCGGTGGGCATGGCGGCTGCGGTGGTGGCGGGATGGTGGCTGATTCGATGTCACTCAGTGGCGGCGAGCGGGCAAAACAGCTATAGCGCAAGCAATATTCGGCTGGCGATCGCAGTGATACCGGGCGCGAATGTGCGCATCCGCTGTGGCTATACCAAAGGGGAGTACATCGATCCTTCGGGCGCTCTGGCAGAGCGACGAGTTCTTCCAGGGGGGGCGCAAGTATCGAACGGCCCCGTCAATTCATTTCGAGGACCAACGATTCTGCTCTGTATCAAACCGCCAGCGTGGGGCAGTTTTCCTACCGGATTCCGCTACGGGCGGGGACATATGAGCTTCGGCTGCACTTTGTTGAGCCGGACTTCGGCCCGGGGCTACCGGCCAAGGGCGGCGAGCAGTCCCGGCTGTTTAATGTCACCGTGAACGGCAAGCAACTATTGACGAGCTTTGATATTGTCTCTGACGCCGATGGTTCTGGCATCGCAGTCGTGATCAAAGCTCTCTCTGTGCAGGCTGCGGCTTCCACAGCATGAGAGGTATTTCTGGAATGATGGCCGCCAATACCGGCATTAACGCAAGCAGCGCTAAATCAATCGCTACGCGCTCTCCTTAGAGCGATTCCACAGGGAACCATGTTCAATTCTCTCCGTGTAACTACCGCTGCCAGTGCGTTGAGGTTGCCAAAAACAATGGGACCGGATGTTACTCCGGTTCCAGAGGATACTGTGCTTTTTAAAATCGGCTATCAGAAATTCAGTCGAAGCGCGAACTGTATCAAACGGGGAAGGTTCTGCTGCTGCCCGCTCGCTACACCGAAGTTCGATGCTCCAAAAGCCTGACCAGGCGGGCTGAACTGCACGCGGTTAAAGATGTTGAAGAACTCTGCTCGAAACTGCAGCTTCAACCTATCCTCGCGAGAGAGGGCGAAGTTCTTGTAAGCCGAGAAATCCCAATTTGCGATACCCGCCCCGCGTAGATTGGGATCCACGCGGCTCTCATCCCCAAACGTGAATGCCGCCGGCTGGCTGAAACAAGAGGTATTGAACCATTCGCCTAACCGTGACGTTGCCGAACCGGAGAGGGAAGTATCACAGCCAGGCACCACATTCGGTCTTTGGCCGCCGGCGCCGGGGGAATTGGTGTTGTTGGTGTTGGTTGTAAAGTGAAGCGGGAAGCCGCTCTGGATGGTGGTTACACCCAAAACGCCCCAGCCTCCGATTGCACCATTTACGAAAGCGTTGGCATTCGCCAGGTACTTACGTCCCTTTCCTACCGGGATGTCGGTCACATAGCTGATCACCAATCGGTCGGGCGTATCGAACGACGCCAATGACTTTTCCGCCCGCAGATTGTTCCAGTCCTGTATTCCGCCCGTTCCACCTCCCTCAAGCCAGGTGGTGAGCGATTCGGTATCGCTGATCAGCTTTGCATGCGTATAAGCGAGCGAAATAGAATTGCCGCCGGAGAATCGTTTGGTAGCGCTTACCTGCAGCGATTCATACGTGGAATTCCCAATTCCCTCACCCGCGAAGCTGAGGCCGTTATATTGCGGGTAGGGGCGCAGCAACTGGCTCAAAGCTACCGTGGGCTGCGCGAGTGGAGATCCCGCTGCAGTGATCACCGGGTAAAAAGGATTCGGCACGTTCTGCGTGAGTTGATTGCCCAAGGCAAGGTATTGATCAGGCAGTTGATCGACCTGAGGAGAACCTATCGGCAGATGCGTTCCTTTTGACCCGCCATAGGCAACATCCAAAAGGAATCCCTCTCCCAATTGATGTTGGACATCGAAGTTCCATTGCTGGGCGTAGCCGTACGGATTGGCAAGCTGCGATTCGGTTGGGCCCGCACCCAGCAGCGTTTGCGCATAGTTGGCGCTCCTTCCGGCGGGCGCAATGATGCCTTGCGGAAATGGATTGCTGATGCTGCCTGCGGGAACACCCGTATATACCGTCGCCAGGTAGTTGGTCGTGAAGCTGTTGATGGGATCGCTGTTGGGGGCATAGTCTGCCGCTACGTCATTCGGAAGCCAGAAAATGCCGTACCCACCACGGAGGACTGTTTTCTGCGTTAACTGATACGCGAGACCGACGCGCGGTGCAAACTGTTTCCAATCGGGCCGAATATTACTCCGTCCGCCATAGCCGCCCGAATTTACAAGATCAATGTTGCCGGGAACATTGATACCGGCCGCCGCCAGTGCGGAATTGTTTTGCGTGGGATTGAAATACGACAAGCGGTCATAGCGCTCGCTCCAGGGTCCGGCGTGTTCCCACCGCACGCCAAGGTTGAGCGTGAGTTTGGGCGTGATGTGCCAATCGTCGTTTGCAAACAGCGCGGGGTAAAATTGCTGGCCTGCGATCAGAGCGGGACTGCTGGCGTTTCCGCTCGATGGATAGCCCAAAAGAAAAGTGGCTAACCCCAAGCCGCTGCCGGCGGTGTTGATTGCATTCGCGGCTGTCAAATCAGGATTGAAGTTAAATGAACCGGTGGGGTCATTCGTCTGGGCATAATTGTGCGTCATGCGCATGAACTCGCCGCCGAACTTAAAAGTATGATTGCCGGAAATTTCAGTGAGAGTGGCCGCCGCGCGGTAGTTATCGTTTCGATCGATAATGACGCTGCCGGCTCCATCGCTGCCGAACGTACCAGCCGTGTCGAACCCATTGATGACCGGCACCGGAAGAGCGAGAAACGCGGCTTGCGTGTTCAACGACGCAGGCCAGCCAATCTGGGTGAGGTTATAGCCCAAAGTTTCCGGGGTGCGGTTGTAATTGAAGCGTTGATAGCTCAACCGCACTTCCAGGATGGTGGTGGGTGAAAAGGAATACGTATCGCCCAGAACGAAGTTATTCGTATTAAATGTCTCGGTGCAACGGTCCTGGCAAACGCCGTTACTCATGGGGTCGGTAGGCAGGTTCAGGTTTCCCCAATACGTGTAGCGGGCGGTAATGTGCTGCTTGTCAGAGACGTTCTGATCGATATGCACGACCGTCTCGTTCTGGTTTCCGCCGACGCCGCTGTTGCCAATCCAGTTGTTAGCCCCTTGGGCCGTCCCGATCGCATTGGGCTGCGGATAAAGATTCATGAGCAGCAGTGAAGTCGGATTGATGCGGCTCATGGGGATCATGTTCCCGGCGAACTGTTGACGGCTCCCGACGGCGCCACCGGCGCAGGGCGTAGCAGGATTGGTGCCGCAAGTAGTCAGCGGATCATAGATATTAACGCCTTGCGATGCTGCCAGGGCCGACAAATCGCCGGTCCGCTCCTGGGCGGTTGGCACCGTCTGGCTGGACGATGAACCTTCGCGCAAACGAAAGCCTTCGTAATTGACAAAGAAGAACGTTTTGTTCCGGCCGTCATAGACCTTCGGAATATAAACCGGACCGCCGAGATTGAAGCCGAACTGATTTTGTGTAAATGCGCCGCGACTGGTGCCGTTGGAGTTGTTCGCAAAAGTATTTGCGTCCAAGTCCGCATTTCGCAAGAATTCATAGACGCTGCCATGCAACTGGTTTGCGCCGGACTTGGTTGTGAAGTTCACGACGCCGCCAGCGAAGCGGCCATATTCGGGAGAAAGATTATTCGTCGCGACCTTGAATTCCTGCAGCGAATCCTGCGTCGGGATCAATGCCGTGATGTTGATGTAGCTGGCATTCACTGGAGCGCCATCGAGCCAAGTCATGCTCTGGTTGGCCATGCCGCCTCCGATCTGGTAGTTACCCCAGGCAAATGGATTCTGGCCGTTCGGATTTGACATCGCGCCGCCCTGCGGTACAACCGAGGGCGCCAGCGCCACCAGGTTGAGCGGATTGCGGCCATTCAGAGGCAGTTCTGTCGTCTTGCGCTGATCTACTACCTGGCCGAGAGAAGAACTCTCAGGCTGCAGAAGCGGCGTCTGCGACGTGACCTCCACTGTCTGAGTCAGTTCACCTACCTGCAAAGCCAAGTCGATTTTGGAAGTACTCTGAGTTTCCACCGTCACCGGGGAACGAAGAATGCGTTTGAAGCCGGTTTTCTTGACCTCAACGCTGTACTGGCCCGGCACGACGTTAACGAATTGATAAAGGCCGCCAGCGTTGGTTGTTTCTTTACGTTTTTCATTGGTGCCGAGGTTGGTAAGGGTCACCTCGGTGCTCGACATCACTGCTCCGGTAGCGTCGGAAACGTTTCCGATCACGGAGCCAAATGTCGATTGAGACGGGGAGAGGGGAGCAATCAGCAAGAAAGCGAATAATGCTCCCAGAAAATACAAACTAAGTATTTTTCTGGACATGATTGAGACTAAAAAACCCTTTGCGTCGAACAAAACTAATAACGAGCCACCAGCCCGGTTACTAGGCGCTATTTATATCAGAACCCACGCAGGGCCGTTCGTTCAAACCGCTTGGATACAATAAGATAGCGTTAGAAGTTTAACTAGTTTGTCGTCTAGAGTGAACACATTATTCACCTTCCAAGATTGTCAGGATGCGCGGAATGCGGGAAGAATAGGATAGAGCGGATAGGCCACCCCGGTAGCGCAAAAGAGGGCATTCGCCGCGGCGGGAGCAATGCCGACAATCGGCGTTCACCCGCGCCAATCTACGGGATATCTTTGCGTAGATCACCAAAAATATCGGATGTCTTAATGTGTTGTTAAGGATTCTTTAATCTTCTGTAGGTGCTGCGGATAGCTGTTTCCATTAAGGCCGGTGTCATTCTGCCGTCCGACATCCTACGGCGGCTCAGCAGCTACTCACGCAAAAACAAGCTTTACTTCGCCATGCGTGAACTCGGACGGGTCGTCCGTACCATATTCTTGTTGCGCTACATTTCCGAATACGAACTGGGTCAAGCCATCCAAGCTGCCACGAACAAGAGCGAGCGGTTTAACGAGTTCGTGCAACGGATTTCATTTCGCGGTGACCACGTGATCGCCGACGATATCCGAGATGAACAGCGAAAATTTATTAAATATAACCCATTTGGTCGCGAACATTCTGGCCTTCTACAATGCCGTTTCGATGATCACATCCACCTCCGGGGCGACGGGGTTGATGGGCGAACTTGCCGCCAAGCGTCTATTTGACCGTCTGCAGCAGCATCGGGAGGACTGCGCGGTCGAGGTTCGGGATCGTTCTCAAGCGCTCTGCTTTCCCTTTGTTGTCCGCCTTTCTGAGAACGATAGAAAGCATCTGGTTCAACAGGTCCACTGCGTCATCTTGCGCCTCTGTCTCATACACGATCACGAAAGCAAGCAGGGTCGCAATGCGACGGTCAAACGGCATGCGAGCGATGGCTTGGGCTTTCGCCGCCGCAGCATAACGAGCCAAGGCCTTGACCGTCCGGCCGGTATCCGTGTTAGTGTCACATGCCGTTTCCCGATTTCCTGCGAATGAACAAGGTGCGTTGGGGGCCGTTCCCGGTACGGATCGAGACAGTTAGGATAGGCGATGTCCAATTGCCTTGCCAAGTGCTTTACAACGACTCGTGGAACGTCTGTTGGATCAGGAAGGAATGTGCTGAGAAAGCGCACCGTACAAAGCTGGACGGAGTACCCCAACCGGTTATGAGTCCCTCGGAGCGCCGCAATCGCGCTATGGTCGCCATCGTCGAGGAAGAAGTATTTGGCCAGTTGCGCGGGTGATGGCTCTCCCCATAGCGGCCGCAGCGCCGGGCCTGCTCCGGCGTGAGAGAGTTGACAGGCATCCACATTTTGTAGGAGATATTCCCTAGCGCATGTTTTCGTTCCTAATCCAAAGTTCACCGTAATGCCGAGATGCGGCCGGGCCTGTTCCTGCACGCGAGTATTCATCGGGCATACGCAATCGAGCCGCTCGGGATTATCTGTGACCCTACTTCTTGTCCGTTCTCGGACAAGGAGAAAATCTGTGATTGAAAAGTTCTTCACGCAACCGAAGACACTGTCCCGACTGCACAGTGGCATCTTCGGCCCACATTTGCCAGTGCTCGCGAGCACTCTTGATGAAGCAAAGTATGTCCGATATGGATGCGCCTTCGGTACTGAAGTTTTTGGAGCACATTGAGGTCGAACGCCATAACCGAGCGCAATCGCGAAATGTACGATTGGCCGCGATCCGGTCATTCTGCCGGATGGCTGCCCTGCATGATCCCGGCAGCGTTGGGATAGCCACCCGAGTTTTGGCCATTCCGGTCAAAAAGACTGAAAAGCGTCTGGTGGTTATCTCACGCGAACAGAAATGGATGCCCTGATTGGCGCTCACGATTTGGACGATTGGGCCGAGCGGCGAGACCACGCTTTGCTGCTGATTCTCTACAACACCGGTGCCCGCATTTCCGAAATGACGGCCCTGGAGCGCTCGCAGGTTTGCTTCGGGCGCAAGAGTTTCGTGCAGTTTACTGGTAAGGGCCGCAAAGAACGAGTCGTGCCCTTGTGGACCAGCACCGCGCGCACTCTCCAGTCCTGGTTTAAGGAGGTGGAACTCGACAAGTGTAACGTTCACTCGCCTTTCCCAGCGCACGCGGCAAAGATGCTGAGCCGTGACGTGTCAATTACCTATTGCAGGAGTGCCTGAAGCGCCCAGTTGAAAAATGTCCCAGTCTGACAGCAAAACGCGTTCACCCGCACCTATTTCGACACACTGCGGCGATGCATTTACTTCAGGCCGGCGTAGATATCACGCTGATCGCTTTATGGCTCGGGCATGAGAGCATTCAGACCACGCACGGATACGTCGAGGCGGACTTAGCCACGAAAGAACAGGTCGTAGAAAAGTCGCGCCGGCGGGTCAAAAGGTCAAACGATTTAAGGCAGACGACGCGCTCCTGCGTTTTCTCGCCACGCTTTGATAATGCAGACAAGAATTTGATGAAAACCACACCAAGCGCGCGTTCCCCTTGATTGCTCGGCATTACGCTGAACTTTGGATTAGGAACATTGGACTAAACCGCTGCGCGGTATACCGTAACAGGACCATTTTAAGCGTCTCCTCTGCGGCACTTAACACTCGCCCTGTTCTTGCCGCAGATTGAAGGCTCCACTGCGAAAGCATGGATGA
>Ga0193743_1000568_pt1 | contig 28844 bp, 26 predicted proteins | sample L2c2metaG_FD_143038 | JGI IMG/M metagenome (GOLD analysis project Ga0193743, IMG submission 143038) | Soil microbial communities from a riparian zone of the East river system, Colorado, United States - L2c2 | ecosystem: Environmental > Terrestrial > Soil > Riparian zone | place: USA: East River...
AGGTGACGGCCGTGCGCTCTGTGGACCGCAAGCGCGTCGGCGACGGCGTGCCCGGCCCGTTTACGCGCCAGTTGCAGGACGATTTCTTCGGCCTGTTCGACGGACGCACCGAAGACCGATGGGGCTGGCTCACGCCCGTACACGAAGCCGCTGAAGCGAAGGTGGCCGCATGAGCGCCCGTACCCTGCTGGACAAACTCTGGGACGCCCACCAGGTGGTGGACGAAACCGCCGCCACCCCGGGCGTGCTGTACGTCGACCTGCACCTGGTGCACGAGGTGACTTCCCCCCAGGCCTTCGATGAACTGCGCTCGCGCGGCCTCACCGTGCGCCGCCGCGACCGCACGCTGGCCACGCTCGACCACTCCACGCCCACGCTTCCCGCGGGGGCCGACGGCCGCCGCCCGTACTACACGCCGGAAGCGGAAAGCCAGGTGGCCAAACTCGAGGCGAACGTCGCGGAGTTCGGTATCGACCTGCTGGGCTGGGACAGCCCCGACCGCGGCATCGTCCACGTGGCAGGCCCCGAAGTGGGTGCCACCCATCCGGGCATGACCATCGTCTGCGGTGACAGCCACACCGCCACCCACGGCGCCTTTGGTGCGCTGGCCTTCGGCATCGGTACCACCGAAGTCGGCCACGTGCTGGCCACGCAGTGCCTGCTGCAACGCAAGCCGAAATCCCTGGCAATCAACGTGGAGGGAAAACTGCAGCGCGGCGTGACCGCCAAGGATCTGATCCTGCACATCATCGGGCAGATCGGTATCGGCGGCGGCACCGGCCATGTCATCGAATACCGCGGCTCGACCATCCGCGCCCTGTCGATGGAAGAGCGCATGACGGTGTGCAACATGTCGATCGAGGCCGGTGCCCGCGCGGGCCTGATCGCCCCCGACGACACCACCTTTACCTGGCTGGAAGGCCGTGAGCGCGCGCCGAAGGGTGCGGCCTGGGACCAGGCGGTGGCGCACTGGCGCACATTACATTCCGACGAAGGCGCGACGTACGACCAGCAAGTCCATATCGACGCCAGCACCATCACGCCCAGCGTCACCTATGGCACCCATCCCGGCATGGTAGTGGCCATTGCCGCCAACGTGCCCAGGGCCGCCGACGCGCTGGAGCAGAAGGCGCTGGACTACATGCGTGTCACCGCCGGCAAGCCGATGGCCGGTGAGCACGTGGATGTCGTCTTCATCGGCAGCTGCACCAATGCGCGGCTGTCGGACCTCCACGCCGCCGCGGGCATCCTGCGTGGACGCAAGGTGGCGGGCCACGTGCGGATGCTGGTGGTGCCGGGCTCGGAAAAAGTGCGACGCGAAGCCGAAGCCGCTGGCCTTCACGAGGTATTCCGCGCCGCCGGCGCCGAGTGGCGCGAGCCGGGTTGCTCAATGTGCATCGCCATGAACGGCGATCTGGCCCAGCCGGGCCAGCTGGTGGTGAGCACGTCCAACCGCAACTTCGAAGGCCGCCAGGGCAAGGGTGCACGCACCGTGCTTGCCAGCCCGCTGGTCGCCGCGGCGTCCGCCGTTGCTGGCGTGGTGGCCGATCCCCGTGACTATCTCGACCAGGAGGCCGCCGCATGAGCAGCTTGCGACCGCTGGCCTACGTGCACTCCCGCACGGCGGTGCTGGCCAATGAAAACATCGACACCGACCGCATCATCCCGGCGCGCTTCCTGACCACCACCGAGCGCACGGGCCTGGGCAAACATGCCTTCGAAGACTGGCGGTACCTGGCCGATGGCTCGGACAACCCGGATTTCGCGCTGAACAAACCCGCGGCCCGCGGCTGCCAGATCATCGTGGCCGGCCACAACTTCGGTTGCGGTTCCTCGCGCGAGCATGCGCCCTGGGCCTTGCTGGACTACGGCATCACCGCGGTGATCTCCAGCGAGATCGCCGACATCTTCCGCGGCAACGCACTGAAGAACGGCCTGCTGGCCGTGGTGGTAAGCCCGGCAGAACACCGCTGGCTGCTGGACCATCCCGGCACGGAACTGCGCATCGACATTGCCGCCGGCAGCATCCGCCTGCCTGACGGCGGCGAGATCCGCTTCGAGCTGGATGAATTCTCGCGCCACTGCCTGTTGAACGGCGTAGACCAGCTCGGCTTCCTGCTGCAGCAGGACAACGCCATTACCGCATTCGAAAAGAACCTGGAGCAGGCCGCATGAAGGCGACCATCGTGGTATTGCCCGGCGACGGCATCGGCCCGGAAGTGGCGGCTGCCGGTGTAGCCGTGCTCAAGGCCGTGGCCGATCGATACGGCCATGACTTCTCCTTCGACGAACAGCTGATCGGTGGCGCCGCCATCGACGCCGTCGGCGATCCGCTGCCACCCGCCACGCGCCTGGCCTGCGAGAAAGCCGACGCCGTGCTCCTGGGTGCCGTGGGCGGACCCAAATGGTCCGACCCGAATGCCCCGGTGCGCCCCGAACAGGGCTTGCTTGCGATCCGCAAGGCGCTGGGCGTGTTCGCCAATGTGCGGCCGCTGAAACTGCATCCACGCAGCGCGGCGCTGTCGCCGCTGAAGCCCGAGAAGACCAAGGGCGTGGACCTGGTCTTCATCCGCGAACTCACCGGCGGCATCTATTTCGGCGCCAAGACACGGACGGAAACCGAGGCCACCGATGAATGCCGCTATTCCGTGGTGGAGATCGAGCGGGTGATGCGCCACGCCTTCGAACTGGCCCGCACGCGGCGCAGCAAGGTGACCTCGGTGGACAAGGCCAACGTGCTGGAAACCTCGCGCCTGTGGCGTTCGGTGGCCACGCGCATCGGCCAGGAGTACCCGGATGTTTCACTCGAGCACCAGTTGGTCGATTCGATGGCCATGCTGCTGCTGACGCGTCCGGCCGACTACGACGTGATCGTCACCGAGAACATGTTCGGCGACATCCTCACCGACGAAGGCGCCGTGCTTGCCGGTTCCCTCGGGCTGTTGCCCTCCGCATCGCTGGGAGAGAAACCCTGCGGCCTGTACGAGCCGATCCACGGCTCGGCACCGGACATTGCAGGCAAGGGCCTGGCCAATCCGCTGGGCACCATCCTGTCCACCGCGATGCTGCTGCGCCATTCGCTCAACCTGCCCACCGAGGCGGCGCTCGTGGAAGCCGCCGTCGACGCCGTGCTTGAGCACGGCAACCTCACTCGCGACGTCGGCGGCACGGCCAGCACGCAAGACGTGCTGGACGCCGTGCTCGATGCCTGCAACGCGAAAGCGGAGGCTGCATGAATACGAAGAAGATCCCCATCGCGCTGCGCAGCGACGCCATCAAGACCGGGCCGGACCGCGCACCGGCACGCGCCATGCTGCGAGCCACCGGCCTGGACGACGAGGCCATCGCCCGTCCGATGGTGGCCATCGTGCACAGCTGGTCCAACGTCTCCCCCTGCAACCTCAACCTGCGTGACCTCGCCGAGGCCGCCGCCGAGGGCGTACGTGCAGCCGGCGGCACGCCGGTGGAGTTCAACACCATCGCGGTAACCGACGGCATCGCGATGGGCACCACGGGGATGCGCGCATCACTGGTGAGCCGTGAGCTGATCACCGACTCGATCGAACTGGCGGTGGACGGCCACTGCCTGGATGCGATGGTGGTGCTGTGCGGTTGCGACAAGACCATTCCCGCCGCGGCGATGGCGCTGGCACGGCTGGATATTCCCGGCGTGGCGCTCTACGGCGGCAGCATCGACCACGGCACCCACAACGGCAAGTCCATCACCGTGCAGGAAGTATTCGAAGCCGTCGGTGCACATGGCGCGGGCAAGATCGACGATGCCGAACTCGCCGACGTCGAGCGCCACGCCTGCCCTGGCGCCGGCGCCTGCGGCGGCCAGTTCACCGCCAACACCATGGCCATGGTGCTGACCACGCTGGGTCTCACTCCCGTTGGCCTGAACGACATCGCCGCCACGGATCCTGCCAAGCGTGATGCGGCGCGCCGCTGCGGCGAACTTGCCATGGAAAACCTGATCGCCGGCCGCAAGCCGCGCGATATCCTCACCCGCGCCGCCTTCGACAATGCCGCACGCATGGTAGCCGCCACCGCTGGTTCCACCAATGCGGTGCTGCACCTGCTGGCCATCGCCCACGAGGCGCGCGTGGCGCTGTCCATCGAGGATTTCGAGCCCGCCTCGGTGCACACGCCGGTGATTGCCGATTTGAAACCCGGCGGCAAGTACAGCGCGGTGGAACTCACCGCCGCCGGCGGCACCGCCATCGTGGCGCAGGAACTGCGCAAGGCCGGCATGCTGAAAGACACCCCCACCGTCACCGGCCACACCCTGTTCGCCGACCTCGACGCAGCGCCCGCGGCCACCGCCGGCCAGGACGTGGTGCGCACGGTCGCCAACCCGATCAAGCCGCGGGGCGGCTACAGCATCCTCTACGGCAACCTCTCGCCTGAAGGCTGCATCCTCAAACTCGCCGGCCACGGTCGTACCAGCCATGCGGGCCCCGCCCGCGTGTTCGAAAGCGAGGAACAGGCGTTCGCCGCCGTGCAGGCGGGCAGGATCCGTGCCGGCGACGTGATGGTGATCCGTAACGAAGGCCCCGCCGGCGGTCCCGGCATGCGCGAGATGCTCGCCGTCACCGCGGCGCTGGTGGGCCGCGGCCTGGGCAACGACGTGGCGCTGATCACCGATGGCCGCTTCAGCGGCGCGACGCACGGCTTCATGGTGGGCCACATCGCTCCGGAGGCTGCGCGTGGAGGTCCCATCGCACTGCTGCGCGAGGGCGATGCGATCTTCATCGACTTAGGTACCCGTGAACTTCGCACCGACGCAGACCTCGCCGCGCGCCGCGGCAGCTGGCGTCCGCCGGCACCGAAGGTCACCCGTGGCGCGCTGGCAAAGTTTGCAAGGCTCGTCGGCTCGGCCGCCGAGGGCGCGGTGACCACCGCCTTCGAGGACACCGAAGCGCCGGTGCCTGCCAGTCGCCCCGTTCGCGACGAAGAACGTCTTACCCAGGCCTTGATCGGCAATTGAAGACTCACGGCACCCTAAGCCGCCCCAAGATGCATCTTCCGGAGAATGTAATGACCGACACGCAAGCCACTACCGCCCCCCTCGCCCGCGCGCGCATTGCCGTGCTCGGTTACGGAAGCCAGGGCCGCGCGCACGCGCTGAACCTCAAGGACTCCGGCCTCGACGTCGTGGTGGGCCTGCGCCCCGGCGGCCCTTCGTGGAACCGCGCCTACGTCGACGGCTTCGCCGTGGCTGAACCTGGTGAAGCGGTGCGCGGCGCCGACCTCGTGGCCGTGCTCACGCCGGATATGGTGCAGCCGGACCTCTACCGCCACGCCATCGAGCCCAACATCAAGCCGGGCGCGGCCTTGCTGTTCGCCCACGGCTTCAACATCCATTTCGGCCAGATCAAGCCGCGCGAGGATATCGACGTGGTGCTGGTGGCGCCCAAGGGCCCGGGCGCGCTGGTGCGCCGTGAGTATGAGATCGGCCGCGGCGTGCCGTGCCTCTTCGCCGTGCACCAGGATGCCACCGGCAAGGCAGCGGAGAAGGCCCAGTCGTATGCCGCGGGTATCGGCGGCGCACGCGCCATGCTGATCGAGACCGACTTCAAGGAAGAAACCGAGACCGACCTCTTCGGCGAACAGGCCGTGCTTTGTGGCGGCGCCACGGAGCTGGTGATCAAGGGCTTCGAAACCCTCACCGAAGCCGGCTACCGCCCGGAAATCGCCTACTACGAGGTGATGCACGAGCTGAAGCTGATCGTCGACCTGTTCTACGAAGGCGGCATCAAGCGGATGCTGGAATTCGTCTCCGAGACCGCCCAGTACGGCGACTATACGCGCGGCCCGCGGGTGATCGACGCCAGCACCAAGGAGCGCATGAAGGAGGTATTGAAGGAGATCCAGGACGGCACCTTCGCCAGGGAGTGGACCGCCGAATACCAGGCCGGCCTTCCCAACTACAAGAAATTCAAGCAAGCGGACCTTGACCATCCGATCGAGAAGGTCGGCGCGGCGCTCCGTGCCCGCATGCCGTGGTTGCAGGGTTCGAAAGACCCGACCCCGGCGGCACCCGCGGCAACACCATGACGCACCCGCGCCGGCGTGCATGCATGCCGGCGCGTACGGCGTTCGCCAGGAAGCACTCCGATCTCCTTGACGAAAGCTTTCCCCAAAGGACTCATGTGAACGCGCAACTGGACACCCCCGGCGACATTAGCCCCATCAAGACCCATCCCCGCGCAGGGCAGGCGCTGACCGGTGCCGACGTCGTGGTGCAGGTACTGGCCGACGAAGGCCTGGATGTACTGTTTGGTTATTCCGGTGGCGCCATCCTGCCGGTGTACGACGCGATCTTCCGTCACAACCTTGAAAACCTCCCTGCCAATGAACAGGGCGCGTGCTTCATGGCCGCAGGTTATGCACGCGCCTCGGGAAAGGTGGGTGCGGCCCTGGTCACGTCGGGCCCCGGAGCCACCAACGCCGTTACCCCAGTGCGCGACTGCACCGCCGATTCCATCCCGCTGGTGGTGATCAGCGGCCAGGTGCCCACCGCCGCCATCGGCACCGATGCCTTCCAGGAGGCGCCGATCAGCACCATCATGGGTGCCTGCGCCAAGCACGTGTTCCTGGTGACCGATGCCAACGCCCTCGAAGCCACCTTGCGCACGGCGTTCTACCTCGCCCGCAGCGGACGTCCTGGCCCGGTGGTGGTGGATATTCCCAAGGACGTGCAAAACACCCTCGTTACCTTCCAGGGTGAAGGGCAGCTGCCGGTGCCCGGTTATCGCGCGCGCCTGCGCGCCATCGAGAAGGCACCGCTCAGCGACGCGCGCTGCGCGGAACTCTTCGCCGCGCTCAAGGCATCGAGCCGGCCGCTGATCTACGCCGGCGGCGGCATTGTCGCCGACGGGGCCCGCGATGCGTTGCGCGATTTCGCACACAGCTTCGGCCTTCCCGTGACCACCACGCTGATGGGCATCGGCGGCTACGACACCACCGATCCGCTCGCCCTGCACATGCTGGGCATGCACGGCACGGCGTACGCCAACTATGCGGTGGACGACTGCGATTTCATCTTTGCGCTCGGCGCCCGTTTCGACGATCGCGTGGTGGGTGTGCCTGGCAAGTTCGCACCGAGGGCGCGGACCATCGCACAGATCGACATTGACCCCGCGGAAATCGGCAAGGTCATGCGGGCCGATTGGTTCCATGCCGGCACATTGCGCAAATCGCTTGAGCAGCTGCGTGCGTGGGGCATTGCCCATGGATTCCAGGCCGATTATTCCGCCTGGCATGAACACATCGCGCAGCTGAAGTCCCGCCACCGACTCAACTACGACCGGCAAAGCCCGCTGATCCAGCCCTACGCGGTGATCGAAGCGATCAACCGCATCACCAAAGGACACGCCATCATCAGTACCGGCGTGGGTCAGCACCAGATGTGGTCGGCGCAGTACTTCGATTTCCGCGAACCCCGCCGCTGGCTCACTTCCGGATCCATGGGAACGATGGGCTTCGGCTTGCCCGCCGCCATCGGCGCGCAGTTCGCGCGGCCGGACCTGGTGGTGATCGACGTCGACGGCGACGCTTCGATCCGCATGAACCTGGGGGAACTGGAAACCGTCACCACCTACAACCTGCCGGTAAAGGTCGTGGTGCTGAACAACGTCGGTGACGGCATGGTTCGGCAGTGGCAGAAACTCTTCTTCAAGGGAAGGTTCTCAGCTTCCGACAAAAGCTTGCACAAGAAGGATTTCGTCAAGGCCGCCGAGGCCGATGGCTTCGGCTGGGCACGGCGCCTGGACGATCCGGCGGCCATCGAATCCACCATCGCCCAATTCCTTGCCTTCGAAGGCCCGGCATTCCTCGAGGTGATGATCGATCCCGATGCCGGGGTGTACCCCATGGTCGGCCCCGGTGCCTGCTACGCCGAGATGGTTACCGGCGATTTCATCGCCGGCCGTGATGCGGCGCCTGCCGCACCATCCCCCACTGTCGCCAGTCCCACGGGAATGTTCTGAGCATGAGGCACCTGATTTCGATCCTGCTGCAGAACGAAGCCGGCGCACTGGCGCGCGTGGCGGGCCTCTTCGCCGCGCGCGGCTACAACATCGAATCGCTCACCGTGGCGGCCACCGGCGATGAGGAAGCCTCGCGGCTTTCACTGGTCGTGTATGGCGACGACGCCGTGGTGGAACAGATCGTCAAGCAATCACGCAAGCTGGTGGACGTGATCACCATCGAGGAGCTCACCACCCGCGAGCACGTGGAGCGCGAGCTGGTGGTCGTGCGCTTCGCAGCCTCGGGGCTTGCCTGGGCCAACAGCCACGCGCGCGTGCTTACCAGCGGTGGCGACCACTGCGTGGCCGAATTCAGCGGCCATGCCGACGATGTGGATGATTTCCTCGCCCAACTCGCTACCCAGGCCACGGTGCACGACGTGGCGCGCAGTGGACTGGCCGCGCTCGCTTCCTAGGATTTTTCCGACAGGTTTGCTGCCTCGGCCGGGCGATTCCTGGTCGCGGCGGTTTGGATGCGTGCGTAGGGTCGGACTTCCTTAGCCAAGCCTACGACTCCCGCATGCCCTCTTCCGTTGCTCCCCACAGCTGCTGTGTCCTGCAAAACATTCGCCCCTTGCCTGAGCAGGTCGGCGAAACCTTCTGCATCCAGAGTAATGACCACATCGCCGTCCCGGTAGAGGCGATGGTCGACGTCAGCAATGTACCCAGCTCGCTCCGGAAGGCGGTGTCGGCGGTGCTGGACAACCCTGACATGGCCCAACGCATTGCCGGCGAGCTAGCCATGGCAGGGGTATCCGCCGACGAGCTGGAGATCCTCCTCGATCGCGCCGTGGGTCGCGATGCCTGGACCAACGTCGCACGCTATGCGCTACGCGACGGTTTTCCCTCAGGCCTGGTGACGCTGGCGCTTAACCTCTGGGGCTTCGAGGGATTTGCCCAGTTCACGGGCGATACCTCCGCAGCGGCCGCCCTGTACGGCGCCAGCCTCGGCTCGGCGATCGTCGTGCTCGATGAAGTGTTCCGGCACATGTTCGAAGGCATGACATACACACCGGCAGAGCTGGCTTCGGCCGTACCGCTGGCGCCGTATCTCGCCGCCACGACGCTTCCGTTGACGTTCCGCAACATCGTGCGCGCACTTGCCCATGTGTCCCTGGTGCTGGCCGGCAGGCCGAAACTCGTGGCCGATGTCGACAACGGCATTGAAGTTGTGGGCGGCATGCTTGCCACCATGACGACGGGCCATGCGATGGAGCGGCTTTCCCTTCCCGGGGAGCGCGAACGCCAGCGCGGGATATTGATGCGTGAAGATCTGGTTTCCGTCGTCGGGCAACTTCGCGATGGACGCGCAGCCCACACAGGCCGCCTTGCCCGGCAGGCTGGATGGGCGGCGCTAGGCGCCGTCCTGGATGTACCTGCGGGCCTGCGCAAACTCGCTACACCGGTGGGGGTCGTCACGGTGGCAACGCTCGCCGCCTTTGTGCCGGCGGCGGTAACCGCCATGGCCGCCACCCGGGACGCCATTCACGACGACACCCCAGGGGTCCCGGAGGCGGCCGCGGAATTGGCACGCGTGGTCGTATTGTCTTCCGCCTATCTCCTGCTTGCCGGGAGCGCCCGCTATGCCGCCCCGGCATTTGGCACGGTTGGCGCCTCCTTCAAGCGTGTGGGAAGCGCCTGCCTTACCGCAGCATCACGAATGACTTCCAACCACTTCACGCCGCCTCCGGGATGGTATGGACTTCCCCACCCGAGGAAATCCCCATGCCCAACAACCCCATGAACCCCCAGCCACCCATCGCCGAACCCGGCAAGGAACGTCCTGATAGCGACATGCGGGAACCGGGCCACTACAAGCCCGAGCACGACGCCGATCCGGAGGTGGGCGATCAAGAAGTCGATGAAGATGAGATCTGACGCTTAACCGTGACATCGCGCGGCGCTAGACTCATGCCGATGAGTCCGCCGCGCAAACCGCGCCGTCGCCCCGCGACCGCCGCCACCAGGAAAGCCCCGGTCCGCAAGCCGCAAGCGAACGCGGCCCCGATCCCCGCACGCCCCGCTGACGCGACCGCGGGGGCATCGAAGGCGGTCGACTGGCTGCTGGCCCGCCTGCCTGGCGCGTGGCGCGGCAAGGCCCGGGACTATCTGGTACTGACCCGGATGGACCGGCCGATCGGCGCGCTGCTATTGCTTTGGCCCACCTGGTGGGCGCTCTGGATCGCCGCCGGCGATTTCCCGCCGTTCGGTCCGTGGGTGATCTTTACCCTGGGCGTGTTCTTCATGCGCGCGGCGGGTTGTGCCATCAACGACTTCGCCGATCGCAAGCTCGATCCGCACGTGGCGCGCACCGCCGGGCGGCCGCTGGCGACGGGCCGGATAACGCCACGCGAAGCGCTGGCCGTGTTCGGCGTGCTGCTGCTGGCCTCGTTCGTGCTGGTGCTGTTCACCAACCGGCTGACGATTTACCTGTCGTTTGCCGGGGCAGCGCTGGCGGCGATCTACCCCTTTACCAAGCGCTACACCAACCTGCCGCAGGTGGTGCTGGGCGCGGCCTTCGGCTGGTCGATCCCGATGGCCTTCGCCGCGGTAACCAATGCGGTGCCGCCGGTGGCGTGGCTGTTGTTCCTGGCCAATATCGTGTGGTCGACGATGTACGACACCCAATACGCCATGGTCGACCGCGAGGACGACATAAAGATGGGCGCGAAGTCCACCGCCATCCTGTTCGGCGATGCGGACCTGGCCATCCTTTGGATCCTGATGGGCACCTTCGTGCTGGCCATGGTGATGGTGGGCACGCGCGCCTCGCTGGCGTGGCCGTACTGGCTGTCGATCGTTGCCACGTGCTGCCTGTTCGGCTGGCAGCAGTGGCTCACCCGCGGCCGCGAGCGCATGGCGTGCCTGGCCGCCTTCCGCCACAACAACTGGGTGGGCCTGGTGTTGTGGGTGGGCATCGTGCTGGCCCTGGCCCTGAAGTAACCGCTTCAGGCACGCGCCAGCGCCCAGGCATCGACGGTCGTGGCACCGGCGGCCAGCAAGGCCCGCGTACAGGCCTCCATGGTGGCGCCGGTGGTCATGACGTCGTCGAGGACGGCCACGTGCGGCGGCACCGGGCCGGTGACGGAAAACGCATCGCGCAGATTGCCGCGCCGCGCCTGGGCATCGAGTTCGGTCTGGGCCGTGGTTCGCCGCGAGCGCCGCAGGCAACTGAGCAGGGGCAGTCCCAGATGCCGTGCCAGCGGCCGCGCCAGTTCCAGCGCCTGGTTGTAGCCACGCGTCCGAAGCCGGGAACGATGCAGGGGAACCGGGATGATCGCGTCGGGCAACGGTAGCGACGGCTCGGCGGCGCACCACATCCACGCCAGCACCTTTCCACAGGCGAGGTCGCCATGGAACTTGAAGCGCGCCTCCAGTAGATCCAGCGGCCAAGCGTAGCGGAACGGTACCCAGGCGCCGGACCACGGGGGCGGCTGGCGGACACAGCCGCTGCATAACGACAGGCTGGGCGGGAGCGGCAGGCCGCAACGTTGGCAGGCGTGGTGGTTGCTAGCCATGTCGGCCAGGCAGGCCATGCAAAGGTCCATGCCGTCACCGGGTGCATGGCAAAGCAGGCAGCGGGCGGGAAGCAGGCGATCTAGCGCCGCTGTAAACCTTCTGTTGATTAGTTTGGTTGACATAAAGGGATGTCCTTTCCACACTTCTGCCTTTACCCATCCCGGAGCCGCCGATGCCTGCCACCCTCCGCAACGACTGGTCCCGCGAGGAAATCCAGGCGCTGTTCGATCTTCCTTTCGGCGAGCTGCTGCATCGCGCCCACGGCGTTCACCGTGAGCACCACGACCCGCAAGCGGTGCAGGTATCCACGCTGCTGTCGATCAAGACCGGCGGTTGCCCGGAGGACTGCGCCTATTGTCCGCAGGCCCAGCGCTACGACACGGGGGTGAAGGCCGAAAAGCTGATGAGCGTGGATGCCGTGGTGGCGCGGGCGAAAGCCGCCCGCGATGCCGGCGCCAGCCGCTTCTGCATGGGCGCCGCCTGGCGTGCACCGAAGGATCGTGACGTGGAGAAAGTGGCGCAGATCGTCACCGCGGTGAAGGCACTGGGCCTTGAGACCTGCGCCACGCTGGGCATGCTCTCAGGCCCCCAAGCGTCCGCACTGAAGGATGCGGGGCTTGATTACTACAACCACAACCTGGACACCGCGCCGGAGTTCTACGGTGAGATCATCCACACGCGCGACTACCAGGACCGCCTGGATACGCTCACCCACGTGCGCGACGCGGGCCTTCGCACCTGCTGCGGCGGCATCGTCGGCATGGGCGAATCGCCCGACGGCCGGTGCGGCCTGCTGCAGGCGCTGGCCAACCTGCCCCAGCACCCTGAATCGGTGCCGATCAACCAGCTGGTGCGGGTGCCGGGTACGCCGCTGGCCGATGCCGAGCCGCTGGATCCGTTCGACTTCGTGCGCACCATCGCCGTGGCGCGGATCCTGATGCCGGCCTCGATGGTGCGTTTGTCGGCCGGGCGCCAGCAAATGGACGATGCCGTACAGGCGCTTTGTTTCCACGCCGGGGCGAATTCGATCTTCTATGGCGAGAAACTGCTGACCACCGGCAACCCCGATGTCGAACACGACCGCCAGCTGTTCAGGCGGCTGGGTATCCACGCGATGGAAATCGCAGCCGATACGGGCACCGTGCACGCCGACATCATCGAACCCTGCGCCGCGTGAGGCCCTCGCTGCTGGCCGCATTGGCTGCGGCGGCCAGCAAGCGGGAAGCTGATGGCCTGTATCGGCGCCTGCGCACGGTCGAAGCCGGCGACGGGCGGCAAGTCACGGTCGACGGCCGCCGCTACCTGGTATTCGGTAGCAACGACTATCTGGGGCTGGCCCATCATCCGGATGTGGTCGCCGCGCTCGGTGATGCGGTCCAGGCAGGGTCGGGCGCCGCGCACCTGGTCAACGGGCACACGCGTGAACACGCCGCCCTCGAGGAAACCCTGGCCGACTGGACCGGACGCGAGAAAGCCTTGCTGTTTTCCACCGGCATGATGGCCAACGCCGGCGTGATGCAGGTGTTGCTGGGATCCGTGGCCGGATCGATATCGGTCCAGGACCGCCTGAACCACGCCAGCCTGATCGACGGCGCGCGCGCCGCTGGCGCCGAGCTCCGGCGTTATCCCCATGGCGATGCCGACGGCGCGGCGCGGCAACTGGCCCTGCGCCCCGGCCACGCGGCGCTGGTGTCCACCGACGGTGTCTTCAGCATGGACGGCGACATTGCACCACTGGCGGAACTGGCCGCTATTTGCCGCCGCGAGGGCGCCCTGCTGCACGTGGACGACGCACACGGCCTGGGCGTGGTCGGCCAACGTGGCGCGGGCAGCGTGGCCGCGGCGAAGCTGGATGTGGCCGACGTCCCGGTTCTGATGGGTACGCTGGGCAAGGCGCTGGGCACCTCCGGCGCGTTCGTGGCCGGAAGCGCCAGCCTGATCGAGGGGCTCGTGCAGTTCGCGCGCAGCTATATCTACACCACGGCCATGCCGCCGGCGCTGGCCGCGGCCAGCCGGGTCGCGATCGGCGTGGCCCAGGCCGCCGACGATCGCCGCGCCAGGCTTGCGAACCTTGTTTCGCGGTTCCGCGCCGGCGCCGGCCAGTTGGGCTTGGCGCTGCTGCCGTCGTCCACGCCGATCCAGCCGCTGATCCTGGGCGAGGCGAGGCTTGCCAGCGCCGTGGCCGCTGCGCTTGCGGCGGAGGGCATCCTGGCCACGGCCATCCGACCACCCACCGTACCCGTGGGCAAGGCCCGGCTGCGCCTGACTTTTTCGGCCCTGCATGAGCCGCCGGACATCGATCGCCTGCTGGACGCCCTGGACCGGGCGGTACCCAGGACGGCACGGGACCGCGCGGTACAATAGGCGGTCATGTCCACGCTCAATATCTCCGCTTACAAGTTCGTCGGCATCGACGATGCACCGGCCTTGCGCGAACGCCTGCTCGGGCAATGCACGGCGCTGGCACTCATGGGCACGATCCTGGTGGCCCCGGAAGGCATCAACCTGTTCCTGGCCGGCCCCCGCGGGGCGATCGACGCGTTCATGGACTTCCTGCGCGCCGATCCGCGCTTCGCCGACATCACGCCCAAGGAAAGCCATTCGGCGCTGCCGCCCTTCAGGCGCATGCGCGTGCGCCTGAAGAAGGAAATCATCACCATGCGCCACCCGCTGGTGCGGCCGGAGCTTGGGCGTGCGCCCTCGGTGCCTCCGGCAACGCTCGCCCGCTGGCTTGATAGTGGATGCGACGACGAAGGGCGCGACGTGGTGATGCTCGATACCCGCAACGATTTCGAAGTGGACCAGGGCACGTTCAGCAACGTGGTCGATTTCCGACTGGCAAGTTTCGGCGATTTCCCCGAAGCCATTGCCGCCGATCGCGAGCGTTTCGCCGGCAAGACGGTCGTATCGTTCTGCACCGGCGGCATCCGCTGTGAGAAAGCCGCCATCCACATGCAGGACATCGGCATCGACCATGTCTACCAGCTCGAAGGCGGCATCCTTAAGTATTTCGAGGAAGTCGGCGCCACGCATTTCCGTGGCGAGTGTTTCGTCTTCGACGACCGCATCGCGCTGGATCCATCGCTCCGCCCGGCGGCCAAGGCGTGAGCAAGCTTTCCATCGATGTCCAGGGCGCAGGATCCACGCCGCTGGTGATGTTGCATGGGTGGGCGATGCACGGCGGCGTATTCGATCCACTGGTCGAGCGCTTGCGCGACCGCTTCACTATGTACCTGGTGGATCTTCCCGGCCACGGCCGCTCCCGCGCGTCCACGTTGCCGCTTGAGCCGTTGGCGGTTGCTCGCGCGGTGGCGTCGGCCACGCCGCCGGCAGCGTGGCTGGGCTGGTCGCTGGGCGGCCTGGTGGCACTGACCGCCGCGCTTGACCTGCCTGGGCGCGTGAATGCGCTGGTCATGGTGGACGCTTCGCCGCGCTTCGTGCGTGCCGACGACTGGCCGCATGGGAGCGATCGGAATCTCGTGCGCCAACTGGCCAGCGACCTGGCTGCCGATTACCAGGCCACGCTTGAGCGGTTCATCGCCCTGGAGGCCATGGGCTCAGGTGATCCGCGCGGCGAGGCGCGGCACCTGCGGGAACGGGTGTTCTCGCGCGGCGAGCCCGATGCCCGCGTACTGATGGAAGGCATCGCCCTGCTCGAGAACACGGATCTGCGCGGGCGCCTGTCCATGCTCAGGCCGCCCAGCCTCTGGCTTGCCGGCCATCGCGACCGCGTGGTTCATCCCGCCGCCATGCAGGCGGCCGCAGCGCTGTGCGACGGCCGCTTCATCGAAATTCCCCACGCGGGGCACGCTCCATTCATCGGCCACGCCGATGTCGTTGCCTCGGCCATCACGACCTTCATCGACACCTAAGCCATGAGCGACTTCCACTTCGACCACCGCCAGGTGCAACGCAGTTTCTCGCGTGCGGCGGCCACCTATGAAGAGCACGATGTGCTGCAGCGCGAGGTACAGCAGGGCCTGCTCGAGCGGCTGGAATTCTTCACCGAATCGCCTGAACGCATCGTCGATGTCGGTGCGGGCACCGGTCGTGGCACGGCGCTGCTGAAGAAGACCTATGGCAAGGCCCAGGTGGTGGCGATGGACCTGTCACTGCCGATGCTGCGGCAGGCAAAGTCCCATTCCGGATGGCTCAAGCCCTTCGGCCGCGTCTGCGCCGATGCCTACGCCCTGCCCGTGCACGATCGCAGCGTCGACCTGTTGCATTCGAACCTGTGCTTCCAGTGGTGCGAGGATCTTCCGCGCCTTTTCGCCGAATGCGTGCGCGTGGTGCGTCCGGGCGGTTTCTTCGCCTTTTCCACCTTCGGGCCCGACACCCTGAAAGAGTTGCGCCAGGCCTGGGCCGAAAGCGACGGGCAACCTCACGTGGCCCGCTTCCTGGACATGCACGATATCGGTGACGCCATGCTTTCGGCCGGATTCAAGGATCCGGTGCTCAGCGTCGAGCGCTACACCCTGACCTATGCCGACCCTGCCGGGCTGATGAAGGACCTCAAGGGCCTGGGGGCCACCAACGCCGACGCGTCCCGCCAGCGCGGCCTCACCGGAAAGGGGCACTATCGCCGCATGCTCGAGCGTTACGATGCCTTGCGCGTGGATGGCCGTGTCCCGGCCACCTGGGAAGTGGTCACGGCCCACGGCTGGGGGGCCCCCGACGGCCAGGCCCGGGCCAGCGCCGGCGGCGAAGTGGCAAGTTTCCCGATCGACAAGCTCCGCGGCTCGCGGCGGTCGCGCGGGTAAGGCGCTCCAGGCCCGGCCCACCGGGTCGATTCGGGCCAACCCCTTGATGAAAACAGCTTCATCTCTGCCGCCGCGAGGCAGGAGTAGCATCCAGCTTGCTCGGGGGAGCGACGGAGAACGTCATGAAGCAAATCAGTCTTGTCATTGCACTTGCACTTTCCAGTGTCGGCATGGCCGCCATGGCTGGCGAGGAGCCCACGCCGCTTCCCGGCCAGGAAAAAGCCGCCGCCATGGATCAGCAGCGCTGCCCCGACGGGCTCGAACGCATGCTGCCGGGCAACTACTACTTCTGCGAGGGCGTTCGCTCGTTCTGGGACGGCAACCGCAACGCGGCGCTCTACAACCTGCAGGAAGCGGCATCCTGGGGCAGCAAGCGCGCGCAGTATGCGCTGGGCGTGGCCTACTTCAACGGCGACCAGCTGCCGAAGAACCGCCCGCTGGGTCTGGCGTGGCTCACCCTTGCCGCCGAGCGCAAGACAGCCATCTACGCGGCCACGCAACATTCGGCGATCGAGCAGTCCACCGAAGCCGAGCGCCAGCAAGGCTGGCAGGAAATGCAGAAGCTGAAGGTGAAGTACTCCGATGCCGTCGCCCTTGAGCGGGCCAAGAAGCGTCTGCACCGGGAACTGGCCCACCTGTCTGCCGGGTCCACTGGCAATACCTACACGTATTACGCCAACGTGTGGAATATCTACGCCGACTACGACAACTCCGACCTCGTCGCGGAGCTTGGCCCGCAGGACTTCGGGCATGCATTGCCGTTCCCGATCTACACGCGCGGCAACTCATTCAACCAGGGCTACAACCCACCGTCCTTCGACTATCGCTCATTCAGCCCGCCTGCAATCCAAGCGGCAAGTCCTGCCGCCCCGGCACCTGCCGGCCGCAAGGGACGCTAAGTCTTACGGCCGTTACAGGCGTGGGCCGCTCACCAGGGAAGTGAGTCGAAATCCACGTTTCCACCGGTAAGCACCAGCCCGACGCGCTTGCCCGCGAACACGCCTGGCTGCTTCAGCACGGCCGCCAGCACCGTGGCGCTTGAGACTTCCACGATCATCTTCAGGTGCGTCCAGGCCAGCCGCATGGCCGCGATGCACTCGGAGTCGGTCACGGTGGTCACGTTCACGCCGTGATCGGACAGCACGGCGAAGTTCGTCTCGCCGATCGCAGCGCGGAGGCCGTCGCAGACTGTCTCGGGCACGAAGTCCACCTCGCGCCTTCCCGACACCAGCGATCGGCTGGTGTCGGCAGCGCCGGCGGGTTCCGCCGCGTGGACCACAACGTGCGCATCAATGCCACGTGCGGCGATCACGGTACCGGCTGCAAGGCCGCCACCGCCTACCGGTATCACGATCATGTGCAGCCCGGGCGCCTGCGCCATCAGTTCGAGGGTCGCCGTGCCCTGCCCGGCCATCACCTGGGTATTGGCGTAAGGGTGTACCAGCACCGCGCCGGTTTCTTCCTGCACGCGCCCTGCCATGGCTTCGCGCGCGGCCTGGGTCGCCGCGCAGCGATGCACCACCGCGCCAGCCTCTTCGATCAATGCCAGCTTCGCGCGCACGGCGCCTTCGGGAACGATGACGTGTGCAGCGATGCCCCGCGTAGCCGCAGCCATCGCCAGCGCCGTGCCATGGTTGCCGGACGAATGCGTCACCACGCCCCGCGCAGCGCTGGCTTCGTCCAGCGCCCACACCGCATTGCACGCGCCGCGGAACTTGAACGCGCCGCCCCGCTGCAGGTTTTCGCATTTGAAGAACAACTCCGCGCCCGCCAGGACATCAAGGGCGTTGTGACGCATCACCGGCGTCACCACCGCATGCCCGGCGATGCGCGCGGCGGCGTCGCGAACCTGGTCGAAGGTGGGTGCGGTTACCATGCCAATTCGATGCCGCAGGTGAAGCGGCGCTCGGCACCCGGTGCCAGTCGCACAAGATCCGCACTGTCGTCGCGATTGAAGGCGTTGGTCAGCGCTTCCATCGGTTCCATCGCGACCGACGTGCGCGGCTCGCGCGGTACGGTGTCGCCGGTAAACACCAGCCCCACGCCGTCGGTTTGCCACACACGCACTTCAAGCGCGCCCTGTGGATCGCGCAAGCGCATGCGGGCGCGGCCATCGCCTTCACGCTGAAGCTCCGCGTAGGCTTTGTCGATTCGGGCGGCGCCGATGGCGCGCATGGTGCGGAAATCCAGCGACGGATCGACCTGGTCCAGCGGCGCGAACGCATCGGTTCCCGGCAGCGGAATGGTGCCCGCATCCGTGTGCACGAGCGATGCCGCGTCAATCTGCAGCAGCCAATCGTCTACCTCGCCGTTCGGCATTCGGAAATACGGGTGCCAGCCGAAGAAGCAAGGCGCATCGCCCTCGCCGGCGTTGCGAAGCGTCGCTTGCAATGTGATGCCGCCGGCATCGAGCGTGAAGCGGATGGTGGTGTCGATGGCAAAGGGGTAGCCCTCGTGCACACCGGGCCGGATGCTGCCGTTGAAGAAGGCCACCGAGGCGCTGTCCTCGCCAAGGAATTCATCGGCCACGTCGAAATCGGCGGTGCGCAGGAACCCGTGGCGCAGACCCCGGTCGATGGTGACCCCGGGTTGCATGTCGTACCCGACGCCGTCGAATCGGTAGCGGCCGTCCTCGATGCGGTTGGCGAACGGGGCCATGATGGCGAAACGCGCGCTCTTGCCGGCGGCCAGCTCCGCCTCGTCGCGGAAACCGTCGGCCACCTGGAAGGTCCCGCGGGCCAGGGGCACCTCGATACCGACCACCGTGGCCCCGCGTTCGGCCACGCGCAGCACCAGCCCTCGCTCATTGTCGGTAAGCACGACCAGGGGAAATCCCCCCATGAAGGCCCGGGTGATGCTGAATCGGTTCATCGAATGGTCCTGCCAAGCCGAAAAGCCGCATGTTAGCCTGCCGGTTCAGCCTTGGCGCGACCCACCCGACATGAAAGCACGCAACGACAGTGCCGCCCCCGCCGTGCGGCTGGCCGAATACACGCGACCCACCTGGCGGGTGGCCCACGTGGAGCTCGACTTTTCCCTAGGGATCGATGAAACGGAGGTCGTCGCCAGGCTCGACCTCAGCCGCGACGGCGACCCCGGCGCCCCGCTGGAGCTCGACGGGGAAGACCTGGAACTGCTTGAAGTACTCATCGACGGCCATGCCGTGGCGCCCACGCGCTACACGGCGGGCGAGCGTGGCCTGGTCATGCATGAGGTACCCGACCAGTTCGTGCTGACCACCCGCGTCCGCATCAAACCATCGACCAATACCGCGCTGGAGGGCCTGTACCTCTCCGGCAGCCGCGAGGCCGGCTTCCTGCTTACGCAGTGCGAAGCCCAGGGTTTCCGCCACATCACCTATTTCCCCGACCGGCCCGACGTGCTGGCGCGCTATACCGTCACCCTGAGCGCCGATGCCCGGCGCTTCCCGATTTTGCTGGCCGGCGGCAACCCCGACGGCAGCGGCGAACTTGCCGATGGCCGCCACTGGGCACGCTTTGTCGATCCGCATCCCAAGCCCAGCTATCTCTTCGCGCTGGTGGCCGGACACCTGGAGCGGATCAGCCACGACTATGTCACCGCCAACGGCCGCGCCGTGCAGATCCACATCTGGGCCGAGGCCGATGTGATCGGTCGCTGCCACTACGCCATGGACGCCCTCGTGCGCTCGATGCGGTGGGATGAGAAAACCTACGGGCGCAACTACGACCTGGATGCCTTCCACGTGGTCGCCACCCACGACTTCAACATGGGTGCGATGGAAAACAAGGGCCTGAACATCTTCAACGCGAAGTACCTGCTGGCCGACCCTGACAGCAGCACGGACGATGAATACCTGCACGTGGAAGCCGTGGTGGCGCACGAATACTTCCACAACTGGAGCGGCAACCGCGTGACCTGCCGCGACTGGTTCCAGTTGAGCCTCAAGGAAGGGCTGACCGTGTACCGCGAGCAGAGTTTTTCCGCCGACATGAACTCCGCGGCGCTCAAGCGCATCGAAGACGTCGCCCTGCTGCGGCGCGCGCAGTTTCCTGAAGACGCCGGCCCCCTGTCGCACCCTGTACGTCCGGCCGAATACCGTGAGATCAATAATTTCTATACGGCCACGGTGTACGAGAAAGGTTCCGAGCTGGTGCGCATGATCGCAGGCTCGCTGGGGCGGACGGGTTTCCGCCGCGGCATGGACGCCTATTTCGAACGCCACGACGGCGAGGCCGCGACGATCGAGGATTTCCTCGCCGCCCTGGGCGATGCCAATGGCGTGGATCTCACGCCTTACCTGGCCTGGTATGCGCAAGCCGGTACACCACGCCTGCGCGGCCGCGGCTCGTTCGATCCCGGCCAGCGCCGCTATACGCTGCACCTGTCCCAGGAAACCCCGTCCACGCCAGGCCAGGATGCCAAGCAGGCGCTGCCGATCCCGGTGAAGCTGGCCCTGTTTGCCAGCGATGGCCGCATGCTGCCATTGCGCATGCAGGGCGAGTCGCGCCAGGCCTCGGCCGACGAACGTGTGATCGTGCTCAGCCACGCTGAACGCGACTTCGTCTTCGAGGACATCGGCGAGGACGTCGTGCCCTCCCTGCTGCGTGGTTTCTCGGCACCGGTGATGCTGGAGTACAACTACGCACCCACCGAACTTGCGCTGCTCCTTCGCCACGACGTCGACGGCTTCAATCGCTGGGAGGCCGGGCAGCAACTGGCCGCGCTGGCGTTCGACGCCTGCCTTTCGGGCCAGGACGCCCACGGTGCTGCCGACGCCTGGACGGCATCGATCTCGTCGATCTTCGCCGATCCGTCGATGGACGATGCCCTGCTGGCCGAATTGCTCACGCCCCCTGGCGAGATCGAGCTTGCCGACCGCCAGCCGCGGCACGATCCGGCGGCCGTGCACGGGGCACGCCAGCAGTTGCTGTCGCGGCTTGCCAAGCGCGTGGGCGCGGGCACGCTGGCAGCGCGCTATGCAACCCTGTTCGCCCGTGCCACCGCCGATCTGGACGCATCCGCGCAAGCCAGGCGACGCCTGCAACGCCGCGTGCTCGACCTCCTCGCTGCAGTGGAACCGGCCAGGGCCGCCACGCTCGCCGCCAGGCAATACGAGAACGCCCCGGGCATGACGGACCGACTCGCCGCCCTTGCCACCCTGGCGCGTACGGATGAATCGGCCGCCGCCAGCCGCCTTGCACACTACCGCGCGCGCTACGACGGCAATCCCCTGGCCCTGGACAAGTGGTTCATGTTGCAAGCGTCCCTGCCGGGCGAAGGGGCGCTTGGCCGCGTGCAGCGCCTGGAAGCTGATCCCGCGTTCAACCTCAAGAACCCCAATCGGGTGCAGTCGCTGATGGGCGCCTTCGCGCGCTCCAATCCAACCGGCTTCCATCGCGCCAATGGTGCTGCCTACGGCTGGTTCGCCGATCGCCTGTTGCAGATCGATGCGCTCAATCCGCAGGTGAGCGCGAGGCTGGGCACCGCCTTCAACGGCTGGGCGCGCCTGGTGGAACCTCAGCGTGAACTGGCCCGCGCAGCCGTGAACCAGATGCAGGCCCACGACGGGCTTTCACGGGACCTCGCCGACATCCTGGATCGCGTCGTCGGGGGGTGAACAACAAAACGCCCCGCGTGGCGGGGCGCTCGTCGTTATCGCACACGAGCGGATCAGGCAGCCAGCTGCGAGATTTCCTGACGCACGCGGACAATACGCTGTTCCAGGCGGGGCGCCACCGCGGCACGTTTTTCCTGGTCGCGACCTTCCAGGTGCTCCATCGCCATTTCCAGACGACCTAGTTCGATCAGCAGATCGTGGTGCCTGTAGACAGGTTCCAGTTCATGAGATCCCATGGCAGTTCCCCTCTCGAAGTCCTCAGTACGTAGGACGATGCATGGGTCATGCCACAAGTGTGATCTCCATCACACTATCTCCGACATAGACAAAAACCTGACGTACTGCGTCACGAGATGCCACTTACCGGCATATCAACAACGAAAAAGTCACACGCCGTTCATTCGATCGGCGTAAATATTCGGGGTAACAAAAAACCGCAGCAAGTGCGGTTCTTTTGATGCCAGCCTTTAACGGTTTCTGGCGCCCGGCACACGGTCATCCTGGATTCCCCCTGTTCCTGAGACCGCCGGGCGCCAGATCCTCCTTTTCCAGCTTGCTACCCTCCCCGGCACGCGGTCCGGCCCCTGTCGCCTGACCTCAGCGCGCATCGTGCGCAGCATCTGCCCGGGGGAAGTGCCCCGGATTTTATGCATCAGCCATGCCAGAAAGGCATTTGTTAAGTGGGGGGCGGGGTCAGAGTACTTACTCTGACCCCCAATGCGCGCCTGATCGTGTCGTCCTGCCCCGGTTGCCGTTCACGGGCGCCACACGGGTTAAAATAGGCACCTCCTGCCCTTACGCGTCACCTTTCGCCATGTCGCTCACCCATCCCACCCGCTACGACGTGATCGTCGTCGGCGGCGGTCACGCCGGTACCGAGGCGGCCCTGGCGGCCGCGCGTTGCGGTGCGCGCACATTGCTGCTTTCGCACAACATCGAGACCATCGGCCAGATGAGCTGCAACCCGGCCATCGGCGGCATCGGCAAAGGCCACCTGGTACGCGAGATCGATGCCCTGGGCGGGGCGATGGCGCATGCGGCCGACCGCGCGGGCATCCAGTGGCGCACGCTCAATGCCTCCAAGGGCCCCGCCGTACGCGCCACGCGCTGCCAGGCCGACCGCTCGCTCTACAAGTCCGCCATCCGCCGGATGGTCGAAACGCAGCCGGACCTCGAACTCTTCCAGCAGGCCGTCGACGACCTCCTGCTCGAAGGCGACCGCGTTGTCGGGGTACGCACGCAGATGGGCCTGGACTTCCACGCGGCGACCGTCGTGCTTACGGCAGGCACGTTCCTGGCCGGCAAGATCCACATCGGCCCTGCGCAGTATGCCGGCGGCCGTGCCGGCGATCCCCCGGCGTCCACCCTGGCAAACCGCCTGCGCGAACTGTCCCTGGGTGCCGATCGCCTGAAAACCGGCACCCCGCCGCGCATCGACCTGCGCAGCATCGACACTTCGGTGATGGACGAACAACCCGGCGACATCCCCGCGCCGGTGTTCTCCTTCATGGGTACGCGTGGCGAACACCCGCGCCAGGTGAGCTGCTGGATCACCCATACCAGCGAACGAACGCATGAGATCATCCGCGGCGCGCTGGATCGCTCGCCGCTGTACAGCGGCCAGATCGAGGGCATCGGACCGCGCTATTGCCCTTCCATCGAAGACAAGGTGGTCCGCTTCGCGGAGAAATCCTCGCACCAGGTATTCGTCGAGCCCGAGGGGCTGGACACCTTCGAGGTCTATCCCAACGGCATCTCCACCTCGCTGCCCTTCGACGTGCAGCTTGAACTGGTGCGTTCGATCCGCGGTTTCGAGAACGCGCACATCACGCGGCCGGGCTATGCCATCGAATACGACTACTTCGACCCGCGCGGCCTGAACCCGTGGCTGGAAACCCGTGCGATCGGCGGCCTGTTCTTCGCCGGCCAGATCAACGGCACCACCGGATACGAGGAAGCCGGCGCGCAGGGCCTGGTGGCAGGGCTGAACGCCGCCCGCCAGGCGCGCGGCGAGACTCCATGGTTCCCGCGGCGCGACGAGGCTTATATCGGCGTGCTGATCGACGACCTCACCACCAACGGCACCATCGAGCCCTACCGCATGTTTACCTCGCGGGCGGAATACCGCCTGCACCTGCGCGAGGACAACGCGGACCTGCGCCTTACCGAAACCGGTCACGCCCTGGGCCTGGTGGACGACGAGCGCCTTTCCCGCCTGGTTGCCAAGCGCGGGGCAACGGACCTTGAGACCGCCCGCCTGCGCGCTACCTGGGCCGCCCCGGGCAACGCCCTGGGGGCTGCCGTCACGGCCACCCTGGGCCTGCCGCTCAGCCGCGAGACGAACGCCCTGGATCTTTTGCGCCGCCCGGAGATCGACTACGCCGCGCTGATGGCCGTCCCCGGCATGGGCCCGGCCGTTGCCGACGAGCAGGTGGCGACCCAGGTGCAGGTGCAGGCCAAGTACGCCGGTTACCTGGAGCGCCAGCACGAGGAAATTGCCCGCCATCGCAAACACGAGGCCCTGGCCATCCCGGCGGGCTTCGACTATGACCGCGTGCGCGGACTCTCCGCCGAGGTCCTGGTCAAGCTCAAGCGCGGGCAGCCGGCGACCATCGGCCAGGCATCGCGCATCAGCGGCGTCACTCCGGCCGCGATCTCGCTGTTGCTGGTACACATCAAGCGACGCGCAGCCGCCTGACTTCCGACGGTTACGGTCGGCCGATGCCCCGTGCGATCATCGGCTTAAGTCCTAAACGGAGTTCATCATGGAAGTCTGGATTGGCCGCAATGGCGAGCGGTTCGGCCCCTACAGCGAGGCCGATATCCGCCAGTGGCTGCGCGAGGGCTCGCTCAAGCCGGGGGAATTGGCCTGGCACGCGGGCCTCACCGACTGGCAGGCCGCGGGCGACCTGTTCCCCGGCGAAGCGCCCGCCGCGGGCAGCGCCACGCCCATGCCGCCGGCACCACCGCCGCCACAGCAATGGGTGGCCGACCCACAACCCTACGCCGGCTTCTGGAAGCGGCTGGTGGCCTACATCCTTGACGGGATCATCCTGTGGATCCCGCAGCTCATCATCGGCAACCTGCTCGGCGGCACCGCCGCCCAGACGGCGATGATGCACACCATCGAAAACGCCAACAACGACCCGGCGGTGGTGATGGCCGCCTACGGTGTCTGGTGGAGCGCGATGCTGCCGGTACTCGGCGCGCAGGCGCTGGTGACCTGGGCTTACTTCGCGTTGTGTGAAAGCTCCGCCATGCAGGCCACGCCGGGCAAGCTCGCCATGGGTATCCGCGTGACCGACGACGAAGGGCGGCGCATCAGTTTCCTGCGGGCCACCGGCCGTCATTTCGGCAAGATCATCAGCTCGCTCACGCTATGCATCGGCTTCATGATGGCCGGCTGGACCGAACGCAAGCAGGCCCTGCACGACATGATGGCCAGCACCCTGGTGGTGAACGGGCGCGCCAGCGCCGCCCGGAGCAACCCGCAACAGCCCGTGCCGCGCAACGACGACGGCTCATTCAGCGCCTGACCGCGCTTGCTATGATGCGGGATTCGTATCAACGGAACCCGCATCAAGCATGCTCTCGATCGAACAACGCATTGCCCAGGACATCGCCGCCAAGCCCCAACAGGTGCGCGCGGCGGTGGAACTGCTCGACGGCGGCGCCACCGTGCCGTTCATCGCCCGCTACCGCAAGGAAGTCACCGGCGGACTGGACGACATCCAGCTACGCCTGCTCGAAGAGCGCCTGCGCTACCTGCGCGAGCTGGAAGACCGCCGCAAGGCCATCCTCGACTCCATCACCGAGCAGGGCAAGCTCACCGACGCGCTGAAGGCCGATATCGACGAGGCCGACACCAAGGCACGCCTGGAAGACCTCTACCTGCCCTACAAGCCCAAGCGCCGCACCAAGGCGCAGATCGCGCGCGAGGCGGGCCTGGAACCGCTGGCCACGACGCTGCGCGAAGACCCCACGCAAGATCCCGATGCACTGGCCGCTACCTTCGTTGACGCTGAAAAAGGCGTAGCCGATGTCCGCACCGCGCTCGATGGCGCCCGCGCCATCCTGATGGAAACCATCGCCGAGGACGCCCATCTGGTGGGCGAGCTGCGCGACTGGATGTGGGACGTCGGCCAGATCAAGGCCCGCGTGGTGGAAGGCAAGGAAAACGAAGGCGCGAAGTTCCGCGACTACTTCGACCACATGGAAAGCGTGGCGAAAATTCCCTCGCACCGGCTGCTGGCGCTGATGCGCGCGCGCAACGAGGGAATCATCGAGCTCGACCTCATCCCCGGCAACGATGCCGAGCAGGGCCACGCCCAGGGCGAAGGCCGGGTCGCCGCGCGCGCCGGCATCGTCGACCGCAAGCGCCCGGCCGATGCCTTCCTACGCGAAACCATACGTCTGACCTGGCGCGTGAAGCTGCACCTGCATCTCACGCTCGACCTGTTCGGTCGCGTGCGTGAGAGCGCCGACGACGAAGCCATCCGCGTATTTGGCGACAACCTGAAAGACCTCCTTCTTGCCGCACCTGCCGGCAACAAGGTGGTGATGGGCCTGGACCCGGGCATCCGCACCGGCTGCAAGCTCGCCATTGTCGATGCCACCGGCAAGCTGCTGGCCTTCGACACCATCTACCCGCACGAACCGCGCAACCAGTGGGACCAGTCCCTTGCCCGCATCGCGGTGTTGTCGAAACAGCACGGCGTGAACCTGATCGCCATTGGCAACGGCACGGCCTCGCGCGAGACGGACAAGCTCGCCGCCGAAGTGATGAAGAAGCACCCGGATCTTGGCCTTTCCAAGCTCGTGGTGAGCGAAGCCGGCGCCTCGGTGTACTCGGCATCGGAGCTTGCATCGAAGGAATTCCCGGAACTTGACGTTTCCATCCGCGGCGCGGTGTCCATCGCGCGCCGCCTGCAGGATCCCCTGGCGGAGCTGGTGAAGATCGAACCCAAGGCGATCGGCGTGGGCCAGTACCAGCACGACGTGAACCAGGTGAAGCTGGCCCGCGCGCTCGATGCTCGCGTGGAAGACTGCGTGAACGCCGTGGGCGTTGACGTGAACACCGCTTCCGCGCCGTTGCTCGCACGCGTGGCGGGTTTGTCATCGAGCGTGGCAGAGAACGTGGTGAAGCACCGCGACGCGCACGGTGCATTCGGCAGCCGCAAGGAACTGTTGAAGGTGCCCCGCCTGGGCGACAAGGCCTTCGAACAATGCGCCGGCTTCCTGCGCATCGCCGGCGGCAGCAATCCGCTGGATGCGAGCTCCGTGCATCCGGAAGCCTATCCGGTGGTCGAGCGCATCCTCAAGGCATGCGGGCGTGAAGTACGCAACGTCATCGGCGATACCTCTTTCCTGCGCGGGTTGAAACCCGAGCAGTTCACCGACGAGACCTTCGGCGTGCCCACCGTGCGCGACATCCTGAAGGAACTGGAGAAACCCGGCCGCGACCCGCGCCCCGAATTCGTCGCGCCATCATTCGCCGAAGGCGTGGAAGACCTGAAAGACCTCGCCGTGGGCATGGTGCTGGAAGGCCGCGTCACCAACGTGGCCGCGTTTGGCGCCTTCGTCGACATTGGCGTGCACCAGGATGGCCTGGTCCACGTATCGGCGTTGTCGCACACCTTCGTCAAGGACCCACGCGATGCGGTGAAAGCCGGCGATATCGTCAAGGTCAAGGTGATGGAAATAGACCTTCCGCGAAAGCGCATCGGGTTGTCGATGCGGCTGGATGATGTGCCTGGCGAGGCGCGCGGCGGCAAGCCCGCGGAGCGTGATGGCAATGCTGGCGGCAATCGCGGCCCGCGTGGCGGTGGCGATCGGCGTCCGCCAGCCCCGCCCAAATCCGCGCCAGCGCCTGCCAGTAGTGCGTTCGCCGATGCGTTCTCAAAGGCGTTGAAGAACTAGATCTTCGAACCCGGAGACTTTCGCATGTAGGCAACAACGCACATACATCGGGCGATGCGATGACTCAAAGTCAAGTTGAAGGGCCGGCGAAAGCCGGCTTTTCTTTGTCCACACTTCGATACCTTGATTGCCATCAATACCCGGACAGGTATAATCATGGACGAAGGACGCAGACTGCTTTACTGGGAAGGATCCTCGAAGAAGGAGTTCGACAAATTTCCCGTCCGGGTGCGCAAGAACATGGGAGTTGCTCTCTATGTCGCCCAGTTGGGTGGCACTCCGGGCGCGGCAAAAACCTGGAAGGGCCTCGGTCCTGGCGTGTACGAGTTGGTCGATGACTCTCACGGGAATGCGTTCAGGGCCGTCTATGTCGTCCACATCGGTCAAGCCGTGCACGTCTTGCATGCATTCCAGAAGAAGTCCAAGTCCGGGATTGCGACGCCGCAATGTGACGTCGATGTGGTAGTTCGCCGCTTGAAGCGGGCATTTGCCCGTTATCCACATGGAGGAAGACGTAATGACTCGAAGTGACCAGCCAAAGGGAACCCAGAACGTATTGCGCGATCTTGGCTTCGACGATGCAGACGAACTTTCCGCCAAGGCGCTTCTCGCCCTCAAGATCAATTCGATTGTTGAACTTCGCGGCATCAGCCAAACGGAGGTTGCCAGGCTCACGGGCATGACGCAGCCGAAGGTTTCGCAGGTCCGCAATTACAAGCTTCTCAATATTTCGCTCGAGCGGCTCATGCTTGCCCTCGTTGCACTGGATCAACGCGTCGAAATTACCGTCCGGCCAGCACGACGTTCCTTCTCCGCTGGGATCAGCGTCATGGCGTGAGGTTGCTCTCCCAGATTCGACGAGAAATGGGCGATTTCTTATGGCGCATTGCAACATGCGCTTCCGTATGTGTTGCATTAACGTAACGATTCTCTAACACAGCTCGACCAGGGGTCTTACGCATGCCACGTCTTCGCCACCTCGCAGCGGCCGTCACCACGGCGCTGCTGTTCTCC
>Ga0193743_1000570_pt1 | contig 28831 bp, 22 predicted proteins | sample L2c2metaG_FD_143038 | JGI IMG/M metagenome (GOLD analysis project Ga0193743, IMG submission 143038) | Soil microbial communities from a riparian zone of the East river system, Colorado, United States - L2c2 | ecosystem: Environmental > Terrestrial > Soil > Riparian zone | place: USA: East River...
AAATCCATGCGATCGCCGACGATAAACGCGGGGCCCATCTGGTTCTTTCGCTCGAGCGTCTCGATGCTCTGGTCCGGGGTGAGAACCGGCATTCTCCTGGAGCATCTCTTACGGGCCTTGCAACAGGACCGCAGCGCATCGGCCTGTCCGCCACGCAGAACCCGATTGAACTGGTCGCAGATTTTCTTACCGGCGTTCACCCAGAACGGCCGCGCGCGACCATCGTGCAGGTAGGGCAGCGGCGCGAGCTTGACCTCGCCATCGAGGTTCCCTCCGATGAGCTGAGTGCTGTCCTCACCACGAAGATGTGGGAGGAGATCTTCGACAAGCTTGCCGCTTATACGCACACGCATCGCTCCACGCTGGTCTTCGTCAACACGAGACGGTTGGTTGAGAAGATCGCGTTCTCGCTCGCTGAGCGGATTGGACCGGAGAATGTCGCCGCGCACCATGGCTCGCTCTCCCGCACCCTTCGTCTCGACGCGGAGCAGCGGCTGAAGAACGGTGAGATCAAGATCCTCATCGCGACCGCATCGCTCGAGCTCGGCATTGATATCGGAGACATCGATCTTGTCTGCCAGATCGCCACCACTCGTTCGGTTGCCGTCGGAATGCAGCGCATTGGCCGTGCGGGTCACTGGCGCGGAGCGATCCCCAAGGGCCGCTTCTTCGCGACGACGCGCGACGACCTAATGGAACAGGCCGCGCTGGTCCGCTCCATGCGCGCGGGCCTGCTCGATCAGCTTGAGATTCCTCATGAGCCGATCGACGTTCTGATGCAGCAGATAGTAGCGTCCTGTGGCGCGGAGCCCTGGGACGAGGATGCTCTCTACACCATGCTTGCGCGAGCGTGGCCTTACCGTAGCCTTACGCGAGCGCGCTTCGACGAGATCATCGCTCTGCTTGCCACGGGAATAGAATCCAGCCGTGGACGCTACGGCGCCTATCTTCTGCGCGATGGCATTCATGGTCAGCTTCATCCGCGCCGAGGCGCCCGCATGATCGCGATCTCCAACGGCGGAGCGATTCCGGAGACCAATCTATATGCGGTAATCCTTCAGCCTGAAGGGGTACAGATTGCAACGCTCGATGAGCACTTCGCGGTCGACTCATCTCCGGGGGATGTCGTCCTGCTGGGCAATGCGAGCTGGCGCATTCAGCGTATCGAGGCCGCAGGACGCGTGCTGGTGGAAGATGCCCATGGAGCGCCTCCCAGCCTTCCTTTCTGGGAGGGCGAGGCTCCGCAGCGTACGGCTGTGCTCTCAGACGGAGTCGGCGAGCTGCGCGAACAGATCTCGGCTCTTACGGCAAACGTATCCCCGGGACACATCTCGCCTGCAGATCCCGACGTCGCCGTGGCGACCGCATGGCTGATGGAGAACTGTGGAGTCTGTGCCGGCGGCGCTCAACAGTTGATCCAATACATCGTCACTGGCCGCGCCGTTCTGGGTGCTGTTCCTTCGAAGACTACGATCATCGCCGAGCGATTCTTCGATGAAGGCGGCGGCATGCAGCTTATCCTGCATGCTCCCTTTGGAGGCCGCATCAACAAGGCATGGGGGCTCGCTCTGCGCAAGCGTTTCTGCCGCGGCTTCAATTTCGAGCTCCAGGCCGCCGCGACCGACAACGGCATCAATATCTCCCTTGCCGAGCAACATAGCTTTCCGCTTGCCGATGTCTTCCAGTTCCTCACCGAGCACACGGCCAAAGAACTGCTGGAACAGGCATCCTTGGCCTCGCCGATCTTCAAGACGCGCTGGCGCTGGGCAGCCAACCGCAGCCTGCAGCTCCTGCGCTTCTCCAAGGGAAAACGTGTCGCCCCGCAGATTCAGCGCACCCGTTCCGACGATCTGCTGGCCAGTGTCTTCCCGCAGGCCGCCGCGTGTTTCGAGAACATTGAAGGCGATATCCAGATTCCCGATCACCCGCTGGTCGATGAGGTGATGAAAGACGTTCTGGGCGAGGCCATGGACCTCGAAGGTCTCATAGAGGTTCTTCGCGGAATCAAGGACGGCAGCATCCGCTGCCTCGCGGTCGATACTCCAGTGCCGTCGCAGTTCGCGCACGAGCTGCTCAATGCATATCCGTATGCCTTTCTCGACGAGGCTGGCCTGGAAGAGCGCCGAGCGCGCGCTGTTTCTCTCTCGCGCACGCTGCCCGCGAGTGTGATGGAAGAGGCTGGACGCCTCGATCCTCAGGCAATCGACGAGATTCGCCGCGAGTGTTGGCCCGACATTCGCGATGAGCACGAGCTGCACGACTTGCTGCACTCGTTCGTGGCTCTTCCTGTAGATTTTTTTGCCGGCCGGTCAGAGGCGCGCGACTGGCCCATCTTCTATGATCGCCTGCTTCGTTCTGGCCGGGCCCAGGCCATTGAGTGCGACAGTATTCTTTGCTGGTCCTCGATGGAACGAGCTCCCTATCTGGCAGCTCTCTGGAGCGATGAACACTCGGACATGAAGGAACAGGCGCTTCGCCAATGTGTTCAGGGTTGGGTGCAGGTGCTCGGCCCTACTACTGCCGCGTCGTTTGCCGAACGCCTGGGGCTTCGAGCCAGCGACGTCTTCCAGGTCTTCCTTGCCATGGAGATGCAGGGCCTGCTCATGCGTGGCATCTTCGAGCGCAGCAAGCCCTCGGAAGACTACGAGATCGAGTGGTGCGAGCGTCGCATTCTGCAACGCATTCACCGCCGTACACTTCACGCATTGCGCAAACAGATCGAGCCGGTTGCGCCGTCGGTCTACATGCGCTGGTTGCTTGGATGGCAGCACCTCGCTCCACAGACGCAGTTGAGCGGCGAAGAAGGCGTGCTCGAAGCTCTGCATCAGCTTGAGGGCTTCGAGGCTCCTGCGATCGAATGGGAGCGCACCTTGCTTCCCTCGCGTATCGCGAACTACGACTCCCGCTGGCTCGATTCGTTGTGCCTCTCGGGAGCCGTGGGTTGGGGCCGCATCTCGCCGCATCCCGCCTGGTCGAGCGCCGAAGGTACGGGCCCTCGTCGTGTGGTTCCAACCAACGCGGCACCGATCACCTTCTACATTCGCGAATCCGCCGACTGGCTTCCGCATGCTCTTGCCCGTGAGCGGGTCGAGGAGTCGCGCCTCAGTCAGGCTCTCAGTGCTGAGGCTCTCAAGGTGCGTGCACTGTTGGAACAGCGTGGGGCGTGTTTTGTTAACGACATTGGGCGAATCCTCGGTCTCTCCCGCCAATCTACACAACTGGCTCTGTGGGAACTGGCGACTGCCGGCCTTGCCTCCGCGGACGGCTTCGATCAGCTCCGCGCCCTGATGGATCCGCGCCGCAAGGCAGCCTCGGAGCAGTCCATTTACTCTCGCCGTCCGGTGCGTTCCACGGCAGGACGATGGTCACTCCTTAACGAGATCGTTCATGCGGCGCCGACAACAATCGAGCAGGCAAGGCGCAACGATGAGGCGCTTGAATCCTATGCGCGCCTGCTTCTAGCCCGCTACGGTATCCTCTTTCGCGACCTGCTGACGCGGGAATCCAACGCTCCAAAGTGGCGCGAGCTAATCGGCATTCTGCGTCGCCTCGAAGCGCGTGGGGAGATACGAGGAGGACGATTTGTGACCGGTTTCGGCGGCGAGCAGTATGCTTTGCCCGAGTCGGTTGACTCGCTGCGCGCCTCGCGTTGCCGCGATTGTGATGCCGTGATCCATGTTGCCGGAGGCGATCCTATCAATCTGGCTGGCATCGTGCTCCCGGGGGAGCGTGTTCCGTCTATCCCAGGCAGGCAGGTTAACTACTGCAACGGAAGACTCTACAACGAAGACTCATCAGAGGATCAGACAACCTTGACCCAATCGGTCGATTCTCCCTTGCCTGTCCTTCAGCCGGTTTCAGCGAATGCGTCACTCTTATAGCCATGTCCGACCATAAACCGACAAAACAGCCTCCGTCTTCCGAAGACACCATGCCCGCAGCCCAGCCTCTTACGGAAGAGGACTTTTACTACGAAGGCCCGTACATAGTCTTTACCGAGGCTTACCACCTCAAGCGCGGCTACTGCTGCAACTCAAACTGCCGTCATTGCCCTTATAAATAAGGCCAGGTCAGTGCTTATCCGGAGGTAGCGGCGGAGGCGGCACCGACCCTTCCGCGATAGTTGTGCCCCTGTTGCGCATCTCTTTGCCATTCTTAACAATGACAAGAATACGTGGATCTTTCCGGTACTGGGAAAGCACGGAATCCGAGCCCATGGCGCTCAGGATGTCGAAGCCTGCTTCGCTGGCCGTCGTCAGGTAGTGAAGCATCGTCTCTTCGTTGCCTCGTTGCGCATACAGACGAGCCAGCTCGAAACAGAATCGCGCATGGTCCTCCGGCGACAACATGCGAGTCGTAATTCCAAGCGAACTGTGATGCTGCAACATCTCTGGATCGAGCTTCAGAGCGAGGTCGTATTCTTTACGCGCGCGATCGAACTCCTTCTTGTCGAACAGGGCAGTTCCCATGTTGGAGTGATAGGTCGCGGAGGTCTTATCCAGCTTGATCGCGCGCTTGTAATTGTCGATGGCGCGATTGAAGTTTCCAGTCAGGTATTCGATCACACCGAGATTGTTCCACCCCTCCGGGCTCTTCTTTTTCAGCTTCACGGCACGCTGAAAATACGCTCGCGCTGAGGTGACGTCCCGCAACTCCAGTTGGGTTACGCCCATTTTATTGAGAAGATGAATTGGTTCCCCGCCACGTTCCATCGCAAATCCGTAATAATCCATCGCGTCTTCAAGAAACCTTCGAGCTCGAAGGATGTCGGCGGCGGATTCCAACTGTGTCGCATTGGAAGAAACAGGATCTGGGAGATGGAAGCGAACCGAATCCCATACAGGATTCTGGTGGTCAAGGGCGCGAGCCGCCTCATGACTCATCGATCTCTGTGCAAATCCCTTCGCGCTGAAGAACAGGCCGAAGAACAGAAAGATGGCGAGAAGAATAGGTGTGTAGCAACGCCTCGGATATCCCATGGCATACCTCCACGAGGTACGCACAGAATGATCCGCCTTGATAAGGCGACTGTCAACGGCTATTCGTCACCAGTTCTATCCTTTATTGCAGTCCGCCCGTACTGTTGGAAGGCGATTGCGCCGGGCGGGCGGGCGACTCAACCCTCAGGGCCAGCCGGGGGAAGCTGAAGCTACCGCCGGCGTCATCGATGACATTTACCTGGCAGATATAGGTTCCCGGCTTCAACTGAGCAAGCGGCACGTCGAACTGAAAGGCCACTGCATCGCGATCGGGAACATTGACGGCATCTGCCGAAACCAGAGGCGTCTCGTTGACCTTTACGCCTCCGCTCAGAAATTCAATGCTGGTAAGGACTTTGACCGCTCCAGAGGGGCGCCTTGTCAGACCCGGCGAAGCTTTGGGAGCAGAACCGTCGCTCTTTTGCCGTGTCGGATCATACACCTCATACAGAAAATAAAGGTGTTGATCCTGACGAAACACATGAGCAATGTTTGGGATCCATTCCACACCGTCGCGAATCAGCGGGTTTGCCGTTCTCTTGACCGTATTGGGGGTCTGCTGGCTGGCAAGCACGATCGAGCTGAGCTTAAGCGGGATCTTCTTGAGGTCCGGCACCTGTAAGTCAGTCTCAAAGCTGCCCATACGCCCCGTCTGGTTCTCGCGCACGACAAACTTCAGATGATATCGACCTGGGGCGAGAGTAAAACCGGTCGAGTATTGAATATTCTTGCGCGACACCTGTTGCGAGGCATCGAGCGCCAGCTTTACGGTATCGCGAATGTCTCCTACCGAGATTCCCTGGGCGTTCTTTACCTGGCCAAGAATATCGATGCTCGCCTTATCGCGATCGCCATTCTTCAGGAAGGGGATCTGCGATCCGGGAACGATCAGCGAGACCGGAACAAAAAAGCGGTTGTCTCCCATACGGAAGTAGAGCGCCTGCAGGTAGACTGCGACATCGGTCGCAGGAAGATCGCTGCGCATCTGTTCGGTCAGGGCAAGCTCTCGATCCTCGCTCTTTTGATGCTGAAAGTCAGCCGGTGAATAATAACCCGGCCGGTAATCCAGCTTGACGTCGTTCCGGTTCACCCGGATCGTCAATCTACGGTAGCTTCCATCACGCGCTGTATTAGTAGAACGGAACCCGAGGATGTAGTAAGCCTCGGTATCGTGCTGAATCTGCTGGAAGGCAGGGGCGAAGTCGTTGGAATCGAAGAATGCTTTTCCGCCTGTATCGGTTGAGAGCGTCGCCAGCACCTCCTGCGATCCGAAGTTCGAATCAAGCTGGCTCTGCATGGCGCCTCCGCTGTACGCCGCTGTACCACGCAGGCTGCCCTTCGAGGCGTCTCCTACGGGAGGCAGCGCCTGCAGGCCACGCGAATCCACACTGTAGATGGCCATATTGGCGCGCACTGCAGCATTGGTCGCCGCGCGCATGCTTGCCTGGTTCTCCACTCCCTGTCTCGTCAGTCCGCCGGAGAAGTAGAGCAGGCTCTTGCGCTGATCGACCCTTTCCAGAGTTTTTGCGATCGTGCGAATCGCATAGAGCTCGCGGTCTGTGTTCAGCGCGTTGTACTCCGAATCATCCGCGGTAAAGCTCGAGGCATCGTCCGAAGTTCCTCCTGAGTTGCCGCCCTCGTTTCCATTGGCAAAGCCCGTTCCTTCGGTTCCGTTATAGCGTCCTACCGCCTTCAACAGAGCGGCCTTGTCGGCAGTGAAATCCTGATCGAGGCTTAGTCCCGTGTCCATGCTCACCACGGCCACCAGGTCCGCCGACTGCATCTTTTTGTTGATGTAGTCCTGCGCGGCCTCGACGGCTCGATCAGTGTCCTCCGGCTGCATGCTGCTCAGGTCAAAGAACATCACGATCAGTCTGTGGTCTTTGAGCTGCGCCGGATCCGCAGCGAAGTTGCGATTGACCAGATCCGCGATTGAACTCTTGCCGCTGACCGTCGCGTTCTCATGAAGAGCAACCGCCTCGTCAACGTTTTGATAATCGAAGCTCGCGACCTTCTGCGGTTTGCCGTTCTCCAGAACCGTGAAGTCGGCTGCTGTAAGTCCCTTCACGACAGCCCCGGTCTTCTTATCGCGCACTACGACATTCGTCAGCACGATATCGCTCTGCACCTTTAAGGTGAAGGTGCCGTCGCTCGCGGCCTGCTGTGCCCCCACTACCGGTGCCCCAGAGCCTGGCAGGCCGATCATCAATGCCGCCAGAATCGTAGCTGTCATTCGCCGCATGCTCGTGCCTTTCTCTTTCTAAAATCTGTATCGAGCGATGAAGGTTAGCTGTCTCATGTTGGCTGTCGACGTAACCTGTCCGAAGGTCCGTGAATTCAGAGTAGTATCAATGCTCGAATACTGGACCGTATTGAACACATTGTTTGCTGTCATTCTTACTTCGAAGGAACGCGTCTCTCCTAGAGGAACTGTCCGCGAGAGCGAGCTATCGACAGCGATTGTCCCTGGCCCGAGGATGGAGCCGCGCGAGGCAGTTCCGAAGCCACTGGCAGGAGTTGTAAACGCCGCTTTGTTGAACCAGTTCAGAATAGTTCCCCCTCCAGAAATCGGTTGCGAGAAGTCGCGATCGGGGCGTAACGAATTGTTAGAACCTGTCGCCGTGGCTGCTACCGTCGCGACATAGTGAGGCGTGAAGTAGGTCCCGGTCGCAAACGTGAAGTCCCCCGATAGGGAAAAGTTATCCAGCGCTTTTGACCAGAAGCCACCCTTCGAGAGATAAGCCCGATTCGGGCCGAAGGGAAGTTCCAGCACCCAGTTGCCAGTCACCTTATGGCGGATATCGAAGGAGCTGTTGCCCTCTTCGGCGTTCAGGTTAAGATCATTCTGCGCAGGGACTGCCGTCGATCCGCCGATCGAGGAGGCGTTATCGATGGAGTGCCCATATTGATAAGTCGCCTGCAACGAGATGCCCTTTTGCATCCGCTTCCGCGCATTGATACTTAAGGCATGAAAGCGGGAGAATCCCAGCGAGTCTTCATAGTTGAACGCCTGCGCCGTCGGGTTGAGTAGACTCGCCGCGGTGCGATTCGGCGCCCGCACAATATCGAGATTGCCACCCTTCGCGCCGTTGTATCCAATGTTCAGAACGATATTCATCGGCAGAGTGCGCTGAATATCCAGATTCCATATCTGAACACGTCCCAGGCGATAGTCCAGATTTACGCTGTAGTTGTTCTGTACTGCGGCAGTTGAACAGTTGAAGGCATTCGCCAGCTCGAGAGTGCCGCAACCCTGCTGCAGGGCAATATTGGTCTGTGTTACAGAAAACGGAGGCTGAAATGCCAATTGGCGCGCAAAACTGCCATACTGCTGCGTGTTGTAATTGATGCCGTAGCCACCGCGGATCACCGTCTCCTTGAAGAAGCTTCCCTTGGGACGATAGGCAAAGCCAAACCGCGGAGAGAACATGGTGCGGTCGGGATTCACCAGCGAGCGCGGGAACGACGCGCCGCTGTCAGGCCCACGCCCCCCGGGCGTCACCGGAGTCACCTGAGTGAAGTCCGCATTGTGATCGAGATTCACCAGGCGGTCGTTCTTCTCCACGTATGGCGAGAAGTACTCATAGCGCAGGCCATAGTTCAAGGTCAGGTTGGGAAGAATCCGCCAGTCGTCATTCGCATACAGGTCCCATACATTGGCTCTCAGATAACTCTTCGCAAGACCGGCCTGCACCGCAGCCTGTTGTGGCAGACCCAGCAGAAAGTCAGCAAAGCTGTATCCTCCCGCCTGACCTGATGAGGCGTTCGCGTTCTGTGTCGCGTAGCCGGTAAAAGTGAACGATCCCAAAGGACTCGCTCCACTCTGCAGGTTTCCGGGAGCCGTCAGGCTGTCTGTGTGGACGCGGCGGATGTCCCCACCAAATCTGAAGTTGTGCTTCTTGTGACTCCAGCTCACAAAATCTGAGAAGGAGATCGTCTGACTGATCGCATCACTGGGAGACGTCGCATTCAGCCCCGTCAATCCAGAGAAGGTCATGGAGGGCACGCCGTAATAAAAACGATTCGATGCGATCGTTGCGTTTCCAATCAGCACGCCTGCATCTGCCGCGGGATTATCGGTGCCGTTGGTGAAATAGTTCAACGTCGTTGCATGCGAGCGGTTCCATGTGACATTCGCATTGTTTGTAAACCTTCCATAGCCGATTGTGTATCCGGCGGAGACGTTGTAGCCATCCGAGTTCGTCGATCCGCTGAGCGGTAGAAATACATTGCGGAGATCTGATGCAGAATGGCTATAGCTGACATTGAAGTTGATGTTCTGCCGCAGCGTCTTCGGGCCGTTACCCTGCTGCTGCCTCATTCTGAAGCCGCCGCCCATGCCGGGATTCTGGCCGAAGTTGCGGACATAGCGTGTGGATAGGCTGAGGGAGTTCTGGCCTGCCGAAGTAATCGTTTGGTAGTTGTATCCCTGTGCTCCGGTAACCGGAATGTTCGGTGCTGGATAAAACTTCAGTAGAGAGTTTGCCTGCTGCGAGATTCGGTTCCCGCAGATCGTATTCATCACGCCATTGCACTGGAATTGTTGTCCGGTCAAAGGGTCGTAGATCGGCGTGTTCATCTGCGAAAAATCCCCTCCGCGCTCCGGCTCGGTAGGAACTGTGGCGTAGAGATTCTGCGGATTCGTATTGCGTCGTCCCGTTAGATTGAAGAACACAAACTGTTTCGTGCTCGGCTTAATCAGGCCAGGAATAAACGGCGAGCCTGCGAAGGTCACGCCGAACTGGTTGGTACTGGATGCAGGTTTTACTACCGGCGCTCCTGTCAGCGAATAGTTTGTGGCATTCAGTGCGCCATTGCCTCCCTGATAAAAGATCGCACCGTGGGGTTGTGTGGGATTGAAGCCCCGACCGCCTCGGCCGCCACCTCCGCCACGCACGGTAAAGGCTCCGCCGCCTGGTCCTCCGAATCCACCACCTCCAGGGCCGCCACCCGGACCCGCCGTGATGATCCCACCCAGCATTCCGGCCACAGCATTGGCCACATCCGCATTGGCGCCACCCTGCTGTCGAGCGCGGGTCATCGCCTCTTCCACGCGCTGGCGAATGTCGTCTTCGCTCAAATTCGCAAGCCCGTTGGTCTGACCCATCTGTCCACTTACCGCAACCGAATCTGCTGATGCGGTATCACCTCCCAGGCCGGCCATCGTCGGCATCTGGGTTCCCGCATTGCCTGTTCCGGTACTTGCATCCGCCAGATCGGTAGCTCCCCCGGTCACGTTGAGGGACTGCATGCCTCGTCCGATTGTCCCGGCGAGAGCGCTTGCCTGCGCACGCTGTTGCCCCTGCTGCTGCTCCTGCTGTTGTTCGACGCGCGAGGCCAGTTGCATCGTAAAGTCGGCTGACTGATCCGGCTTGCCGCCGTTCTCTCCCGTCGCGTTGACGAGCACTTCCTTGGTTTCGCCGGCGAACGCTGCAAGCTCCGCGCGCACAACGTATCGGCCATTCCTGGGGATCGCCATCGAGAACGAGCCCGTCACATCGGTCGTCGTCGCATATTTCTTTCCGGTTAGCGTGTTGGTTGCGGTAACCGCAACGCCCGGTAAAGGTACGGTTCCCGCTTTAATTGTTCCATTGATCGTTCCTCCGGATAAAGTCTGCTCCGCTGGCGAGGGAGTTTCTGCCGCGTCTGCACTCTGTCCCCGGCTCATTGCTACGCCCGGGCCTATCCACCAGAATGCGAACACGCACAGTACCGCCGTTTGAAACACTCTCTTCACAGGAACCTCGCTTCAAGTCCTTGAGCCAATCGCAGGCCGCCCATCTGATATGTCACTGCTTGGTCGAAGAAGGCGCGGGCGTGCCGTCTGCCGGAACATCATTGCCACTTCGCCGTGTTCGCATTCCCATGGCGCCCTCTGCTCCTGGCGGCAGAATGGCCAGATTCGTCGGGACAAATACACCATGTTTCAAAGAACCCCGCCCTGCGATCATGTCGCCGACCTTAAAATCGGCGAGGGTTACAATCTCGCCGCTGCCATCAGCCGCGCTGGCAGCGTTGCCGTCCACGGGAGTGCTGCCGTCAGACGATGCCCCACGCCGGCGCCCTCTCCCTTTACGGAACGAGGTTGTCTCATCGACCTCGATTACCTGGCTTACATGGTCCGGCCGCATCACCGTCAGCTTTACATCGTCGATTGCAGTCACTTTACCCGTGATGTAAGTCTTCCCCAGGTCCTCACGCATCTTCTTGACCTGCTCGGCATCTACGACGGCAATGAAGAGCGCGTGCAGGGTCTTTTTCGGAGCATCCAGTTCCCCCATCGCACCTATGCCATCGCCTGCCTTGATGTCGGCGATCCGCACGGGTTGCCGTTCTTTCATCAGACGGGTGTTCGGCGTAATAGCAACCTCATAAACTTCGCCCGTGTCCGTCTTGATCGTCAGGTGATCTGCGGCGGTTGCCGTCACAGTTCCGCGCACCATCGGACCCCTGGCAAAAGGGGCGCCATCTCCTGCCGGACCATCCTGTGCGACTGAGATTCCCGTACTTGCGACCGCAATAGTGGCGATCAGAAAATATCGCCCTAACCTCGTTCTCATCTTGTCTTCCTCGTACATCCAAACCCGTGCTGATACAGACGTCTTTCTACGCTGAAAGACGCTGTGTAGCGATAAAAATCTGGCGTTTGCCGACGGGGTTGTCTGCCCATCGGTCTACACTACCCCCATGCCCGAACACGCCGGCCCATCCGAAGGTACAGCGCTCACCCCTCAGGCTCCTCTCCACCAGCCGCACATCGAAGGACACTTCGAATCCAGCGCAACTGTCCGCGATATTGTCATCGGCCTCGCCGATGGTCTGACCGTTCCCTTTGCGCTGGCGGCCGGGCTCTCCGGAGCATTCTCCTCTTCCCGCATTGTTGTACTGGCCGGCCTTGCTGAGATTGCCGCCGGTTCTATCGCCATGGGACTTGGCGGATATCTCGCCGCGCGGGGAGACGCGGAGCACTACGCTTCGGAGAAGAGACGCGAAGAGCTTGAGATCGTGGAACGCACACACGACGAGGAAGAGGAGATCTACGAAATCTTTCAGCAGTACTCCGTCCCACGCGCAAGCGCAGCTCCCGTGCTCGAAGCTCTCAAGCGGAATCCGCGAGCCTGGGTCGACTTTATGATGCGCTTTGAGCTCGGCCTCGAAGAGCCTGCCCCGAACCGCGCTCATCGCTCTGCCCTTACTATCGCGCTGGCTTATGTCGCTGGCGGAATGGTGCCGCTTGCTCCTTACATACTCGTCTCCGATAGCAGATTTGCGCTCCTGTTCTCTATCGTTATTACGCTGGTGGCTCTCGCCGTCTTCGGTGCGCTGAAGGGAAGAATCGTCGGCACCGGCTGGCTACGTAACGCCGTCCAGACGGTTCTCATAGGAGGAGTGGCGGCAGGTGCCGCTTATCTGTTGGCCCGGCTGCTGGAACCGCACACCTGAGATATCTGGACGTGGAATCTCTTTAAACCTGTGCAAAGGCGCCACGAGAAAAAGCAACAAAAGCGGTTGCAGGCCCATCCCATAGATACATAAAAGGACGAATATGCCAGCTTTTACAGAACACGCTACCCCAGCTCTTCTCGACCGCTTCAAGGCCGTTCGAAGCGCCACGTCCACGCTTTGTCGACCCCTCTCGGCGGAAGACATGATGGTTCAATCCTCCCCTGAAGCAAGTCCTGTCAAATGGCATCTTGCCCACACCAGCTGGTTCTTCGAAACCTTTGTCCTGTCAGAGTTTTTAGCCAATTACACACCGTTCCATCCTGATTTCCGCTGGCTCTTCAACAGTTATTACAACTCTCTCGGCGATATGCCGGAGAAGAAACTCCGTTCCTCTTTCTCTCGTCCTCCCCTCGATCTCATCCTCGCCTATCGCGCTCATGTCGATCTCTCCATCGAAAAACTCCTTCAGCATCCTGCAGAAGACGAGGCCGCCCGCCGCATCGCGCTCGGAATCGAGCATGAACAGCAGCATCAGGAACTCATCGCCACCGACGTCAAGCACGCGCTCTTCACCAACCCCCTCCATCCGGCCTACGTCGAGCGCATCGATCCAATCTCTGCCACAACGATTGCTCCTCCGCTCGAATGGGTGGACTTCGCTCCTGGCCTCACTGAGATCGGCCTTACTCCCGATCCATCCTCGACGGAAGCTTTTGCCTTCGATAACGAGACGCCACGGCATCCTGTCTACATCGCGCCCTTCCGTCTTGGCACTCGTCTGGTGACCTGCGCGGAGTATCTCGCCTTCATCGATCAGAACGGATACAACCGTCCTGAGCTATGGCTCTCCGAGGGATGGACGACGATGCGTTCCGAAGGATGGCAGGCACCTCTCTATTGGCAGCGGGACTCCGAGACCAAATCAGGATGGTCCATCTATACGCTGCATGGACTCATCCCGCTGGAAGACCTCTCCGAGACGCCCGTCTGTCATCTCAGCTTCTTCGAGGCCGACGCCTATGCGCGCTGGACCGGCTATCGCCTTCCCACCGAGTTTGAGTGGGAGTATGCCGCCTCTCATCTCGGAACCCTCCACAAAGAGGCCTCGTCCCATCCAGAACTCCTTACCTTTACCGAGCCTGGCTCCCGGTCATCCTCTTTGGCCGCTATCGCTGCCACTCGAGCGAACTTGCTCGAGACTGGCCATCTCCACCCCACGTCAGCAAGCCATCTCTCCGGACTTCAACAGATCTTCGGCGATCTCTGGGAGTGGACTGCCAGCCCTTACACGGGCTATCCCGGCTACGCTCCGCTTCCCGGCGCCCTCGGTGAATACAACGGAAAATTCATGAGCTCGCAGATGGTCCTCCGTGGAGGCTCCTGCGTCACCCCGGCGATGCATATCCGTGCAACCTATCGCAACTTCTTCGCGCCCGCCACGCGCTGGCAGTTCTCCGGCTTGCGCCTGGCACGAGATGTTGTGAAATCGACCGTATAGCGCTGGAAGGGATTTGAGCTGCGACAAGCGGCATTCTCCCTAAATTCATGGTGTTTTCGCGGTCTCGCCAACCCACATCATGGCATCTTCCATCAGCCGGTTCTGTACCTCGCTGGTGAAGATCCTGTCTCCGTGTCCCATGTTCATATAGAGCATGCGATAGCGCGTGTTCGTCCACATTACGGGAAGATCCCCTTCACGCACGATATCCTTCATGCCCAGCGGATAGTTTGAAGGCGACAGAGTCAGCAGCACTTTTACATCCTTGTTCTCGCGTGGCGAAGGCCTCCAGATGTACCACTCGTTTGCTGGAGAGACAAAGCTGGAAGGAAGATGCCGCGTGACCGGATGCTTCGGGTCGTCCACCGTAATCGTCACCGGCATCGGCGGCCAGTTGTTTCCGTAAAAAACGCCGCCACCAACAAAGTTGAGAAACCACGGCCAATGGGTGCCGCTATCGTTATACGCTGCGATGTGGAAGCCCAGCCATCCCCCACCGTGCTCCATGTACTGCTCAAAGGCTGCACGCTGCTGCGGGCTATGCGGAAAGTCATCCAGCCAGACGACCAGCTGATATCCGGCGAGCTTCTCTGCATTCATATCGTCCCAGTTCGTCGTCGTCGCGAACTCGAAGTGATCACGCCGCGCGGCCTCCGTATAAAAACGAATCGCCTGATGCGCGAAGTCCACATGATCGTGCTCCACCGTCTCGGAGTAAAACGCGAGTACATGGAATGACGCTTGCTGCGCGTGCAAGATGGTGCCGAAACCCGCCAGCACAACCAGAGTCTGGAGAAGCCGTCCCATCTTTCTGGCTACTGACGGTGCGATGGGCAAAATACTGGAAGACTCAAGAGAATAGCTCATAAGGATGGAAACGAGGAACCTGCGACACGATGCCTGCTAAAATCGTCTTCCATTGTAGACAAACGGTTGCTTCTCGAGTCAGGCTTTCGCGCTCGCAATGGAGATAAGGATGCGCTCTCGTCCTCTCAGCACACTCTTCGGCTTGGTCGCGCTCGCAGCATCTCTGCACGCGCAGACCTCCTCTCCTCAGACCTCGCTCATCAATCGCGACGCTGCAGTCTATAGTGAAGCCGTTGGAAAGCTCTACCTCGTCAACCCCTTGCACGACATGGTCGAAGTCCTTTCCGCATCGAAGCCCGCAGCAAGCATCAAGGTCGGCACCGCTCCTGTCGCCCTGGCGCTCAACCACCATACTGGACGGGCCTATGTGGCCAACTCGCGCGATCGCTCCGTTACAATTCTCGACACCCGCACCGACAAAATTCTCGCCACCGTTCCCACTGCGGCACGTCCCTACGCCATCGCCGTCGACGAAGCGGCCAACAAAGTCTACGTCTCCAACACCTTCAGCAACATGCTCACCGTCATCGACGGAGCCAACACGGTAACCAACCTCCCTGTAGGCTCCTTCGACGCCATCCTCGTAGATCCCGATCGTCATCGCGTCTACCTCCTCAGCTACGAGAGCGACACCATCACGGAGCTCGATCCCATAACTGGATCTACGACGAAGCTGCCTGCAGGAGCCATGCATCTCTGGGGGCTTGCCAGGGCAGGGAAGACCCTCTACGTCTCCCGTGTGCAGGATGCAAACATCGCTGCCATCGATCTTGAGTCGCACACGATTCTCACTCTCCCGGCCGGAGTCATGCCATGCGCCATCGTTGTCAGCCAGGCGACAGGTGCCGTCTACGTTGCCAACTATGCAGATGGAACCGTTACTGCTCTCCAGAATAGTAAGAAGACCGCCACTATCTCTGTCTCCGCGCATCCGCAGGCGCTCACCCTCGATGAAAGTGCCGGTCTCCTCTATGTCGCGAGCCTTCAACAGAACGCCGTCACGGTGATCGATACCAGAAAGCTTCAGGTTGCCCAGACCTATCGCGACCTCGACCATCCGTATGCGGTTGCCGTTATCCCTTCGACTCACGCGGCTTACGCGGTAAACCTGGGAGAAACTCCGTTTACAGCTTTGAGACATCCTTGAACCTGCTGACACCGTGGCGTCAGCAGGCTGTGATTTTCGGTTTCTCTTTCGCCGCAGACGGCATCCAATGGCAGAGCGGTTCCGACCGCGGATCTCATAAAGGGGAACTTTATAGTGCCTACCACCGCCGCGGTCTCTGACTCGCTTTACGAGTCCCTGTTCGCCCCATCGCCCGCAGACGCCGTTGCCGCCGAGGTCCGCGCCGGTCTCACCAGCACTCCCAAAACCCTCTCCCCCTGGCTCTTCTACGACGAGAATGGCTCTCGCCTCTTCGAGCGGATTACTGAACTGCCCGAGTACTACCTCACCCGCATCGAACGCGGCCTGTTCCACACCCATGCCGACGAGATCATCAAGCATGCCTCCGAGCCCACCGGCAACGATCCGGCTCCGATGCTCACCCTCATCGAGCTTGGCGCAGGAACCGCCACCAAGACCGGAATCCTTCTTGCCGCCATCGTCCGCCGCCAGCGCACCGTCGTCTACCAGCCCGTGGACGTCTCTGAGACCGCGCTTGCCGAGGCCACCGAAAACATCCGCTCTAACATCCCCGGCGTGACCGTACGATGTCAGGTCGCCGACTATACCACCCAGGCGCTCCCACTCAACCGCCTTCCCAACACCCGAACCCTCGCCCTCTACATCGGATCCAGCATTGGCAACTTCTCTCCTGACGACGCTTGTAGCGTGCTTCGCAATCTTCGAGCGCAGCTTCTTCCCGGCGACAGGCTCCTTCTCGGGACGGATCTCGTCCCCGGAGAATCGAAGACCGTCGCCCATCTCCTCGGGGCGTACAACGATGCATCAGGAACAACCGCGGCATTCAATCGTAACGTCCTCGTACGCCTGAACCGCGAGCTCGGCGCCAACTTCCATCCTGAGAACTTCGAGCACAAGGCGCGCTGGAACGCCTCCGAATCCCGCATCGAGATGCACCTGATCTCCCCCATCGCCCAGCAGGTCCACATTCCGGCCAACTCCGCCGGCTCCGCCCTCACGCTGAAGTTTGCGCCCGGCGAGACTATCCATACCGAGAACAGTCACAAGTTCACTCCGGGCCGCATTCGCAGTCTGCTCCATGCATCTGGCTTCACGCTCACTCATACGTGGACAGATCCTGAGCGCTTCTTCGCGGTCAACCTGGCGACGGCAATCTGAAGAGCATCAATAGTAGTTTGCTCTAGCAGCAAAATAGCGAAGAGCGCTTTGCGTCAGGGCCTGAGATATCTCAGGCCCTTCGCCACTCTCCACTCTTGCCGCCACTCTTACTCACCAGCTCCACCTCGCGAATCCGGATTCCCTTATCGAGCGCCTTGGTCATGTCATAGACCGTGAGTGCTGCGATAGAGGCGGCCGTCATGGCCTCCATCTCCACTCCCGTGCCCGCCACCGTCGCCGCCGTCGCCTCGATCGCTACCCCACCTTCAACAATCCTTGCCGCAACATCGACAAAGCTTAGAGCCAGCGGATGACACATCGGGATCAGCGCAGCTGTCTGTTTCGCTGCCTGAATCCCGGCGAACCTCGCCACCTCCAGCGGATTGCCCTTCGGATTCTCTGGCAGAGCGGCAAGAGCTTCTGGAGATAGCTCCACAAACGCCCGCGCCCTTGCCTCACGCCGCGTCGTGGACTTCTCGCTTACATCCACCATGTGAGCCCGGCCCTCGTCGTCATAATGCGATAGCTTCATCCGCTTCGAATACCTCCGCGAGCCCGCAAAGGGCTCTCTTTCAAAATAACCTCGTTCACCGCAGTAGAACCGTTATGACATCTCCATGCCTGAATCGCTCTTCCTCTGCCGGAAAAACCGCATAGCAGTTCGCCCGTGCGTTCGCCGCCATATCACCCGAGCCCTGCCACACCACCAGCCTTACCTCTGGCCGCGACCTGCTTGAAGTCAATCTTGCCGGCAGCAGTCGCGTCAGCCCTGGCTTGCCGGCAACTTCTTCTTCCGTCAGCGTCGCTTGAACAAACCGTGGTCCTTCCGTGTTTCCTCCTCGCAGCGAGCGCAGCATAGGCTCGGCAAAGCAGGTAAACGTAACCTGCGAGGAGACAGGATTCCCAGGCAGCCCGAAGAAGTAAATCTCCGGCGTCCCATCCTTCTCCGGTAGCCGCCCAAAGACCACAGGTTTCCCCGGTTGCATCCTGACCCCGGTGAAGAAGAACGTAGCTCCAAGCGACAGCAGCACCTCCTCCACCAGGTCATACTCGCCCATCGAGACGCCGCCCGTAAGCAGCATCAGATCTGAGTTCCGCGCGCTTCGAATCGAACGCTCCAGCTCCTCACGCCGATCCGCAGCCGCCGGCAGTCGCAGAGGTGTTCCTCCCGCCCGGTTCACCAGCGCGGCAAGCCCATAGCTGTTTGAATTCCGTATCTGCTGTGGCCCCGGAGTCTCCATCACATCCACAAGCTCATCTCCGGTCGCCAGAATCGATACCCGAGGCTTTCTGAATACTTCGACCGTCGCCGCTCCACAGGAAGCCGCCAGAGCAATTGCCGCCGCATCCAGCTCCACACCTGCTGGAAGCACCACATCGCCCTCACGAGCCTCACTCCCGCGGGGCACAATGTTCTCTCCCATGGCGATCCGGCGGCCATCGACCAACCGAACCGCTATGTTTCTTGCGGCTCCGCTTCGTTCCACATGCTCCAACATGACAACGGCATCGGAGCCTGCGGGGACAGGCGCCCCCGTCATGATCTCGATGGCCTGCCCTGGAGCAAGAGCGCCCTCCCATTGCCGTCCTGCCTGCACCTGTCCCGCCACAGCAAGCCAGGCGCCTATCATGGCATCCTCGGCCCGCACGGCATATCCATCGCGGGTAGAGCGATGGAAGGGAGGCTGATCGCGGTCCGCCACAATCGGTGTCGCCAGTACGCGCCCGGCTGCTTCAACCAGCGCGACTGTCTCCGTGGCCAGGGGCGTTCTCTGTGCTGCGGCCTCCGCCAGCACAATCTCCAGAGCCTCATCAAAGTTCACGATGCGCTCATCGCCTCTGCCGCCACGGACACTGGCCGATCTCATCCTTACTAACCTCTCTTCAAAGTCGCGACTCACAACCGTAAAGCAGAAGGCCCCGGCTCTGCGCCGAGGCCCTTGCGTTGGTAAATGAGGAAGGCCTACTTCTTCTTGCCTGCCTTGTAGCTGGACTTCACCTCGGCTCCAATGCCCGCGAGAATGCCCTTGACCTCCTCGGAGCGTGGTCCCTCAGGGACCAACTCGAGGTATTGCTGGTAGGCCTCGACGCATCCAGGAGGTGCCGTGATCTTCTGGGTCTTCGAATCGACCGAGGCCTTCGGAATCAGGGCCTGGCCTTTGATGTAGTACGCATCGGCGCGCTTCGGGTCGGCAGCGATCGCCTTATCGGCGGCCGCAGCGGCCTCGTCCAGCTTGCCCGCGTTATACAGCGTGGCGGCTTCGTTGTAGAAGTACATTCCGGCATTGGCCGGTTGGGCCTTGGCAGCCTCTTCATAGGCACTCGAAGCTCCCCCGCCGTCACCGCTCTTCGCCAGAGCCTGTCCCATTTGGTTGTAGGCGGCCGCAGCCGTCTCCACATTGGGCTTCTTCGAAGCGGCGTTGGCATCGATTGCCTTCTTGTACGACGCTGCAGCATCGGTGTACTTGGTCTGGATCGTCTGGTCTACCGGCTTGCCGGCTGTCTTGGCCGCCTTTGCCGCGGCATCGGCCGAGCCCAGCTGCGCATCGCCCAGCGCTACCCACAGAATGCCCTCGTCCGGCTTCTGCGTGGTCGCCTGCTGCATCTCCGTGATCGCGGAATCGAAGTTGCCCGCCTTCGTATCCGTGCGGGCCTGCGTCAGCAGGGTATTCAGATTCGCAATCTTCGCATTGGCCTGCGTCGCCTCGGAGTTCTTCTTCTTAAACTCCTCCAGCTGCTTCTTCTCCTCAGGAGACATCTTGTCGATGTACTCCTTGCGGCTCATGTCGAAGTTCAGCAGATGGTCCTCGCCAGCCGCAAAGGTGACGTTGTCGAGAAAGTCGATGCTCTTGTCATCCACGAAGACAATCGCAACATAAGTTCCCGGTGCGATCCCCGTGCCCTTGAAGTTGCCCGAAGCATCGATGTCGAACGTGCTCGTATACTTCCTGCTCTTCTCGTCCGAGGACCGGTCCTGTGTCAGCTTTACCTGGCCCTTGGGCATTGGAGCGCCAACCGGGTTATTGACATGGCCATGGACACTCGCCGGTGCCGGCTGTGCCCATCCGTTCTGCCCTGCCATCGCGAGCACCAGCGCCAGGCAGGCTCCCAGTCCTGCGTGCCACTTTCTTCCAATACGGTTCATCATTCGTTCTCCTGGTTGCAGTCGTCTGACCCGCCACTGGCCGGTCATGCTGAGATTCAAAAACTGTGTGGCAATCCTGTTACGGGTTAGATGCCGTTTTCGAGCCGGCATACGGTATGGGATCTGAGGTTCCGGCCTCACGAAAGGCTCTCAGACGCAGGACGCAGCTTTCGCATACTCCACACGCCTCCCGTTCGCCGGAATAGCATGACCAACTTACATGGAACGGCGCGCCCAGTTCAACTCCAAGCCGCACAATCTCATTCTTTCTCAGGTGGATCAGCGGTGTCTCCACCCGAATATCGCCCACCTTTGTCCCCTGCCGGATCAGTTCGTTGAAGGCGCTGTAATACACCGGCCGGCAGTCCGGATAACCGGAACTATCCTGCTCCACTGCCCCGATAAAGATCGTCTTGGCTCCCAGAACCTCTGCCCAGCTCACCGCCGCCGAAAGAAAATGCGCGTTGCGGAACGGTACGTAAGTCACCGGAACCTCCGCCCCAATCGCTGCCTCCTCCGCCGGAGCATCTGGTACGTCGATTGTCGTGTCGGTCAGCGCCGACCCCCCAATCCTCCGGAACAGGTCGATCTTCAGGGGAAGGAAATCCCTGGACCCCGTCAGCCGCGCAATCTGCTCCGCCGACGCAAGCTCTTTTTTTTCGGTACGTTGCCCGTAGCTGAAGTGCAGGGCATAAACGTCGTAATCCCTCGCTGCCAGAGCCGCGCATACCGTCGAATCCATGCCACCCGAGAGGCACAGAACCGCCCTGGGCTTCGAATCGGAATGCGGATCGGGGTTCGTCGCAGTGTTCATTCTCCGTCCTCCAATGCCTCCGCACCGTCCTCGGCGCCCGGAGCAGGTAAAAGCTCCCGCGCCATGCTCTCGTCTCTCTGGTGCACCAGCAGTCGGACACGGAATGCGGCGTTCAGCATATGGTTGGCGTTCTCTCCCTGTAGAAAGCACTCCACCCCCGCCGCCTCCAGCATGCCCTTCGCCATCTGGGCCTCCACCGGATCTTCAAACCGGGCCACGGTAACAAATGGTTCCGGATCAAATGTTTCTGTCTTGGTCTGATCGTCCATGCGCTCTCACTTCGTCTCATACGACTGCAGCCGGGCCGTAATCGTGCCCCAAAAGAGGCTGGCCCTCACCTGTACCGGAATATGCCGCGCGTCATCCGTGTACCAGATCCAGATCTTTCCTCGGTTCTTTACAACGCCCTCATCGGCGGTCGGCTGTACCCGGATCGTCTGGAAGGTTCCCGCCGGCGTCTTGATCTCCTCTTTCGCCTCCACCTTCATAGTCACCGTTACCGTGCGCATCGAATCCGCCAGCGGGAACCGGAAGTCCTGCCCAACCACCAGGGGGTGCGATCCCGTGTAAAAGATCGCCGAAAGCGAATCGGTCACGCACGCTGGAATCGAGGCCGTCAGTTGCTTCGTCGTGCCCTTCACCAGGTTCCGCTCCACCAGCGTCTGCTTTCCCTGGCCATAGTTGAAGCTCAGGTCGTTGGAGATCTTGCGCCGCCCCTCCAGAGTCTGCTTCGAAAATCCCGTCGAGCAGCCGGTCTTGATATCGAAGGCCGACTGAAACCTGTCTACCACCGGAAACAGCATCGTAACGGCCCCTACCGTATCCGCGGTTGCCGTAATCTTCTGGGTCGTCCCCTGCTGTTCAATCTGGAATGTAGCCACGGCCGCCGAGAACACGCGCCAGTCCACCGTATAGTTCAGCGTCTGCTTCGTCGGAAAGACATACCCCGGGGGAGGAGGCTCAAGTGTCGGAATCGTGACCGGCGGCGGGGGAGGGAAGAGTCGTTGCGTCAGCGACTGCGCCGTGCAAGCCGCGCACGTCAGCCAGAGCAGGATCGGGAGAAGGGAGACCGTAGAACGTTTCGACAGGGCTAACTCACAGAAGTTTGGGATTGAAGGGCTGACAACCGTACCCGCCACAAAATTCGTCCACCGGCTTTCCTCGCAAAATAAATTTCAACTCTCCCGGGGCCGTTCTTCGCCGATCTCCCGGACGCCTTTCCTTCCACTATCTCTGAAGCAGCAGGCGCGCCGCCAGCACCGCGTAAAGTGCCGCGGAGCCTATAAGGGCATTGTACTCGCGATGGTGCAGATATCTCTCGCGGGAAAACCGGCCCGGTGGCAGATCGTTCTTCAGCGGCGTCAGCCGGGGCAGAAGCCGCGGAACCTGCCCCGCATACTCGTCAAAGCCCGCAAAATGCTCTCGCAGGTACTCCTCCTCCGACCGGATCGTCGGAAGATAAATCGCTAAAAAGCCTATGGCCAGCGCGGCAAAGATCACCCAGCTTCCAGAGGCCCACGCAAAGCCGAATGCAATCATCATCGAGCCCAGGTAGAGCGGATTGCGCGTATACGCATACGGCCCCGTTCGCGTCAGCTCGGCGTTCTTCTTCACATATCCCGCCGCATAGCCGCGCAGCCATAATCCCGGAACCACCAGCAGAAGGCTCAACAGCAGCAGCAGCCACGTCGGCCGCGCCAGCCACAGAAACATCGCCGCAAATAAAAAACCCAACGGCACGCGGATACGGCGGGCGATGCGCTGCCAGTTGCTTCGTTCCCTCACTCGTCTACCTTACCTGCCCGCGGCGGCTCGCGGTCCTCGAACAGCTCCATCGCCGCTTCTACAACTTCCTCTACTGTAATCGCCAGCAGCTCCTTTTCCGGCTCCGCCCGCCGCCGGTGATCCCGCCGCTCTTCTCCATGACGAAGCACCTTGGCTCGCGTGCCATAAGGCCCATTCCGCGCCGGATCGGTCGGTCCGAACAGCGCGACCACCGGCCTTCCCAGCGCCGAGGCCAGGTGCAGCGGACCAGTATCTCCCGCAATCACAACCCGGGCGCGCCGCGTCAACGCAATCAGCAATGGAAGATCGCCAGCTGCCGCTGCGGCATGCCCTCCGCTCGCCTCTACAACGCTCCGGGCAATCGGATCCATCTCCCCGGCTGCATTCACCAGCGTCCGGTACCCTTGCCTTCCCAGCTCCGCGGCGACTGCTCCAAACCGCTCTGCCGGCCATTGCTTCGCGCCCCATCCCGCAGTAGGCGCCACCAGGGCGAACGGTTCGCTTCCCGGAAGCAGTCGCGCCAGCAGAACGTCGCAGGCCCTCTCCGCAGCTTCATCCAACGGAAAATCCACCTCGGACGGTCGAAGCTGCGCTCCCACAGCGCCGCCCAGCAGCTCGCAACCCTGCTCGATCACATGGGTTGTAGTCACGTCGACCGTTTTTCCATACAGCCATCGCGCCGGCCCCTCTCTCGGATCGGCAGGGCCCACAAGCTCACCCGTCCCAGCCATCCTTCCAATCACCGCCGACCGGATCGATCCCTGCATGTCCACGCACAGATCGAACCCGTCGCCCCGAAGCTCCCTCCGCAGTTGAGCAATCTCTGCCAGAGTCCTCTTTGAGACCGGCCTCTGCTTCCACTCCCTCGTCGCCGCCAGGTAAACCTTGTCCACCAGACGAGTAGGAGCCGTCTCTCCGCTCACAGCCTTCAGCAACGCAACCCACCGCGGTTCCACCACCCACCCGATATACCACTCCGGGTAAGCCTCGCGCAGCGCCGCAACCGCAGGCATGGCATGCAGCACGTCACCCATTGCGCCAATCCGTACGATCAGCACTCTCCGTTGCCCAACAGAAAGATGGTCCCGTGTCGCCAAGCGCTCATTCTCTCACGGCCGTTCGGAGGTTCTTCTGCGGTCCAGCTCCGAGACAATCCTCACCAGCTGCGCCATGGCCTCCTTCTCGTCCATTAGCTCCACCTTCAGTCGAGCCACGATCAGCGGTCCCACCTCCCCCAGTCGCTCCCGCATCGCCGGCGTCAGCTTCACCGCATCCTTCTCCGTCGTCACAAACCCATTCGCTCCCTGCTCGCGAGCCCGCTCCAGAATCTGCGCCATATCGTGTTCGCTGTAGGAATGATGATCCGGAAATGCCACCGTCTCCAGCGGCTCGTAGCGCGAGCTTGTCAACATCCGCGTAAAATTATCCGGCCGCGCGATCCCGCAGAACGCCAGGGGAAGCGTCGGCAGCCTCTCACAATCCTCCAGCCCCAGGCTCCGCCGGACCACCCACACGGAAAATCCATCACCCTGTTCCTGCATCTGTTCGAGCCGGGGTTTGATCTGCTTCGCCTCATCCTCCCGGATCACCACCACATCGGCCTCGCACGCGGCCATAATCGGCTCCCGCAGGTTCCCTCCCGGCAGCAAAACATCGTCCATGTCCTCCAGCGTCAACAGAACGATGTCCATGCTTCGCGCCAGCTTCAGGTGCTGGAAGCCATCATCCAGCAGATGCACCCCCACCCTCTCGCCCCGCCGGTCCTGCTCTGCCAGAATCCCCGCGCGATACCGGTCCGCACCCGCGAAGACCGGGGCTCCCGACCGCTGCGCCAGCAGCACAGGCTCATCCCCATGCCATGCCGGATCGTCATAAGGATCGACTCGCTCCACCAGGTTCGAGGCGCGTCCATATCCCCGCGTCAGAATGCTGACTGCATACCCTCTTCGACGCAGAATCCCCGCCATCATCGCGACAAAAGGCGTCTTTCCCGCGCCTCCCGCCGAAACGCTTCCTACGCTGATCACCGGCGACGGCAGGCACTTCTGCTTCAGCCAACCCAGCCTGTACATTCGTCGCTTCGCCGTCACCACGGCTCCATACAAAGGTGAGAAGGGAAGCAGCCATCTTCTGCGCGCGTTCATGACGGCGTCCTGTTCAGAAGCCCCAGCAGCGACTCGACTGTACGTGCCGTAGCGCCCGCCTGCGCCACAAAAACCTCGTGACCGCGTCTGCCCATCTCCACGGCCCTGGTCCTATCCGTCAGCAAATTGAGAATGGCCTCCGCCAGTCCTGTGGATTCGACGATCCTTATACTCCCTGCGATTCGCATCGTCTCTACAATCTCGCGAAAATTCTCACTCGACCGTCCCATTACCACCGGAACCCCAAAACGAGCCGGCTCCAGCGGATTGTGACCCCCCGCGGCCACCACGCTGCCGCCCACGAAAGCTACCGTGCCCAGTGAGTAGACCGAGGCCAGATCCCCAATTGTATCCAGCAGAATTACCCTTTCCTGCCCCTTCCATCCCTTTTCCGAGCTCAGCTCACTCGCTCGCGCCACATCGAACCCAGCCGCCTCCACCAGCGTCGCAACTGCCGCGAACCTCTCCGGCCTCCGCGGAGCCACTACCAGCACCGTCCCCGGCTCCGCCTCCAGAACCTGCGGCCATGCCTCCAGCAGCAGCTTCTCCTCGCCCTCCAGCGTGCTTCCCGCCACTACAACCTTCGCCCCCGCCGGAATCCGCTCCCGCAGCAGAGCTGTCATCGCGCTCTCGCCTGCGGCCTTCACGTCATACTTCAGGTTCCCGCTCACCCGCACCCGCTCTGCCGGAGCCCCAATCCTCACCAGCCGAGCCGCATTCTCCGCGCTCTGCGCCAGAAACAGCGAGACCCTCTTCAGCAGCGGTCGCCACAGCGCCTTCAGCCATAGATAGCGCGGCAGCGACCGATCCGATACCCGCGCATTCACCACGGCTACCGTCACGCCCTCGCTCGCGCAGACGTCCATCAGGTTCGGCCACAGCTCGCTCTCCATCAGCACCAGCATCTCCGGATGCAGCGCTCTGAGGTAGCGCCGCACCAGCACCGCGAAGTCCAGAGGAAGATAGAACACCGGAGACTCCGCGCCGAACCGCTCACGCGCCAGCCGCTGTCCCGTCTCAGTCGTAGTGGAGACGGCAATTACCCAGCCCGGCAGTGCCTTCCGCAGCTCGCGCACCAGCTCCGTCGCCGCCATCACCTCGCCCACCGAGACCGCATGCAGCCATACCACTCTGCGACCCGCGACCGCCTCGACCATCCCCCTGGGAATCCTTCCCAGCCTTCCGGCCAACCCCGCGCGATATCGTCCGCTGGTCGCCATGCGCGCCAGCCACCACGGACCGCCCGCCACCAACACCACCGCCAGCAGCGCGCTGTAAACCGCCAGAATCAACCGAGCCGTCCCCTTGCTTTACCAGGTATCCCAGCGAAGATGATAATCAACTTACCCATGAAGTCCCACTCCTTCCGCGCATTACGAACGTCACTCCTGCCCGCCGTCTTCGCTCTTGCGCTTCCTCTGCTCCTCCACGCCTCCGAGAAAAAGGCTCCCCCAGCCCTTCCCGCATCCCAGTACCCCGCCTTCGACTCACACCCCCAGGAGCACGTTGCCATCGCCATCGATCCCTGTACCGAGCCTCGCGACTGCAACTTCTTCCGCCTCCCCTACATCCGCCACTCCCTGATTCCCGTCCGCGTCATCATCACCAACGACTCTGACGCTCCGCTCGATCTCGCCGAGGTCCGCATGCAGTTCATCACTGCCAACAGCGACAAATTTCCCGCCGCCACCCTCGACGACCTCAATCGCCGCCTCTTCTCCGCCGAAAAAGCCGCGGGACGCAGAGTCCCCATCATTCCCATTCCCATCCCCGGGCGCCGCACACCCATCGACAAAAAGATCACCCAGGACGACGATGACTTCGGTTTCAAGTCCACCACGGTCGCCCCCCACTCCACCCTCGCCGGCTATCTCTTCTACGACGTAAAAGACCTCGACGACCCGCCTCTCAAAGGCGCCGAAATCTACATCAAGATGATCCATACTGCCGGCAACAAAGAGCTCTTCGCCTTCTCCATTCCCTTCAACAAATGGCTCGCCGCTCAGAAGGCCACGTCCGCTGCACCGAAGCCCGATGCCAAACCTGGACCCTGACCCTATGAATACTCCCGAGCAATCCACAACTCATCGATCTGCCGCCTCCGTCTCGCCCTTGCTGATCCGGGAAGCAGTTCCGGCCGACATCCCCGAGATGCTCGCCTTCATCCGCGAGCTGGCCGAGTACGAGCGTAACCCCGAAGCCGCCATCGCCACCGCCGAAGACCTCCTCCGCGACGGCTTCGGTCCCCGCCCCGCCTTCCAGTGCCTCATCGCCGAGTGGACCGAGAACGGCATCGCCGAGCCAGCCGCCATGGCGCTTTACTTCCCCTTCTACTCCACCTGGCGCGGCAACGCCGGCATCCACCTCGAAGATCTCTTCGTCCGCCCGCAGTTCCGCCGCAAGGGAATCGCCCACGCCCTCTTCGCCCGTCTCGCGCAGATCACCCTCGAGCGTGGAGACCGCTTCCAGTGGCACGTCCTCGACTGGAACCAGCTGGCCATCGACTTCTACGAATCCATGGGAGCCCACATATTAAGCGAGTGGCGCATCATGCGCATCGACGGCGAAGCCCTCAAAGCCCTCGCCAGCTCAGGCAAGTAGCGGCCGATTCGTCCCCCTTACCAGCACCTGCGGTATCCGTAACCATCCCAGTAATACCGCGCCCGCCAGTGGGGATCGTACGGGGAGTAGGTCCCATACGGGTACGGATAGGGATACGGGTAAGGTCGGTAATAGTGAGGATAGTAGCCGTAACCGTGCCAGCAGCGGCGGGTTAGCAAGAGGACCAGTAGAATCAAGCAAAGCATGACGCCCTCGTGATCGGCGCATAATCAGCAGCGCTTGGCAGAAAATACGGCGACGGCCCCGCGCCGGTTCCCTAAATCGCATTCAGCAGGAGAAACTCGATCCCTTGAAAAAAGTAAAAGTCATCGGCGGCGGATTAGCTGGCCATTGCCGTACCCGGAACAGCTCTCTATGAAAAAAGTAAAAGTCATCGGCGGCGGACTCGCTGGCCCTGAAGCCGCTCTCCAGGCCGCCAGTCTCGGCTGCGAGGTCATCCTCTACGAGATGCGCCCCCTGCGCTCCACCGAGGCCCACGAGACCTCCGACTTCGCCGAGCTCGTCTGCTCCAACTCCCTCAAATCCGAGTCCGAAAACTCCGCCCCCTGGCTCCTCAAGCAGGAGATGCGCCGAGCCAACTCCTTCCTTCTCTCCGCCGCCGATGCCGCCGCCGTCCCCGCCGGCCACGCCCTCGCCGTCGACCGCGTCGAGTTCTCCGCCCGCGTCGCGAAGCTCATCGACGAGAACCCTCGCATCACCGTAGTCCGCGAAGAGATCACCACCCTCCCCTCGGAATCCGAAGACCCCGACACCATCACCATCCTCGCCTCCGGCCCGCTCACGTCTCCGCCACTGGTGGCAGAGCTCCAGCGCATCACCGGCTCCAACCACCTAGCCTTCTACGACTCCATCTCCCCCATCGTCGACGCCAGCACCATCGACATGGACAAGGTCTACTTCGCCGCCCGCTGGGACAAGGGCACCGCCGACTACATCAACTGCCCCTTCACCAAAGAGGAGTACGACCGCTTCCTCGAAGCCCTCACTGCCGCCGAAACCGTCCCCGCCAAAGAGTGGGAACAAATTCCCACGGCCAGTGACTCAAATGTCGGTCATGTCTCAAATGAGCGTCATTCTGAGCGAAGCGAAGAATCTCAGTATTTCGCCAATAGCGCCGACACCTCGATTGGAGACGCCGAACCGCATCGCTCCCCACAGAAGTCTCATCCTGAGCGAGGCGAAGCCGAGTCGAAGGACCTGCGGTTGAGTCCCTCCACAAATCCCCA
>Ga0193743_1000571_pt1 | contig 28803 bp, 39 predicted proteins | sample L2c2metaG_FD_143038 | JGI IMG/M metagenome (GOLD analysis project Ga0193743, IMG submission 143038) | Soil microbial communities from a riparian zone of the East river system, Colorado, United States - L2c2 | ecosystem: Environmental > Terrestrial > Soil > Riparian zone | place: USA: East River...
AAGATGGTGAGGACATTGATTAGCATTTGTAGTTTTTATCATTGTCTGCGTTGGGACGGTGGCACCCCAAATATATTATATTTTGTTTTACATCAACTAGTCTATTGAGTGCTACGAAGACCTATATCTAACAATGGGAGCTATGATTCAATCAGTTTTCCCATGTATAATAGAGCCAATGGTGAAATCTATAGTCATATATAGAACTTCATTGAAAGATTAAGAAACTACGGAGGACAATATAACAAGGGGCTTGCAATGGTACAATGGATGCTATATAGGCTATGCTGGTCTAGATATACTTCTTATTTTTTCCTGAAGTGGGGGTTTCCATACCCCTGCCATTCACTAGTACTTGCTCACTTTATTGACCTTTTCCTAGGCTTTTCCCACATGTTCCTTCAGGTTTTGCTTTGAGTGCCTTGACCCTGCTGTCACACCTCTGTGCCAAATTAAATTGCTGATTGATTTAACCTGATCATTAAAATGTAGCGATTATCAGGACTTATTCCTTTGATCATGATTACTAAGCTTCCTAGTTTTATTTCAACAGTTGGCCCAAAAAACCCCAGGGTTACCCATGCCAATCCCTATGCAGAGAATGGAGGGAATGGTATCATTGGTACATATGCAGATTTTCTCAAATGTGCACGGATTCAACACCCTTCCCAGCTGTAGCACCTCCCTGGTTTGGGGCAGCCATGGATGCATGTCTAGCTCCATTGTTGCATATCACATACACTGTAAGTCAAAATTCACTGACCAAATGGTTTATAGATGTACAATCTGCATTTGTGGTGACAGACATACCTGCCCATTTCAGGTTGTACCATTTATCATTGGAGATGATCCCATGAATCAACCTGTACATCCCATTCCATTTTTATGTACCCCTCTTATGAATAACATAGGGGATATTAACATGTTAACAGGACCCAAAGCAACATTAGAAAGTCTAAAAGAGATGGAATAAAACATGAGAGGGATGTCTCAGAAGCGACAGCAAGGACAAAAGTGTAGTGTCAGTTGATCAGCAGACTCTGCTGTCGGTTGATCTTCGTACAACTGCATCGTGTGAAATTGTGAATGGCACCTTTTTCAACTTTCACGAAGCAAAGTCTTGTAACTGTTCAACATCTCCAGGACGGACATGTCATCCAGCTATCTGATATTCTGCGGTATATGTGTGACAATAATCAAGGAGCTGAACGCGATTGTTGTTGAGCCTTACATGGTACAAACGGTCTCATGGTCGTAACGGATCGCCTTACTGACTTGCTGGCAACCTCAAGGATGAACCCTTCCATATCCCGCAGGCACAGGCTTATTGTCGAGGGGAGTTTTCAACATGGGACCCAAAGATCACTACGCCTCCCGGACTGTGAGATGTTTCATATATTGTTAATTCGTGCATAACGGGGTATTGACTTTGATCGCTTTTACACTCAGTTATTTGTGGTCCTGGCTTCTGAAACATCTGTTTTTATTCAAGTGCAACGTGCCAATGCTACGGCTTACGCCACTATTGTCCTTGCTGTCACTTCCCATTGTGCTAACGCGGCTGTTATGTTATCACAAACGCGAAAGACCTGTGCATTCGATATTATCACCCTCACTGGAGGCAATTGTTCTTTCTGCATTTCCGATAGCGTGGTTCTTTGGCTTCCTGTATTACACCGAAGTTCCCAGTGTGTTGTTCGTCGTTTGTACGGTGGTCGCCGCTTCACAGGGCAAGCATTGGATCGGAGCATTGGTATGTACTACGACAGTTCTTGAGTGACATGCTCATAATAATCAGCTCGGTCTCATGAGCTGCACTTTTAGACAAACAAACATAGTTTGGGTGTTATACGCATATGCATCGAGCCAGTTAATGTACCTACGGTTCCGGCGCGCATCTCCGGGCCAACCACATCAACAAATGCTTCACGATCCACCTTGCCTCGCCGCCAGCCTAAGTATGGGGTCATGACAATCCGGGAGGACCTTGGTATTGATTTCGTTTAATTTACCCTAGGTGACTTGCCACGATCGTTTCTGAGCGTTGTGAAAGTTTTACCAGATATACTTCCTGCGTTCGTTCCATACATGCTGGTTCTTGCCACCTTTGCGGTGTTTGTAATTTGGAATGGCGGAATTGTGTTAGGTAGGGTCTACAGTTAACATACGGTTTTTTTTCTAAAGACTCACGGACTTTCTACTAGGCGACAAGTCTAACCACATTCCAGTCCTTCATATACCGCAGCTGTATTACTTTATTGCATTCACTACTTTTTTCGGATGGCCCGTTCTCATTTCTACCCCAGATGGTATTCTTGGTCTGGCTCGAGGCGTTTGGAGTTGCATGTTTGGAAATAGAACGTAAAAACCGTTTTATATCAAATTTAGAGTTTTACTCATCTCTTTATAGTCGTGCATTGGTCACGCTCATCTTGTGGTTCACCATGGGAATGACAGTGAAACTGTTCACGTTGGTGTATCTGTTAATTTATTTCTTTCAGTATTAACGATGTTTATTACAGAATCCATCATCCATTCCTACTCTCTGACAATAGGCACTATACATTTTATGTATGGCGTCGAGTTTACTTGGTTCATCCCATGATGCCTTATGCATTGGTCCCTGTTTATCTTGCATGTGCATGGGCGTGGTGGTTGCGTGTCGGTAGGTGCCACTCATATAAAGAAAGAACTAGCTAGAGCTGATATGGCATATAGGACCCGATCAAACTTTGCTACAGAGCTTGCTTTTACCCATATTTGTGATTCCGACCTTGCTGCCAACCCCCTTGCTTGAGCCGCGGTATTTTTTGATGCCATATATCTTGCTCAGATCACAAGTAACTAAGGTTCCTTTAAGAAATGTAGTTTTGGAGGGAATATGGTATGGGATTATCAACGCTATCACGATGGGTGTGTTCCTGTATCTACCACGAGAAGGAGTTGGTCGCTTTATGTGGTAGTTCGTACATACAAGAACAAATAGAGTTTGAAAACCAAAAAAGGAAATCGTTGATACAAATGAACTTCAACGATTTGAACGACGCACTTTAACGACCGACGACGACGATTTTCATTACACAACTGTATTCACTTTTTTCAAATGCCTTCAGATTCTAAAACAGTTACTAATCCAAAGCCTAAATCTTCCACAAGGAGTTCCCTACGACAGTCTCTTAACCTTGCGTCTACTGTAGGCAAGGCTTTTGCTGATGTGATCGGCAAGGACGGTAGGGAGGCTAGCAAAAACGCTAAGAAGACAAAGGATGCTTCTCGTCGTGCTAGTGCTTTAATTTCTCCCCCTGCTGGCCCCCGTTCTTCAATGGGCGATGTTAGACCATCTTCTCAGGTCTCAAAGAGAACCGCTACACCTGATTCCAAAGTAGTCACTCGCAGGCGAGTTTCTGCCACTCACCAGAGGTCATCCCCCGACGAACAACTCCTCAAGCCACAAGATCCCACCACACCACAAGCTACAGCCCCCACGAGGTCGTCTACCTTACGTCCCAGAAATTTAAATGCCACATCTGCTTTACCTAAGTACCGTCCCAAATCGGCCATCGTCGAGTGCTCAAAACCACCTTCACCAGTAAGGGCTGGCACACGCCGTCGGCTAAGCACCTCAGAAGATGAGAAGAAGGAACAGAGCAGACCTCATTCTTCTACCTCTGCCGTCGAGAAGATATCCCGACCCATTAGCCCTCTCCCCCACAGAGCAGCTCTTAAAACCAACCTAACCAACTCCAGCTCGGTCAATATCACACCTTCTACCCCCACGAAATCCAAAGTGGCTCCACCCTCCATCCAAAAAGCCTCCCCATCGCGGCCCACAAAGATGGTCAAAACTGGGTCTATCTCCATCCCTCGTCCACCTTCCTCCACATCGTCATCTTCCTTAAACCCTCACACCCCTTCGACTTCTACACCAAAGCGTTCTGACAATAAAGGTCCATTCAGTAGCACACGCTCTGGGCATGACATTTCTAAATCAGGAAGTCCCCATCCCTCACTTGGAAGTTCTTCGCGTGGTTCCCCATCGCCCCTAGCCCGCCGTACGCGAAAGAATTCCACATCGGTGTCTTCATCTATGGAGAATACTGCTGGCAATATGTCACACATTTCAGAGGGCGATAGTGAAGACAGTGAAGCAGACGACGTTGAACTACTTCTTGCGCCTATCGCCGCTTTAGGTGCTCCTACCCCTGCGATGCCTCGGGTACACAAATCTCGAACACGCGCTGCACCACAAACGCCAACTCGTTTTGGACTTCCTACTCGCTCGAATTTATCCTATCTTTCACCTCTACCGCCTGATTCTAATGGGAAGTCCTCGTCTCTGAGACCGACCCGAGCCACCCCCGGTAGTGACCGTGCAGCTCGTGGTTCCATTCTTTCCTGGGAACAGCTTGCAAGTGAAGCATCGAAAACACTGGGAGAAGACGACCTTGACCGAATGTTGTCAGACATTCCTGCTCCATTCCGTTCTGGGGCTGTTTCCCCAAGCTTGAGCTCGCAGATCGATGGCCCAGCCAGTCCTTGTCTCAGTGCAATTGACTCGCCTACTGGATGCGGCTCTTCTATTGCACAAGTTATTTTAAATTTGCCCGACATCACGCCTTCACCGGCTGTTCATTACGGTTTACAACAGGGCAGGTTCAGCCTCTCTCCCGATAGCTCTTCTGGTGATTCTGGGACAATCACAATGCTGCGTTTGCAGCTGGCTGCAGCTGACGATAAAGCTAAGCAAAATCTATCCCAGGTGCTTGGATTGGAGGAAGAGATGTTTAACCTTAAACAAGCTCACATACATCAAATGGAAGAATTGCAAAGGCAGATAGCGTACCTGGAGGCGCAAGTGCGAGCAACCGACGATCGAACATCGCAGGCGGCATCCTTGGAAGGGCAGCTTCGTACGGCACAAGCTTCTCACGAGCGAGCTATCGAAGAGGCCGTCGTACGGACGCAGGAGAGCCTCACTGCATCCTACAACCGTATTTTGAATGCTGAGCAGCGCAAATACGAAACTAACAGCTCGTTGCAACTCACCATCTGGGGTTGGAATACCGTTCATGAAACCTGTGAAATGGAGTTGAACGTTGTTCGCGACGACAGGGCTCTTTTGGCTCTTTTCTTGACACAACTCGATGAGATGACGCAGGTCCTTTGAAAAATTTTAGTTGGTATGTGGGCCTCTTTTTTTTATACATACGGCGGTGAACTTACACACCTGTTTTTCATAAAGTACGTATCTAATGATCATGAACAAACGACAATTACGTTTTCTTCGATCTGTATCTTTTTAACTCACCCACTCACTGCCATATCTTTGCTTGTCATAACACATAACCAACCCTATGTATACTTTCACTTTGTCTGGAAACCTGTTTGTGCGCCAGTGAGACTTATAAGAAATAGCTCATTCATTATCTCCATTAAACCAAATCATAAATATACATCTTGCGCTTCTATGCAGGCGTCCAATAAACAAGCATAATTATCTGAAGGGCTGACCTGGCTCAATCGTTCCATGACGGCTTTTGTGATGGCAGAACGGCTAAGAAGTTAATGTTAGCTAGTTGGACGGGAGCCTGCAACAACAAAAAAAGGCTCACTCAAGAGGGCCATAAGCTATATCAACCTTACAGTCCAGTGTATCAATGAAGGTAGGCCATTGACTGAAGGTGTCGGAAGAAAACACAAAAGAGATAAATGCCTTGCCCATCACAGATGGGAATAACACCATCGTTCTTGCTTCAAATCTCAGACCAGGATTCTCTCTTGAGGGCTGAGGTACGATAATTTCCACTGGATATTTGATGTGGAGCAAAGTAAGCTGGGATCGGAGTTGGACACAGGATGACCAATAATCGGCAAGGCAATGAACAATCTGTTGGACTTAGTTGAGTGGATAGGGAAGAAAATAATCAGTACTAACCTCACGAACAGTCGCCGCATTACTCTCTGAAACAAGCCATTCAGCTGTCTTCAAAAGGAAGGCGCTAAGTTTGGGAAAGTTATCCTTATATCTTGTGCTAGCTTTCCCATACCGCGTAATGCTAACTGCTGAAACGGCCGGGACGAACTTTTTGCATGGAATGGAGACATGGAAGAGGGAAGCATAGACGTATTCAAACAGATCAGCATTGACCTTGGCAATCCGGAACATATGGAGATCTTCCAATGCTTCCAACTCGGCTAGGATAGCGGATTGTTTGACCAAGACTTTCTTTCGACAGATTCAGTAATACTCACCTTTCAACCTGAAAACCTCTGACCGCGTCGAGTTTTTCTTCCGGTGAAGAATTCGCTCAGCGGTAGCAATTGTGTTCTTTGCCTCACGTTTCTGAGCATCAAGCTCTTGAGCTCGTTCCTGCAGCCACCGCAGTTGATCTTTGCCTTCAGTAAGCTCAGCTTTAAGGGCTTCAATCTCAATGCTAGAAACAAATAGGGCTTTCAGTAAGGCAAGTAAACGAATGTTGAGGCCAGAACAAACGTACTTCTGTTCTGCAACTGTAGCCTTGAGCTCGTTAAGATAGTCTTGGTCGCCACTTTCGATCTCAGCAACTTCGGCTTGTTCTCTTTCCAGCTCCTCGGTAAGCCTTTGGTATTCTTGCTCCAATTCTGGAATGAGTCCGTCAGCGGATCCTATCAACTCTTCCAGCGTATGAGCATCCTTGAACCAAAACGATCAGCGCAAACTCGTAAGCAAAATTTATATATATCGCACATTTTCTAGAGATTTAAAAGCTTCCTCGGCCGTCACTCGCAAACCCTCAACCCATTGTAATTTCCACTCATACCAATCCGACCTTGCCGAGTACCTGGTATTTGTCCGAATCAAGTTTAACTGATGCTATCGAATAAATGTTCTTTTAGTTCTTGTATAATGTAATCTAGAAATAAAATCTTACTAAAAGTTCTGCTTGACCCTCTTTGTCCGCCCTCGCATACTCTACAAAGAGTTCTGGAGTGGCCTTGGCAGCTTCCTCCTCAACTTGGGCAAATACAATTTTGCGCTTCGCCATCCATCCCTCCAGATCTTCCGAAACCCGTGAGTAAAGAACAAGCTGAGGGATGTCAATGGCCATAGCAGTGACATATTCCGCTAGGGGTATTTCCGATGGATTTCGAGGTTGTCGAACAGGTTGCTGAGATGGATGGATAGAACGTCGAGGAGCGGTCAACTCGTCCATAAACTTGATGCCGGTCATTGAAAAAAACTGAGCAACTGAAATGGCAACCTATTTCAAAGATTCATCAAATAAGCAAACTATTATAGAATTTGAACTTACCGCGTCTTCCTCGTACCGATCACTTTGCTGCACGCCTTCCCGCCATTGTTGCGTAGCATCTACATCGATCCCCATAGTTCTGGAAAGTTCTCCGAATTCCTGAGGTTCGGCTATATGTGCTTGTTCAAGCACGGGTTCTTCAGGTTCCACGGAAGATACCCGAGGTCTGGGGGTGATAGAATTGGTTGGAAATGTGGGGATAGGTGCCGGCGAACCTCTGGTAGGGCTTGGAGAAGCTGAAGCTTGCCGTGCAGCTTCACGAACGCAACCTACAGCCTCGGCCTCTTTCGCAACTACTTTTGATGTAGGAGGTTTTTCAGCTACTGCTTGCCCAGCATCCTTGTCAAACCGAGCCCAAGCATCAGATGGCCCAGATCCTAAACTCGCACGACCAAGACCAATTCCAGGTTTCTTTTTGGGCGCAACAGAAGTAGTTGTGGTTGTTGTAGTACCCTGACTGCTCAAAGGCTGAGCTGTGACGCCTACAGCTAAACTCTTCCTCTTTGCATAGTACCCAGAAGGTCTTCTTAAGGCAGAGGAGCGACACGACGTCGTGTCCAGTGTAACAGGCGGTGGAGGCTGAAACGGTGCTTTTTTGCTGGGCGAAAGTGGTTTGGGTTTATAAGCAGATGTGGGTTGTTCGGTATATGACTTTCCGACCAACGCTTGTCGCTTGGATGGACTTGGTTTATCCACATCCTGATTTTCGATGTTATCATCAGTAGTAGACCGGGGGCGCTTGTTTGGTGATGATTGAGGCTCTGTTGAAGTCGTTTTTTTAGGTGAAGGACGACTGACGGGGGGTGCAAAAGCAGCAGAGAAGGTTGGCTTAGCTTTACTCTTGGATGGTGTATCAGCCAAGCCAGGTTTGGATTTAGAGGGTGATGGTACTTTGGGAGTAAAAGAAAATGGGACGGAGACTGTAGCTTTATCCCTTGGGCCGCTAGGAATTGGTTGCTTGGAAAGTTCGTTAGAGGGTGGCGGTTGGAAAACGGAAAATGTTGGAGGTTGTTGGGGCACATGTGGCTGTAGGACAGATGTACTTGGGGCTATAGATCGGCGGGAAGCAAGTTGCGCCGGTACAATAGCGCCATATACTTCTGATTCGTCCATGTTCGAATCTTGATAACCCATGCTTAGGCGGGAGTCACCTTGTGCCATGCTCGCACGACCAAAAGCCTGGCTGAGATTCATAGTCTTATTTCCGTCGTCTTCGAAACTAATCTCCGTACTTGTGAACGAATCATCTTGGGACTCATGGTATTCTTCATTCTGTCCCATATTCAGCTGTGCGAGCGACATGGAGTCTCGAGCGCGTCTCAGGCGCAACATGGCATCATCTAAATTCATCTCGTCGCCTCCATCATCAGATGAGATTCCAGGTTCAGACGCGTTATTTCCAGAATGAGTTGCCTGCTTGAGGGCCAGCCAGACTTGGTCTTGATCAGCCGGCCGTAGAGATTGGCCAAGTGGAACTGTGAACTCCATAGCTTGGGACTGCTCGGAGGCAGCGTCTGACTGGGTGGATTCGTTACCGATGTCCGACTGAGATTGATCTGCATCTTCCGATAGTGGAGCAGGCGTTGGCGGGATTTGCGAGAGAGGCTGACGTATTGCGAGAGACAGTGACCTTTTGCGGGCGAAGTCACCGCGTATGGCTTCTGTAACATCCATATCGACATTATCGTAGTCATCTTCTTCGTAGTCGCTGAAATCTTCATCAAGGATAGCAGAACCTGATTGAAATGTCCCTGGTATGACTGACGTCAAATCCATATCTTCACTTTGCGCTAAGGAGTAACGGGCTGAACTGCGTCTGCGGTGTGAGCTTTGCCTTGGATAGTCATTCTCATTCGTGACATTTGGTTGACTGGAAGGACCATCGGAGAAGGCTGAAGCTGATGCTGGAGATGATTGTGGAGAACCAGTGCTGTTCGTATGGTTGGTCTCAAACATGCGAACATACGAGTGGCTGGCGAAGCTAACGCGTCTTCCAAGCGATTTCCGTGAGGTATTGTCATGAACTGGGGTGGTATAGTCTTGGGTAACTTCCAGGGATCTTGTGGCATTAGCATCTTCGATGCAAGCTGATTGTGAATTGACCGTTGATTGTGGTTGAGATGATGAATCTACGTTCAAAGTGTTGACTGAAGCTTTAAGAATGCTTTTCCTGGGAGCCTAGAGCAGGGGATAGAATACGTGAGATCCCAGCTTAAAATTTTCAAGTACGCACCAGTGAACGGCGTGCTTTAGCTAGAGGGCTCAATGCAGCACCCGGAACAATACTATGAGCTCTGCGTCTGGCTTTTGGAACTATGGAGGGCTGATTCTGATTCGTTACAGCAATGGACCTTCGACGATTAGGAGATATTTTCTTAACCATATTACACAGTAAACCAAGAAGAATTGAAGAACCAATAAACAGACGCGTTCCGGGTATTAAACCCCATCACGTGCAAATGACAGGCAAACGCCATCATGTGACCCAGCGTTTTACACGCGTTCATTGACATTTACTTATTACTCTAATACCATGTCGGGAAAACCAGCAACAGTTACGAGATCCTCAACACGCGCCAAAGCGCAACCCGCAGTACCTGCCATTACTAGGACAACGAGAGCTCGAACCGCCCTCAAGGGTGTAACATCTCCAGCTGAACCACCGCCATCAGCAGCAGCGAAGAAAGCCGCTGTACGAAAGCCACTCGTTAGCAAGGATAATTCACTAGGAATTCCCGCTCCCTCCGCGAAACTAAAACCGAAAGCCATCGGTAAAATAGCCAAGCTCAATGAAGTACCAGACTCAGACCGCGAGCCTATCATGGTAAGCGATTTAACCTAATCATTGCTTTCAAACCTGACGATTTAGCAAGGCATATCTTCGTATCAGACCCCATCTAGGAGAAGAAAAACCATCGGCTCCCCCTTATTTGACACCCCTTTCAGACTCAACCGTGAACATGACAGATCCCCAAGATCCCCAAAATGGCCGATCAAAGTACCGATTCTCAGCAGTACCCCCATCATCAATCTACACTTTCTCGCATGTTTTCCCCCATGACACCAAGCAATCAGAATTCTTCACAAAAACAACCCTTCCTTTAGTTAAAGATGTTTTAATCGGTCAAAATGCATTGCTCTTCACTTACGGTGTTACAAACTCTGGGAAGACATACACCGTCCAAGGTGGGACGGAAATGGGGACCGCTGGTATACTGCCTCGATCGCTGGACGTAATTTTTAATAGTATCGAAGGATTACAAGGCGATGGAAGGGTGAGTGCCTGGCAACCCTCACGACTTTCAGATATGGTTCTCAGTTTTCTATGACAGTATCGTCCTGTTCGTCTGCATGGTATTGAACTTGCGGATGACACCGATTCGAAGCCTCCTCCTACGATGCCTGAACCTGCCCTAGCTGAAGTCCTTGGCTCCTTGGATACCATAACTGACCATGAATTCGATATCGACCCAACCACTGTAAAGGTTGACCGCAATTACGAATACACTATCTGGATCTCTTATGCGGAAGTTTACAATGAGAAGGTCTATGACCTCTTGGCTTCCGTCAAAGACGAATCGGGCATCCATGCAGATATTGCAGCTATACCACGCTCTACAGGTGCAAAGCCATTGCTGCTAACGAGAAAAGCTCTGCCTTTACGAGCATCTCCTGCCTCGGATACAATGGACACAGAATCAGGTGGAAAATACATAGCTGGTCTTCGTCAATTTCGGGTCCATAGCTCTTGCCAGGCCAAAGCTCTCGTTAGACTTGGTCAACTCCATCGTCGCGTCTTTGGAACCCTCGCCAACCGCGAGAGCAGTCGAAGTCACAGCATGGTCATCATCAAAGTTGTAAGGGGACATCGAGGCGAGAGAAATGTAGGACTTGCTTATTTCCACGAATAGAATTCGTATATGAATGACGTGCGATTTTTTAGGATCCTACTTCTCTGCAAACATCAAGGCTGACGCTAGTCGATCTTGCTGGTTCTGAGCGTACAAAGCATACTCACACAACAGGTGATCGCTTGAAAGAAGCTGGAAGCATCAACAAGTCTCTGATGGTTTTGGGCCAATGCATGGAAGTCATGCGCTCCAACCAGCGCAAAATAGCACTGAGTTTGTCGTATGAAACTTCAGGACAGGACGACCGTGTTGATACTCGAGATATCAAGAAAGGACTGTCGGTGATTCCATTTAGGCACAGCAAGCTGACGGAAGCCCTGATGGATTATTTCATTGGGGATGGTAGAACAGTTTGTCTGCCTTCTAATCCGGTGTAGCTCGTTTGACTGATCAAGGAATATAGGTGATGATTGTCAACGTGAACCCGTTCGACACTGGGTATGATGAGAACTCTCATGTTATGAAATTCGCCGCGCTTGCACGAGAGGTATACGTGACTCCTGCGCCTGCACCAGTGCAACGCATTCCGCTACCCGTTGGCCCAGGCAAAATGCACGGAAACACAATCAAGCAATTGGGACCTTTAACATTGAAAGATCCTGATATTGTTCCTCATCCATACTCAAGGAAAGTCACAATCTCGATCGGAGGGCACGACAGTGGAAGGAAACTTGTTGAAGCTATCCTGGAAGTTCGCGAAGGTCTGAAAGTTTGTTATAATGGATGGGCGGTAGTACTGACACATTGTGCAGAAGATGAGCAGCCAGATGAACGAGATCCAGATGACGGAGAACCAATTAACCCTTTAGTAGATGCACTCTTTGATGAGGTCGAGAACCTGCGTTTGCAAGTCAGTATGGCCATAGATTCTCCTTACTGTTAAATCTGATGATTGTCCGCCAGCTTTTCGAATCAGAGATGAGATGTGCAATCATCGAGGCTGATACTAGGGAGGAAGTCATGCGAGAGATGGAAGATCGTATGAGAGCCATGGAACAAATGTACTCGAGACGACTCATGAGTGAAGTAAGTTGTTGTCTTACTTGAAATGAGAAATCTCCGTTTGACGGCCGCCTAGCTGGAACAAAACGAATTGAAAACCGACGCGAAAATTGACATGTTGCATCAATCTGGGCTTTTCGGCAGTCCCTCAAAGAAACCCGCACGGTATAGCGTCAATGACGAAATCTCAGAGGAAGAAGACATTGAAAGTAGTCTAGTATGATAATGTAGCCTCCATCAAATTTATGTTTGCACTCATCATTGCTCACAGGTTGCATATGGCGGAGGATTATCCGAAGAAGAGGACGGGCATCCTTCAGAATCAATGTCCCCCTTGACGCAGAAAGGAATAATGAAAGCAGTATCAAAATCCCAGAGAAAGCCCAGCATTGCCCCCCAACCAATCATTGAGAAACGGTCATTCATTCCAGATCCACCAATGCTTCCTTCAGACACAGAGGATGCAGAGTTGACGGAAACTGAAGTAGACGATCAAGAAAGTGTATTACCCTCAAGTACGACAACAAGTGAGCCAGGCGATGAGGAGGACGAGGCGTACTCTGATGAAAATGAAGACGACGATTGGGAACCACCTAAAAAAGCACCAAAGTCCAAACAACCACGCTTACCTGTCCCTGCCAACCCCCCTGCTGACCGCCTTCAGGTAAAGGGCCGTTCACAGGCAGTACCCAAGTCTTCCACAAATCAACTTCGTGTCGCTAATTTGACTAAAAATATGGATAACCTTGATATCAATGAAAATGATGCAGATGACTCCACAATCATTCTCCCGAGGAAAGCTTACCGGAAGTCCCACGAATCTTTGGATGTGGATGACGACGACGATGACGAAGAATTTGACCTCCCAGTTGTCAAAAAGAAGAAGCGGTCCGTAATACTGCGAGTCGTTTCAGTTTTATGCTAACAATTGCACCCTTTTTATAGCCAATTGGGGAAGAACCCCGTTATAACTGAGGAGGGGATTAATAAAATGGCCTATGCCGTGGAGAAGAGCGTCGCGAAGACTCAAGGTGCAGGAGGTATTAGACGGTTTGTAAAGTAAAATGCATACGTATATAATCAATTTAGATTATGTTATTCCTCGCCTCGTGCTAAACACAAACAACGCGTCAACAACGGTCTGCGGTGCCTTTTGACAAGCATCACGACTCACGACTTCGGAACCACCTTTGACTTGAATCAGACTTGGACATCTTGGACTGCTACGACCATCTAAATTCTCACTATGCCCAAAGACACTACCAAAGAACCTAAAGTTCCAATGTTAGCAAGTGCAGTAGTGACAGCCTCACGTCGAGCTTCAGGGTCTGCCATGACCTTGATTGCCACCACTATAATGCCAAAAGTTTCCTCGTCAGTTTACCTTTTCAACGAGATCAATGCAGTAAACGTCTTAGATAGAAATCATTTTTAGTGACGCGCTTTCAACTGACAAGGCTGAGAAACCCAATGCTGCTTCAAGCTCGCAACCACAAACTGTGGTTGTTACCAAAGCTATTTTGGACTCCTTGGAGGCTGATACTATGCATGAATCCTGGCAAAAGGCTCTCGAACCTGAATTCAAAAAACCCTATTTCACTAAAGTAATGGATGACAACCCCTTGGGTTAATTTCGCCTTGCTGACCTTGCCACAGTTGAAAACATTCTTGTTGGCAGAACATACATCACACACCGTATACCCTACAAGTGAGTATTCTGTTTATAACCCAACGTTTATCTGGTTCACCGGACTCCTAAGTTGTCAATGTATACTCTTGGTCACGATTTACTCCTCTCGATGAAGTCAAAGTTGTTATTCTCGGCCAAGTGAAATCTTCTTCGTTTCCACCGAATGCAATTTTGAATGAATATTCTTCCTCAGGATCCTTATCATGATGTAGACCAAGCACATGGTGCGTTCAAGACGCTTTCACTGATCCAACTGGATAACAATTTTTTCCCACCTTGACTAGGACTATCTTTTTCCGTACTTGCACCTACGAAATCTCCTCCATCTTTGAAAAATATCTACAAGCAATTGGCAACTGATATTCCCGGATTCTCAATACCTACATCAGGGTATTTCCATAATCATAAAGATCCAACCGATTTTGATTTTTTTTCCCTCCCAGAGATCTAAGCGCTGTTGCCAAGCAGGGTGTACTATGGCTTAACGCAAGCTTGACTGTACGAGCCCACAAAGCTGGCTCTCATGCCCGCAAGGGTTGGGAGACATTTACTGCTGCAGCGATTCGCGCAGTCTTGCAGCGGACCGGTCAGCCTGGCGTTGTATTCATGGCATGGGGTGCACATGCTGAAAAGACTTGTGACAAGATTGGTATAGATAAGGTTTGTTCCTATGCGGTTCCAAGATTTCCTACTCGTTTTTTCAGCAAATTGATTTTTTTGCATAGAAAAAGCATCTTGTTCTCCGGTCAGTGTAGATTTACCTTGTCGAATATGTCGCTTCTAAATGGCTTGGATAGATCTGCGCACCCATCTCCCCTGTCAGCCCACAGAGGATTTCTAGGAAATGGTCATTTCCGCCAGGCGAACGAATGGCTAGGCAAGAACTATGGAAAAGATGCTCAAATTGATTGGACCGTCCTTAGCACGAAATAATTGGCGGATACTGTCTTCCCCTTCTTCTAGTAATTTCGTATCCACCTGCTGATTGTTGATACCATCTCTATCTATGGATTTGTACTTACACCATCCGAGCTTGTTAATCACAATGCTACACACCTGACGCTGTACTCCCTGCTGAGTGTGGGTAACTCGCCAGAGCTGCAAATGGAAGAAGCCGAGCCATTTTTGGCGGCGCTATCTTAGGCGCTACCATAACTTGATGATCCCAACACCAGATATCTCTCATCTAAACAAAAAGGACTATGATGAGATATACGAGCCTGCAGGTGTAAAACTATGCTTTTCGGGGTCGCTGATGGCTAACGCGGCTGTTGTCTGACAGAGGACACTTTCCTACTACTCGACGGGCTGGAAGCGGATGTGGAAGTATTGAAAGAGCTACGAGCCACAGTTTGCCTCGAAATCGGGTAGGGTTATTCTACCAAAGCTTAAAATCTTAACTTCTCATTCATAAAAAGCTCGGGATCAGGCTGTGTGACTAGCTTTATTAGCAAGATCCTCGGACCATCCGTTCGTATGTTTTCTCAATTTTGTTTTTTTCCCAGACAGCGACGAGGTAACAGATCTGCACATAAGTCTATCTATGCACGGACATCAATCCACATGCTTGTCGATGTACTCGTTTAACAGGAAAACAAAACCAGGTCAGAATTGAAATTGGAGGTCTCTACCTGGGTTTCGTCCTCACATCGTATCGTTTATGATAGGCCGACATACAGGTCGTTAATGCATCATTGGCCGACCCATTCTACCAGAGGCTATTCCATAAGGTTGATGTAATTCTATTCAACCCACCTTATGTTCCGACTTCAGAAGAAGAAGCATTACATGCACGGGACTCGCGGAATATCCAGGGATCGTGGGCTGGAGGTTCAGACGGGATGCAGGTTACCTATGCGTTTCTAGATCGCGCCGAGGTATGCATTTATTTCATCATCGAATTGAAATGCAATATAATAATTGCCTTTCAAAGTCATTACTGTCTTCCAGAGGTCGTCTCTACCTTGTTGCTCTAAAACAAAACAATATACCAAAAATCTGCCAGATAATGCAAGAATCTTATCACCTGCGAGGCGATGTCAGTTAGCCGATCTCAAAATATTATGATGTCGACACTAATCGCCTTGCCAGATTGTGCTACAACGCCGTGCTGGACGAGAACATTTGTTCATCATTTGCTTTATTCGATATCCTCCAAGCCAATCAACATGAGACAGAATCATCTGTCGAGTATCTATACTCACTAGTATCAAATATATGTGAATGCGAAAAATAGACATGAATTAATATTTCAATCACTACATATTCAACTACGAATAACGTCCAGAGTCAAAGTGTGGATGAAATGGATGAGCATAACAGGCGATTTTAAATGACTGTACAAAAGAAAAGCAAGTAAGATTCATTTATCATTATTCTTCTCTTCCTCAGTAGGACCTGGCCGACGTCCTCTGATGCTGAAGCGTGGCGGAGTAGCAAGAGATATAGTTCTCGAATGGTGATCTCCTGAATGAATGGAAGCAGTGCTACTAGAGTTTGGATTGACTCCTGCTTCAAATTCGAGGCGCAGGCGTAAAATGCCCGCTGGACGAAGTTGAACATGTACTTCAGCCGATGATATGCCTTCCGACTTGATATGGCGCCAAATCTAAATAGATACGTAAGCAAAGGGAGATAGATGTAGAGAAAGAAAACTTTCCTCGACTTCACCCTCGGCTACTTCCTTGTCTTTTGCGAGAGTCCTATGATCATGAACCCAAACAAAAGCTTTTGGTGTCCGAGGAGACGCGGTGAAAGTGAAAGAGTCATTCCTATTAAAGGCTGTCAGTTACGAAATAAAAATGAAAGATACAAGATTACCAACCATTCTGGGGTGTCTGTCTTCCCTGTATGTTTCGTCTTGAACTCTTTGTCGCCCACCCGAATAGTGGTATAAGGCTTGATATCGTGTGGAACGAGATCTTTCGCATCCAATACGATGACTTTTAAAGTTCCTGGCTCGCCTGCTACGGGGTAGCCACTCTCTGAAGAAGGGAAGGCTGTAGTTGTTACTGCCGCATGATTATCAGAGACTGCTACCGCATGAGAGGTCTGGCCGGAAGAGAATCCAGGAGCCGTCTCTTCCTGCTCCTTGTGCTTGAACACACTAGTAAATGCACCTAGGCCTGCGCTTATAGGCATAGCACCGATTGTCGTCATCGCTCGACCCGCATTAGTGAAAGTTGAGGTGTTCTTTCGAGTTTTGGCGATAATCTCAGGTTGGAAGTTAAGTCGCAACCGTACTTTACCCTTTTCACCATGCTTGGTGCTGACCAAATGGATGACCCGTTCCACAGCTTCGAATGGTTCAATGGTAGTAAGGTCAATCTTCCCGATTCCCAGAGTCTTATCGGCTTCAATCTGGTTCCAGTCGAAAACTTCAACGGCAAATTCCGCAGCAAATCGCGAAGGCTATCATCAATCCTCAGGAAGATCCTTCCAGATTATAGAGGCAAAACTTACCACAGGGACTTCGAAATGTTCATTCCAATCTGGAGAAGTGGTCTTCTTCTTTGTCTGGGATTTATAGACCTTGCGTCCGTTGAGCTCGAAGACGGCGAAAGGATCGGATTTTCCTAAATGATGTCAATTATACGACAAGTAAGACGCAAATACAGAACTAACCTCCCCTATCAATACCCCGAATCTCACGACCGTCCAAAAGGTCAACTCGTAGGATACCCTGGTCTTAAGCACACATCAGGATGTTGTTGACGACCATCTCTTTCGAACAAACTTACTGTTAACGGTCTCCCTTGGTTCAAGAGTAACAGGTACCGGGATATACCTAGCTTCAACCACGACTGTAGAGGGATATTTGCCCTCATCATCAGTCAGCGTAAATACATGCGGTCCTTTCTGCAACACACTTTAATCTCGATATGAACACCAGCAAAGTCATAAACCTTACCAAGGTATTTTGCAGGAAAGTCTTCGCGTTTTCTTTATACTCAGGACCAAGATCATCCCGCTCTCCTTCAGCCGCCCCATTCAATCGCAGCGATACCAGTCCAAAATCAATTTCTTTCATGAAACCCTCGCCCACGTAATCCCATTGAGCGTCATTTCTCCGGGATTTAACTGTGCTCATGCATGGCCAATATCCATCATCCAACAAAATGTCCAAGCGAGCCTTGCCAGGAAGGCGACCAGAAATGACATGAAAAACAATAATTCCCGATTCTAGAGCAGAAAATTAGTGAGAACCAACCGACGTGGACAACAAACACCTCACGTTGAGCCAGAAGTTCTTCGTCACTCAGTTCTACACCATTTTCGACTTCAGCTTTTTTGTCCACCACACCATTCGGTTCGCCCGCCTCATTGGGTTCCGCATCAACATCAGTAGCAGTCACAGGGACGTTGTTCGTCACAGGATCCGGTTTATAAGTCACCTCAGCTGGAATATCATCATCATCAGATTCACTCCAGCCATTTGAGCTGTCATCGCTGTCATCATGAGAAGCGATCCGATCCTTTTCAGTAGTTTGTGGTTCAAACTTGATGTTCTTAAGAGCAAGAGCTGAGATGAACTCCGCAGTATAGTAGAGTGTTCCCTTGTGAGAACGTCCGTGCTCGAGTTCGATTGGGGCTTCCACCGTTTTGACACCATTAGACAGGTAAGGATAGCGAAGGTTGTCGGATTTGGATGCAAGTTCGGCGACATGGAGCTCCACTGAACCTAGAGATCGATCCTACGATGATACATAAATACTCGATGAGTGTAAACAATCACGAAGAACTCACTTTCGTCAAGTACTGATAGTCCATACACTCAAGAGTCATGTTCTGTCAAAACCAATTAGAGACTGAAGGTCGGAAAACCGATGAAAACCAACCTCTTTCAACGAGTGCACTGTGGGAGACGAGGTCAGTCATACCAGTGTATAGAACGCAAAAAAGCGGCATACCAGGAATATAGATAATTTGGTCCCAAACTGGATTCAAATCTGCGTCGAGGATGTTACTGGGGAACAAACTTCAATAACCTATCAGATACGAACTGTTGTTGACAACTTCAGTTCTGCCCTTGGTAACGTTTCCGACTTGAACTTGGACATAAGGATCGCTCTATAAAGCGGGGGAAAAAATCTCAGAAATACCCACCCTAACAAAGATTTGGGACATACCTTGCCACCAAGAGTACCCTCAACGTTCCTAGACCCTCAATTTAAAAAAAATCAATGACACGTAGCAAAAAAAAAACATACTTGACGTCCACTGCTCTATTTATCACCAGTCTCACCACGCCAATAGGAGGCATATATTGACCAGCTCCATGCAAAGACCCAGCCATACTCAAAGGTTTCCACTCCGCCGACAACCTCAGCTTGCCAGAACGACACCCACTCAAATTGAACCAATCTCTACCCGCCTGACCCTTCAACGGTAAAATATCGATAAGGTTGATCGACATATAACCAATAATAGGATCCTTTAGGAAATCCCGATCGTCGATGACTCTGACAGTAATTCGGGCGGCATTTTTGTCTGTACAGAGGAACTCGTAAGGGACTTCCCACACCGGAGAGCTGCCTTGTTTCTTTGGTGACTTGAAAGAAGGAGCACCAGTGGCATTTACTTTGCAAAAGGGTTTGATGCCTCCCGCAAGTGTTTTTGATTGATCGAGTTCTTTGGCTTGGTGGATCATAAGACGCACAATACCGACAGCTAGATAAAAAAAGATTATGAGGGTCACTTCCCCTTTCACTTGGTAAGACGACGTACTGGAGTCCAGTACTTCCTCATTGCCTTCTTCAGCTTCGATGACCGGGAAGTAATTGACATCATATCGCAGTTCACCATGATCCTTCCCATCATGCAGGATGGTGCTCACAATATCTTCTTGTGCTTGGTCATCCAGCAACTTCGACAATGGAAACTTGACGAAACCCAGTTGAGTATCTTTGCGGTGCTCATTAAAATCAAACAAGTTCAAGATCATATTTTCCCCCAACGTTTGGACGAGAATGAACTTGGTTTCCATCCATGTAGGATTATAACTAGATTCAAATAATAAGTACGATTGACCTTTACATCAAAACTTGAATGAGAGACGTACGTATTGAGTTTGGGCTTGGTGTAACAAAGTTCAGCACGATTTTCGATGTTTAAGCTGACATATGGATCAGGTACTCCGCCACCAATCTTCACACCCTTAATTCCTCGTGCAGAACGAACCAAGACCTGGACGACACCAATAGCAGTATCAAGCGGTTTACCAGACAACATCTGTTCCAAATTCAAGGTAAACACGTTTGGTTCATACATCATTGGCTCCAATGTTGCATGCGTCATATCACGGATGAAACTCGATAGCCCTGGAATCTAACAAGGAGTATCAACTTCGACGTTTTCTTTTTTCTTTTAGAATGGGGAGTACTCACATTAGCAATGTCGACACCAAATGTATCACCACCAAGAGGTTTCAGAACATAGCTAATGTCAGGTTGCCCCAGGAAGCAAATGTCCACAATTTGGATATGAGGGAAATTGTGCCCAAGCTTCATACGAATGCGCAAAAGACCACTGAAAGAGACGTCTTCGACCAGGATAGGCAGAGCAGCTGTCGCCAGTCCTTTGCCCACACGTACTGAGAGCACAATTTTAGGATTTGACATGCTAGCTTTCTCTTTCTCCGTCATATCCGAGGTATCTTTCGGGGTGAAAGAAAGGCCCCAGTCCATCATTACAACATCCTCTTCTGTCTTAGGAAACGTGCGGACTTGGTCAATGCGCGGTGCTTTGGTTCCCAAAGTAAAACCGGTAAGGCTGACAGAATCGAGGAAAGCAGGTGTGTTGGCGGATAAGATCTGGTTGGCAGAAGCAAGGATGCTCTCAGACAGTATGGGTTCATATATGAGCCAAAAACGATGCAGGAAATGGTTAATCCACTCTGCAGATTCGTGTTCTGAAGCCATACGGGTTTTGACAAGTTCCCGTTGGATATCATCGCGGGCCGAGCGACGGAAATGGGTCATTGAAGTGGTGTAGGTGGTGTTGCATACAGCGAGTACAATGAATAACCATCCCCATCCAAAGTGGAAACGCGTTAAGAAATGAGTAGCCAAGACAGCCTGTCGTCATGATATTAATGAATAGTTAAGTGTAGATGAGAAAAACGTGTAAGGAGGGGTGGTAGACACATACAAAAATGATGATACCAGCGTTATGGTACCACGCGCCATAGAATTGCTCCCCAATAAACATGTGCAATATGTTCAAGTCCTTCTCTTCGCCATCTGGCAAAGGAGGCTTATCAATGTCGCAAGCCTGTCGCCAGCCAACTGTATACCATTCAGGAATAGTAGGAGCCAGCTTTGTTGGGAAAGCGCCTGGGGCTATAACTGCTTCACCTTCAACAGCCCAAGTCTGACCCTGGGCCACCTGATTTGGTGTTGATACTTTGGGTTGCTCGTCATTCCCCATGTCTTCAATAACGATAGTAGGAACTATGGAAGTCGAGTTCGGCCCTCCAAGCTCTATGTGAAACGAAGAAGGCGGAGTTAGTTCGTGTATATGGTAGGTTTGAGATTTTTAGTCTCAGAAAAGGGAGGTTGAGGATTATGGGAAGGTGGTTGGAAATAAGATACCGACCTCGTTCTGGCTTCTCTGTCTTGATTACATTATTGAGCTTTTCACGTCCTACAGCTGCCTTTTCGTCCGTGGATGCAGCTGGACCCACAAGTGCCTTCGAGTTCTGGTTTTGGGAGTTGAGCGAATCCTGAACCTGACCACTAGAGACGACAGGGCCAGGCGACTCCATTGTAGTGAGAGGAAGGGAGACAGGGGAGACAATGGTAAGGTGGGGTCTACAATATCAATCAAACTGCCAAGAAGCCTTTTTCAAAAGGTTAGTACAGTATTGGATGCATCGAAACCTATTCGGAACTCCCGGGGCTTATCCCCCATTTGGAACAACTTTTTAACTGCGGACATCATTTTCCTCGAAAGCTTAGTATATTATTGGCAAGCTCGAATCCGTGAGGATAAGTATGGTAAACATGCAAGACTTCATATATCATATTGTATGTCAAAAATTGCATCATAGCTACCGGCGCAGTCGGAAACGTGTAACCTATACCTGCCCGGCACATTCAACCTGCCTGCTTACCTAATTAATGTTCAAAGCCCGAATATAAGTATCATATCAGTTCAAATACACAATTCCTAGGTGGAATTCTGAATATGTAGCCAGCCACGGTCATGTCTTCGTCATAGAACTCCTGATGCTCTGAGTTCGAGATTATTGAGCAGCCTTGCTCTGATAGCATCTCGTATGTTTATATTTATTGGACAGTTTGAATCAATTGAGTACTTAGTTTTCCATTTCCAATCTCCTGGGATTCGGAGTTTCAGTGTTTGAATGAAAGATAGGCTATTTCCAGCTCACTGCAGCCTGGATAGGTCCCCGCTGATTTTTCATACTGACGCAGTTTTGGCTTTTTTTTGGAACGACCCTTATATGTTCGTATTTGTCAACACCCTCTCCTGCGCACGAATTCCGTGAAGCCTGACTTGGAGGTCAATCTCAATATCATTACTTACAACCCAAATGTCATGAATTCTCCTTCATCTCTGCGAGGTTTATACATAGACCCATCTCAAGCCTGGACTTTCGTGCCACCCATTCCAGCAGTTAAAACCTCGGAACCTCTCTTTGAAGGTCCGAACGCACCAATACATCAATGGTCTATGCGCCCCTCACCCAACTCCATCTTTGACTTATCGCCTTCCTTGGATCTATCAGAACCATCCGGTATCAATGCTGCACAATTGTTCAAAGCCGTTGTGGCTTCCGCCATTCTCCAGTATACGAGCACGGCTATCGTCATGCCTTGGGAGGTAGGCAAGATGTTGCTTCAAGTACAATGGGTTCCTAGAGATGCTGGTGAACCAGAACCTTTGGATTCGGAGGTGGTGGAAGGTGATTTTGATGATGCCGTATGCGTGCTCTCTTCTAATACGCAGAGATGCTAAAGTTACTTGTTTTAGTTGAGCGATTCTTCAAATGATAATGACTCTTACTTTGCTGATCCCAGTGGCGTTCCAACAAACCGTCCACCTACTTCGAGAGCGCGGACGGATGAACAAGGTTACGTTATCCGACGGTCAGTATTGGAGGAGGGAACGCGACCAGAATACATCATTCCGGTGGGCAGCGCAGACGGCGTGTGGGGCATGATGAAGCGCGTTGGGCGATTTCGACCAGAAGGATGGTTGGCTCTATGGAAAGGCACGCTTTTCATAATTATTTCTGATTAATAATAGCTTCTAAATATTTCTAACAGGGCTACTGACGTCCTGTGTAACGGAAGTGTTATCAGATACACTACAGCCGTTCATCAACGGTTTTTTGCAAAGTCTATTTTTCCCATCAATGTCCCCATTTCACCAGCCACCTATTATTCTTCCTGTGGTGTCGCATCTAATCACAGGATTCCTATTATCGCCGCTGGATTTAATCCGAACGCGTTTGATTGTGCAGTCATTTACAGCACGATATCAAACGTATTCCGGACCATTGGATGCGCTTAGACGAATACTACGAGACGAGGGAGGGCTTTGGGGAATGTATTTTCACCCTCATCTGCTGATACCCACGTTATTGGACAATGCACTACGTCCGATTGTGTCACTTGCATTGCCGGGGATGCTGACACGGTATCTGGGACGGGGACATATTACGGAAGAGACACATCCAATAGGATGGGGAATGGCAGAACTGGGGGGTAGTTGCATTGGGCTACTGGCTACGCTTCCTATTGAGACGATACGAAGACGACTACAAGTGCAACCACGAGGGAATGGCAAACCTGTGAAAGGGTGTGTTGAATTGCGACCTGCACCGTACAATGGAGTTGTGGATACATTCTGGCATATATTGACGGAGGAGCGGTCGGACCTACCGATCAGACGACGGGTGAGCAAAGGGAAGGAGAAGGAGAGAGAAGGTGAGATAGAAGAAAGTTGGTTCCGGAATACCGGTATCGGGCAGCTGTACCGGGGACTCGGCATGCGGTTAGGCGCGAGTGTGATTGTGTTCGGCCTGGCATTGATCGGAGGCGGCGAAGAAAGAGACGGAGGCTGGGCCGAGATTTAGTTTAAAGTTTAAATAAATAGAACGCTTAGCACGCACCGTCATGTCTCCAGAGTCAACTGTCCCTCTCCTTGCTCGTGCTCTTCACCGCATCCGCGTAACCCCTCCTCGTATAATCGCTTCTCCTCCAACCCGTATGTACTAGCCCCCAACTCTTTGTCTATCTCTAATATTTTAATAGAACCACGTAGAGCGGCCGTAGCCCTCATTATTCGCGTCGTCCCAGCACCTAATGCTCCCTTACCTCCAACCCCGGATAAACCTTTGACTCTCACTCAATTCTTTGAATCAGACTGGGTCAATCATCCAAATTCTCGTCCAGAAATTCTATATCTCCACAGGGAGAGCACGACCGTCAGTGATGTCCCTCTCTGGCAGGCAAATAACACAAATGAAGCTCATGTAGCTTTCCCTGGTGGGAGAATGGAAGCAGACGATGAAGGAGGGTTGTACACCGCCATGAGACAAACTTGGGAGGAAATTAACATTGACCTCGCAGAGTCTTGTTATTCTTTTATTGGTCAACTTGACGATCGCGAGATTACCACTTCACTCGGAAAACGCCTTCTTATGATCCTCTCCCCGTTTGTATTCCTCCAACTCACGCCCCATTCACCTCAACCTGACCCTGTTCCTTCAACCACTCTTCATTGGACGCCTTTATCTTCTCTCGTGTCTTCCCACAAACCCCCTAAATGGTCTACTGTAACCGTCGACGCGGCCTCTCGTATCGCCCCAAAACACTCTGCCATTCTGCGCTTCGTCGTACGCGTCTTTATTGGCACAATGGAATTCCCAGCTATCATTCTCCAACCATCTCAACCACCCTCGGCAGTAGACCCCCAATCATCAAAGAAACATGATATTCTCGAAAAGGGTATTCCGTGTCAACCCCTTGTCCGGTCTAACCAACTGAAACTTTGGGGTTTGTCTCTCGGTATGACCCTGGATTTGATGTCATATATGATCCTACCTGCACCTTCCTTGGAAAACCATCACCGTCACGCCGATTCAGCCACTTCGTCTCCTCTTTCCCAAGTCATGCAATTACCTTATCAAGACGTAGCAGAGGACTTCAGAATGGAAAACGTTGCCCCAAGCCTTGCTAGCGTTTTCCCCAGATTTTCATACCCTGACGTCAATTTCTGGATTTGGTAAGTCAATTCTATTGTGATGCGAAAAGTTTCATCGTTTAATTTTCAAACGAATAGGGTATTCGGCAAACGGTATCGCGAGGTTGTGCGTGGTTGGGAAGCGAGTGTGCGTGCGGGAGGTACCAATGATCGCCGGATAAATTGGTCTGGGTCAGCGCTCAACACATTTTACGCCGCGATCCGCAAAGCACTCGTCGTCGTCATTGTTGCACGGGCTCTAGCAGTCATCTTCGGCGTCTCTTTTGCGATTTGGTGGATCTTTAGCTGAAGGAGTGTGTAGATAATGGTTAGATGACGAGTCACCAACCCTCTTTGTTTCTCTTTTTCTCCCTTCCCAAAAAAATTACGAAGGCGGTGGGAGCAACTGTTTTACCTATGAGTGTGTGAAAGTTTGGATGGATGGATGGATCAGTGAACCTAAAGAGAAAAGGACAAGGATAGTACCTTTTTATTAGTCACCCCGGGGTTTTCCAATTCTTTTGTCTGCAATTTCAGTTTTCTATGTAATTCATTTTTTTATCAAGGTGTTGTTTGAGGACGGATCATGATCGATCCATTGGTGTTCAGACAAGAAAGTGCGCGGGGAGGGGGGGGGTGTGTACAAAAGTTAGGTTAGTACCTATCTATCTATATACGTCTATTTGCATGTGATAATTCGCTAATTGTCGGAGCGAAGTTACAGCGGACACCCTTGGAAATATAGTTCCAGTCCTTGAGTACAGTCTGTGTCAATGAGTAAATGGACGGGAGTAACTGCGATACCAAATGCCAGTTGGGAATCCTCAGCAGAGAATCTCAAAAGGCGAGCATAAAGCAGTAACTGCAGTATTTAACAATACATGCTGTATAACTTGGAGTTTAACGATATTACACTGTTTTTCGGTCCATTCCATCCTCTTCAATAAACTGACACGCAACACACAAAATCATGCCAGAGGCAACCCACAAACTTCACAATCCGTACCCCCATGATCATTCTCAAAGGTACAATGGGGACACACCCTGATTCCGGACGTAGCTCTACCACTACCACTGCTGCCTCTGCTGACACCTCCGTGAGATGCTTCTTCTGCTGCGATTTGGTCAAGCACCTCTTGTGGTATGTCGCTATCCATTATGCCTCCCGAGGATGCGCCACTCACGGGGTTTGTCGGACCGGCATCTGGGTAGGAGAGGATAGAGATTAGTTCATAAGTCGCAGATGGAAAAATGATAAAAAAGGACTCACGACCACTCTCTCGAGTGAAGGTCATAAGTGTCTGCCAGCTGTCTGTCGCCAAAACCGGGTCGATATTTTTGGCATCCACAAGTAGATTGGGAGACGACACCGTGTGCATCATGAGTTTGATGTCATCCTTCACAAAGATGACGAGGAAAAAAGGTTAGTTCCAATGAAAACAAAAAAAAGATATCGCAATCAAAAATACATACCTGAGAGAACAACTGGGTTGTTTGCATGAATACCACCAGATGCCAGTCGCTCAGCCATTTCGCCAGTTCTATCTTTTTATAAGACTCGGATCCAGGATATAATGACGGTGCTTCTAGTTTGGAAAGCGTTGCCATAGCCCTTTCTAGATTCTGATCCTCTAGTCCCGGTCGATTTTCTATGTTGAATTGTGTCGAATGGAAAAGAGGTGAAGGGTTTTGTGGGAAACCGTGTGTAACCTGAACGTCAGGGAGTTGTGTTAGCTACAGACCCCAGACATTTAAGTTTGAGAAAAAATGCCATACATTGACCAAAAGGTATTCCACAGGAAAACATGGTTTGGCGCTCTTTTTCACCTCCAAGCCGTATTCGTTTTTATAGGAGAAAAACACGTCCGGAACATATCTTGAAGAATTTTCCGTTCTATCTTCTTCTTTAACGCGCACAATGCCTGGCTCCACACTTGCTTCGATCATATCTGCCTCGACCATCCCCACCGCTTGTTCTGACACCTGATACGCGGATACGTCAACCTGACCATCCTCAGTCGCTGTTAAGACCGCCGTCACTAAACGTGAGGCATATAACCCTGTAGGAGATGATTTTGAAGCCGTCGGATTTGCCTTTTGCAAGGTAGCCGCAAAAATCGCCTCCAATGAGGACAGGAAAAATGATTGAGGATGTCGTTTGTAGATGTTTTTGGTTCGGTCTTCAGGAGTGGGATCCAAATCAGTGAAAACATAGCCGACAACAGTAAGTGGAGCAGACGCCGCAGCTGACAACTCGCGAATTCGGGGCTCATCCTCCCAAGGCCAACCTAGAGTAAGTCCATCGAGCTCTCCTTGTTGAGGGGGCTCATAGATTGCTTCGACAACTGCCTTGACGCCCATCGGAACCTTGTCATAAGGTTCATAGCGTCCAATCAACCATCCAAAGCGTTGCAGACCTGTCTTCCGCCACGCTTGCAAGAATCGATCTATAATATCCATCGACGCGATTTCAAGATGATCCACCATCCGGAATGGTTGTGACTGCAAGGTTATGGACGACGGCTGACAAGCCGTACATATACCAGCAGGCCATGGAGGGTGTGATCCCGTCGGGCAGGGAACCTTGACCTTATAAGACAAAGGATTCAACGGTGGAAGAATAGAGGCCGCAGACGCCGATGGTTTCGGGGTTATTTGAGCAAGATAACTATGATATGATAGATGCTTGATAGAGTGTTCTTTGTGATATGCAGCATCATATGGTTCTAGAGGCATACAATAATCGCACATGCCGTTCATCGCATGTTTGCAGAATCGTGAATCACGCGACCGAGGAATTTTCCCTGAATGCGATCTCCAATAAACGTCTATGGGGTCTTCCTGAACGGATTCCCAAGGTCGTTTTGGGGCATCTGGAGTAACACTTGAAGACGCTACTGAGGTTGAAGGTTCGTTGTGGTTGCTCGACGATGAATCTGTTTTAGATTGATAGCCAACGAATACAAGGTCTCCATGGCTAGAGAAAATGTAAGAGGCGATTGAGCTGAACATATTAGTAAACGTACTTTAGCCCAAGGTTCCGGATGGTCCTACCTCGCAACGATGAAATCTTAACTTCATTGCCGCGAGGCTGATTTGAGATGGTCATAGTCGAGGCATCTGGGTTACTCGCCGTTTCAAGAATCTGTAAAGACGAGACATCAGGTTTGATAATTTCCGAGGTCATTGTTACTCACTTTGTTCAGCAATTCTGAGATGTCGCTTTCTGGCTGTAAATCGAAGCGAAAGTTTCCATCTTTGGATCTCACTCTGATTAACTGTACATATTCAGCTAGTAAAACAACTAGATCAGTGAATTCGCGTACCATTGTGCTAAGATTGAGAGAGGTTGTAGTGGTCTTGTTTGAACGATGGCTCTTGGTCAAGGAGACGCGTTGCTTGACGCGTAATTGCTGACTAATTCTGGTCACCACATATCCCATTTACGACGGTATTGGTCCCTTTATGGCTCATCGCCTAATATCTCAATCGTTTACCACCTGTATTCATGGCGCTCAAGTTTCAATGCTTCCAACCCTACTCTCGTCATTCTCATTTCTTCTGCCTTCTGTGTTGGAATAATATTTACAGCTAGGATATAATAAGTCTCAACTTGAATAGAAAGTTTATGTTATATTGATATGCACCTAGGATATAATAACTAGGTGTCTATGAGTAAGGTATATAATATAAATAA
>Ga0193743_1000572_pt1 | contig 28797 bp, 54 predicted proteins | sample L2c2metaG_FD_143038 | JGI IMG/M metagenome (GOLD analysis project Ga0193743, IMG submission 143038) | Soil microbial communities from a riparian zone of the East river system, Colorado, United States - L2c2 | ecosystem: Environmental > Terrestrial > Soil > Riparian zone | place: USA: East River...
TCAACACGATGTCATCACTGAACGGGCCGGGGTCCTCGTAGCGGAATCCGCCATCATGCTTGCATTCACTCATTGAACCGTCCCCTCCATCTCCAGCCTCTCCTCGTCCAAATGCCGGTTGATACACTCCCCACACCACCAGTCGCAGATGGGATCGCCATTGCCAATGATGTCGTGATCGTTGCAGGGCTTCCCGCACTCGCAACACTTGCCGTCCATCGGGCAGTCACAGGTGCCGTCCGGCCCGAAGTGTTCCTCAATCCCCTTCACAGACCACCGTCTCTCCAAAGAACCTGTCCACGCCACGCAGGTATCGAAACTCATCGAGGGTGTAATCTCTCTTCTGCTTGTCGCAGCGAGCGCAGGCAGTCACAGTGGCGTGGCCGCCTCTGGACCTTGGATAGATGTGCTCACGTACCCAACCGCTCCGCTCCTTCGGCGTGAGTCCGCAGTAGAAACAGATCGTTCGTCCGTCCAGCCAGACCGTATACAGGAGCGCCAGCACCGTGGACTCCTTCTTTGCCGTTGGCGAGGGCAGCCGGATCGGCTTCGGCCAATCGGGAAACATCAACTGGAAGGCACCTTCAGGCCGGTCGGAGTTTTGTTCCACGCGAACCGAAGACCAGCGATCCAGAATGCTCCAGCGCTTGCCATGGATGCTCGCACACTCCAGCGCAATCGCGTCGGCATGATTCACATCCACCGCCCACACCCGGATCACGTCCCGAGGATAGCCCTTGCTCGCGTCAACGTAGGTGAACAGCATTACCCCGCATCCTTCTTTCTCAGCTCGATCTCAAGCCGCGTCATGGTTCCCACCTCGTAGGCGTTATCACCGATCACCGAGACAGGAATGAACCCGGTCATTATTCCGCCACGCTCCGTATGCACAGCACCATCCTCGGGAACCAAAGCCAGCGATTGCCCGTTCGGAGACACTAGCAACACTCCGCAGATACACCACTCGTCATTGGACCCGAGACGCCTGACACGCACCCGGTCACCCTTCTTTACGTCGGTCATTCGTCATCCCCCATACCTTCGCGGCCGCTGCCCTGATCTCCGGGTCAGAAATGGTATATCGGTCGATCTCCTGTTTCAGCCGGTCAGCCTCCGCCTGTGAAAAGAAGCGCCCCTGAATCTCCGCCCATACCGTCTTGTAGTGAACCGCGCTCAACCCGTCCTGTGTCATCCTGCATCCTCTCCGTACACAATCACCCTCTCTTCGGCCACCGACGCAGCCACGGGCTTCGTAGCGCGAGTGGTGGGCATCGCAGAACGCGGCTCCATCCACTTGTAGCTCTTGCAGCGTGGGCAGACTTTCGGGAGAGCTTCATACATCGGCTCCCAATCCCATCGGCATCGCTTGCATTCCAACGTAGTAGTAGTAGTTCCCATTCATTCTCCTCCAACCCGGTCACCTACTACAACTACTACTCCGAGGCCCTGTAGTCTAGGCCCTACTTTTTTATTTTTTTGTTTCATGTTTTTCAGACTGCGTTTGGATTTTTTGTTTCATTTCTTTCAGGGTGCGTTTGGCGTCGACGCGTGGCGGCCGGGGTGGGTCGGCGACAAATAAAATACGGGGTATTAGGGGGCCTTTCTAGTCCATTGGCGCGTTGATAGCCCATGTCCGGGCCTGCCGTATGCGTGCCTTGTAACCCATTCCGTAGAATTAGCCTCTGACCGCATTACAGGCCGTGTTTACGCCATCTATTGCCGTGCTTCTATGCCTCGCATCCTGCAATGACAATGGCGAGGGCCTGACGGGCCTGCATGAGCTGTTCCAGCATGCGTCTTGATAGGGTTCCAAAAACACGTAGGAAGGTTGGGGGAGGCCGTTGCGCATCCTGAAAGCAAGCCATGAAAGCCGCGTAAACTGCCCGAATTTTAGGTACGCCTAAATAGGTCCTAAGTTATAGCGTGCTCATGGTCTTAGGTATCATCTTGCATAATACGCAACATACCAGGGCGCGAGGCTGGACGGTAAAACGGCCATGAATCGTTAGACCCATGGCCGTCAGTTTGCCGAGTTACGTATCGGCTCCTACTACCACGCAGGACGGTATGCCTACCGCTAAAGGTACGGCACAGCAAACGTCTTTATGTTGCGTCTTCCAAGCGGGTGACGCGTTTCTCTAGTTCGGTCTCTAGGTGAAGGATGGCCATCACATCATGATGGACCTGACCAAAGCGTGTCGTCATCTCTGTACGCAACTGGAGTATTTCGGTGCGAAGGGATGCGAGCTCTGTTCTTAGTTCCGTGCGGACCCCTTGCAGGTCAGCACGGATAGTGGCTTCAAGCTTGTCACTTTTGCGATTGTTTACGAATGCCGCGAACACTACGGCAAAGGTCGGCGTTAGGACTGCCGCAGTAATGGCGCTAAGGATGGCTGTGTCTGTCATGGCGAGGTCAAATCTCCTTTGTGTCTGTTGGTTACAGACTATGTACATAATATCACGTGACTGTATTGACAGTATGCACTGCGGATGCTGTATGATGCTTTAAGAAGACGGAAGACGGAAGACGACCAAAGGGGGAACGGCATGAAACAGACGCAGCAAATCACACTAGGCGAGATTGAAAACGGTATGAAGGTATGGAATCAAGGGCACTTGTTCGAAGTTCGCAACTTGCGGAAGATCGATAGCAAAACATGCTTGAACGGCTTGACCTATAACGGCCAACCTTCATCGAACGATAACCTTCTGACGCGTCCGGAAAATCACACAATCATCCGGTATGAAGGGCACTGCGTAAACGCAGAAGACGATATCAAGGGCACTGTATACGACGGCGGAGTTTACGGCGGATTTTCATGGGTTCCAGCCTCAATTCAGATAGAACAGTAATTCCAAACGCCTGACCGGAGCGTATCCGGTCAGCCTTACCAAAGGCACTAAAGGAGAAACACACAATGGCAATGTCAAAGCAAGACTTCATAGCCCTCGCAAACATCATCATCGACCATAACCGCATGATAGCTACCTCAGATAAGCCTTTCACGGATGAGCATCTTCATACGCTGGTAAGCTTCTGCCGCCGTCAGAATTCATCATTCAATCAGGAGCGCTGGCTGGGTTATATCAAAGGCGAGAATGGACCGAGTGGCGGGAGTATCAAGACGCATCGCTAGGTCGAAACGCGGCATCCTGCCGCGTCTGGCCGTTATGCGGTCACTGATGAGACCAGCGTCAGAATCTAAAAGGCTGATAAAAGGACCCAAAAGCGATGAAGATGCAATCACGATTCAGAGACCTGAATACCAAACGAAGGGTCAAGATACCGTCAATCGATGTAGAGACCAGCGTCGGAACTTCTAACACGGGTCCCAACTGGGAACCGGTTGTCACTCTCTCTTTTGGTGACTTCAAAGTAACCAACGTATGCATTCACGCTGCTATGTCGAAAGACGAAGCAATCGCATTAGGCGAGCGTCTCATTCGCATCGCCAACGGCAACTAACGAAAGCCTTAACCAAAGGCGCTAAAGGAGATTCACCCATGTTCACAAAGGAATTCGATAAATACACATGCGACGGCGATAGCATCACCTGCACGGTGGATGGCTTCGATTGCACTGCATTCATTCATCATGATGATGACTCTAATGCCCCTGACGAACGTCAGGACGGGTTCTGGCCATCTCTTGATCCTAAAGACGCTGGATACATCGGCGAGGGTAAGACGGCCGCCCAATTGACGGCCGCCAAACGTAAGGCTTCGCACGTGATGAACGCGTGGAAGAAAGATGACTGGTGGTATGTCGGCGTATGTGTCACAGTGTCCAAAAATGGCATTCAGCTAACAGGTGATTTCGATCATTCCGTTTGGGGAGTGGAATGCAATTATCCCTATAGTGGAAACGGATACCTGCGCGAACTCGCTAACGAAAACCTTTCAGAGGCCCTAGACGCTGCGCGCGCGGCTGTTGCCAAGCTCTGTAGCTAAACAGGTCGAAACGGCCTGTATGGCCGTATACGCGTGATGCGCGTGCTGATGAGGCCAAACGTCAGACTAAAGGAGAAAACAAAGTGAGAACTGAGACACGCATAACACGGTTCGTTGATTGGTTTCTGCAGTCCCGCTATTTCCAAGAGCATGGGAATTCCTCTGATGATTGGATAAACGCGCCAGACCGGGCACGGCGCTGCGACGAGGCTGCAGAGTATGGTTCTGACGGTTCCACCCATCAGGAGCGCATACAGGACATGCGGGAGGCCTTTAGTGATTGGATACGTGATAGGCGCTCCACAAAGGAGCATGAGCTGTTTATCAGTGCGGTAGATGCTCACTTTGACGACCTTGAGACATGGCACGAAAAAAATGGCAGTCTATTCCAGCAAGTTGGATAACGCAGTTTTCAAAAGAAAGGGTTAAGACGATGAGAGAAAAAGACATCATGCACGAATGCGGCAAGTTTTGGGTTTATCGCGGCTCCAATGCCTATACGGTTATGCAATCGGGAATCACGCATAGCACGTCTGTACAGTCGTTTGCCAAGACAGACGATGGACTAAGCATTGCTATCGCCTATGCGAATTACAAAGGGGGCAAATAATGCCTTACTTCGAACGGTTCGACATCTGTGAAGCCTATAAGGCCTTAGAAGATGACTACAACGTTTCGGGCATCCTGCAGGAACGGCCGAGCAATCAGCGGCGATGCATGTCTACAGATTTCCAGCTCTACCGTATGGAATTCAAAGCCTCGCCTATGTTCAACGGGTTCGATTCCCTTTCCGAGAATGGCAAGGATATCTATATGGACCTTGTGACGCGGTACAAACTACCAACGCCAGAAGGCGACGAATTCGACGCCTATCGTGATTCCCTCGACTGATAAGCAAACCAACTTGATACCGAATCCAAAAGGAAACTAAAGGAAAACGACATGATAAGCGAACTAAGCAACGGTTCCATTCTGACTAAAAAACAGGTTAAGAACTATGGCCCAAAGGCAATCAACTATGACGGCGAAAAGGCCCTCATCGTCGCTAACGTTCGTTGGGATGACGAGTGCGGCAACGGCCATAACAGCTTCGCCATTACCGGCACGATAACCGCGATTGATCGCAGGAAGTATCGCCATGACAATGGCGTTATTGCAGGCGGATGCCTGCATGATGAGATAGCCAAAAGCTTCCCTGAGCTTGCACCGTTTATCAAATGGCATCTTTGCAGTTCAGACGGTCCCATGCACTATGTGGCGAACACGGTCTACCACGCCAGTGATAGAGACTATAACGGGCTCGCCAAGGGCGAAAAACGCCAGCTGCGCAACGGTCGCACCAAGCTTCCGGTATGGCAGCGAGTCATTCGCAACGCCGAAGGCGACGAGGTGTCTATCGGACATCATGACTGGCGCGATTCGGAAGATGCGCCACAGGAGACACTAGTCGCGACATGGGAGCCCGTCTGGACTATCGGCGAAGGCAAGGCGCGCGAGCTGGACGCGGCACGACGTTCGGCGGTCTGGCCTGAAGCCACAGACGAGGAACTAACGACGCCGGGCCTGAAGGAACGACTGGAGGCGCGCCTACCGGGCCTGATGGCAGACATGCGGAGAGACATCGAATCCCTCGGCTTCATCTGGTAACAGGTCGAAAACGGGCCTCCGGGCCTGTTACATGCGTTATTCGCATGCTGACGAGACCAAAGTCAGGCAATACAAAAAACCCGCGCGAGATCCCGCGCGCGAAAAACAGCAAGCCGCTACCAACGGCACTAAAGGAGTTGTCCCATGCCTCACATCCTCTTTTTTCTCGTTCGGATATTCCTCTCATATAGCAGGCGCGAGGTCATGCCGTGATGCTGCAATCATTCACTAGCATGCAGCAGCTCGCGTCTTTCGCCAAAACCGCCAAGGGGGATTTTTCCTATCGCTGGTATGGCGAACCCTTCACATCCTGCCATCGTGCAGGCAATGCGCCTATCATGCCGGAGAGCTGGCGCGCGCCAGTATTGAGAAAGGCTGCCTCGCCAATGAAAGCTATCTTTGAACTCCTGCTTTGGTTCCTCGTCATCCTTGCCGTCGTCCTGCTGCCTGTCCTGCTGCATGACTGGTACATACGACACAAGCATCAGACGGCTAACCCTGCGCGTCCTGTGGCGTCCTTCCAGTGCAATATTGCACTGCCTAAGTCGCCAGCCCAGCACAGCCCAATAGAGGAGCCTACCCATGCCCCGCGCAATCTCTGACAACCTGCGCGCGCGGGAGGTGGAAGAGTATCGCCACCTCTGCTCGCGTCGGACTGAACTGGAGACAGCCCTGAAGGCTGTAACCGACAGTGACGACATCCGCACCGCCCACGACTATCGCCTGACACTGCTGCATTACCAGTCGGCTATAGCAAACTATTGGCTGCATCGTTGATAGACGATCCACAAACCCACACGACCCTTTGATAGGTCGACCAACTTGATAGGAGCACCAGAAGGCCATGCCCGACACCGAACTGTCCGTCCTCAGCATCAAAGAATTCCCCGCCCAACTGTTGACTGACCTGAAAATGGCAGCCCTGCGGAACAAGACAACCCTCCGGGATTACGTCATCTCCAACCTGCAACAATTGGTTGATAACGGTTCCAAAAAGGGAAAGGCGTAATAATACGCGCCTTTTATTTGACTTCCAGCCCGGCCATGCTGATGATGGCTCTAGCCTACATTTCACCAGCTCCCTGTGATGGGCTGGTAAATGGTGACCGTAACAGTTGCAAAAATGCTTCTCTATATCTCGCTGGCGAAAAGGAAAACCTGTGAAACCCAATAAGGCAAGAATCCAAAAACTCCGTCGCGCGACAGGGGCACTGGACGAAGTGGAAGTACGCTTCGGCAGACGCTTGAAGGCCCTGCGCCTTGAACGCAAGATGACGCAAAAGGAACTCGCCGAGCTGTGGCACCTTGACCGAGGGCACTACTCACGACTGGAAGCTGGCCAGCATATCGCCAGCTTACAGATGCTCGAAATTCTGTCATTGGGGTACAGCATCAGCCTCTCCGAACTACTCAGGGGTGTATAGGAGGCCCCGAACCCCGTGGTGACGAAAATGAAAGTCCCTGCAACCCGATGTACCTGTGAAAACTGCTCCCACGTCTGGATATCGCTGACTCGTTCTCTGCCTGCTGCCTGTCCCAAATGCAAATCTCGCCAGTGGAACGGGACCAAAAAGATAGGCCGTCCACCCGGCCCTCGCGATACCTCGCACACCCTGCTACCCAAACCAAAGCGCACAAGGACGCTCGACTAACATGGCTACCCTATTCCGAACGACTGGCCATCAGGAGGAGATACATCCTCTGAATGGCACAACCTTCAGCCTTGAAGAGATGCAGACTCTCGTTGGCGGTTACATACAGATGATCTGGACCCATGACGGCCAAATCATGATGGTCGACGAAGAGGGCAAGCTGAAGGGCAAGCCCATCAATCATGTCGCCACAACTCACTATCGTTTCGGCGTATACGATCCCTGCGTTGGCGAGGTTCTAGTAGGCACCCCGCTAGAGATGGGGATGAACGAATGATGCTGCATACCCTCATCACCATCGGACCCATCGGCATGAAGAAGGCCTATCTGGACATCCCTATGAGCGCTGCTATCAAGCGATATGAAAGCGAATTCGGAGCCGACAGCCCTGATGCCGACAACATCCAATTGTTTCTGTTTGTAGATGAATTCAACGTTTACGACGCACACCCACCAAAATCCTAAAGGACCCTCGCCAATGAAACCCTGCTTTGCTTACCTGCGCGTCTCCGGCCTCGGTCAGGTCGACGGGGATGGCTTCGACCGTCAACTAGCTGCCTGCGAAAAGTATGCTGCAGCCAACAGTCTCCAGCTCATCGAAGTCTTCCGGGAGGAAGGCGTCTGTGGTGCCAATGAGCTGGAGGGTAGACCGGCCCTGCAGCGCCTTCTGGCAGCTCTTGAGGGCACGGATACCAAAACCATCCTGATCGAGCGCCTTGACCGATTAGCGCGCGATCTGATGGTGCAGGAGACGATCATCGCCGACCTTCGGAAGAGCGGCTATGAACTGATATCCACGGCCGAGCCTGACCTGTGCTCCGACGATCCGAGCCGCAAACTCATGCGCCAAATCTTTGGAGCCATCGCCGAATATGACAGGGCGATGACGGTCCTGAAACTACGTGGCGCACGGGAACGTAAACGCGCACGGCAGGGACGCTGCGAAGGCCGGAAGCCATTCGGCTTTCATCCTGCGGAAGCGGTAACGCTGGCGGCCATCCTCACGCATAAGGACCTTGGTCTGACATGCAAGCAGATTGCAGAGACTTTCAACACCCGTTTTATCCCTACCCGATCCGGTAAACCGTGGAGCGGTCCCGTGGTCGCAAAGATACTCAGGCGTCAGGTTACCTCCATATAACTTGCGCTTCGCTTGCGCTTTTAATGCTACAGTTACCGCCAGACAAAGGAGTTACCAAAGTGTCGCCAAAGAAAGCAGCCGGGGGCCATACAGTTCTAGCTCCCGGTCCCGATGGAAAATACTACTGCCCTGAATGCAAGGCAGGGCCTTATGACACCGCGAAAGGGCTCTCGTCTCACCGTAGAAGCGCTCACAAAATTCAAGGCATGGCCCCTTCGACCATCCATGAACGCAATCGCCAGCAACAAGCACCCGACGCGCCAAAAATGCACGATTCCGATGCGGATGCTCGCCGCCGAGAAGAGCGGGACTACAAGCGTGAATACCGCCAACGCAAGAAAAAGGAGAGCCTTTCGACCTTACCCGCCCCGGTTCCAATCGCGCAACCGGACCCTGAACCTCCCCCTATAGCGCCAGCCACGGCACCCGCCACAGCGCTACACGCCAAAAAGGAGAACAAGAAGGATGTCGCCAAACACGGCAAGAAACGTGGTCCCTATAAGTCACGTGGAAAAACGAACTCCGGCCACAGCAAAGCACTCGCTGCAGCTCGCGAAATCGAAGTCCAAGCCCCAATCCAAGGAACCCGCCAAGAGTATTACGACCACCGTAATCCCCCGCGAATTCCCGAAAGCACCCTCGCCATTGCCTTTGGCCGAGTCCTCGAATTTTCAAACGGCTTGGCGCGAGAATATGACCTACCTCAAAGGCAATTTACCGAAGAACTCCTTGCCCTTGTTCGCCGCTCGTAAATACGGCAACCATATCGGTGTCCCCTGCCGCTGCCCTCATTGTGAAGACCGCCCACCGTGGCACATCAAACCGTGGAACCGCTGGCGTTGGCTCACCTTCCATATCGCTGTACGACACGCTGGAAAGTCTTAAATAAAAACATAGGAAGTCGCGCCTGTAGTTCCTCCCCCTGCACAAGGCCGCAAGTTCTTAAAGAAACTCTGCGGCCTCTTTCTTTCCTTCTCCCTCGTCGCGCATATCGTTCAAAGAGTACATGCCGGAAAGAAAGGACACGCGATGAAGAAGAATCGCGCACCTAAAATCGATGTTGACCCAGCTCGCCTGCGCTTGATTCACGCCAAGGCCGACCGCTATCCAAATCTGGAACTGCAAAACTATGAGGACTGGTTGAAGCTCGATAAGAAATTTGCATGGAAGATGTTCAACATGCTATCCAAACATGATGAAATTGCCCGGAAGAAGACCCGATCCAAGTGATCGAGTCAACATCCGGCTGCCTTGGCAATCAAGACTGCGATCAGCATGCCCAAACCGATGGCGAGGGCATGCGAGATCAGCAAAGCGAAGAAGATTCGTAGGTACTCGTCTCCATCCTTCATCCCGCCTCCGTCACGATCCTTGCCGAGATGTGTATCTGCTCAACAGGACCATAGCACTTCCGCTTCTGCACCAGAACCGGCTGTCCGTCATCCACGTAGATGACGCCCTTCAAAGCATCGAACACTGCACGCTCCAGCTTATCGATGTCCGGCTTTACTGTAGGCCATATCCGACTTTTGGGAACGCTTGGCGGCCTTACGAAGGTGAACTCCAGCCACAGCTCCACCGGCACATGCTTACCCGCCATCGGCTCCATCAGGTTGGCCTTCGACATCTCCATGCGCGCGATCTGCGTGATGGTATGGCGATACAGCTTCAGCTTTTTGTTGGCGCTGGTAAGGCGTATCCCGGCCCTTGTCGGCACGGTCTTCATGGAGCCCTGTGGCTCCGCCTTATCGTAGACCGTGAAGCTGATCTGGCTCATGCCAGCAGCCCTGCGCCCACCCACGCCTCAAGGATGCCCCTCAGCTCCTTCTCCACCTTCCAGTCCTGCGCTCGGTGCCGTCGCATGACATCGAAGGCTACCTCGCGCGACAGCCCATGCTGATCCACCAGCGCGCCGCAGATCACCAAATCGATATACGCATCCCGCACCGCATCCATCAATCCACCATCTCCTTCTCTCGCGCCGCCTTCGCATTGATGAGCGCGACTCTCCAACGCTTCGGCACATCCGTCTTCAGCGAATCCTCTGCAGCGTCGAAATACCCGTGATCTTTCCCTTCGGAAAACCCCATCGCCAACGCGCCAATAGTCGCGACGATAATAAATCCAATCAGTATCAACGCCTGACATTCAGTCATCGCACCTGCCTTATCCCATTCGGAGCTAAACGATCTTTCTTTTTGGGAATGAAAGAACAGACCATGTGCAGCGATCCTGCTTTCCCATGGGTTCCCTCGGAACAGTTCATGATCTCTCCGTTTGGAGAGATCAGATCAATCGACATAACGCAGTAACCGCGCTCATACTTTTGCGTCATCGAAAAACATCCATGCTGATCCAAATCCCCATACACACGATACGAACCGAACTTATCGCTCACGGTCTTATCGATATACTGTTGCGCCGTGATGGGGATTGTCAGAAGCATCACGATAAGAATCTTCTTCATCGCACCTTCCTCGGCACAGCCTTCGGCTGATGCTCCAATCCCATATGGCAATCCATGCACTTCGTATAAACGTTCTCCAGCACATCTCCGCCACCAGCTCCCCGGCCTTGGATGTGTGCCATGTGCATCGAATCGAATCCACCGCTGAAGATGCGCACCGGCCGCAGGCACACCACACATTTCCTGTTGTCCCGATTCCAGCAATCGATCCTCAGCTCTTCCAGATCGAGCCCTGTGCAGCGAGTAATTCCGGCTTTGCCGATCTCGATCAATGGTTATCCCCGAGAGACGGCGAAGTAGCGCTTCCCCTGTTGGGTGAAGGTATTCACCAGCCTCAGCTCGATCAGGCCGTGCATCGTCATCTCCCACCCCGTCTTCAGGCAGTAGCGGCACTCCTTCTCCGACATCTTGTTCAGTGGCATCATGTAGGCAAACAGCTGTGATTGTGTCATCTGGCGAGGCGTCTCCTTTTGGTTCCGTGTAGGCTGTGGCCTACATTTATAGCATGAGCCGAGTCCACGAAACCCGCTCCCTCATAGCATCGATGACCGGCGAAATCTTGGCATTGTGAAACCTGTTCACGATATCCACCAAGAAGGGATCACTGGTATCGAGATACCTGTCGATTACATCGTCCCAAATGATGTCCAGCACTGAGAGAAGGCGAATAACATCCTCGTGGCTCACCGGCCCCTTCGAGTCGGCTGCAGCCTTCGCGATCTCCCTCGGGTCAACCCCTTCCCTCGTCGCCTGCGTCATCCATTCCGGGCCGTCGTAATGCATCAGCGTCTCTTCGACTGAGACCGATGGCGGCCTTCCTGTTCGCGTAGAACTCCTGCACCCACCGTTATGCATCAATCGTCATCCTCTTCTTGAATGCTTCGTAGGCATCCCGGTTGGTCATGGTGTGATAGCCCTCGCGGTCGCACAGCCCGTCCAGAAAGAACGCGAAGATATTCGACAGCGCATCCTCCCGGCCCCTCACCTCATAGGACCACTCCGCAATTTCCACACAATCGTCAAAATATCCACGGGTCTCGGGTGACAGCTTCAGGTTGACGGCCGGAGCATCGCCTACGTGCTGATCGGGAAAGTGATCCTGCAGCACCTTCACGAAGCCCTCTTCCGAAGTCTCCTTCGCTGCCTCGATCACCTTCGGATCGTTCTGCACCTTGGTCGACAGCTCGGCCAGCCGGGTTACGTTGGCGCGTGTCATCTCCTTCAGGTCTTCGACCGAGACGCCCCTGATCTTCTCCAGTACGCTGATGGCCTTGAATGCAGACCTGCGGCCCACGCCGAGGCGAACAATCACCCACTCCTCCCATGAGTGGTACGGCACGCCGGAGATGGGATGCGAACGCTTGGTCCACAGCATCCTCTCGCGCATCTCCCTGCAGATCATGCCCAGCTCAATAAACGAACGCCGCGTGGTGCTCTCGATCACGCCGGTACGTTCGTCCAGAATCCGCGCAGCCTCTTCATCGTCCAGCTCGCGCAGGTTCAGGATGTCCTTCTCCGTGATCTCCTGCCACATCGCCGGAGTGCAAGATTGCACTACCGTGGTCGCCGCTGTCGCTGGCATCCTCACCTTGGCATGGTGCCCGGCAAGGAACCGCGCATACTCGCCTTTGACGTGACCCTTCCGCTTGTCTGTCTTCGTAATCAGACTGGTCTCTTCCCCGCATCCGCACTCACATTTTTGCGACATTCGTCTCCTCCTCCATGTCCTTCGCCACAAGTGCAACGTGCTCCCTCAAGGCGGCCAGCATCTTCCGACTATCGAAGCCCTCTTCTGTTTCCGTGTGAACTCCGCCGATACCCAACCACGACGGAAGAATGTAGGAATCGATCAACGTGGCTTCGCCTTCTACGATCTCCACCACCATGTCTCCGCCCAACGTCAAACTCAGTACAGTCTTCATGCGCCCACCACTCCTGCAACCCGGTTCCGCGTTGCCGATTTTTTAGGTTCGTAGTCCCTTACTCGCTCCAGCGCCACTCCAGCCTCCTTGTCGGCAATCTGCCAGTAGATCGCGGCCTGTGGCCGGTCACTCTTGGTCTCGAAACGCATCTGCCTGACCTGCTGCTCTTCGTCCACCATGCGGATACCGATGATGAACTCGGCGAAGCCTGCAATCGCGCTGGAGCCGCGCGCCAGCTGGCTGAGCGTCTTGGTGTCGTCCCAATCCTTGACGGAGTGATGCACCACGCAAATCTGGCAGCCTACCTCGCTCCTGATCTGGCTCACCCGGGTCAGCACCTTGCGCATCTCGGTGTTGTCGTTCTCGTCGGCATCGTGCAAAACGTTCAGCACGTCCAGAATGCAGAACTCGATCTTCCGACGCTGTAGCTCGCTGATGAGTGCGGCAAGCTGCTCGTCATCGTCCAGCATCAGGCTCTTGCTCTGGTTGCGCGTGTTCACCATCAGGTTGGTCTCCCATAGGGGATCGTCCACCTCGTAGCCCATGCCGATCATGGCTCTGCGTAAACGCCTCGCCGTGAGCCCCGGAGCGTCCTCCCTGCTCACCAGAGCCACCCGGGTAGGCTCGGAGACCCTGAAGTCCAGCCATGAGTGTCCACCGGCCAGCGCGACGGCAAGGCATACCGTTGCAAAACTCTTGCCGCTCTTCGGCAACGCGATGATGAATCCGCTGGTGCCCTTCTCGATCAGGCCCTCCACCTTCCAGTCGATCACCGCAGGGACATGTTTGATGAAGGCTGGAGCCGACACCAGCAGGCTGTCATCGTCCGCACGTCGCCACGCTGGAGCCCGTTGGATCAGGGTATGCAGCTCCGACCACTCGTGATTCGCCAGATAATCGGCCGCGTCATCCTTCTCGCTGTCCACTGGCAGATCGAGCCAGCGCACGCCCACCGCGAACTTCGCGACCGACGACGCCACCATGTGCATGTGATCGCGCCCCGGGCCATCGTTGTCCGGCATCACCACAACCTTTTTGCCGGTCAGGAACGGAGCAAAATCATCACGCCACTTCCCGGCACCGTGCGGGTTCGTGGTCACGGCGAAGCCATGCGCCAGACAGGCATCCTCTTCGCCCATCGCATTGCAGAAGGCTGCACGCACCGCCTCGGCACACTTCTCTCCTTCGACGATCACCACCTCGGTCGCGCGGATCACCTCATCCAACCGGTACAGGACACGGCGCACGTTGCCAAGCGAATACTCCCATCCATTCTTGCCTACCGGCCTGCGGTTGGTGATGCGCTTCTTGTTCGTCTCCGGGTTACGCGACCGCACCACCTGAAACAGGAGTCGCCCCTGTTCGTCGCGATAGTCATACGTGGCTTCGGTCACGCCTGCATGCGAGAACTGGTACTTCGACAGGCCGAGGATGGAGCTGATCGCGGCTCCGGCATCTCCGGCCGATACCCCACTGAAGCGCATCTCGAAATCGATCATGCCTCCGCCGATGTGCTCGGTGTGGCAGTGCCAGACTCCCTTTTCAAAGTTGAAGCTCATTGAAGGCGAGTTGTCGTCATGGAAGGGGCAGCGCGCCACGTAGCTGGCACCCTGCTTTCTGATCTCGCTGCCGATGCGAGATTCGTAATACTTTCGGGCCTGCTCTGCTGTGAAGTTCACTTATGCGTCCATCCTTACGGGTTTGTTCTTCTTATCGAACTTCGGGTTATAGGCGGCCAGTGGACTCTGTGCCAGCTCCACCAGCTCCGCCTGCTTCGCTTGCTTGCGTTCCTTCGCGGCTGCTGCCTTACGTTCCGGGTCTAGCTGCTGATCCTCATGGAAGAGGCGATGCTTCGGACAGAACGCGGAACTGTTCTCGCGCATCTTGCCGCAGAAAAGTTTTGGCGCGGCGTGGCCTTTCTTCTTTTTGCCGAAGCCGACAACCCACTCGCATCCGTCGAACATGCTCATTGGCCTAGCCACCATTCCAGTTTTTCTGTGTTTTTGAACAGGTGATCGATCCAGTCGATGTACTCGCGATTCTTATCGTTCTTCCCCATGTGGAAGTCACTGGCCACCAGAGCATCGATGCAGATACGCATCAGCTCCTCCGCCTTCGCGAGATCGTTGTCTGTTTTCTTCAGGCAGTCCTGCAGACGGGCTACGCCTTTACTCATTCGCTGATCGGTCAATGTGTAAAGCTTCGCGTTCTTTCCTGTCTGTTCGATGTAGTAGTTGAACATCGTCTTAACTGACGACTTCAGCTGCTTCTCCTTAATCTCTGCTGTAGTCTCTGCTGTAGTCTCTGCAATTAAAGATTGCTGGTTTTCAGCAGTCCTGTTTGCTGAATTTCCGCAATCCAGATTGCTGGTTTTCAGCAATCTTGTCTGCAGCTTTTCGACCTTCAGCCGATAGTGAAGCTTCGCCGGAATCCCCTTGCGCTTCTCATCCCACATGCCCGACTTGCGCAGCAGCTTGCGCGCTCCCTCCTGCTCGAAGCGAGTCAGCCCGGTCTCTTCCGTCCAGTCCTCTTGCGTCTTGTAGAACCATCCCGAGGCATCGGAGGTTCGCTTCGTCCAGTACACCGCCTGCGACAACATCAGCGCTGCGTTCACGCTGCCTGTCCACTCCACGAATACGCGATGAAAGGCGATGGGTCGGTCTAGTGCGTCCAGAACACTCATTGGCGAGTAATCCTCCACAGGGAGAAAAAGAACAGCGGGAGAAGGGCCTGTGTTCCCTCCTCCCGCCCGGCATCCGGATTCCCATCGAATGCCTTACCTAGCTGGCGCAAGGTTTGTTCAATGTAGGCTCTGGCCTACACCGGCGCAAGCACAAATTTGCATCATTGCCTGCGTTTACCCGGTCTTACTCTGCGTTACTCTGTGCCGCGCTTTCGTAGGATTCAGTCTGCAGCTTCAGCACGCGCTCTGCATCGTCCAACGCCTCTGCCGCAGTGGGGAACTCGCCGGAGATACGTTGTTCCTTCTGGTTTGAAAGCACCGAGGCCTTCGCCATCACGACATTGCTTCCACCCGTCAGCGTGACCACGCGCACATCCTCATACGCATCGGTCAATGACTCCGGAATCTGCAATGCCTCGTCCTGCGCTTCTGCGGCCTCTGGCTCGTCCGCTGAAGGTTCGGTGTCGGTAGGAGCCGACTCGTCCACCGGAGACTCCTCAAAGGGCTCCCGTGACGTTTCCGTGGTGCGTGGAACTTCCGTGGTCGTCTCTTCAAAGCCGACCGGCTCGTTTACATTCTGCTGTTCATCAGACATAGTGTTTCCTCCGCTTTCAATCTCCATTGATGTAGGACCAACGTTTAGGTTCATTTTCGAATGGCCTGACGCTACCGACAGGCTTCTTCGACGGCAACCTTTTTGCTTCGCGCTCTTCTCTGTGAATCTGCTTATGACAGGCATCACAGAGCCAGAGCACTTCGAGCGGCCTCGCGTAGTCAGGATGGTGACCTTGCAGCTTTTCCGGCTCCCTGCATCGTTCGCAGTATTCAGACCTTATGAGGAGTCCACGCCTCAGAGCATTCGTTACCGCCCTGTGAGCCGCTTGCTTATTTTTGTTCCGCTCAATCCATGCAGCCTTTGCCCTTGCCTTCGCTGCACGGCCTTCCTCAGTTTTGGCGTAACGCCTGTTGGCTTCGAGCCGATGAGGCAGCCGTCCACGATTCCTGTCGCGTTCGCGAATCTCGTCAATTCTGTTTTGACGTGCTTCTTTACAAGCTTTGAGATGACACGTCTTGCACTTCCCGAGATACCCATCCTTCATGGTCGGATGGGTATAGAACTCGGAAAGCGGCTTCTCTACCTCGCATGAAATACAGATTTTGAACATGGCATCAGAAGGGGATGTCCGAATCGTCGATCTCTTCACCGTGAATGTTCTGCGCTGGCGCTGGCGGCTTCGTCTGGCGGTTGCCCTTGCCGAACAAAGCATCCAGCTCGCGCACTTCCTTCGCGTTCAGAGAAGGCAGTTCGAGCTTCTGCGGCCCACGGCTGAACTGCCACTTCTCGCGCAGATCGCCCTTCTGATCCCTCTCGTGCGAACACCACAGATTGACCTGATTGCCGATCATCGACACATGCTGAGGGTGGCCCGGATCGAGCTGGCTGATCTTCTCTCCCTCGAAGCCGATGTTCTGCAGGGCCTCCGAAACGAAGGGGGCCGTCCTCTCCGTCAGCGCCATGTAAATCCTGCGCTCGTACTGCTGGTTAGGACGGAACGAATCAATCGTGCCTGCATCGTCCAGCGAAACGCCGAGAATCTTTACCAGCCAGACAATCTGCGGCGTGCCGGTCTGTGCCTTGCCGAGGGCATGCTGTTTGATTTCGCCGATATGCAAACCCACGTCATAGAAAGGTCCATTAGCCATTCACCACCTCCGCACTCTCCGGTTGCTGTTGCTGTTGTGGTTCTTCTGGCTTCACGCTCTGCGGTTCCACCTTGCGGCTCTGGCGAATGGCGTCGGTCAGATTCTTCCAGCCGTCCTCTGCGGCCTCTCCCATGTCGATCTCTTCCGGAAGGCCCATGCGGTTCTTCGCGTCGAAGATCGGGTTCGGGTCTGACCCGGTATAGAGAATGCGATAGCTCTGATCCGATGCCTTGCCCTTCTTCGAGGCATCCACCGTCTTCGCTCCCTGTTTCACCAGCACTTCATAGTTGCCAAAGAAGATGGCATCCAGCCAGCCCTGTGTCAGGCCCCACGTCTTTTCGTGCATCTTCGGGATGTAGCGGTCGTAGTCCGCACCGGAGGGATTCTTGAAGGTTTTGATCTGCGTATGCAGCAGAAAGAAGATCGTCATATTGCGCTCCGTGCGCAGACGATCCAGATCGTTCAGGAACAGCCTCCAATCGTTCATGGCGACATCGTAGCCACGCTGGTAGCCAGCAAAGCCACGCTCTCCCCAATCGGAGCTGAAGTCGCGCTCGCACACGTATTCGTGCATCATGCGCTCGGCACCGTTGGCGGTATCGAGAACCAGAGTCTTGTAGTCATGCGTGGCGCTGCGCAGCGTCTTCACTGCAGCCAGCAGTTCACTCCAGTCCTGCAGTTCTGGAAAGTGTGCGGTTGGTGGAATCTGACCTGCATCGATCAGGGTATTCAGGCCGGTCTCGCCCCGGGTCATCAGGAAGATCGGGTTCGGACTGTAAGCCAGAATGCTGGTCTTGCCAAAGCCCGGTTGGGCATGGAAGGCGTAGCGCTTTGGAAGGGGTTTAGAGTTGCGGCTGGACACATCGGCAAGTGTGAATGTCCTCGCCGTGCTCTGCTGCGCGGTTGCGGCTGATCCCGACATCGGTTGCCGGGTAGCCCGCATCGTCGTAGGAGGCATGGTTTTATTTCTCCTTTTTATTTACGTCTGTTCAACCTCTTTTCCCATCGAACCTTTGCTTCTAGGGGATGAGAATCTTTACGCGGCCTGCTCGGGCGACTCCACGTCCCTCCGCTCGATTCAACAGACCGCAGCCAACCTGCAGCCTTAAGCGACAAGCCGCTTTCGGAGGCAAGAATGTAGGTCACGATTCGCGAATAGCCCATCTCGCGAGAAATCTTTGCGGCCGCCGCGTATAGAAAACTGCAGGCGTTTGCGGCTCCGTTCGTGCATAGTCGAGTGACTTCTACCGTCATCCCGTCGTCCAGCATCCTTGCGACGGGTCGGCCAACAATCACGACTCCGACCATCTCCTGTGCGGCACGCGCGCCCACACTGAATTTGTTTCCTTGAACGACCGAATGATGGCGATGATGCGTGCGCACGTACTCGTTCGCCTGCCGAAGACTGATCGGAATAATCTGCAACATTCATGCAGCCTCCGCCTGCTGCTGAATCTCCATGAGGGTGCGAAAGTAGGCTTCGCTCGCCGAGTGCCACAGGTTCCCGAAGAAGAGAACTTCCTTCTCCTCTTCATCCACCTTTTCGTAGCCCTGCTCATAGTCCAGCTCGTGTTTGCGACGACACGTCTGGAAGGTGCGAATGCGGCTGTTGGTTAGAACATCCACGCCACGGCTCTGGCCGATGATGGGCAGCTCGTTATGCACATACTCTTTGCGGACCCACTTGCCGCTCTCTAGCGTGTCGTGTCCGCTGCATACGCCGAGGTAGCGACAAGGAGAGTTGTAGGTCATGCACGCCCCGGAGTTGCGCGGGTTGCGTCCCGTGACTCGCGCGTGCAGAAGGTCCTGTCCGTGGTCCCACAGCTCGGTCGCGTACTCGTGAATCTCGGAGTCCAGTCGTGCGATCTGACGACGCTGGAAGTACCAGTGCGGTCGCACCACCGTGCAGTCGTCGGTCAGACGCGCGGCATACATTGTCGGCGTCTCGCGCGGCTCCTTCTGAAACAAATTCCACTCATCTGTCGTCAACACATAGCCGAAGTACTGACCGCTGCGAACCACCTCGGCCGCGTCGGCTTTGGTGACCGCCTTCGGCGAGATGCCCGGCTTCCGCATCACATCCCACACCGCGCCATCCACCTTGTTCCCGTTCATCCACTCCAGCAGCATGTAATGGTTCACTTGGCCTTCAATGCGAAGCTGCTGCCAATAGGTTGCGTTCGGGTCGCTGATGTCCTGAGAGGTTGTCTTGTGATCGAAGATCACCTTCGCACCGGTCGCCAGCTCCGTGGCACGCACATCGATCTTTCCGGCGACGGTAAAGGTGCGGCTCTTGCGCTGCGTCTCCGGGTTGATGAGATCGCTGGTCAGCACCGCTTCCACGTCATCAATCCGGTACGGTGCGCCCCTCCAGCGAGCGTCGTATCCACGCATCAGCCCAAAACACTTAGCGGCTACCAGAGCGCTCGCAGAATCTCCCGAATGGAGCACCGGGGTGATTACTTTTAGTGCTGCATCCAGCGGCTCGGTCACAGGCTCTCCCAATGTCGGTTACAACCTACACGGTAGCGCAAGCGATTCCGTCCTGTCACCTGCTAAGTTGCTTTATTTTGAGGGAGTTAGAGGGTAGCATAGAGCAGCATAGAGCAGCACAGAGTAGTACGGAGCAACACAGGGTATTGATCTCGATGGCCGGAAGGGGGTACTTTGGTGCGTGACTTTAAACGCTTGCGCTTGTACGCTGGCGGCTACACCACCCAAAGGAGGTAAGTGAAATCGTGAGCGACTTAGCCATGCGAGACATTCTGGCCATGCTGAAGGACTCAGGCAGCCGGATGATTACGCAACGCAACCACTACAAATATGAGCTGCCGAATGGGCGACTCTTCACGTGTCCCAAAACCCCTAGCGACTATCGAGGTATCAAAAATTGCCTAACCGCTCTTCGTAAAGAGCTGCGTCAAACTCATCCGGCAATAGCGGATCGAGGACGAAACGTAAAGAAGGCGCGGCTGACTACGACCATCGGCGATCTTCTCCAATCAAAAACTATCTCCCCCTTTACTGCAGTCCCCGGTAGTGAGCCCTCCCCCGCAAAAGAGATTGAATTCGAGATCATCCCCAAAGCAATTGAGGTGCAGGCCGAAGAGCCGCAGACTCTCATACCTTCCACTCCCCGCAAACTTCGTGCAGAGCCGAAGCCAAAGCCCACCAGCTATCGCACCCTAACGCCGGAACAGATGGAAGAAGCAAACCGGCTTCTTCACTCCGAGGGCAATGTTGCGATGAACACCTTCCTCTCCCAATGCAAAACCGAAGAGCTTCCTGTGGAACGTAAGCGCCACATCCCAATCCCCGTCACAACGAACGAAGGTGATCCCATGACAGAGTTGCTGGAGCGCGCTCGCGCGGAACTTACCGCCACCAATGTGCGCCTCGAAGAATACGAACAACAGTTCGTCGCCCTTAAAACAAAACAGGATCAGGATGTACTCAAACAGACGCAACTGGAACAGTTCATCGCCAAACATGAATCGTTAGCTGCTGAAGCTGCCGAGCTATTGCCCCTACTCCCCGCCAAGGCCGAACCTAAACCGCAGGCTAAAAAGCGCGCTATAGTACCCGGCCAAACCTGCGGATACGGAATCGGAATCCTTCGTGAACGCGTCTTTCCTCGGCTCACTAATAAAGAATTCCGTGCAGAGGATGTCTTGAGGATCGCTCAAGAGCTTCCGCTTGCCGGTCCGCACCCCTCCCGCTCGCAGCTTCATACATGGCTTCTGGCTGAAGCCGGACGCAAAAAGGGTGTTCCTACTATCGAACGAACCAGCAACCCCGGCTGGTTTCGTTGCAACCCAATGACGTTTCTTCCTCCCGCCGTTCCGGTCTCTCAAGTAGCCCATGCCTAGAACACAGTTCACCCCGGAGCAGTCTGTCAAGATGCTCCGGATTCGTTTCCCCGACCATGAGAGTTGCATCGCGGCCCTCGCCACCGCTTCTGATCTCCCGGCCAGCAATGACCGGGAGGTCCTTATCGAAGACCTGTTCGTTGCCTTCGAAGTTGCAGGCTTCGACCGACGTGCGATCACCGCACTCGGTCTCACCTATTGCGAAAAGAATCAGGAGACAGACATGGCACGTCCCGCAGGAACACCCAACAAAGCCACCGCGCCTCGCAGGAGGAAGATCGCGAAGGCTACCGCCTTCCACAATGCTCTTCGCAGCGCAGAAGCCTTGCTCACCGCTCGCGAGAAGGAGCTGGAGGAGGCACAGGAGACAGCACGTAAGCTGCAGTTGGAGATTCCCAACCTGAAAGGCACTATCAGCGCTCTTAGGATTCAGCTCAATCCGCCCACGCTTCCGATGCGTGTAGTGGAGCGTCCTGTGGCTGCCGTGGTTGCCAATGGCGCTGAAGGAATCAACGAAGTGAAGGATGGTATGGGAGTCGTGCTGTCGAACTCTACAGAACCGCCTCCGCAGGAGGTTGCTCCCGACATCGATGCCATCCCCGGCATGGAGGGACAGTGGACTTAGTAATAGGCACGAAGGAGGAGATGGGCCGCGAACTGACTGCGGCCGATCTCACTCCCGGAACCGTTGTCATCCTTGGCAGCGATACGTCCATTGCGCTTGCAACCGCATGGGTGCAGACCGTCAACTCCGACCTGATTGGCTTTCACTTCGGAGAGGTAAACGTCACCTTCTTGGCCCGGCGCATGCCCGATGACACTCTTCGCGATTACTCCGACAAACACATTCGCGTGTTCGAATACTTAGGGGAGATATGACGATCCTGAAAGAGCTGAAGCGCAGCATGCAAGAGGCGGATAGCAAATACCCGCTGCTCCCCGGCCTCTGCTATCACTCTCCATTCGGCTTCGTGTTGGCGCATGGCCGTCAGTACGTCGGCACGTGGGATTCCCGCTGGCCTATTGGCGTACAGAAGATGTGCTTCGGTAACGCTATCGCCAGAGCTGGCATCGATGGCCTGAAGTATGTTGAAGGATTCGTTGTCGCCCCTGACGGACAGGTCATCATGCACGGATGGAACGCCGACGAGAACGGCACTCTCATCGATACCACATGGGCCAATACGGGCCTCTGCTACTTCGGCGTAGAGTTTTCGCTGGAGCGTGCTGACGATGCCACATGGAACGGCGATGCGAATGTCATCAATGACGAGAATCGCAACTATCCGATCTTTCAGAAGCCGTGGACCGGCGAAGACTACGGCATCGTATGGCCTCACAGTGACCGGCTTGAACGCATCTATAAGCGCGAAGCCTCGTTGCCTCCAAGCGTAAAAGAATGGCTGGCCACCCGATGAGCGATCAGGACCTCTTCGATTTCTTCGGCGACATCGACACCGTAATTGACCGGCTGAACGAAAAGCTGCAACGCGATGGAGCAATCCGACGCGAAAAGATTCTCGCCTCTAAAACAAACTTCATCGCAGACCACGCCCATCTCTGCTGGAGCAAGGGTGATCTACAGTTCTTCCTGTGCGAGCATCCCATCCACGCCGAGGGCCGCAGGGTCCAACAGGAAAACCCGAAGCTCTATAGCGAACTCTCGATCTACAAAAAAGTTGGACGCTATAACGGCTACGTTCGCTTCCCTTCGCTGCCGATGATCGTGCCGGGATTCAAAGGCATCCTGACCTATGTTCCCGTACATGGCGGTATCACTTACTTTCAGGATTGGTGGGATGCTTCCGTGACTTATGGTTTTGATGTGGGGCATCTGATCTCAGAGAGCATGCTGGAGATCATCAGCGACATTGGATGGATGATGGCGGAGACAGAGGGTATGGCGCGAGGCATCCAGATCGCAGCACGCTTCGAACCCTACTACCTGAACGCACGCACCGAAGAACAGAAAGCGCGAGTGCTGGATCGGATGGGCAGGTTTATGCCTCTGGACATTCACGGCAACACTGGCGCAATGCTCAAATTACTCTCCGGCTCACTCTGATGCCCTGCCCCTCCTGCGGCACGAATCACAAACGCAGCAAGAATGGTCCCTGTCCCGCGTGCTACAAGCGCGCTTATGCACAAACCCCGAACGGAAAGAAGGCTCTACGCAATGCCGACAAAAGGTGGATTCAAAAGAATCCCGAGAAAAGGTTCCGGCAAGTCGTCCGGTATCGGGAGAAAACTGGTTACTATGTCCCCGCCGAAATCCACGCCCTCTCCAACGCCGTCAAGCGTCTCGAAAAAGCGCTGGAAGCAACCGCAAACGGTTCGCGCTTTCGCGAGCCAAGTCAACGCCGTCTGCACGCAAGTACTGAACGGAGAGATCGATTTGAATCAGGCCAACGCCTTCAGCCAGCTCGCGCGAGTCGTGGCGCAGACGATGACCGCTGAATCCCGCAAGGCCATGTTCCAGAAACGCGCTCCCGATCTCACATTCGACGAAGACGTTTTCGAGTGAGAGACTAGCCCACATGCTCCCATCGGAACCTGTCACTCTCTGCTTTCTACTTATCGCCGTGTTCGTGGGCTACCTCTACTGGCCCAACAAGAAATAGAAAAGGGCCTCCGCTCAGTCGGAGGCTTTTGTGTGTCGAAGAATCCCAACCGCATCACAGGCTTCGCATCGCCCTGCTACGCCATGCCGACAGGTGTAATCCAGAATCCATCGACTGCAGAAATCCTGCGACCGATTGCGATATAGCCTGTCAGCCAGAGCGTAATAGAACAGCCTCTCGCTTTCCAGCCTGTTCATTCTGCCGCCACCCATTGGAATCTACCTTTACCGTCATGCAGGCGTTTCATGGGATTCCGTTTCCGGCTCATTTCGCTGTAGGCGCGATCTCTGCACGGAATAGAGCAGTATCGCGCTCTGCCGAATGGCGTGTTTTGCTGAAAGACTGTCTGGCACCCCTCGCAGGTTCTCTCCGGTCCGGCAACAGTCTCCATTAAGAGAGAGCGAGACTGCCTGTGGTGCTCTTTAGCCTCGCGAGAAAAATACTTGTTAGAGGTGCGGCGAACCGTTTCCTTCGCAGCCTTCAGATAGCTCTCCTCCGGCTTGAGGGCTACGCCCACCTTTGGCCGCCCTGAAAGCCTTTTCGACAGAGCGGTCGATATTACGCCGGTCTGAAGATTGAATCCGGCAATCAGTTTCAGATCGCGCGCGCGAATGCCATGGGCGCTGTTCATGTGAACCGTCACATGCTTTCCAGACCAACCGCAACCCTTCAGCAGGCATGGCAATTTGTCCTGAGAAAGAAAGCTATCGTAGTTTGCGAGGGAAACAAAATCATCGGCGCTGTAAACGTTGCGCTGATATCGCTTGGTCATGTACTCCCTATAGCAAGCCCTTGAACAAAACATGCGTCGATTTAAATTCTTATGTCTTCGCGTCAAGATTTCAACGTCGCACTCGGCGCATTTTCCGTGGACCTTCGGAGCCTCTTCCGTCACCAGTTGCCTCCAGCACAATCCGCTTCTCCGAATGTACAAACCCCACACATGCCCGTGCAGGGCAGTGTAGGCTTCTCCCCGCACACGAAGCAGGCCGTCTTCCAGTCCGGCTCCGTAGCCTTGCTGTCGGCCTTCTTTGCGCCTTCAGCCTTCCGTTCCTTTTGCCTGCTAAGCAGATTCTCGGGCATTCCCTTCCTCCGGTACTGAAACGCTGGCCGGTCCCTTCTTCTCCAGATCAAAGACCTGCTTCGTTCCCTTCCTCTTTTTCGCATCCACGACTGACTTCCGAATCCTGACAGGCGCAAACTTCGAATCGCCCACCTTCACAAATTCAATCTGCTCCAGCGCGATCCAGTTGCGGATCGTCTTCGGCGACATCCCTAGCTCTTCTGCGGCCTCATCCACATTCAACAGTGGATCATTGACGATATGGGCTTTTCGCGTCCCTTTCTTGGCTGACCGTGTAATCAAAACAGATACCTCCCCGATGTAGGGAGTAGCCTACATTTGCCCGATCACTGTGTCAATCATGTTATAGTGCCCTAAAGCCAGTGGGTCTACCCTATCGGCACTTGAAAGGAATACCTCGCCAATGTCTGTCTATCGTCAAAAGGGAAAACAAACCTTCATCATGGACTTCTGGTTTCAGGGCCAGAGAGTCCGCGAATCAACCGGAGCCTCCACCAAAAACCTCGCCCTGAAGGTGGAGCGCAATCGCAAAACAGGACTCGAAGAGGGCAAGGCTGGAGTCCAAAAGCAGAAGAAGATGCCCTTCTTCGCGAGCGCTGCTGATGACTTCCTAGACAAGCGATGGAAGTCTGTACCGGGCGGGAAGGAACAGAAGGACGGCAAGGGTGCCACCGTCCTTATCGACCAAGGCAACATCGCCCACCTCAAACCGCACTTCGGTAAAACTCTGCTCTGTGACATCTCGCCCTCCGACATCTCCAGCTATCAGCACAAGCGCCTGAAGGAAGGCGCAGCGCCGAAGACCGTCAATCTGGAGCTTGGCACCTTCCGCTCCATCCTCACGCCCTCCGGCCACTGGACGCGATTGCTTCCAGAGGTAGACATGCTGGAGGTTCACAATGATGTCGGCATCGCCCTGACCGGAGAACAGCAGGTTGCTCTGGAGAAGGCCTGCAGTCAGTCTCTCTCCCGCATGCTGTATCCCCTCATGATCCTTCTGGTGGAAACCGGCGTCCGGGTGGGTGCGATCTGCAATCTCAAATGGGAGACCGTGGACTTTGTAGGTGGAGGCCTCCGCATCGGCAAGGACAAGACGAAGGCCGGACGCCGAACCGTACCCGTCACCCGGAGGGCAATGGCTGTACTCGAAATGTGGGCAGAGAACTTCCCGAAGCGAAAGCCCGATCACTTCGTCTTCCCGCAGGAGATGTACCGGCTGAAGAAAGGACAGGCGGAGATGGAGCTGGTGAGCGCCGATCCGACGAAGCATGTTGGCAGCGTCAAGCGGTCATGGGCAACAGCCCTGCATCACGCCGGATGGATTCTGGCAGGCTCTCCAAGTGAGGAGGAGATGGTAGAGGTGGGGACCGAGTACCCACCTCTGAAGTGTCGCCTTCACGATCTCCGCCATACCGCAATCACCCACCTGATCCAGACCAAGACTCCCATTCCGATCATTGCTCAGCTCGTCGGCTGGAGTCCTTCTCAGATGATCCTGATGGCTGCACGCTACGGGCACTACGAGATGGATATCCTGCGCGAGGCTATCGAGACCGCAAGCGATCATTCACGCACCCGACGCATGAAACCTAAGACGGCTAGGGGTGGGGACTTTGGTGGGGACCCCAAAGCTAAAGTCCGGGAAAGGGCGGGATATGCGTAACGTTCAAAATGATGTAAATCGCCGCGTAAACACTGGTGTTTTAGCAACTCAGGGTAACGCCGGGCAAGTGCAGGAATTCGACAACCCTCCGGCTACGAACCAGTAGGTCGGGTGTTCGAATCACTCCGGGCGCACCATAAAAATCAACAACATACGAAAAAAGAAGAGGTGGGGGAAGGCTCAGGGGTGGGGACTTTGGTGGGGACCCCAAAACTTTCCCCCACCTAGTCCCCACCTTTATCCCACCTTTGCCATGCCTTTGGGGGCTGGCTGCAGGGGTGGGTAGTAGGTGGGTAGTAGGTGGGGACCCCGGTCACGCGATGTGGACGGTAGTGAACCCCGATTTCGTGCTCGGGGTGTATAGGGTTTCGGACCAGCAGCACCCTTTGAACGGGCAGGCCGGACGGTCACAGACCGACAGGCTTGCCTCTGGTGCCTTGGTCATGGTCATCAGCCGGTCCAGCTTCCGGGCTGCCATGTCTCCCACCCGGACCAGCTGACCCTCCGGAGGCAGGGGCAGGTCGACCACGAAGCAGGCATCCCGGAGGATGTCATCCTCCAGCATCGCCTCCAGCCAGTCCTTCGTGCTGATCTCTCCCCGGTCCTCCCGCCAGACCTTCTCCCACCGATCCGAGAAGGTCTCATGCATGACCTTCTGTTTCTTCCGGAAGCGGAGCTTGAAGTTATGGGGGTGGAGGAACCCCTTGGTGAAGGGTCCATGCCTGCGGCCATCGCGATGCTGGCCGAGGACGATGACGACTACCTTCATGGGTAGGCGGTAGGCGGCCACCTCGCCGAGGGAGTACCAGCTGCGCAGCTCCGAGTAATGGCGCTCATCGTTCCAAGACGTGACCAGAGAGATGCGTCGAAGGTGATCTCCTGACGGGTCGAGGAACGCGCCAGAATGCCACAGGTGCCCACCCAGCTTTGTCGGTGTGGGCTTCAGCCAGCCCGGGGTGCCGGGTCTCCTTACGGCCGTGGTGAGGATATCGGCCAAGGCCGCGTGATGGATCACCGACTCATGGAGGTTCCTGCTGGCCGGAGTCTCCAGCCCGGGACTCACGGCGAGGTCCATGATGGTCTCGCCAGCCACATCGCCGAAGTCCTCACGCTCGCGCTCCGTCAGCCCGGCCGTCATAGCTTGGATCAGGAACTCATTCGGCGTCAGGCGAGGCCGTCTCCAGTCGCGGGACCAGTAGCCCTTCAGGTTGCAGGTTTCGTAATCACTCAGAAGTTGCGGCGTCATCAGCATTCCAATTGATCTTTACCTGACGAAGAAGGCCCCTGCACTCGAAGGCGTGCTGCGAACAAAGATAATGCTGGAACTTCTTTCGGCTCATGCCACCCGTGTAGCCGACGACTCCGGGCTTTCCGCAATGAACCTTTCCGCCTTCGCCGGAAACGCTACACAGCTTCTTTCCCCGGCACTCTTCGTCGGTGATGACCTGAAAATCTTGAATGGCCTCCCAATGAGAAACCTTCAGGCTGGCGGCCTCAAGCCGCTCCTCAGCTTTCTCCAACTGCACTCGTGCATGCGCGCGAAACTCTTCAGTCGTCATGCCGATAACTATAAGCGCAAGCAGTGCAATATTGCACAGGGAAGGACGCCTACTTCACTAGCGCTTTTTCCTCCGCCTCCCTGACTCCATCTGCCTTACTTGATAGCCGCGTTAGCTCCAACAGCTCCGTCAGTCTTCCATCGACGCGCTCCGCTACGCCGCCAAGCTTCATCCGGTTAACAAACCCCAGCGCGGCCGCAATCGTTGCGGGAACAGCAGCGATGATCGCAACTAGAACCACATCAGACATCATTCTTCCTTGCTCTCAGAAGTGTAGGGAGGAGCTGTACGCCCCTCCCTATTAGGGGTTAGCTGCCTGCAGGAGGCTGAGGGCCGGGATCGGAGGCCTGCGCGGCATTGGCAATGGCCTGAAGCTTCTGCACTTCGGCAGTGAAGTCTTCGGGAGTCGTAACCTGTCCGGCCTGAATCTTGGCCAGCAGATCATCAATAGCAGTGGTGATGGTGGAGACGGCAGCATCGAGAGCTGCGTCAAGCTGTTCGCGAGTGACGGGTGTAGTCGACATTATTTTCCTCCGGGTTTGAAACGTCCAAAATAGGTTGATGCAGGTTGCCACGAACAGCATGGCGAGAATCCATTGAGAATCCATGAAAAATTACCTTTTCCTTCCGGTCGCCTTTCTATGGTTCGCCTTCTTCGCCCCACCCTTCGGGACGATCTTCTCGCCCTTGTGTGCATAGATCAGTCCGGTCTTCTTCACCACGCCACCCTTCTTGAAGGTGGGGTACTTCTTATCGCCGATCTGTTTGAAGTCACTGCTCGGCTGCTCGCCGCGCTTGTTCTTCTCGGTCTGCTTCATGTCGGCCCAATCTCTC
>Ga0193743_1000573_pt1 | contig 28796 bp, 28 predicted proteins | sample L2c2metaG_FD_143038 | JGI IMG/M metagenome (GOLD analysis project Ga0193743, IMG submission 143038) | Soil microbial communities from a riparian zone of the East river system, Colorado, United States - L2c2 | ecosystem: Environmental > Terrestrial > Soil > Riparian zone | place: USA: East River...
CTGCTCGCGCCGGTCGGGCACTGCCGCTTCTTCCCTTCACACGTTGCCGAGCTCGTCGTCGCGGTTCGCCGGTCCGGGGGCCTAGAGGTACAGCCCGGCTCCGTCGTCGGACGTTTCCGCCGCCACCGCGTGCAGGTCGCGCTCCCGCATCACCAGATAGGTCTGGCCCTGCACCTCGAACTCGAACTGATCCTCCGGGCTGAACAACACCCGGTTCCCGACCTTGACGGTTCGTACGTGGTTCCCGACCCCGAAGACCTCGCCCCAGACCAGCCGTTTGGCCATCTGGGCAGTGGCCGGGATGACGATCCCAGCGCTGCTCCGCCGTTCTCCAGAACCCTGCTTGACGCGCACCATCACGCGGTCATGCAGCATCTGGATCTCCAGCTTGGGGTCTGGCACCCGCACGATGCTACGGACCGGCCGGGGCGAGCCGTCGGCTGCCCCGACCGGTGAAACTAGGGACCCCGCGGGGCTGCCAGGTCGGGGGGCCGACAGCGCCGCGGGGCTTACCCGGTTGTCGGCGCGGGGGTGGCCCGCGTTACACCGACAGCCAGATCAGCCCTGATTCACCCATTTAGCGTAGTGGGTTGCTGCCTTTGCCTCGGCGCTAGGCCAGCTGGCCTAGGCGCGGGCAGCGCATGGACTAGTCCTGGGCCAGCAGGTAGCGGCCGAAATGCGGCACGGTGAACGCGATGTGGCCGCGCTGCGCGGAGAACACCAGCCCTTTTTTCAGCAGGCTGTCCCGCGCCGGGGACAGCGAGGACGGCTTGCGGGCCAGGTACTCGGCGACGGTGGCGGTACCCACCGGCTCGTCCTTCCCGTCCGCGCACTCCGCCATCGCGCGCAGGTACTCGCGCTCGCCAGGGGTGGCCCGCTCGTAGCGGGAGCCGAAGAAACCGACGGCCAGCTCGGCCTCCGCCTCCGGGGCCGCCACGGTGACATCCGCGGTGGTGATCGGGCTGGTCGGCGCGGCGTCCCAGGCAGCCTTGCCGTAGGCCTGGATGAAGTACGGGTAGCCGCCGGAGGCGTCGAACAGGGCGTCCAACGCCTCCGGCTCGAACTTGGCGTCCTCCCAGCTGGCCGGCAAGGTGAGCGCGCGGTCCGCGTCGGCGCGCTCCAGCCGGTCGATGCGCAGATAGCGGAACAGCCGCTCCGAGTAGGACTTGGACGCGCTGAGCACCGAGGGCAGGTGCGGCAACCCGGCGCCGACCACCACCAGCGGTGCCCGGGACTGGGACAGCTCGTGGCAGGCGGCGCACAGCGCGGACACGTCGTCCGGGCCGAGGTCCTGCATCTCGTCGATGAGCACCGCGACGCCGGAGCCCACGTCCCCGGCCAGCTCGGCGACCTCGGAGAACAGCTCCACCAGGTCGATCTCCATGTCACCGGAGTCGGCCCGACCGCTGACCAGTGGCGCGTCGATCCCGGGCTGCCAGCGGTCCCGCAGCTTGGCCTCGGCCGGGGCGGCGCGCAGCGCGAACGCCTTGAGCACACCGAGCACGTGCTCCACCCGGTCCGGGGCGCGGTGCCGCACGGCCAGGTCACGCACCGCCCGGTGCAGTGCGGCGGACAGCGGCCGGCGCAGTGCGGCATCCGGGCGCGCCTCCACCTTCCCGGCGCCCCAGCCGTGGTGCAGCGCCATCGAGCGCAGCTCGCCGAGCAGCACCGTCTTGCCCACCCCGCGCAGCCCGGTGAGCACCAGGCTGCGCTCCGGCCGGCCTCGGGCCACCCGCTCCAGCACCACGTCGAACGCGTCCAGCTCGCGGTCCCGGCCAGCGAGCTCGGGTGGGCGCTGGCCGGCGCCGGGGGCGAACGGGTTGCGCACCGGATCCACGATCGCAATGTATCCGGGAGTCTTGGGTGGATCTTAGATTTGGCTAGTTTTCCGGATACGTGTCGTCGTGGCTGGTCAGGGGTCGTGAGTGGCGATGGTCGCTATAGCGACCATCGCCACTCACGACTTGTTGAAGGTCGGGCCGTCGAATCGGTCGATGACGGTGAACTGGTCCACCGGGTCACGGCGCAGCTTGGTGATCACCTTTTGCGGGTGGCCGAGTGCCATCAGGCCGGCCACCGCGAACCCGTCCGGGATGTCGAGCAGCTCGCGGACCGCCGGCTCTTCGCGCATCAGCACCGAGGTGAGCACCCCGCCGAGGCCCTCGTTGCGCGCCGCGAGCAGCAGGTTGTGGCAGAACGGGTAGATCGAGCCGCCGCCGATGATGCTTTGGCGGTCCAGCCCGTTGTCCACGGTCGCCAGCGTGCCCAGCTCGGCGACGATCAGCAGCAGCACCGGTACGTGCTCCAGGTTGTCACCGAAGTCGTTCGGCGCCGGGATCTCCCGCGCGGCGGCCAGGTCGATCGCCGGCCCGGGCCAGCGACCGTGCTCCCGGGGCGCGAAGGGCACCAGGCCCCGCCGCACGTGCTCCGTGTACTCCCGCCAGCCCAGCTGGTACAGCTCCCGGATGCGGGTTCGGATCGCCTGATCCCGCAGGATGATCACCCGCCAGCCCTGTCGGTTGCCGCCGTTGGGGGCGAACCTGGCGTTGTCCAGCATCCGGTACAGCACCGCGTCGTCCACCGGCTCGTCGGTGAACGCCCGGGTGGCCGGCGTTGTGCGCATCGCGTCATAGAGCTCCACGACGGGGATGATGCGCCGTTCCCGGTCGCTACGCTTGTCTATCCCTATCTAGGTTTTGTGCTAGATATCCGGATACTTAGCTCGAGGACTCCAGCGTCGATAACCTGAGGGTTATGGAACGCCGGGATGCGGAGATCTTTCTGGCGCTCGCCGAGGAGCTGCATTTCGGCCGCACCGCCGAGCGGCTGTTCGTCTCCCAGGCCAGGGTGAGCCAGTCGATCAAGAAGCTGGAGCGGCGGATCGGCGCCCCGCTGTTCGAGCGGACCAGCCGGCACGTGGCGTTGACCCCGATCGGTCGGCAGCTCTACCTGGATATCGCGCCGGCCTACCGGCAGATCGAGCGAAGCCTGGCCCGAGCCGTCTCGGCGGGGCGGGGGATTCGCGGGGTACTGCGGGTCGGGTGTGAGGCGCCGGCGATCGCCGAGCTGCTCGCCGAGCCGCTGGACACCTTTCGCCGCCGCTACCCGGAGTGCCAGCTACAGATCCGCGAGGTGGACTTCAGCGACCCGTTCCGAATGCTGCGCGACATCGAGCCGGAGGTGGACGCGCTGATCACCCTGCTCCCGGTGGACGAGCCGGAGCTCACCGTCGGCCCGGTACTGCTCACCGAGCCGATGGTGCTCGCGGTGTCCGCCCGGCACCGGCTGGCCGCCCGGGACTCGGTCACCCTGGAGGACCTCGCCTCGGACACCGTGCTGCGGGCCGCGCACCCGCCGCCGCCCTACTGGGTCCCACCGCCGCTGCCGTGGCACACCCCGAGCGGGGCGGAAATCCAGCGAGGGCAGCCGGTGGACACCTTCCAGGAGCTCATGCTGATGGTGTCTGCCGGCCGGGGTATCTGCCCGCTGGCCGCGCATGCCGAGCAGTACTTCGCCCGGCCGAACGTCGTCTACCTGCCGTTCCGGGAGGCGCCGTCGGTCGACTGGGGTCTGGTCTGGGTGAGCTCCGCGGAAACCGAGCGGATCCGGGCGTTCGCGGAAACCGTGCGGCGCTGACCGCGAGGCGCCGCGAACCGGACCCCGGTACCAGCCGCGGTGCCAACCACCCGGCTCAGCCCTCGACGATCCGTCCCTCGATGATCGGCGGCTGGCCGGGTCGCTGTTGACCGGGCCATTGCTGACCGGGCCATTGCTGGCCGGGTCGCTGCTGGTCGGGCCAGCGCGTCGCCGAGCCGCTGGGACCCGCGCCGGGCACCACCTCGCCGTCGATCACCACGCCGCCGTCGCGGATCCGCGCGGTACGCAGCACCGGTGCGCGCCGCTCGGCCTCACGGACCAGCCAGCGCCGCGCCAACGCCCGGGTGGGCGGCAGCACCAGCAACAGCCCGAGTACGTCGCTGACCACGCCCGGCACCAGGATCAGCAGGCCGGCCAATCCCACCAGCGCACCATCGGTCACCTCAGCGTGCGCCGCCCGCCCGTCACGCACCGCCTCGGCCATGGCCAGCGAGGCGCGGGCGCCTTCCCGGCGGACCAGCCACATGCCGACCACGGCGCCGGCCATCAGCAGCAGCAGCGTCCAGCCGAACCCCAACCACGAGACGACCGCGACCAGCGCGACCAACTCGACCACCACGTACAACCCGAACAGGCGCATCTCGGCCTCCCTCACCCTGTCCAACGCAGGAAGCCGCGCGGTTTCTCCCGGAGGCGGTGCCTACCGCGCCACATTGCTCTGAAACACCGTTATTCCGCCTGGGACAGGACCGCCTCACTGTGGCAACCTGAGCTCATGTCGACGGCAACTCAGCTCACCCGCGACGGCCTGACCTTTGACGTCACCGAGGACGGCCCCACCGACGGCGAACCGGTGGTGCTGCTGCACGGCTGGCCGCAGTACAGCGACAGCTGGGACGCCGTGGTCGCACTGCTCACCGAGGCCGGCTACCGCACCATCCGGATGGACCAGCGCGGCTACTCCCCGGGCGCCAGGCCGCGCGGCCGGCGCGCGTACCGGATGACCGAGATGGTGGCCGACGCGGTGGCGCTGATCGACCGCTACGGCGGTTCCGCGCACGTCGTCGGGCACGACTGGGGAGCAGCTGTGGCCTGGGCGCTGGCCGCCGCGGCGCCGGACAAGGTGCGCAGCCTGACCGCGCTGTCCGTGCCGCACCCCGGTGCTTTCCTGCGCGCACTGGTGACCAGCCGCCAGGGGCTCAAATCCTGGTACATGCTGTTCTTCCAGCTGCCCTGGCTGCCCGAGCGATTACTGAGTCGACGGCTCGCCTGGGCACTGACCAAGGGCGGGCAGTCCGCCGAGCACGCCCGCCGGGACGCCGCCCGGTTCACCGAGCCGGGCGCGATGACCGGCCCGCTCAACTGGTACCGGGCGATTTTCCTGGTCGACCCCCGACAGGCCAGCGAGCCGGTGCGCAGCCCGACGCTGTTCGTCTGGTCCGACGGCGACGTCGCGCTGGACCGGCACGGCGCGTACAACACGGCCAAGTACGTCCAGGGCCCGTACCAGTTCGAGGTGTTGCGGGGAGTCAGCCACTGGATTCCCGACGAGGCACCGTTGCAGCTCGCCGCGATGCTGCTGCCCCACCTCAAGCGCTGGTCTGTTCCAGAGTCGTGAGCTCTGATTCGCGCTGACCCGGCTGGCTCCCGCGAGCCTCCCTCCGCCGGGCATCCCACAGCAGGGCTGCCGAGGCCGCGACCATTGCCGCCGCCGTGGCGCCGTGCACGCCGAACGCAACGGCCGGTGAGCCGCCGCTGCCCAGCACGATCAGCGCATCTCCCACCGGGATGACGCTCTCCACGAGCACGCCGATGGCGACCAGCCTTGGTTGCCGGGTGGCCAACAGCGCCAGCACCACCAGCCCCGACGCGATGTCCCGGACGCCTTTGACGCGCAGGAACGGGTCATCGCCCGGGGGCACCCGGGGCACCCCGAAGGTGGGCGCGATTGCCCCCGGCTCCAGTAGGTACCGGGCGCCGATGTAGATGATGCCGAGGCTGATCACCGTGGCCATGGCGTAACCGAACTTCCGCATAGCTACTCCTCTTCTAGCGTTGCTAGATGTACTAGCGACTGTAAGGAAGTCAGTGCTCGTTTGTCTAGCGCTGCTAGGATTGGCCGGTGCCCGTACAGCAACGCCGGGAACGGCAGCGCGCCGAACGCCACCGGCTGATCCTGGACACCGCGCGGGAGATCGCCGAGGCGGAGGGCTGGGACGCGGTCACCACCCGCCGGTTGGCCGACGCGATCGAGTACAGCCAACCGGTCCTCTACAGCCACTTCGCCGGCAAGGAGGAGATCGTCGCGGCCGTTGCGCTGGACGGGTTCGGCGAGCTCGCCGGGTCGCTGCGGGCCGAACTGGACTCCAGCCGCCATCGGGCTGAGCCGGACGCCGACCGCCCCCGGGCCGAACCGGACGCCAGCGGCCCTCGGGCCCAGCTGGCCGCCGTGGCCAGGGGATACCTCGAATTCGCCGCCGCGCACCCGGCCGTCTACGCGGCGATGTTCACCGTGGACTCCGCGCTGAAGTTCGCCTCGGCGGAGTCACCGGAGCCGCTGCGGGAGGGTTTTGCCCTGCTGCGCGACGCCCTGGGCGCCGCCACCGGCCAACGCGACCTGGACACCCGCACCGAACTGTTCTGGAGCACCCTGCACGGCCTGGCCACGCTCACCGCCGGCCACCGACTACGCCCCCAGCACGCCCAACAACGCCTCACCCTGCTCATCGCGCAGCAGGGCTGACGACTTCGCTCACCCAGCGCGCGCTAGTAGGTCATTGCCAGGCCTGGGTCGGCGAGCAGGGAGCCCACGTCGGCCAGGAACCGGGAGCCTTGTTCGCCGTCCACCACGCGGTGGTCGAAGGACAGCGCGAGCTGGCAGACCGTGCGCACCGCCAGCTGCCCGTCGACCACCCACGGCGCCTGCTTGACCGCACCGAGCGCCAGGATCGCCGACTCGCCGGGGTTGAGGATGGGCGTGCCGGTGTCCACCCCGAACACCCCGACGTTGGTGATGGTGAACGTGCCGCCGACCAGGTCCGCCGGCGGGGTCTTGCCGGACCGGGCGGTCTCGGTCAGCTCGCCGAGCGCGCCGGCCAGCTCGCGCAGCGACAGCCGGTCCGCGTCCCGGATCTTCGGCACGATCAGTCCGCGCGGGGTGGCCGCCGCGATACCCAGCTGCACGTGCTCGAAGTAGACGATCTCCTGTGCGGCGTCGTCCCAGCTGGCGTTGACCTCCGGGGTGCGCCGGGCGGCCAGGCAGACCGCCTTCGCGGCGAACGTCAGCGGGCTGAGCTTGACGTCCCGGTAGTCCCGGGTGGCCCGCAGCCGGTCGCGCAGTTGGATCATCGGCGTGACGTCCACGGTGAGGAACTCGGTGACGTGCGGTGCGGTGAACGCGCTGCTCACCATGGCCGCCGCGGTGGCCTTGCGGACACCTCGGATGGGCACTCGCCGCTCCCCGGTGCCGCTCGGGGTGCCGGTCGGCTCCGCCGCCTCGGCCACGGCGCCGTTGCCCGAGGGCGAGCCACCGGTCCGGACGTCCTCCCGGGTGATCACCCCGCCCGGCCCGCTGCCACTCACCTCGTGCAGGTCGACGCCGAGCTCGCGGGCCAGCTTGCGCACCGGCGGCTTGGCCAGCGGCACCGTGCCGGACGCGGCCGGCTGCTCGGTCGGCTGCTCGGCGGCGGCCTCCGCCGGCCGCTCATCCGGCGCCGGCCGCTCGGTGTGCTCGGAGCGCCGACTCGGTGTGCTGGGAGCGCCGACTCGCGGAAATGCGGGGGGTGCCTTGCGGGCGCGGCGGGTTACTGAGCCGGGTTTGGGGCCGTATCCGACCAGGGTGGCAATCCGACCACCCGCGCCGGCCTCACCGATCTTCGCCCCGGGGTGCTCGGCGGCGGCCGGCTCGCGGGAGGCGGACGGCTCGGCGGCGGCCGGCTCGTCCAGGCCGTCGCTGATCGCGATGATCGGCACGCCTACCTCGACGGTGGCGCCCGACTCGGCCAGCAGCTCCAGCACCGTGCCGGCGTACGGCGAGGGCAGCTCCACCGCCGCCTTCGCCGTCTCGATCTCCACCAGGATCTGGTTCACCGTGACCGTGTCGCCCACCGCGACCTGCCAGGAGAGGATCTCCGCCTCGGTCAGCCCCTCACCGACGTCGGGCAGCTTGAAAACCTGACGCACGGCCGATCACCAGGCCAACGAGCGGTCGACGCCATCCAGCACCCGATCCAGGTCGGGCAGAAAGTCGTCCTCGCACTTGGACGGGGGGTACGGGGTGTCGAACCCGGTCACCCGCAGCACCGGGGCCTCCAGGGAGTAGAAGCAGTCCTGCTGCACCTTAGCGGCCACCTCGGCGGCCACCGATACCTCGGATGGCGCCTCGGACACCACCACCAGCCGCCCGGTCCGGCGGACCGACTCGTACACCGGCCCCATGTCCAGCGGGGACAGTGTGCGCAGGTCGATCACCTCGAGTTCGGTCCCGTCGGCGTGCGCAGCCTCCGCCGCGTCCAAGCAGGTCCGCACCATCGGCCCGTAGCAGGCCAGGGTGACCGCCGACCCCTCCCGCAGCACCCGCGAGCTGAACAGCGGCGGCGGGGGGACGTCGAGATCCAGCTCGGCCTTCTCCCAGTACCGCCGCTTCGGCTCGAAGAAGATCACCGGGTCGTCGCTCTCGATGGCCTGCTGGATCATCCAGTAGGCATCCACCGGGTTGCCGCAGGCCACCACCTTGAGCCCGGCGACGTGCGCGAACAGCGACTCCGGGGACTCCGAGTGATGCTCCACGGCGCCGATCCCGCCGCCGAACGGGATGCGCACCACCACCGGCATCGGCACCCGCCCCTGCGAGCGGAAGCGCAGCTTGGCCAGCTGGGAGACGATCTGGTCGAACCCGGGGAAGACGAACCCGTCGAACTGGATCTCGCACACCGGCCGGTAGCCGCGAATGGCCAGCCCGACCGCCGTACCGATGATCCCCGACTCGGCCAGCGGGGTGTCCAGCACCCGCTCCTCGCCGAAGTCCTTCTGCAGCCCGTCGGTGATCCGGAAGACGCCGCCCAGCTTGCCGACGTCCTCGCCCATCACCAGGACCTTCGGGTCCCGCTCCATGGCCGCCCGGAGACCGTTGTTCAGCGCCTTCGCCATGGTGATCGGGCTCATCACGAAGTCCCCTCAAAAGAGGCGTGGTAGGCCAGGAAGGCGTCCCGCTGGGCGTCCAGCACGGGGGACGACTCGGCGTACACCTCGGAGAACATCCGCTCCGGCCCCGGCTCGGGCATGTTCGTGCAGTACTCCCGGAACCGGGCGGCCAGCGCGTCGGACTCGGCGGCCACCTCGTCGAAGAAGTCCTGGCCCACCTCGTGCTCGCGGACCAGGTTGACCCGCACCCGCTCGATCGGGTCCTTGAGTTTCCACAGCTCCAGCTCGTCGGCCAGCCGGTACCGGGACGGGTCGTCGGAGGTGGTGTGCGCGTCCATCCGGTAGGTGAACGCCTCGATCAGCACCGGCCCGTTGCCGGTGCGGCACTCCTCCAGCGCCCACCTGGTGACCGCCAAGGTGGCCAGCACGTCATTGCCGTCCACCCGGATCCCGGGGAAGCCGTAGCCCTGCGCCCGGCGGTACAGCGGCACCCGGGTCTGCCGCTCCAACGGCTCGGAGATCGCCCATTGGTTGTTCTGGCAGAAGAACACCACCGGGGTGTCGTACACCGCCGACCAGACGAAGCTCTCGTGCACGTCACCCTGCGAGGTCGCGCCGTCCCCGAAGAAGCAGATCGTGGCCTCACCGGACTCGGCGTCGCCCACCTTGCCGTCGAACCGCTGGCCCATCGCGTACCCGGTGGCGTTCAGGCACTGGTTCCCGATCACGATGGTGTACAGGTGGAACCCGGTGGCCGCCGGATCCCAGGAGCCATGATCGGTGCCGCGGAAGATCCCCAGCAGCTCGGTCGGGTCGATGCCTCGGCACCAGGCCACGCCGTGCTCCCGGTAGCTCGGGAAGGCCATGTCCCTGGGGGTGAGGGCCCGGCCGGCGCCGATCTGCGCGGCCTCCTGGCCCAGCAAAGGCACCCAGATGCCCAGCTGGCCCTGCCGCTGCAGCGAGTTGGCTTCACGGTCGAACCGGCGGACCAGCACCATGTCTCGGTACAGCGACTGCAGGCGGGGAACGTCCACATCGCCCAGGTATCTGTCGAACCGAGGTTCGGCGATGCGCACCCCTTCCGGGGTCAACACCTGCACCAGGTCCTGACCACCCTCGACGGTGGCGTGCAGACCGGCTATGACCTGGGCGGCAGTGGGCTCGGGCTCGACGAAACCGGGCCATGACGGCATGGCGACTCCTCGTGCTCAGGTCCCCCGGGTCGCTTGTGGCGACACGGGGCACGTCGGCAGCGAATCGACCGGGGCACCCGATCCGGGCTCCGGCCGCCCGTCCCCGTCGACGGGCTCGCTACCAACATCGTGGCATGAGCGGCGCCACCCGGCATCGGCCGCCGGAGTCAGCCCCTCGGGTACGGAGTGGGGCGCTCGTCCGTTGGGGCCGGGGTCGGAGTGATCACGGCCTGGCCGGTCACCGGCGGCTCCGGCGCGGCGTAGCCACCAAGACCGGCCACGGTGCGCTTGAGTGACTCGATCTGGCCGTGGTACTTGCCGCGCGTGCGCTGGTCGGCGAACGACGCCGCCTTCTCGGTCAGCTCGCGCGCCTTCTCCGGGTTCTTCTGGGCGTAGCGGCGGGCTGCCTCGGCGGCGACGCCGAGCGCGGCCAGCTTCCGGAACAACGACATGAGGAATCTCCTTCTGCGGTCGGCCTGACAACGTATCGAACCACCCTCAGGGTTCCGGCGTGCGCGCCAGCATCGCGGAAGGAGATCGCTTAGCCTCCTCGCTGTGACCCGCTTCACCCCATTCGGCCTCATCGTGGCGCTCGCCGCCGCCACCCTCGGGCTCGCCCTCGCCCTGGACGCGTGGTGGTGGCTCGCCGCCGGACCACTGTTGCTGCTGGCCGCGCTCGGCGTCTACGACCTCGTCCAGCGGGATCATTCGGTGCTGCGCAACTACCCGATCGCCGGCCACCTGCGGTTCCTACTGGAGGAGATCCGCCCGGAGATCCAGCAGTACTTCATCGAGCGCAACACCGACGGCGCGCCGTTCGACCGGGAGGCCCGCTCGGTGGTCTACCAGCGGGCCAAGGCCACCGAGGCGGAGGAGCCGTTCGGCACCGAGCGCGAGGTGTACGAGATCGGCTACGAACACTTTGTGCACACCATGTGCCCGCTGCCCACGCCGGAGCAGCCGCCCAGGGTGCGCATCGGCGGGCCGGACTGTCGACAGCCCTACGACATGGCGCTGCTGAACGTCTCGGCGATGTCGTTCGGGTCGCTGTCCTCCAACGCGATCCTGGCGCTGAACGGCGGCGCGGCCAGGGGCGGTTTCGCCCACGACACCGGCGAGGGCGGGCTCTCTGAGTACCACCTGCGGCCGGGTGGCGACCTGGTGTGGGAGATCGGCACCGGTTACTTCGGCTGCCGCACCGAGGACGGCGGCTTCGACGAGGCCAAGTTCGCCGAGAAGGCGGCCCACCCGGCGGTGCGCTGCGTGTCGCTGAAGCTGTCCCAGGGCGCCAAGCCCGGGCTGGGCGGAGTGCTGCCGGGTGCGAAGGTGACTGCCGAGATCGCCTCGGTGCGGGGGGTTCCGGAGGGCAAGACGGTGATCTCGCCGCCCGCCCACCGGGTGTTCAACTCACCGGTGGGACTGATCGAGTTCGTCGCGCACATGCGCGAGCTGGCCGAGGGCAAGCCGGTCGGCTTCAAGCTCTGCGTCGGTTCCCGCAGGGACGTGCTGGCGGTGTGCAAGGCGATGCTCGAGGTGGGCACCACCCCGGACTTCATCATCATCGACGGGTCCGAGGGCGGCACCGGGGCCGCCCCGCTGGAGTTCCTCGACCACGTCGGCACACCGCTCACCGAGGGGCTGATCACCATGCACAACGCGCTGGTGGGCACCGGCCTGCGGGACCGGATCAAGCTGGGCGCCAGCGGCAAGGTGCACTGTGGCTCGGACATCGTGAAGCGGCTGATCCAGGGCGCGGACTACACCAATTCGGCCCGGGCGATGATGTTCGCGGTGGGCTGCATCCAGGCGCAGAAGTGTCACACCAACCACTGCCCGGTCGGGGTAGCCACCCAGGACCCGCGCCGAGCGCGCGCCCTCGATGTGCCGGACAAGGCCAGCCGGGTGCAGCAGTTCCAGCGCGCCACGGTGCGCAGCGCCACCCAGCTCATGGCCGCGATCGGCGTGCACAACCCGGACGAGCTGGAGCCGCACATGCTGCGCCGCCGGATCACGCCCACCGAGATGCGCAGCTACGCCGAGCTGTACGACTGGCTGCGCCCCGGCGAACTGCTCGCCGAACCGCCGGAGGGCTGGGTGGCCGACTGGAAGGCCGCCACGCCCGCCGCGTTCACCACCTGAACGCTCGGCGGACCCAGATCGCGGTCGCCGTTCGAGGCGCAAGCCTGCATCGGTTCGGCGGCTGATCGAGTCAAACGCTTACCCCACAGGGGTGGGATTTGGCACGATGCGGTGAATTCTGACCCAACCCCAGAGGAGATGGCCGTGTTCAGCCGACCCCGATCGCGCGCGGTACCCCTATTCGGCCTCGCCGCGGCCGCGCTGTTGCTCGCCGGCTGCGGGGCCGGTGGCAGCGGCGCGCCGAGCTCTGGCGGCGCCGCGCCGTCCGAGGCGGCGCCCGTGAGCAAGGACGACGCACTGGCCAAGCTGGTGCCGGCCAATGTCGCCTCCGACGGCAAGATCGTGATCGGCAGCGACGCCTCCTACCCGCCCAACGAGTTCTACGACGCGGACGGCCAGACCTTCGTCGGGATGGACGTCGACCTCGGCAAGGCCGTCGCGCAGAAACTGGGCCTGCAGGCCGAGTTCCAGAACAGCGCGTTCGGCGCGATCCTGCTGGGCATCGGGTCGGACAAGTACGAGCTGGGCATGTCCTCGTTCACCATCAACGCCGAACGCACCAAGTCGGTCGACATGGTCAGCTACTTCAACGCGGGCACCAAGGCGGCCGTGCTGAAGGGCAACCCGGACAACGTCAACCTGGATGACCTGTGCGGCAAGGCGGTCGGCACACAGAAGGACACCGTGCAGGAGGAGGACGTCAACAAGCGCAACCAGAAGTGCCAGGCCGAAGGCAAGCCGCCGATCGCCCTCACCTCGCTGCAGGCGCAGACCGACGTGACGCTGGCGCTGACCTCCAAGCGGATCGTGGCCATGCTTGCCGACTCCCCGGTGATCAACTACGCGATCAGCCAGACCAACGGCCAGCTCGAGCCACTGGGCAGCCAGTACGAGGCCGCGCCGTACGGCATCGCGCTGAAGAAGGGCCAGGGTGACTTCACCAAGGCGGTCCAGGGAGCGGTGCAGGCACTGATCGCCGACGGCACCTACGGCAAGATCGTGGCCAAGTGGAACGGCACCGAGAGCGCCATCCAGACCGCACAGATCAACCCCGACACCGGTCAGTGAGCGCGCGGTGACCACACAGACCGACCCCGGTCCGCCGCCGGTCGGCTCGCCCCCCACCGGGGCCGCGCCGATCAAGGCGGTGCCGGTACGTCACCCTGGCCGCTGGGTATCGGTGGCGGTGCTCGCCGTGCTGGCCGCGCAGTTGGTGAACGCGATCTTCACCAACCCCCGGTTCAACTGGCCGGTGGTCGGCCAGTACATGTTCTCCGACGTCGTGCTGAGCGGCCTGCGCAATACCCTGATGCTGACCGTGCTGGCGATGGGGATCGGCGCGGTCGGCGGGCTGATCCTCGCCGTCATGCGGCTGTCCCCGAACCCGGTGCTGAACAGCGTGGCCGGCGGCTACATCTGGTTCTTCCGGGGCACCCCGGTGATTACCCAGCTGGTCTTCTGGAACTTCCTGGCCAGCCTGTTCCCCACCCTCGGGCTGGGCATCCCGTTCGGCCCGGAGTTCGTCACGTTCGACACCAACCAGCTGATCGTCCAGTTCACCGCCTGCTTGCTCGGGCTCGGGCTGAACGAGGCCGCGTACATGGCCGAGATCGTCCGAGGTGGCATCAAGTCGGTGGAGCACGGCCAGACCGAGGCGGCCAGCGCGCTCGGCATGTCCCGCACCCAGGCGCTGCGCCGGATCGTGCTGCCGCAGGCCATGCGGGTGATCATCCCGCCGACCGGCAACGAGACCATCTCGATGCTCAAGACCACCTCGCTGGTGGTGGTGATCGGTTACTTCGAGCTGCAGACCGCGGTGCAGTCGATCTACTCGCGGAACTTCCAACCCGTTCCGCTGTTGATCGTGGCCGCGCTCTGGTACCTGGTGCTGACCTCGGTGCTGTCGGTGGGGCAGATGTATCTCGAGCGTTACTACGGGCGCGGCGCCGGCCGCCCCGGTGAGGAAGCCGTGCGGCGAAACTGGTTCGCGTTCGCGCGCGGTCTCGGTCGCGGGGTCGGTCGTGGGGGAGGCAGAGTCAGGTGAACTCAGGGATGGTCAACGCCGAGAAGCCGAGCACCGAGCAGCCGATGGTCAAGGCCGAGCAGGTGTGCAAGAACTTCGGCCACAACCAGGTGCTGCGCGGCATAGACCTGCAGGTGCAGCCCCGCGAGGTGATGTGCATCATCGGGCCGTCGGGCTCCGGCAAGTCGACGTTCCTGCGCTGCATCAACCACCTGGACAAGGTCAGCGCGGGGCGGTTGTGGGTGGACGGCCAACTGGTCGGCTACCGGGAAGCCGGCAGCAAGTTGCACGAACTGCGCGAATCAGAGGTGGCCAGGCAGCGCCGCGACATCGGCATGGTGTTCCAGCGGTTCAACCTGTTCCCGCACCGGACCGCGGCCCAGAACGTGATGGAAGCCCCGGTGACCGTCCGCGGCGACTCCCGGGCCGAGGCCCGTGCGCTGGCCGTCGAGCTGCTGGAGCGGGTGGGCCTCGGCGACAAGGTGGACAACTACCCCTCGGCGCTGTCCGGCGGTCAGCAGCAGCGGGTGGCGATCGCGAGGGCGCTGGCCATGCGGCCGAAGCTGATGCTGTTCGACGAGCCGACCTCGGCGTTGGACCCCGAGCTGGTCGGCGAGGTGCTGGCGGTGATGCGCGGGCTCGCCGAGGACGGCATGACCATGATCGTGGTGACCCACGAGATGGGGTTCGCCCGCGAGGTCGGCGACTCGCTGGTGTTCATGGACGGCGGGGTGGTGGTGGAGGCCGGCAAGCCGCGCGACGTGATCAGCAACCCGGCCCACCAGCGCACCCAGACCTTCCTCTCCAACGTGCTTTGAGCCGAGGGTCCCCCCAATTCGCGTCTTGTCGGGTAGGCCCGTGCCCCCGATGCTGGTCGGATGGTCAGCGAGTCAGGCCCGCTGGCGATGGGCCGCGCGGCGCTCAGGCAAGCGGCCTGGTCGCGGGCCCGCCTCCATTTCGAGGAGGCCGCCGCGACCAGTGAAGGCGCTGAGGCGTGGGAGGGGCTGAGCTGGGCGGCGTGGTGGCAGGGCGATCAGGACGCGACGTTGTCCGCGCGCGAACGCGCCTACCGTGCTTACCGAGGGACCGGCGATGTGTGCGGCGCGGCGCGGATGGCGATGTGGCTGGGTTCTGACCATCTCAAATTTCGTGGCGACGACGCGCTCGCGTTGGCGTGGGTGGCTCGCGGCCGGGCGCTGGTGAGCGGCCACGAGCCGTGCACCGAGACGGGCTTCATCAGGGTGTTCGAAGCGGATATGGCGTTGCTGGCCAAGTGCGATCCGGTATCCGCTGAGCGCCTGGCGCGGGAGGCGCTTGAGCTGGCGCGGGGCATTGCGGACGTTGGGGTTGAGGTGGTCGCGCTGGCGGTCCTCGGGAGTGCCTTGGTCGCTTCGGGCTCGGCCGAGGAGGGTCTGAGGCGGCTGGACGAGGCGGCGGCGTTGGCGGTCGGCGAGGAGTTCGCTGAGACGATCGCACCGGGTTGGGCGTTGTGTCACACGGTCTCGGCGTGCGCCGAGGTCGGCGATTTCGCGCGCGCCGAGCAGTGGTGCCGCGCGCTGCATAGCTGGTCGGCGACCTGGCACGCGCGCCTTTTCTTCGGGGTCTGCCGCACCGCCTATGGCGAGGTGCTCGCCGCCGGCGGCGATTGGCCGAACGCTGAGCAGGAGCTGCAGAGCGCGATGGCCGACCTGTGCGCGACACGCCCCGGGCTGGTCGGGCCAACCGCCGTGCGGTTGGGGAGGCTGCGGGCGCGGCAGGGCAATCTCGCCGAGGCCCGCCGGTTGTTTGCGGTGGCGCTGCCGCTGCCAGCGGCTATCGCCGCGCTCGGCGAGCTGGACCTGGCCGGCGGCGATGTTACGGCGGCGGCGGACGCGGCGGACCGCGCGCTGCGGCGGCTGGGCGACGCGAGCGTGTTGGATCGGCTGCCAGCGCTGGAACTGCTCGCGCGGGCTCGGGCGGCCGGCGGGGATAGGGCTGGCGCCGCCGCGGCTGCCGAGCAAGTGGAGTGTCAGGCGGAGGGGCTCGCGACGCCGTATATGCGCGGTCGCGGGCGTCTAGTGCGCGCGGAGGTGCTGTTGGCGGGCGGCGACCACGACGGCGCCCGGCGGGCCGCTGAGGATGCCGCCGACCTGTTCGGCGCCTGCTCGGCGCCCTACGAGGCGGCGCAGGCGCGGATGCTGCTGTCGGAGGCACTGGAGGCGCTCGGGCGCCCCGAACGGGCCGAAGCGGAAGCACGCTGCGCGCGGGAGGCGTTCGCGCTGCTCGGTACGCGGAGGCCGAGACGACCGGACACATCCGAGGAGCTCAGCCCTCGGGAGGTCGACATCCTGCGCCTGGTGGCGGGCGGGCTGGGCGATGCCCAGATTGCCGAGCGGCTGTTCCTCAGCGCGCACACCGTGCACCGGCACGTGGCCAACATCCGCACCAAGCTCGGCGTGTCCTCAAGGGCGGCGGCGGTGGGACATGCCACCCACCACGGCATGCTCTGATGGCCGGTTCCGGCCATCCCACCTGATGGCCGATTGGGGCGAAGCGGCGCGCCATGGGCCGGCGCGAGCCTTACCCCATGACATCGACAAGCACCCGCACCACCAGTGCCGACGAGTTGCGTTTCCGCCTGCACGGCGGCCTGCACGAGCCTGGTGACGCCTACTACGAGGACAGCCGCACACTGTTCAACACAATGATCAACCGCCGGCCGCGGTATGTCGCCGAGTGCCTGGCGGTGGACGACGTGGTGGCGGCGCTCGCATTCGCCCGCGACCACGACCTGCCCGTCGCCGTCCGCGCCGGTGGGCACTCGGTGGCCGGGCTGTCGCTGTGTGAGGACGGCCTTGTGCTCGACGTGCGCGGCATGGCGGACATCCACGTCGACCCGAAACAGCGCGTCGCGCGGGTGGGCGGCGGCGCGCTCTGGGCGGAGGTGGACCGCGCGACGCAGGCCCACGGGCTGGCGACCACCGGCGGACGCGTCTCCACGACCGGCGTGGCCGGGCTGACCCTCGGCGGTGGCTCGGGCTGGCTGGAGCGCAAGCACGGCTTGGCCTGCGACAACCTGGTCGCCGCCGAGCTGGTCTGCTGGGACGGCCGGATTGTTCGCGCATCCAGCGAGGAGAATCCCGAGCTGTTGTGGGCGCTGCGCGGCGGCGGCGGGAGCTTCGGCGTCGTCACAGCGCTCGAGCTGGCGCTGCACCCACTTGGGCCCGAGGTCTTCGCCGGCGTGGCCCTGTTCGCCGCCCATCGCGCCAACCAGGTGCTGCGTAGCTTCCGCAACGTCATGCACCAGGCACCCGACGAGCTCTCCCTGGCCTGCGCGTTCATCACCGCGCCCGAGGAGGACGACATCCCGATCGAACTGCGCGGACGTCCGGCCATCGCAATCCTCGGCATGTGGGCGGGGAGCATCGGGGACGGCGACTGGGCACTGGCGCCCATCCGGGCGCTGGGCCCCGACGTGGACTTCTTCGGTCCCACCGGCTACGCCGACTTCCAGTGCTCGGTTGACGACCCGCCCGGCTACCGCAACTACTGGACCGCCGAGAATGTCGTCGACCTGCCCGACGAGGCCATCGACGCTCTGGTGCTGCGCGCGGCCGAACTCCCGGCCGGCCCCTCGCAGCTGTTCATCGTGGCCTGGGGCGGCGCACTCGGTCGGTTCGGTCCGGAGCACTCACCGCTCGCCGGCCGCGACGCGGGATTCATCGTCCACCCGCTGCTGCTGTGGGAGGACGCGGCCGACGACGACCGCAACCGCGCCCTCGCCCGCACGTTCCGCGCCGACGTGCGGCGCTGGTCGACCGGCGCGACCTACCCGAACTTCCTCGGCGACGAAGGCAGCCAGCGGATGCGCGCCGCCTACGGCACCAGCACCGAGCGCCTGGCCGCCGTGAAAGCCGAATGGGACCCACACGGCATTTTCCGCACCCACCAAAACATCCAGTAGCCGCCCGCAGCCTCACTCACCGGGTGCGGAGCATCACCGGGCGCACCCGACGTCACGACGGCGACGCGACAGCGGGCACGCCGAGCCTCGTACGGGACCGGCCGCGAGCCGGCACAACGGAAGGACGGATCATGGATCACGACAAGTTGATGGAGTTCCTCGGCCGCTTCACCGCTGACCTGGGCGCGACCGGCTCCGCCGGCCTCGCGGTGATCGGCAACCGGCTCGGGCTGTACCGAGCACTCGCGCAGGGCCCGGCGACGCCGGGTGTGCTCGCCGAGCGCACCGGCTGCCACGAGCGCTACCTCACCGAGTGGCTGAATAACCAGGCCGCCGGTGGGTACGTCAGTTACGACCTCGCGACCGGTGAGTTTTTCCTGTCCGACGAGCAGGCGTTCTGCCTCGCCGACCCGAGCGGGCCGAACATCTCGGCCGCATTCCTCATTGCGCTCGGCTACCTGCGCGCCGAGCCGCGCATCACCGAGGCGTTCCGCACCGGCGCCGGCCTCGCGTGGCACGAGCACCACGAGGACGTCTTCGTCGGGTGCGACGCCTTCTACCGGCCGGGTTACGTCGCTGAACTGGTACCGAGCTGGATTCCGGCACTGGACGGCGTGGCGGAGAAGCTCGCGGCTGGCGCCCGGGTGGCCGACCTCGGCTGCGGCCTGGGTTCCTCGTCGGTGCTGATCGCGCAGGCGTACCCGAACACCAAGGTCATCGGGTCGGACTACCACGCCGAGTCGATCGAGCGGGCGCGGAAGAAGGCCGCCGACGCCGGGGTTGCCAACCAGGTCGAATTCGAGGTGGCCACCGCACAGACCTTCAGCGGGACGGGCTACGACCTCGTCACCATGTTCGACGCCCTGCACGACATGGGCGACCCCGTGAACGCCGCCCGCCGGGTGCACGACGCCCTGGCGCCCGACGGCACCTGGCTGCTGGTCGAGCCGAACGCCTCGGACACCGTCGAGGAGAACTTCAACCCGATCGGCCGGCTCTACTACGCAGGCTCGACGTTCCTGTGCGTACCCAACGGGCTGTCCCAGCCGGGCGGCTACGCACTAGGCGCGCAGGCCGGCGAGGCAGCGATCCGTGAGGTCGCGTCGAAGGCCGGGTTCACCAGGTTCCAGCGGGTCGCGGAGAGCCCGTTCAACGTGGTGTACGAGATCCGGCGGTAGCCGGACCGCGGCCCAGGTCCGAGATCCAAAACCGATCCGTTCACAGTCAAGGAGACCCGTCATGGAGAAGCTCGCCATCGTCGTCCGGGACGACGGCTACGACAAGATGCTCACGCCGCTCACCTTCGCCTTCCTCTGCGCGAGAAAAGGCGTGCAGGTCGACATCCTGTTCGTGCTCTGGGCGGTACGCGCCCTCACCAAGGCGGGCGCCGCCGCACTGGAGATCGACGGCCGGCATGCCGCGGACGCGGCCGCGCTCCGCCGCACGCTGGTCAAGGACGGCGAACCGACCGACATCCTCGACTGGCTCACCTACCTCGCCGGCACCGGCAAGGTGAACCTTTACGGCTGCCGCCTCGCCGCCGCCACCTTCGGCGTCGACGAGTCCGACCTCATCCCGGAGGCGGCCGGAATCGTCGATGCGGCCTGGTTCCTCGAGGAGAAGGCGATCGTCGCGGATCACTGCCAGTACTTCTGATCGCGGACACCAACCGCCATACCCGTCACGAGAGAGGACCATCGTCATGCCCACGTTCATCGGCTCCCGGGGCCGGATCTTCCACGACAGCTGGCAGCCTGACGGCGCCGTCCGCGGCGCGGTCGTCCTGCTGCACGGCTACGGCGAGCACCTCGGGCTCTACGACGCGCTCGCCCGCAGGCTCGTCGCCGACGGCCTCGCCGTGCATGCGATGGACGCCGTCGGTCACGGGCGCAGTGACGGCGAGCGTGCCCTGATCCCCTCGTGGGGCGAGTTCGCCGACGACGCCCTCGGGCTCGTCCACCTCGTCCGAGCGCAGCACCGACAGGTGCCTGTCGCCGTCATCGGGCACTCCGGCGGCGGGCTCGCCGCGATGCTGCTCGCGCTGCGCGCACCGGAGATCCTCGACGCGCTCGTGCTTTCCGGCGCGCCGCTGCTCGCCCAGGACTGGATCGACGCGGAGCTCGCTACCGGCGCCGCCGAAACCGAGGTAGGCGACCCGATCGAGTGGATGAGCACCCACCCGCGGTACGTGCACGCCCTCCTGCACGACCCGCTGACCTGGAAGGGTGGCTTCCGGCGGGAGTCGCTGCTCGCGGTCAGGGCCGCCTGGCCGGAGGTCGCCGCCGGACTCGCCGAGGCGCGACCTGCCCTGCCGGTGCTCCTGGTCCACGGTGGGGCCGACCCGATCGTGCCCGCGACCGACGCGCACACCGTGGCGGAGACTCTGCCCGACGCGACCCTCCGGGTCTTCCCCGGGGACCTGCACGACGTGCTGAACGAGCACGACCGCGACGCCGTCCACGACGTCGTGGCCGCGTTCCTCGGCACGGTGGTCGCGGGCCGGCGGACTGTCCCGGAACCCGTCCAGCTGGGGGCGGCAGCTCTTAGCGGGGGAGGCGGCCCATCAGGAAGAACTCGGGGTTGGGGCGCAGGGCGGTGAGGTGGGCCAGGCGGTTGGACATGGCGAACAGCGCGGTGATGGCGCCGACGTCCCAGATCTCCTCGTCGGTGAGGCCGGCGTCCCTGGCCGTGTCGATATCCTCGTCGCGCAGGCTGGCCGAGTCGGTGGCGAGCAACAGTGCCAGGTCCACGATGGCGCGGCGGCGGGGATCCAGGGCCACGCTGTAGGGGTTGGCGGCCACCTGGTCGGCCAGCTCGGGGTCCTTGCCGCGGACCCGCAGGATCGCCCCGTGCGCGACGATGCAGTAGGTGCAGTGGTTCGCCCCTGAGGTGGCCACCACGATCAGCTCCCGCTCGGCGGCGGACAGCGTCGATCCCGAGGCCCCGTCCTCGGCGGGGATCATCAGCGCGTCGTGGTAGTCCAGGAACGCGCGCAGCTCGGCCGGCCGGCGAGCCAGCGCGAGGAAGACATTCGGCACGAAACCGGACTTCTCCGCGATCGCCTCGATCCGCTGCCGCAGGTCATCCGGCAGGTCGCTAGGTTCCACCACACCGAAGCGGCTCACCGGGCGGTCGGTCTCTGCGGCGCTCATGCAGCCGAACCTAGTGCCCTGCGTCCAGAGGTCGCTTCATCACACTCGGTACTCCCAGTCATCGGGTTGGTCGATCGCGTCCGGCGGATGTTCGAGGGATCATGAACGGGTGGCCGTGCCGAAGGAGTACCAGGCGTTGTTCAGTCGCTGGTGCGCCGACCGCGTACCCGGACACGCTCGGGCCAGCCTGCAGATCGGCTACAGCATCCACGGCGACCAGGTGACCATCGTGGAGCGGCACCCGCCGGAGTTCCCCGAGCTGAACTCGGCGTGGTCGTCCACCCCGGTGGCGCAGCTGCGCTACAACGATCCGGAACAGGGGTTGTGGCGGATCTACCAGTGGGTTGACCAGAGCTGGCGGCACTACGAACACCCGCCGGCGACCATGCCGGAACCGCTGCTCACCGAGATCACCAGCGACCCGAAATCGGTGTTCTGGGGCTGAGCCCCGCCCGCGTTCAGGCGCCGGCGCGCTGCTCGCCCCCGGCACGGTCACCGGCGGGCTCGACCGGGCGGGCCACAATCCCGAGCGGGAGAACCACATACTCCGTCTCGACCTCTGGCTCATCGGCCGACTCGTCCGCCGGCTTGGCGTCGTTCGGCTCACCGGCGCCGCGCCTTCCCGCGCTGGGGGTGCCCCGGCGGTGGCGGCTGGACGGGTCGGCTTCCTCGGCGGGGGCCTCCCGCTGCGCCGGGACGGTGACCGGGAGCATGGGTCCGGCCATCTCGCGGTCGCCGGACGCCGGACTCTCCGGGCTGCTCGAAGACGGCGCGGCCGCCTCCGCGACCGCGACCGCCGACTCGGCGAAGCCCGCGGAGCCCGCCGGCTCGGTGAAGCCAGCCGGCTCGGTGAAGTCGGCCGGCTCGGCCAGGTCCAGCGGCGGGGGTGGCACCTCGGTGACCCCGGGCGGCGGAGCAGGCATCTCGACGTAGGCCACCGGGTCGGGTGCGGGCGGCGGCCCGGCGGGCGGGGTGGCCGCCGCCAGCTCGGCGGACGCGCCGTCCCCGCCGGCGATGATCACCGGGACGCCGGCCCGGCGCAGCCTGGTGAGCACGGTGTCCTCGGCCTCGGTGGCCCCGCCCTGCCCAGTTCCGGTGGCGGCGGCGAAGGTGGCGGGCACCGCGAGCAGTCGCGGCGCGGCGGCGGCCACCAGCAGGTTCTCCACGCCCAGTGTCCCAGCGCCAAGCAGCAGCACCAGATCGGCGGTGTCCGCGACAGGCAGGGCGCCGAGCAGCTCATCCAGCGGCAGGAACCGGGCGGTGCCCTGGGTGAACCGACGGGGCCCCGCCTCCGCCCAGGCGTCGGCGAGCCCGGGCGCGGCCGCCCGGAGCCGGCCCAGTAGCTCGGCCTGCCGCCGCTGATCCGCCTGCTCCCGGCGCGCGGCGGACAGCACCGCGAGGCCATCCAGGTACGCGGGCAGGTTCATCTCCCGCAGCGCGGCGACCAGCGGAGCCAACTCCGGTGCGGCCTCCTCGGCGGGTACCGAGCGCTGCAGCCGATCAGCCAGCGCGAACAGCTGCTCGCGCGCCTTGGTCATCGCGGACTCGCCGCCGGTCTCCGCGATGGTCCGGGCCACCCGCTCGGCGGTGGGCAGGTCATGCACGGTCACCGGGCTGTCCGGATCGATGAACAGCACCTCGTGCCGTAGGTGCTCGGTGGCCCGGGCGGCCTCTTCGACCCGGTCCAGCTGGCGGTTCAGCTCGGCCACCGCGGGCACGTGGCTCGGCGCGGGCACCCGCATCCGCCGACACCGCGCGGCGATCTCGTCCATCGCCTCGATCAGCTCGACGAAGGCCAGCGCCTGGTGCAGCACGGCGGAATCCCGCATCGACGCGCCGTCCAGCCGTAGCTGCCGCAGTACCGGCTGCACCGCGCGCTGCTGGGCAGAGCGGAAGTACATCCGCGCGCGACCGCCGGAGTCCAGGTAGTTCACGTAGTTGCGCAGCTGCTCCACCGCATCGGGCGGCAGCGCGCCGACCAGGGCCATCTGGTCGCCGGCGTCGCGCAACTTGTCCGCCGAGAGCACCACATCGGTGGTGAGTCGGAGCAGGCCGTCGAACTCGGCTCGGTCCGGGCCGAACAACACCCGCTCCAGCAGCGCCCTGGTCCACTGGGCGTCGCCCCGGGGATCGATCGCCGTCATGGTCGCCTGGCAGCGCCGAGCGGTCTCCACCAGCGCGGCCAATCGGTTCGAGTCCAGCCGACCGAGCAGCTCGGGCAGCAGGTCCACGCCGTCCTGACCCGGGTGCCCCTTACCGCCGGCGGCGCGGCACAACGCGGCGACCTGGTTGGACGTCGGCACCAGGTCCGGCCGAGGCATCGCCTGCCCGAGCCGGTGCCGGGTTCGCGGGGTGGCGGTCACCAGCAGGGAACGCAGCTCCCGCAGCTCGGCGTCGGACAATGGGGGCGGGGCGTCCAGGCACAGGCCGCGCAAAGGCTCCGGCAACGCGGCGCGCACCGCCGCCAGCGCCTCGGCGTCGGCACCGCTGACCAGCACCCGTTTGCCGTCCATCAACACCGCGGCGAGGTTCTCCGCAACCTTCCCCGGGTCCGCCGCGTCCAGCACCGCGCACGCGTACTGGCGAACCACGTCGACAACCTCGCCCGGCTCGTCGGCCGGCAGCCGCTGGGCAGGCACGCCGGCGGCTTGCGCGGTGAGCACCTCGGACAGTCGGTAGAGCCCGATCGGAGTTTCCCCGGCCGCGCCTCGGCGGCGGATCTCCACCGCGGCCTGTGCCGGGGCCCCGCCGTCGGCTGCGCGAGCGGTCAGCTCCGCGACGAGTCCCTCAGCTGGGTCCTCGGTGAGGTCGGTCTGCTCCGACACTCCCAGATCCAACACAGTGGTCACCTCCGGCTGGCCAGGGTAGGCCCGCGACTGCGGTCACATCATGTATCGAGTGAAAGCTGAAAACGTTCCACCGTTCAGCCCAATATTTTCTCGATGGTGACCCTACGCAATCGCTAGTGGATCACTGCACCCTCCCTACCGGGCTTAAATCGCTCACTTCCCTCGTCCGCGTGATAATCCGATTGGGTGGTGGCGTCAGTCCCATTCGACACCGCCGCGGCTCGCAATGCGACCGACCCGAGGGCCGTGACCAGTAGGTTGACCACCAGCGCCACGAAGCCGACGTAGATCTGCGCCCTGGACCCGGGGAACAGGTGCCAGCCGAACACGCTGAGTCGGTCCAGCGTCAGCGCGGAGCCGCCGAAGTGCAGGCGCTTCGCCGCGGGGTTGGGGATTTGGTAGAGCAGGTACAGCCCATAGCTCATGCCGACCAGCCAACCGGCGACCAGCGCCCAGCGGTGCAGCCACCGGGTGTACAGCGCGATGGCCACGGCCGGCAACGTCTGGAGAATGATCACGCCGCCGATCAGCTGCAGGTCGATGGAGAATTGCGGGTCCACCGCCACCACGAACAACACCGCGCCGAGCTTGACCACCAGCGAGGCGCGCTTGGCCTGCTTGGCTTCCTCGGCCGGGGTGGCGTCCGGGTGCAGGTAGGTCTTGTAGATGTTGCGGGTCCACAGATTCGCCGCGGCGATGGACATGATCGCCGCCGGAACCAGCGCGCCGATGCCGATCGCGGCGAAGGCGATACCGGCGAACCACGGGCTGAACTGGGTGTCGAACAGCACGGGGATGATCGTGTTGGTGTCCGGCCGGCCGGTGGCGTTGTTGGTGATCGGCCGCACCCCGGCCGCGATGGCCACGTAGCCGAGCAGTGCGAGCAGCCCGAGCAGCAGCGAGTAGGCAGGCAGCGCGACCATGTTGCGCTTCAGCACATCACGGCCTCGGGAGGCGAGCGCGCCGGTCACCGAGTGCGGGTAGAGGAACAGCGCCAGCGCCGAGCCGAGCGCCAGGGTGATGTACTGCAGCTGGTTGTTCCCGGTGAGCAGGATCGAGCCGGCTGGCGCGCCGGTGGTCGGGCTGGGCTGGGCCAACTTGTGCGCCGAGGCGTCGAAGATGGCCGACCAGCCGCCCAGCTTCGCCGGCAGATAGAACACCGCGACCAGGATGACCAGGTAGATCAGGATGTCCTTGACGAAGGCGATCAACGCCGGGGCGCGCAGGCCGGACTGGTAGGTGTAGAGCGCCAGGATGACGAACGCGACAAACAGCGGCAGATGTCCGGCCAGCCCGGTGCCGTTCAGGCCCATGGTGCGCAGCACCGCCTCCAGCCCGGCCAGCTGCAGCGCGATGTAGGGCATGGTGGCCACGATCCCGGTCACCGCGACCAGCAGGGCCAGCACCGGGCTGCCGTAGCGGCCATGGACGAAGTCCGCCGGGGTGACGTAGCCGTGCACCCGGGACACCGACCACAGCCGCAGCACCGGCAGGAACACCAGCGGGTAGAGCACGATGGTGTAGGGCAGCGCATAAAAACCGATCGCGCCGGCGCCGAACAGCAGCGCGGGCACCGCGACGAAGGTGTACGCCGTGTACAGGTCCCCGCCGACCAGGAACCAGGTCACCCAGGAACCGAACTTGCGCCCGCCCAGCCCCCACTCGTCCAGATGATCGAGCGTTGCCCCCCGCCGCCACCGGGACGCCACGAACCCCAGCACGGTGACCAGCGCGAACAACAGCACAAAAATGATCAGCTCAACCCACTGGATCATCTGTCGGTCCCCTCATCCAGCTCGTCCACGCCACCCGGCCGGCCAGCGGCGGGCACTGTCGGCGTGTCGCGGGTCCGCCAATACACCAGCGCGACGCAGATCACCCCGACCGGCACAAACGCGAACTGGGACCAGTAGAAGAACGGCAAGCCGAACAGCCTCGGCTCGACCGAGTTGAACCACGGCGTGACCAGCATCAGAAACGGCACCAACAGCAGCAGGTTCCACGCGCTGAAGCGCAGCCCGCTCGAGGACGGGGGCGAAGACATGCTGAACTCCTTGGCGGCCGGCGTCATTGGGCGCAGTTGACGCGTCAGTCTGCCTGGCCGCGATTGATCAGCCGTATATCAGGCGATGACGAGCAGGTAAATGCCGATCATGGTGTAGAGAATCATCAGCAGCACCAGTGGAATCTCGTCGGCAAGTCGGCGCTGGTCGGTGAGTACCGGGCCGTTCCCGGGCACCCCCGTGGTCGGGTTCTCGGTCTGGTTCTGGGACGCCCCCAACACCCGGTCGTGCCCGGCGACCACCCCGACCACGTGCCCGACCAGGATCGCGGCGACCTGGATCGCCGCGATCAGCACGGGCGCGGGCAGCGCGGCCAGCGGGGGCGCCGCTCCGCTCGGGTCCACCAGCTGCGTCACCGCCCGCGGACCCTCCACCAGCAGCAGCGAGGCGTAGTGCGCGATGGTGTATCCGACCGCGATCGGGATCAGCGTGCTGACCAGGGTGGCCGCCAGCGCGCCGGTGGCGAGCCGGTAGCTCAGCGCCACCAGTCCGATCAGGCCGACCAGGACGACGGTGGCCAAGAGCTCCGTCGGCAGGCCGGACCGGGCGGCCGCCAGCTGGCTGGTGGTGGCCCACCACGGGCTACCGGACACGCCGTCGAACACCGTCGAGCCCCACCAGACCGCGAGCACCGCGACCAGACCGGGCGCCGGGCGCACCCGGTTCAGCCCTCGGAACGGATTGCGGAACTCCAGCCCGGGCCCGCCGGACTTCGGGCCGACCGGGGCCAGCGCCGCGATCAGGGTGGAGTACACCTCGAAGGGGTCACCGAGGCTGAACCAGCGGGTGCCGTAGACGGTGGCGGCGGCGGTGATCAGGACGGCGTAACCGGCGATGAAGCCGCCGACCACAACCGGGTCGGCCCGGGCATCCGGCACCAGCTCCAGCCAGACGAACACGGCCAACCCGATGGCCGCCGGCCAGTAGCCCAGCCCGCTCGGTAGCTCCCGGATCCCGGCCGGGGGCAACCGCAGCACGGCACACACGCCGCGGTGCAGCGCGCGCAGCGGGTTGACCACCCGCCACACCGGGCCGAACACCAGCGAGGCCGGCACCAGGCCCACCCAGAGCAGCACATAGAGCGCCCTCGGGGCCGGGTTGTGGTCCGGGTCGGGGTTGCCGGCGAACGCCACGGCCACCAGGTACCCCAGCAACGCCAGCAGCAGACAGCGCGCGGCCAGCTGGGCGCGCTCCCGGCCGGCGGTCAGGTGTTCCGCCGGGTCGGCATCGCCGTGATCGCCGTGATCGCCGGGCTGCTCGGTGCCGAATCGGGGCCGCCGCCAGGCCAGTCCGACGGCCAGGAACGACACGAGCACCACGAAGCCACCGGCCTGCAGCACCAACTCCCCGGGCAGTGGCAGATCGGTACGCCCGCCGATGCCGTGTGCCAGGACGGTCACGGCTGGTCCCCCACCGGGGCCGGGGCGGTCCGGCGCATCAGCAGCCACGCGGCCGCCACTATGCCCAGTCCACCGCCGACGGTGAGCGCGATGAGCAGCCGGTCCAGGTCCGCGCCCCAGGCGAACGGGATGACCGCGTCGTGGAAGCTGAACACGTCGGCGGGCGCGATGATGATGGCCAGCAGCGCGCCGGCCACGCAGCAGAGCAGCGGCCCGGCCGGGCGGTTGCGCAGGGTGAGCCACGCGCCGGCCACCCCGATCGGCCAGCCCACCACAGCGAACCCGGCGGCGGCCAGGAACACCAAGGCCAGCGAGCCCTGCGCGACCACCAGCGACGAGCCGTACATATGCACCACGTGCGCCCCCATCACCACCGCCGTACCCACCGCCACCACCCCCCGCCCCCCTGTCCTCCGCGATTCAAAAACGTCCCGCGAGTCGGCGCTCTCAGCACACTGTGTCGCGCGTTTCAGCACACGTCCGCCTCGCCGGCGGGTGCCCAGCGCAACCACCACCGGCGGCAGCACAGCGGCGCATATGGTGATCAGCCACCACAGTCCCGCGTTCGGCGGCGGCGGCCACCGTTGTTCGCCGACCAGTGTCACGGGGGTGTCGCCGGCACGCAGCGGGATGCTCCAGTCCAACCGCGCGCCCGGCGGCCTCGGCTGGCGGGCGGCGGCCACGATGCGCGGGTCCGACCAGAGCGCGGAACCACCGGGGCCGACCACCGGCAGCGCGTTGATCACCGACCCGGGCGGCGGCAGCACCGCGACGCGCTCGGCGGTGTGGTTGTCCAGCCGCAGCCGGGCCCCGTACTCCACCACGGTGACCGTCACCCCCGGACTCGCCGGTACCAGCCGCAGGATCACCGGCTCGTTCGACGCCGAGGTCAGCCCCCCGGCGTGTGCCAAGGCCACCCCGTTGCTGACCAGCACCGCGAACAGGCTGACCAGCACGGTGGTGGCCAGTCGGGCGGCGGCGCGGCTCACCGGGCAGACGTTAGCCGGGAGTGTGGCCGACGGATTCCGCGACTCACCCTGACCGAAACGATCCCGGCAGGGTGTGCTGAAAACCGCGACACAGTGTGCTGAGAGCGCCGACTCGCGGGACGTTGGGGGCGGGATCGAGCGCGAGCGGGGGCGGGATCGAGCGGGGGCGGGCGCGGGGGTGGGGCGGGCGCCTTGTTGGGCGCCCGCCCCGTTTACCCCGCGCTACGTTGCGCTGAGACTGTGTGTCAGGCGCTGAGGCGCTGCTTGAGGGCCTCGTACTCGTCGCGCACGGAGCTGGGCAGCGCG
>Ga0193743_1000574_pt1 | contig 28776 bp, 19 predicted proteins | sample L2c2metaG_FD_143038 | JGI IMG/M metagenome (GOLD analysis project Ga0193743, IMG submission 143038) | Soil microbial communities from a riparian zone of the East river system, Colorado, United States - L2c2 | ecosystem: Environmental > Terrestrial > Soil > Riparian zone | place: USA: East River...
GACTTAGGTCAGCCTTCGTAGCGTCGCTAAACCCCTAGATGCAACTATGAGCAGGCATCTAGCATAAGTTACCGGCCAGTAACCGGGTTGAAGTTACTGGCTGGTAACTTGGAATCGGGAGGCGCGGTGGAAACGCAGACGTTGATCAGGCTGGTCATCGGCCTACTGATGACTGCCGTCGTGCTGGTCTTCGCCGCGAAGCGCGTGCTCTGGCTGACGAACCTGATCCGGTCGGGGCAACCCACCCGCGACGAGGACGGACGCAAGGACAACATCCCCACCCGCATCACCACGCAGTTCAAGGAGGTGTTCGGGCAAACCCGGCTGCTGAAGTGGTCCATTCCCGGTCTGGCGCACTTCTTCACCATGTGGGGCTTCTTCATCCTGATCACGGTCTACATCGAGGCGTACGGACTACTGTTCAACCCGAACTTCGCCATCCCGTTCGTCGGTCATTGGGACGCGCTCGGCTTCGTGCAGGACTTCTTCGCCGTCGCCGTGCTGCTCGGCATCGCCACGTTCGCCATCATCCGGCTGCGCACCGAGCCCAAGGAGCATGGCCGCGAATCCCGGTTCTACGGCTCTCACACCGGCGGCGCCTGGCTGATCCTGTTCATGATCTTCAACGTCATCTGGACTTATGCACTGGTCCGCGGCGCTGCGGTGAATACCGAAACCCTGCCCTACGGCAACGGCGCGTTCTTCTCGCAACTCATGGGTACTGTTCTGCACCCGCTGGGCCACACCGCCAACGAGGTCATCGAGACCGTCGCCCTGCTGCTGCACATCGGCGTCATGCTGGCCTTCTCGCTGATCGTGCTGCACTCCAAGCACCTCCACATCGGTCTGGCGCCGATCAACGTCACCTTCAAGCGGTTGCCCAACGGGCTGGGCCCGCTGCTGCCGATGGAGTCGGGTGGCGAGCTGATCGACTTCGAGGATCCTGCCGAGGACGCGGTGTTCGGCCGCGGCAAGATCGAGGACTTCACCTGGAAGGGCTACCTCGACCTGACCACGTGCACGGAGTGCGGCCGCTGCCAGTCGCAGTGTCCGGCGTGGAATACCGGAAAGCCGTTGTCCCCCAAGCTCGTCATCATGGACTTGCGCGATCACTTGATGGCCAAGGCTCCCTACATCCTCGGCGAGAAGCCGCATCCGCTCGAAGGCCTGGACCTGGAGACCCCCCAGGAAGAAGGTCACCACGTCCCAGAATCCGGCTTCGGCCGTGTCCCCGGTTCGGGTCCGGCGCAAGACCTCCGGCCGCTGGTCGGCACCCTGGAGCAGGGCGGTGTCATCGACCCCGACGTGCTGTGGTCCTGCACGAACTGCGGCGCGTGCGTCGAACAGTGCCCGGTCGACATCGAGCACATCGACCACATCGTGGACATGCGCCGCTACCAGGTGATGGTGGAATCCGAGTTCCCCGGTGAGCTCGGCGTGTTGTTCAAGAACCTGGAGAACAAGGGCAACCCGTGGGGGCAGAACGCCAAGGACCGCACCAATTGGGTCGACGAGGTCGACTTCGACGTCCCGGTCTACGGGGAGGACGTGGACTCCTTCGAGGGCTACGAGTACCTGTTCTGGGTTGGCTGCGCGGGCGCCTACGAGGACCGCGCCAAGAAGACCACCAAGGCCGTCGCCGAGCTGCTGGCCATCGCCGGGGTGAAGTACCTGGTGCTGGGCACCGGCGAAACCTGCACCGGCGACTCGGCCCGCCGCGCGGGCAACGAGTTCCTGTTCCAGCAGCTCGCCGCCCAGAACGTGGAGACCATCAACGGGCTGTTCGAGGGGGTGGAGACCGTCGACCGCAAGATCGTCGTCACCTGCCCGCACTGCTTCAACACCATCGGGCGCGAGTACCCGCAGCTCGGCAGCAACTACACGGTGGTGCACCACACGCAGCTGCTGAACCGGCTGATCCGCGACAAGAAACTCGTTCCGGTAGCCCCGGTGAGCCAGGACGTCACCTACCACGACCCGTGCTTCCTTGGCAGGCACAACAAGGTCTACGAGCCACCGCGTGAGCTGATCGGCGCGTCGGGCGCCACGCTCACGGAGATGCCACGCCACGCCGACCGCGGCCTGTGCTGTGGCGCGGGCGGTGCGCGGATGTGGATGGAAGAGCACATCGGCAAGCGCGTCAACCACGAGCGCGTCGAAGAGGCGCTGGACACCGGCGCATCGAAGATCGCCACCGGCTGCCCGTTCTGCCGCGTGATGATGACCGATGGCGTCGACGACGTCGCCGCCGCCAGGGACGTGGAGAAGACCGAGGTCCTCGACGTCGCCCAGCTGCTGCTGAGCTCGTTGGACAAGAGCACCGTCACGCTGCCCGCCAAGGGGGCCGCCGCCGAGGCTGCGGCCGCGCGGGCGGAAGCTGTCGCCGCCAAGGCCGACACCGCTCCCGCCGAAGCCAAGCCCACCGAGGACGAGCCCGCCGAAGCCGAACCCGCCGCGAAGAGCGATACGGCGGCCGAAGCCAAGCCTGTCAAGGGCCTCGGCCTCGCCGGCGGCGCCAAGCGTCCCGGCGCGAAGAGCGCCGCTCCGGCGACGGAGAGCGCGGCTGCAGCGCCCGCGGCGCCCGCCGCGCCTGCCGCGCCGGTGAAGGGCCTCGGCATCGCAGGTGGCGCAAAGCGTCCCGGCGCCAAGAAGACCGCGGCTGCTCCCGCGGCACCTGCCGCGCCGACCGAGGCCGCGTCAGCGGCGCCTGCCACACCGGAACCCGAGGTCAAGGGTCTGGGCATCGCCTCAGGCGCACGCCGTCCCGGCGCCAAGAGGGCCGCCCCCGCACCGGCATCCGCCCCCACACCGGCACCCGCCGAAGCGCCTACCGAAGCACCTGCCGAAGCGCCCGCGCCCGCGAAGCCAGTGCCGGAGGTCAAGGGTCTCGGCATCGCTGCGGGCGCCCGCCGCCCCGGCGCCAAGAAGGCGCCTTCCGCACCCGCCCAGCCGGCCGCGAAACCGGCTGAGCCGGAACCGAAGCCGGAGCCGACCGAAACCGCCTCCGCCGACGGGGAATCCGCTGAGCCGGCCAAGCCGGTGCCGAAGGTGTTGGGCCTCGGCATCGCGCCGGGTGCTCGCCGCCCCGGCAAGCGGTAACGGCGTAATTGGTAATTCGCTGGACGGCGATGGGACGATGAAGGACGTGAGCACCCAACAGGTTCCGTGGCACACCGGCCACCAACCGCGACAGCGCACGTTCGCGCAGTCGACCAAGTTGCAGGACGTCCTGTACGAGATCCGTGGTCCGGTGCACGATCACGCGGCTCGGCTGGAGGCCGAGGGGCATCGCATCCTCAAGCTGAACATCGGCAATCCCGCGCCGTTCGGGTTCGAGGCGCCGGACGTCATCATGCGCGACATCATCCAGGCATTGCCGTACGCGCAGGGGTACTCCGATTCGAAGGGCATTTCGTCCGCGCGCCGTGCCGTGGTGACCAAATACGAACTGGTGGAAGACTTCCCACGCCTCGACGTCGACGACGTCTACCTCGGCAACGGGGTGTCCGAGCTCATCACCATGACGCTGCAGGCCCTGCTGGACAACGGCGACCAGGTCCTGATCCCGGCGCCCGACTACCCGCTGTGGACCGCGTCGACGGCGCTGGCGGGCGGCACTCCCGTGCACTACCTGTGCGACGAGACCCAGGGCTGGATGCCGGACATCGCCGACCTCGAGTCGAAGATCACCGACCGCACAAAGGCGCTCGTCGTGATCAACCCGAACAACCCGACCGGTGCGGTGTACAGCCGTGAGGTCCTGCAGCAGATGGCCGACCTGGCCCGCAAGCACCAGCTGCTGCTGCTGGCCGACGAGATCTACGACAAGATCCTGTACGGCGAGGCGAAGCACATCGCAATGGCGTCGGTCGCGCCCGATCAGCTGTGTCTGACGTTCAACGGGCTGTCGAAGGCCTACCGCGTCGCCGGTTACCGGGCGGGCTGGCTCGCGATCACCGGCCCGAAGGAGCACGCCAGCAGCTTCATCGAGGGCATCAGCCTGCTCTCGAACATGCGGCTGTGCCCGAACGTGCCCGCGCAGCACGCCATTCAGGTGGCACTCGGCGGACATCAGAGCATCGAGGACCTGGTACTGCCCGGCGGCAGGCTGCTGGAGCAGCGCGACGTCGCGTGGAGCAAGCTGAACGACATCCCCGGGGTGTCATGCGTCAAGCCCGACGGTGCGCTGTACGCGTTCCCGCGGCTCGACCCCGAGGTGCACGACATCCACGACGACGAGCAGTTGGTGCTCGACCTGCTGCTGCAGGAGAAGATCCTGGTCACCCAGGGCACCGGTTTCAATTGGCCCGCACCGGATCACCTGCGCATCGTGACGCTGCCGTGGGCCCGCGACCTGGCCAACGCCATCGAGCGGCTGGGCAACTTCCTGGCGAGCTACCGCCAGTAACATCCCCCGGTCGCTACGCTCCTGCCCGCCGGTAATACTGTCCCACCAGGGGACGCCTCTACCCTGTTGCGGGTGGCTCACTCGCACTCGCATTCCCACTCGCAGACCTCCGGCCCTGCGCCGCTGGGCCCACTGGCCGCCAAGATCGTCGTCGGCCTGCTGGTCGCCATCGGTGTCGCCGTCATCGCGGGAGCTGCGCTGCTGTGGCCCAGTCAGCAGCGGGTCGACATCCCGCTCCCGTTCCAGAACGCGGCGGGTGGAGCCGTCACCACCGAGGCCGGCCACGTGGTCTCCAGCGGGTTCGCGGACTGCGGCAGCACCTCGGTGGGTGCGGTCCTGACCGCGCCTCCGGTGGCAGCACCGCCCGGCGGCGGTCGATGCGTGCAGTCGCTGGTCGCCATCGACTCCGGACCGAACAAGGGCGCCAACTCGCTGCTGGAGTTCAGCCCCGGACCCGGGCAGCCCAGCCTCGCGGTCGGCGACGACATCCGGCTCAGCAGGCAGGTGGATCAGAACGGCGTCACCAGCTACGCGTTCTTCGACTTCGAGCGGACCTGGCCGCTGGCCGGCCTCGCCATCGTGTTCGCGGTGGTGATCGTGGCCGTCGCGCGGTGGCGCGGGTTGCGGGCGATGGTCGGCATCGTGGTCGCGTTCGGGGTGCTGACGGTCTTCCTGCTGCCCGCCCTGCGCGACGGCGCACCGGCGATTCCCGTCTCGCTGGTGGCGTCGGCGGCGATCCTGTACGCGGTGATCTATCTGGCGCACGGGGTCAGCCTGCGGACCAGTGCGGCCCTCCTCGGCACGCTGGCCTCGCTGCTGCTGGCTGGCGTGTTGTCCTGGGCCGCAATCGAACTGGCACATCTGACCGGCCTGTCGGAGGATCAGAACAACGAGGTCGCCGCCTACCTCGGCAACGTATCGATCACCGGCCTGCTGCTCGCCGGTTTCATCGTCGGCTCGCTGGGCGTGCTCAACGACGTCACGGTCACGCAGGCCTCGACGGCATTCGAACTCGCCGAGCACGGCGCGTCGCGCACGGCGATCTTCCTCGGCGCGATGCGGGTGGGCCGCGACCACATCGCGAGCACGGTCTACACGCTGGTGCTGGCCTACGCGGGCAGCGCGTTGCCGCTGCTGCTGTTGTTCAGCGTGGCCAACCGGTCCCTCGGCGACGTGCTGACCAGCGAGAGCGTGGCCATCGAGGTCGCCAGGTCCGCGGTCGGCGGTATCGCATTGGCATTGTCGGTGCCGTTGACGACGGGCATCGCCGCCGTGCTGGCGACGCCCGCCAACGCTCAAGCAACTCCAGCAGGTGGCCGTTAGAAAGGCGTGTGGCTCAGCCAGCCGTCCCAGGTGGTGGCGTCGCCGAATACCTCGATGCCCGCCTCGGCCGAGGTGCGGCGCCGCGTGATGGTCAAGAGCAGGTCCACCGCCCTGCCGCGCACCGCTGTCTCGCCCTTGGCATGGTCGTGCGACCAGTTCAGGCCGTCCTCGTCGTTGGTGATCGTCCACTCCCCCGTGGGGCCAAGGCCGTCGTCGGTGGCGTGCAGGTGCAGTGACGAACCGCGGGGCAGCGGCGATGCGCGAGGGTCGGCCTGGATCGTGCACCGCTCGATCCACTCGCTGACGCCGTCGGCGGCCAGTTCGGGTTGCAGGTCGTAGTCGGCACCGACGGCCAGCGCCGCATCGGCGCGGTGCACGGTCGCTTCGTGCAAGCGCCGCCGGATCCACCACCCTGCGGGCCGCGGTCCGAGGAACGTCCACACCCGGGCTTCGGGACCGACGTGATCGACCGCGGAGAGAAGCAGTTGCACGCCATTGTTGAGCCAGTCGATCGCGGCGTCGGGGTCGTCGGGGGGCTTGCCGTCGGTGACCGCGCGCGGGTCGAGCGCCTCCTGCAGTCGTTCTGCGACGATCTGGGCGCTCCACCGGTTGCCGCGGCCGACGTGCTTGAACAGCTGGTTGACCGTCCAGCCGGGGCAGGCCGGCACCGGCGTCGCCGGGTCGGCGGCGCGAATCACGGCGCCGAAGGTCTTGGTCTCCTCGATCAGGGCGGCTCGGAAGTCCACACTACGAACGTACCGCGGTGCGTGCTTGGCCAAGCGCGATCGGCAGTGACGACCAACCGCGCAACACCCGTGTCTCGCGGCGACTTCCAGCACCTGCCAGTGCGGCGTTGGGGTACCGCTCGAAGAACGTACGCAGGCCGACCTCGCCCTCGGCCCTGGCCAGTGCGGCTCCGAGGCAGAAGTGCCTCCCCCCGGAGAACGACAGGTGCTTGCCCGCGTTCTCGCGGGTGACGTCGAAGCGGTGCGGGTCGGCGAACACCGCGGGATCGCGGTTGGCCCCGGCGAGGTAGAGGATGACGAGTTCACCGCCCTTGACGGTCCGGCCCGCCACCTCGGTGTCGTCGCGGGCGACCCTGGCGCTCAGCTGCACCGGCGACTCGAGCCGCAGGATCTCCTCCACCGCGCCCGGCCACAGGTCGGGATCGTCGAGCAGCATCGCGAGCTGGTCGGGATGGTCGAGCAGGATCCGGATGCCGCTGCCGAGCAGGTTCACCGTGGTCTCGAAGCCCGCGGCGAGCACCAGCCCGGCAGTGGCCCGTAGCTCCTCGTCGTTGAGTCGGGTGCCATCCTCGCTGGCCGCGATGAGCTGGCTCATCAGGTCGTCACCAGGCGCGCTCCGCAGTCGGCCGATGTGATTGGCCAGCCATTCGTTGAAGCCGTCGAGGCCGCGCTCGACGCGCAGATACTGCTCGAACGGAAGGCCGATGTCGAGACTGGGCGCGGCGAGCTCACCGAATTCGAGGATGCGGGACCGGTCGGCGTCCGGAACGCCGAGGATGTCGCCGATGACCGTGACCGGCAGCTGCGAGCAGTAGCGGTCGACGATGTCCACGGTCTCACTGGGGTCCGCGCTCACGTCGTCGATGAGTGCGGCCGCCGCATCTTGCACCCGAACCCGCAGTGCGGCAACGGCTCTGGTGGTGAAAACCGATGACACAGTCTTGCGGTAGCGGGTGTGCTCCGGCGGCTCGACCGACAGCAGCGACGGCGGCAGCAGCGGGTGCAGCCGGCCCTTGACCACGGTCTTGCGCTCGACCCAGCCCAACGGCCGTGGCAGGGTGCTGCCGAGCGATGTCACGGAGAACTCGTCGGAGCGCAGCAACTGATGGGCGAGGGCGTGGTCGGTGGTGAGCCACGCGGCACGACCGCGGACGAGCGGCCCGAGGGCCCGGAGTTCGTCGGCGAATCCCCCAGGGTCTGCCCGCACCGTCAGATCGGCGATCAGTCGGCCCTGCATCTCGCCGCGCTTGGCGCCGTAGGAAGCCAGCTCGCGGATCACACCGTGCAAGGCGAACCAGTGTGTGCGCTGGCGCAGGGTCATGACTCGAGCTTAAGCACCGGTCGCAGATCGTCCAACCGGTCGAACAGTTGCCAGATGTAGGCCGACGTCCCGTTCTCGCGGTGCGCGTGCAGATCGGAGAGAGTGGGGTCGTTGCAGTACCCGTCGAACGCGTCCTTGTCGGGCCACTCCACGAGGACCAGCACCTGGCGCGGCGCGACCCCGCCGAGCACGTTCTCGCGGAACTTCCCGAGCGCCACCACCCGACCGCCGTATCTGGCCACCTCGGCCGCCGACCGCTTGGAGTAGGCCAGGTACTCGTCGCGGCTGGAGACGTCGAACAGGTTCAGGGCGTAGACCGTCATGGCCGAGACGTTACGACGCGAGCGGCTCCGCTACGGTGCCGACCGACTGAGCTCGTCGAACCTCGCGAGTGCGGTATCGAGGTCTGCCTCGTCGAATAGCTCGTAGCGACCGAGCAGGTCCCCTTCGACTATCAGGATGCCGATCTCGCGCCACTCGGCCTCGAAGCCCTCCTGCGAGGTCCCATGTGCAGCTTGGGTGACGACTGCTCCGAGGTCGCTCAGCCGATGCACGGCATCGACGTAGAACGTCGCGTCCGGAAGTTGTACGAACGTGGCCTGTGTGTAAGCGGCCATGTCACCGGGCGCGAACGCGCTTGCTCGTCGGTGATCGATATTCGCCCAGTCCGGCGTTAACCCAGGGAGCTCGTGCCTGTTCACTGCAGCGAAGGCCTCCGCGACTACTGACCACGTGTGTTCGTGGGTCGCCGCTTCGCCGGCGAGGTACCGGGCATCGAGCTCCTCGAATGCTGCGCCGATGTCATTGACGTCGAACAGAACTCCCGCTGCGATCCGGCTGTTGGTGTCGATTTCGATGATGTTCAGCAACGCGACGCCAAATGCCTCGGGCCGCTGATCGCCAGTCGATAGGTGGGTACGAGTGAGCGCGAGGCGCTCCCCGCGGGTCGCGATGATGACCGACTCCGCGTTCCTGACCCCGACGTCGACCACGGCCCGCGCGTTCGCGATCTGGGCATCCCGACCGCGCTGAATTCCACCGTTTACCACCCGGCGACGATCGTCATTGAAAACGTCGTCGGCGATCAACTCCGCCATGGCGTCCCAGTCGCGAGCCGTGAGGTATGCGTTGAAACGGTCGTACGTGCGGCTTGCCGTGTTTCCCAGCCGCCGCGCCGGTCGACTGAGCTCGTCGAACCTCGCGAGTGCGGCGTCGATGTCCTCATCTTCGAACATCTCGATGCGGTTGATCAGGTCGCCTTCGACGGTCGCAAGGCAGATTTCCCGCCATTCGGCGTCGAAACCGTCTTGCGAAGTCCCGCTGACTGCGTGGGTCCAGACCGCTCCAAGGTTGCTCAGCCGATGCACGGCCTCGGCGTAGGCGCTGACGTCCGGTGCGAGATCCCACGTGGCACCTATGTATGCGGTCAGGTCGCCGGGTGGGAACCCTCTCGCTCGACGGTGATCGATGTTCACCGAATCGGGCGTGAACCCGGGCAGTTCGCGCCTGTTGAATGCGGCAAGGCCCCGCGCGATGACGGACCACGTGTGCGCGTAGGCCGCCGCTTCGCCGGCGAGGTACCGAGCATCGAGCTCGGCGAAGGCGGCGTCGATGTCATTGAGGTCAAGCATGACGAATGCGACCATCCGCTCGTCGGCGTCGATCTCGGTGACGCCGAGTACCTCGGTGTAAAACGCATCGGGCCCGCCACCATCCGCTAAGCGGACGCGATTGAGGGCGAGGCGGTCGCCACGGGTGCCAATGACGACTGGCGTGACATTCGTGACCCCGAGCTCCGCGATCGCCCGCAAGTTTGCGATCTCGACATCTCGACCGTGTAGGACACCGGCATTCACGGTCCGACGGCGATCGTCGGCGGAATAGCCGTCGGCCAGTATCTGCGCCATCGCGCCCCAGTCGCGGGCCCCGAAGCATGCCCAAAAGCGCTCGTACACTTGGCTTGCGGCGTTCTCCAGCCGATGCGCCGGCCGGCTGAGTTCGTCGAACCTCGCCAGCGCGGCGTCGAGGTCTGACTCGTCGAACATCTCGATGAGGTTGATCAGGTCGCCTTCGACGGTCGCAAGGCAGATTTCCCGCCATTCGGCGTCGAAACCGTCTTGCGAAGTCCCTCTGACTGCGTGGGTCCAGACCGCTGCAAGGTTGCTCAGCCGATGCACGGCCTCGGCGTAGGCGCTGACGTCCGGTGCGAGATCCCACGTGGCACCTCTGTATGCGGTCAGGTCGCCGGGTGGGAACCCTCTCGCTCGACGGTGATCGATGTTCACCGAATCGGGCGTGAAGCCGGGCATTTCGCGCCTGTTGAAAGCGGCAAGGCCCCGCGCGATGACGGACCACGTGTGCGCGTGCGCGGCAGCTTCGCCTGCCACGTATCGGGCGTCGAGCTCCTCGAATGCAGCGTCGATGTCGTCGAGGTCGAACAGGACGCCTCCCGCAATCGTGTTGTCGGCGTGGATCTCGACGATGTTGAGTAACTCGATCCGAAATGCCCCAGGTTGCGAGTCTGCGCCGTCGACGCACGTACGACAAAGGGCGAGGCGCCCGCCGCGGGTCGCGATGACGGTCATCGCTGTGTTCGCTCCGATTTCGGCGAGGTTTCGCATGTTCGCGATTTCGACATCTCGACCGTGTTGGACTACGGCGTTCACAACCCGACGGCGGTCATCGGTGACGATGTCGTCGGCCATTAGCTCCGCCATGGCGCCCCAGTCGTGGGCCGCGAAGCACGTCCAGAGGAGTTCGGCCGCTTGGCTTGCTGCGTTTTCCGGCTGCGGCACTGGACGGCTCAGTTCGTCGAACCTCTCGAGCGCGGCGTCGATGTCTGACTCGTCGAACAGCTCGGAGCGGCTGAGCGTTTCGCGTTCCACCGTCAGAATGTGAATGTCCCGCCACTCCGCGTCGAAGCCCTCTTGCGAGATCCCATGCGCGACATGTGTGACGACCCCTCCGAGGCTGCTCAGTCGATGCACCGCCGCGATGTGGATCTTGGTGTCAGGCGAGTCGTCCCAGGCAGCTTGGATGTACGCGATCATGTCGCCGGGCTCGAAAGACGTTGATCGACGGTGATCGATGTTCACCCAATCCGGTGATGTTGCGGGGATCTCGCGCCTATTGAGCGCCGCGTAGCCCCGTGCGATCACCGACCACGTGTGCGCGTGCGGTGCCGCTTCGCCGGCGAGGTAGCGGGCATCGAGTTCCTCGAATGCGGCGTCGATGTCGTCGATGTCGAACATGACGTGGGCCACGAACCGCTCGTCGACGTCGATCTCGACGATGCCGAGCACCTCGGTATGGAACGCCTCGGGCCCTCGCCCTGAAAGGGAGAGACGACAGAGAGCGATGCGGTCCCCGCGGGTCGCAATGGCCGTAGACGTTACGTTCTTTGCCCCAAGGTCAGCAGCCGTCCGCAAGTTTGCGATCACAGCGTCTCGACCGCGTCGGATGCCAGCGTTCACGACGCGCCGACGATCGTCATCGCACATGTCTTTGGCGATTGCCTCCGCCGCGGCGGCCCAGTCGCGGGCCTCGAAGTACCCGTTTAAGCGGTCGTACGCAATGCTTGCCGCGTTTACCAGCTGCGGCGCTGGTCGATTGAGTTCGTCGAATTTCGCGAGCGCGGCGTCGAGCTCAGCCTCGTCAAATACTTCGCAGCGGTTGACCATGTCGTCCTCGACCGTCAAGAGGTCGACCCCCCGCCACTCGGCGTCGAACCCCTGATTCGAAACGCCATGCCCCGCATGGGTGTAGACGGCTCCGAAGCCGTTGAGCCGATGCACTTGCTCGATGTACGTCGTGGTGGATTGATCGAGGTCCCACCCTGCACGGATGTAGGCGATCCCTTCACCGGGAGCGAAGGCTGCCGCCCGGCGGTGATCGATGCTCACGAGGTCTGGCGCGAGGGGAGGCAGCTCGCGTCGGTTGACCGCGGCGTGGCCACCGGTGATGACCGACCACGTGTTCGCGTAGCGCGCCGCTTCGCCTTCCAGGTATCGGGCGTCGAGCTCGGCGATCGCGGCGTCGATGTCATCGGGATCAAACACGATCGCCGCAACCATCAACCCATCGTCGTCGACCTCGACCATGCGGAATATCTCGGCAAAGAACGCGTCGGGGCCGGCGGTCTCGAATCGGGTACGGACGAGTGCGAGGCGCTGCGCGCGGATAGCGACGACCTCCGACACCATGTTCGTTACTCCGATGGCGGCGGCCGCCTGCGCCTCGGAAACCAGTGTGGCGCGGTCGTTGCACTCTCGCCGGAGTCCTCGACGACGATCTTCGGCCCTGACGTCCGCGGTGAGCAGACAGCCGAGATCCTCCCAGTGCCTCTCGACGAAGAGAGTGTTGAACTGAGCCTCGGCTCGACTTGCGGCGTTTTCCAGCCGCGGGGCCGACCGGTGTTGCTCCCCCAATCGGGCGTGCGCCGCGTCCAACTCGGCCGTTGCTGCGTCGAGATCTTCGACGTCGAACGACATATGGAGCGCGATTCGACCGTGCTCGTCCAGGCCCATTAGGTGGAGCAGCTCGTCCTCGGGGGCTCCCGGGCTCTCATCTGTTGTGCCTAGCATCGTGCGGATGAGCACCAGGCGATCGCCTCGCACGGCGATAACCACTCGACGACCGCGCACAACGCCCGTCTCAAGAAAACGCCTTGCCTCGCTTGCCCACTCCCTAGGCGACAGACTGGTGCGCGACAAGCCGACTATTTTCCGGCGGCTCTCGACCGAGATGTTCGATGCGAGTATCTGTTCCAGCTCGCCCCACGACTCGCGGGCGACAGCGTCGTCTAGCCGGCCGACGGCCCGCACGCACGCATTGTCGGGTTCCACCGTCGGCGTTTCGGGTGCAGCTGGGGTCGCAGGAAGTTGGACGCCGAGAGTGCGGCGGGCATTTTCGGCAAGCGCCGCAGCCCCTTTCAGTTCGTACAGTCCTACGGCCTTGTTGGCAGCGGCGCGTGCCCCCGCGGTGTCGCCAGCGGTGCTCAGCACCGTCGCCAGGGCGAGGCAGGCATCGCCGTGATCGACCAAGGCGTCCGTGCGCTCAGCCAGGGCGACCCCTTCCTCGGCCACCCGACGGGCCTCGTCGTGAGCACTGCCGCGCGCCAGTAGCTGTGCCCGAACCGTGCGCCACGCGATCGACGCTTTCAACGCGTGGCCGGCAAGACGCTCACTCTCCGCACATAATTCGTCGGCTTCGGCGTCTCTGTCCAGCGCCAGACAGGCCCGAGCCAGCAACGCGGCGGTCTCGGCCGCGTCAACGTCGAGGCCCATGCGACGAAAGCCGTTGTACGCCCGCCGCAAATGCGGCTCGGCGGCTGCGGGATCATCGGCGACCAACTCGACGATGCCTGCGAACTGGTCGACCTCGAGCCGAGCGTGCCGCATGCCGAGCTCGGTGAGTGTGCGTCGGGCAGAGTCGATCAGCTGCCGGCCCGCCGCGGCGCGTCCGCGAAACGCATCCAGCACGCCCTGACACCTTGTCGACGTTGCCTCCACCACAGGTGATCCAGTTGTGATGCGGAGCAGCCGCACGACGTCGAGACACCGCCCGCCCGCCCGCGGAACCGGATTGGGGCCCCACAGTGCGGCAAGTGGCGCCTGCGCCAGCACTGCGTTCACTCGGCGGTGTTCACCCGCACGTCGCGCCGCGGTCAGCGCTTGGTCCAACGCGGTTTCGCAATCGCCGATGCGCCCGAGGCGGGCCAGGCACCCGGCCCGCACGGTGTGCGCCTTGGCCTCCCCCGCGGCGTCGTCCAGTCCGGCCAGCTTTTCGGCGGCCGCACCCACCGCAGATTCGATTTCGTCCAAGCGCTCGGGATCGGTGAGCATCGAGAGCTGGCCGTCGAAACAGGCGCCCCACGCTGCGAGACGACCGGAGTCGCGTGCGGCTTCTTGCAACTGAGAGACCGCGCCCGTTGCCGAAGCCACATCACCCGCGGCCAGCAGCGCCTCACAGCGAGCGACCAGCAGCTCGGCTTGTTGATCGCCGCGGTCGGGCAACTCGTCGTCGATCTCCTCGAGTGCGTGCCATGCCCTGTCGTAGAGGTCCGCGGCGCCTTCGTAGGCCAGTCGTGCCATTGCCTGGTCCGCGGCACGCCTGCAGTACTCGACGGCCTTGGCCGCATTTCCCGCCCAAGCACATTCGAAGTAGTGGTAGGCCAATTCGGCCAGTAGCTCGTCATCCGCGCCCGGTTGTGTCTCGAGTGTCGCGGCGATCTTCTGATGCAGCCGCATACGCCGCACGGACGCCAGCTCGGCGAGCAGCGACTGTCGGACGATGGCGTGGTTGAACCGGTAACGACCGCCAGGTTCTTCGATGACGATGCCCGCCTGGGACGCTTCGTCGAACGCGTCGATGAGGTCTTCGCCAACCACACTCTCGACCAGCGCCAGCGCAAAGTGGCTGCCAACGACCGCGGCGGCTGCAAGGGCCTTGTTCGTCTCCGCAGGAAGCCGAGAAAGTCTGCGGCTCACGGCTTCACGAACGCCCTGCGGCAGTGTGCTCGGGTCCCATCGGCCGCCGCTTTCGTCGACGTGGCGCAAGGCCTCGATGAGGAAGAACGGATTGCCGCCCGTGACCGACGCCAGTGCCCTTGCGAGTTCTTCATCGTCGTAGCCGGCCTCGGCGACGTATGCACTCACGTCGACCTCGTCGAGGCCGCTCAGCTGAAGGCGGGTGGCGGAGCCGTCGCGGTTGAGGTCGGCGAGCATCGCCGCCAGAGGGTGCGAGCGATCGAGGTCGGTGCTGCGGTAGGTGCCGACGATTTGCACGCGGGCGTGCTCGCCGAAGCGCAGGAGATGGCGAAGTAGAAGCAATGTCGGCTTCGCCGCCCAGTGCAGGTCGTCGAGAATCAGGACAACGGGTGCGTTGGTGGAGGCGACGCCGAGCACGGCGACGACGGCATCGAAAAGTGCATAGCGCTCGGTATCCGGATCGGCGCGCGTCGGCGCGGCGAGGTCCGGTAGGACGTCGGTGAGTCCGGGAACCAATGAGAGGAGCGCTTCGACGCCGCGCAGCCCTCGCAGCCGACTCGCACCGAGGCTGGGAATGAGCGAACGCAGGGCTTCCGCGAACGGCTGGTAGGGCGCTCCAAGGTCCTCGTCGCAACGACCGTAAAGGACGATCGCGCCTTGCTCGTAGGCGTGTCGGGACCATTCGCCGGCCAGGCGCGTCTTGCCGACGCCGGGTTCTCCCGCGATCAGCACCGCATGCGCGCCGCCGTCAAGCGCGATGTGCCATGTGGACAGAAGTCGCTCGAGTTCGCGACCACGCCCAACGAAGGGTCCAGGCCCTGCCAGCACCGCCGGCAGGGCAGGCCGTTCGATCGGTGCGTCGGGGGTGACGGTTTGGAGTTCGTCGGCGGTCTGCAAGCGAAGTTCGAACACATGCTCTGGACGCGGAAGATTCTTGAGCTGACGCATCCCCAGATCGACGAGCAGGACGTCGTCCGCAAGTGAATCGATTACGAGCTCGGCCGTCGCACCCGAGCACAGGATCTGGCCACCGGCAGCCAGTGATCGCAGGCGCGCGGCGCGGTTGACCGCCCGCCCGAAGTAGTCGCCGTCGCGAAGCTCGACCTCACCGGTGTGTAGTGCGACGCGGATGCGCATGGGCGCCAACAGTTCCCACGGCTCGTGTCGGATCGCTTCCTGGAGCTCGATGGCGGCGGCGGCTGCTGCCGACGGCCGGTCGAAGACAGAGAAGGTCGCGTCGCCCTCGCCGCGAGTCTTGATGAGCCGCCCTCCGCGGGATGTCACGGCCTGTTCGACGATCTCGTCGTGTCTGGCGAGCGCCATCGCCATGGCGTCGGCCTGCGCCTCCCACGCGGCGGTTGAGCCCTCGATGTCGGTGAGTAGGAAGGTGACTGCCCGTGTCACCGACGAGAGATGCTCTGACACGGGTGTTTCCAACGCATCGTCCTGCGCAACGATAGCGGCCTCGAGCCGGCGAAGGTCCGGCCCGGGATCGACGCCCAGCTCGTCGGCCAGCAGTGACCGGGCACGCTGGAACGCGCCTAGGGCTTCACCTTGTCTGCCTGCGCGATAGAGGGCGAGCATCAACTGCCCCCAACGCCTCTCGCGCAATGGCGCGTCGCCCACCGCGGCCTCCAACTCGCCGATGATCTCGGCGGCGCGACCCGTCGCGAGCAGAGCGTCGGCGCGGTCCTCCACCAACGCGGCGTGGCCCTCGATCCAGCGCGTCTTCTCGGACGTGCCCCGCGAGCCCTCCGGAAGCTCGGGGACCCCACGCCAGAGCGCCAACGCCTCGTTGAAACGGGCCACCGCTTGGCTGGTGTCCCCAGCGGCGACGGCGTCGCGGCCCAATCTGGCCGCCGCCTTGTAGCGCGAGGCGTCGATCTCGGTCGTCGTCAGGGTCCAGCCTGTCCCCGCCGTCAACACGAAGCCGTCGCCAAGCGTGCGACGCAGAGAAGAGACGTGGGTCTGCAGTGCCTTGGCCGCGGTGCGCGGCGGATCATCGCCCCAGAGGAGTTCCAGAAGCGTGTCGGCCGACACGACCGAACCCGCGTGCAGCCCCAGCATCGTGAGGAGGGCGCGCGGTTTGGCGCCAGGAATGGCGACCGGCAGGCCATACTGCCGGACCTGGAGCGGCCCCAGAACCCCCAATTCCACCTGTTGAAGCGTAATCACCTAGCCATCGTCCGGAAGGCGATTCAACGGGCGGTCAAGGTTTGGTAAAGGGTCCGCGCTCAGGCGGGGGTCTTTACTACGTTACGTCGAAACGGTCATGTCCAGGTTTGCGATGCGGCGGCCCAGCGCGTGCACCCGCCACCCGGCGTTCTGCCACTTGGCCACGTCCAGACAGTTGCGGCCGTCGACAACGACTTTCGCGCGCACGGTCTCGGCGAGGTGTTCGGGATCGAGGTCGATGAACTCCTGCCACTCGGTGAGCACCAACACGGCGTCGGCACGTTCACACGCCTCGATGACGGACGTTGCGTAGGTCAGCGTCGGAAAGACGCGTTGCGAGTTCTCCATGGCCTTGGGGTCGAACACGTTGACGGTGGCACCGTTGAGTTGCAGCAGGCCCGCCACGTTGAGTGCGGGCGAGTCGCGGACGTCGTCGGATTCGGGTTTGAACGCGGCACCCAGAACGGCGATGTTGGCGCCGAGCAGCGACCCGCCGCACGCCTTCATGGCCAACTCCACCATGCGGGTGCGCCTGCGCATGTTGATGCTGTCCACCTCGCGCAGGAACGTCAGTGCGTGGTTGGCCCCCAGCTCACCGGCGCGGGCCATGAACGCGCGGATGTCCTTCGGTAGGCAGCCCCCTCCGAATCCCAGCCCGGCGTTGAGAAATCGCCTCCCGATGCGGGGGTCGTAGCCGAGCGCGTCGGCGAGCAGCGTGACGTCGGCGTCGACGGCCTCGCACACTTCCGAGATTGCGTTGATGAAGGAGATCTTGGTGGCCAGGAAGGCGTTCGCCGAGACCTTCACCAACTCGGCGGTCTGCAGGTCGGTGACGAGGAACGGCACGTCCTCTCCGAGCAGCGGCGCGTACAGTTCGCGCACGGCGGCCTCGGCGCGCACCGAATCTCGTTGCACGCCAAGCACGATGCGGTCGGGGTGCAGGGTGTCGTGGACCGCGAAGCCCTCTCGGAGGAACTCCGGATTCCAGGCCACCTCGACGTCGACGCCCGCCGGCGCGAGAGCGCGGGCCCGTTCGGCCAGTTCGGCGGCGGTGCCCACCGGCACGGTTGACTTGCCGACGATCACCGCCGAACGGCGCAACCGAGGCACCAACGTGTCGATCACCGCGTGGACGTGGCGCAGGTCGGCGCCGTATTCGCCCTTCTTCTGCGGGGTTCCGACGCCAAGGAAGTGCACGTCGGCGAATTCGGCGGCCTCTTCGTAGTCCGTGGTGAAACGCAGTCGTCCGGCATCCAGGTTGTCGCGCAGGACTTTTCGCAGTCCTGGCTCGTAGAACGGGATGTCGCCCGACGCCAACTTGGCGATCTTGCCGGGGTCGATGTCGACGCCGACGACCTCGTGGCCCAGTTCAGCCATCCCGGCGGCGTGTGTCGCTCCGAGGTAGCCCGTGCCGAACACTGTGCATCGCATACTGCCTTGATAGGCCGCCCCGATGTTCTAACTGCTACGGGACACTTAGCGCCAGACCAACGGCAGGTGTCCGCTAATGGCGGCCGCCGCCGCCTGGAGCGCAGAAGATCAGGAAACAGGCGCCTCCGCCGCCCCCGCCGCTGCTGCCGGGTGAACCGTCCGAGCCGTGTGACCCGCCGCCGCCGAAGCCGCCGTTGGAGCCACCCGAGCCACCGGAGCCACCCGAACCGCCACCGCTGCCCGGCCACGGAAACTGCGGCTGCTGCGGTTGTTGAGGCTGTTGAGGCTGCTGTGGGTAGTTCGGGTACTGGGGCGACTGGGGCCAGTCGCCGCCGTCATCGTGCGACGGTCGCTGCGGCCACTGCTGCCAGGGCGGCCGCTGCTGCGGGTACTGCGGATATTGGGGGTACTGCGGGTACTGGGGGTACTGCTGCGGCTGCTGCCAGGGCGGGATGAACACCGGCACGACCGCGGGCGGCGGTGCGGCAGGCGGATCGGGCGGGGGCGCAGCAGGCGCAGGCGGCGGCGCCTCGGGAGCGGGTGCCGGTGCTGCCTCGGGCGGTGCCACGTACACCGTGCGCGGCGGGGCGGCCGGGGCCTCCTGCACCACCGGTATCGGGGCCTGAATGGTCTCCGCAGGCGGTGGCGGCGGCGCCGCGGGTTGCGCCTGCTCGATGGCCGGGGCGGGCGGGACGGCGCTGGGGACGATCGCGGCCTGACCTGGATCGGGCCGTTGATCGGCCGTCGGCCGGATGTTCACGGCCAACGAGATGACCAGGCCGACGACGCCGAGGATGAAGATCGACGTCAGCGCACTGCCGACGAGAAGGAACGGCTTGCGGCCCGCCTCGGCGGGCACCGGTAGGTCGAAGTCGAGGTCATCGGCCCAGGCCAGCGGTGCGGGCGCACCGACAGCAGCCATCTGAGTCTCGGCGTTGGCGAGGCCGACGTGCTCATTGCCGGCCGTCGCGCCATCCGGGTCCTGCGAGTAAGCCAGGCCCGCGGTGGTCGCATCGAACGCCGGGGCGTTGGCCGCAGCAAGTGCGGCCCCGCGCGCCAGCGCCAGGCCCGACTCCTCGGGGGCACTGACCGGCAGCGCGACGAGATCGGCGAGATGCGACTTGACCGACGCGATGTCGACGCCCGAGCCGACCACGAACATGCCCTGCGGCGGGGAGTCCTGTGCCTCCACCGCCGCGACCATGTCGGCGAGGACGGCCATGGCATCGGTGCTGTGCAGGCTGCGACTGAGCACCTTGACGATCGAGCCGTCGTCGCTGCGGACCACCGAGAGCGTCGCCGTGTCGCGGTTGATGAACAGCAGCCCGGTGCTCTCGTATCCGACCGCGCGACCAGCGGCCTGCGCCAGTGCGCCCGCGGCGTGCAGTTCGGACACCAACATCACGTCCTTGATGCCGCGGGCGGCCAAGGTGTCGCGCAGGGACGCGGCCTCGACGCGGTCACTCCACGTGACGCCGATCGCCTTGAGGACGTGTCCGCCCTCGGCCGCGCTCTCCTGGGTACCGAGCACCGCCGCGACTACCTGATCGGCCGCCGCCGACGTTGCTGAACTCTCGGTGGACGACACGTCGAAGTCATCGTGGTCGACGATCGCGCCGTCGCCCTTTTCACCTTCGACCAGCACTATCCGCACCAGATCGGATGTCAAGGACACACCCAGTACGATGTCCACTGGACCCCTCCAAAATATTTGCTACACTACCTAAGTCGACATTCCGGCCCATCAACCGCGAGCCGACGACTAGTTGTTTCATCGCCACTACCTGGGCAGTCGTTACGTCCGGCGGCGTTAGCCAATGCACCGGCCGACGACCCGCGTTTCGACCCTACTCGGCTCGACGACAAACGTCTTCCGCGATCCCGTTGCCCCTGCTTCTCAGCCTTCTTCGGCGGCCGGGCGGCGCGACGGCAGGTGCCCGTGCACTCCCTCGGCGTACGCGGTCTCCGCGTGTTGAGTGAAGTCGACGCCCGTCGCCTCGTCCTCGGCGCTGACCCGAAAGCCCATCACGCGGTCGATCAGCTTGGCCAACGCATACGACACGGTGAATGCGTACACCGCGACCACGACCGCCCCGAGTGCCTGCTTGCCGAGCTGCGCCAGGCCGCCGCCGTAGAAGAGGCCTTCCGGACCGGCCGTCATGACCTCGGTGGCCAGCAGGCCGATCAACAACACACCGACGACACCGCCGACGAAGTGCACGCCGACCACGTCGAGCGAATCGTCGAACCCGAACCGGAACTTCAGACCGATCGCGAACGAGCAGACGATTCCGGCCAACAGACCCACGATCACGGCGCCAAGGGTGTTCACCGTCCCGCAGGACGGCGTGATCGCGACCAGGCCTGCGACCACACCCGACGCGGCACCGAACGTGGTCGGCCTACCGTCCCGGATCTGCTCCACCGTGAGCCAGCCCAGCATCCCGAGGCAGCCGGCGACCAGCGTGTTGAGGAAGATCGCCGCGGCCGTCCCATTGGCGGCCATGGCCGAACCGGCGTTGAACCCGAACCAGCCGAACCACAGCAGGCCGACGCCGAGCAGCACGAAGGGCAGGTTGTGCGGGCGCATCGCCTCCTTGTTGAACCCGATGCGAGGTCCGAGCACCAACGCCAGCGCCAATGCGGAGGCGCCGGACACGATTTCGACGACCAAGCCACCCGCGTAGTCCAGGACGCCCAGCTTGAACAGCCACCCGCCCGGCGCCCACACCCAGTGCGCCACCACCGAATACACGGCGATCGCCCACACCGGGACGAAGACCATCCAGGCCGCGAACTTGGCGCGGTCCGCGATCGCCCCGCTGACCAAGGCGGCGGTGATGATCGCGAAGCTGAGCTGGAAGGTGGCGAACAGCAGCTCGGGCACCGAACCGTGCACGGTATCCGGATTGATGCCGAGCATGCCGATGTGGGAGAGGTCGCCGATCAGCCCGCCGCCGCCATCCTCGGAGAACGCCAGCGTGTAGCCGAAGAGCAGCCACGCCACCGTGACCAGTGGAATGGAGATGAAGCTCATCATGATCATGTTGAGCACGCCGGTGGTCCGGACCATCCCGCCGTAGAAGATGGCCAGTCCCGGCGTCATCAATAGAACCAGTGCCGTGCTGGCCAACAACCAGGCGGTGGCCGCGGGATCGATCGTTTCCACTTCGGGCTCCCTTCAGGATCCCGAAGAGCATAGGGGGCGGCTCAGCTGTCCTTGACGAAGTTCAAATAGGAGCGCGACGGGGTTGGCCCGCGCTGGCCCTGATACTTCGAGCCGGCCTGGGAGCTGCCGTACGGGTGCTCGGCGGGGCTGGTCAACCGCAGCAGGCAGAGCTGGCCGATCTTCATCCCGGTCCACAACGTGATGGGCAGGTTGGCGACGTTCGACAACTCCAGGGTGATGTGGCCGCTGAAGCCCGGGTCGATGAAGCCGGCCGTGGAGTGCGTCAGCAGGCCCAGCCGGCCGAGGGACGACTTGCCTTCGAGGCGGCCAGCGAGGTCGTTGGGCAACGTGCAGCGTTCGTAGGTCGACCCGAGGACGAACTCGCCGGGATGCAGCACGAACGGCTCGCCCTCCTTCGGCTCGACCAGGGTGGTGAGGTCGTCCTGCCGGATCGACGGGTCGATGTGCGTATAGCGGGTGTTGTTGAAGACCCGGAACAGGTTGTCGAGTCGGACGTCGACGCTGGACGGTTGCACCAGGCCATCGTCGAACGGATCGATTCCCAGGCGCCCGGCGGCGATCTCGGCCCGAATGTCGCGATCGGAGAGCAGCACGCGGCTGAGCCTATCCGGTGCCCCAATCTCACAGCCGGGGCTTATCCCACCGCTAGTCACGGCAAAGCCGGCGCGGCCACACTCGTGCCATGAAGGCGCGCTATCGACGCGAGTGGCGGCCCTGCTCGCCGTCGCGGCCACATTGACTCTGTTCGCATTCGTCATCGCGACCCAGCCGCAACAGCACGTCCAGATCGGACTGACCGCACAGGCCGGCGACGCGCAGCCGTTGGACGACACCGACGATGACGACTCCAACGACTTGGCCCAACAGCAGCAAGAAGAAGACGAGCAGAACCAGCAACAGCAGGACGAGGAGCAGGCCCAACAGCAAGAGCAACAGGACTTGCAGAACATGATCGAGTCCGAGCAGGAAGCCGAGCAGCAGAACGAGGCTGCCCAACAGCAGATGCAGCTCGACGAACAACTCGCCAGCCAGTAGCCGGGTCTCACCGCTGCCGTTGGCGGGAATGCTAGCCTTTCGTATTCACCAGCACGCCTGGTCAGGCCGATGTAGTTCAATGGCAGAACATCAGCTTCCCAAGCTGAATACGCGGGTTCGATTCCCGTCATCGGCTCCCCAAAAAGCCCTGGTGGAAAGGGCTCCTCTCGCGACTAGCATCGCAAGCCGCTAGGACGTCGTACCCCGGGTGTACCCCGTGAAGCCCGGTGACGCGTCTGGATCGCCCCGGATTGTCGTACCTTTTTGAGAGACTGTTTGCTGACACGATCCTCACTCCACCATCACCGACGACGAGACAGGAAGCCACTGGAAAATGACGAAAATCATGTGTGCCGCAATGGGTATCGCCGCCGCGCTGGGATTGGCGCCGCTGGCCGGCGCCGATCCCAGCGTGGGGCACTTCACGATCGTGAGAACCCAATCGCCATCGATGAGCTGCGTGGTCGGCTCCGACGACGTCGACCCGGGTATCGGACCAAACGTCACTTGCCAAAGTCGCGAAGGGGATGGGTTCCCGGTTTCGCCGATCGAACCCGAGTTTGCCACGCATCGGTATCAAGCCACCGTCACCGCCGCAGGCGAACTCGCCTACCGGGATGCGAACATCCCCACGGTCGGCGACGAGTACGTCCCTCACGAATTGACCAATGGCGAGGTTTATCACTTCCACGGCTGGACCATCATGCCAACCGGCGACGGCGTCTCCTTCACCCATGACGAGACCGGCCACGGCATGTCCGTCTCCACTGACCAGAACGTCAAGGCGTTCTGATCCTACCGACGCCGCCAGAGGCCAACGGTTGACAGCTGACCCCACCACGCCACATCATGCCCCTGAGCCGAACCGGTGGTCCCAGCACCGTGGCAAATGACACGGTGCTCATCCGTTGAGCTACAGGGCCATAGTGGCCTCGCCAGTCTATGACCGGGGTCCGACAGTTCCGGGCGTGTCGCCCGGCGTGTCGAAAACCTGTTCGATGTACCCCGCCCGTACCCCGATTGTCGGCGTTGCCCCACCTGCGGCGTCGGGGGTACAACCGGGCCGATGCCGCCCTATCCAGCCTGGTTAGGCCCGATGTCGGAGCGCGATTACCAGCGCCAACGGGTTAGCCTGCAAGAGGTGTAAAGGGCTTCCCAAGCTGAATACGCGGGTTCGATTCCCGTCATCGGCTCCGCGATGAACTGGGCATTCGCTCGATTTTAGTTAGCCGTACTGGGCGTCGGTCCCGTATCGGTCCCGCGCGTCCTACGTCGTCGTGGCGACTCGTTAATTCGACGTACCCGGCGAAGCGCCGTCTGCATTGGCCGGTAATTCGACGTCTTCGTGCACAGGCCGCCAGACGCTCGGGTCCGGGTCAGACGAGTCGGAGGGCAACTCAGCGCCTAGTTCCGCGCTGTACACCTTCCCGGCCATCTCGATGCTCACATCCGCTGGGACTGGCTCGGTGAAGACCTCAGGAGCCACCGACAGGAGCCCTGACTTCGCGAGCGACCCGATCACATTCGATGTGTTATTCACGCAAGCGCCGATCCTCGGCGGCACCGGCCGCAAGATCCGCGCCTACTGCACCGAGACCTGCCCAGCGACCCGACCACCGAATTCTCATACGGTCCTAGTCCTGTCGCTGCCACACCTGAATGGCCGGCCACCCAGCGATGGCGGCATCTACATGCCGCGAGCGCCGCGCGTCAATCCGCCGCCGAGCGGGTTGGTTCGCCCCGGCCGCACCGGCGTCCGCGCGGTGAAGCGAAGGGCCACCCCCGGCGACCAAGTGCGCCGATAGTCGGCCCGGTCGCGGGTGTGGTGTCCTTCCGGCCCGCGACCGACTGGACACCCCGCCCCGGCTACACGACTCAGAAAGGACGACCGTGGCAACCAAAAGGCCAAGGCCGCACGAGCCAAGTTCGCCAAGCAGGCCCGCGCGAAAGGCAATACCAAAGTCGTCGCGGTGGGTCGAAATCATAGCCCTGACGCAGATTTTGGCGACATCCGCGGCGCCGGGCGATTCCGTTCTGCTAAGGCCCTACTATGCAATGGCCGGTCATATCGCCCGGAACAATGCGCACATCGGCTCCTAAAGGAGCAGGTACCCCGACCGGCAAGCAGGTATCAACGCCGTTAACAAGTACGCGCAGGCCGGCTTGGCCGGAGTTGGGCTGGCCCGTTTCCGGGTCGATAAACGGCTGGACTGGTTGCCCAGGCTTCACGCCGTCGATGACCTGGTCGACGACCTGGTTGGCGATGTCGGCGCCCGGGTTCTGCTGGCACTGCTGCTGTTGGTCTGGCGGCCGCTGCTCACATGGCGGATCGTCAGCACCGGCGATTGGAGCGAACGCGACGACGAAGCACGCGCCGACTCCGGCCAGAATCGTAAGCGCGGAGCAATGCTTGATCATGGCATCTACCTGTTCAACTCAAAGTTCCACGCGGGTATCGGGTCTCCTGCCGCGAACGGGCCGCACGCAGTGGTCTGGACCCCTTGCCATTGGCCAGCAAGTGTCGCTGCATCAAAACTCGCGTTGATACTGCGGGAAAGGGCTGCCCCAACATCTGGGGTGCCCGGGAAGCTGCCAGGACATGGGATGGAATCCGTGCCGACGAACGTCCACCTTCCGTCGTTCAGCTGAAACTGCCAATTCGTCGGCTTGCCGCCGTCCTCGCCGTTGGCGGCCGTACACGTCGGACCGCACGGCGTGAAGACCCACGTACCAGTGACGTTCGAGCTGCCGTCGACTGAATGGCCGACGTAGTTGTACGGGCCAGACGGGACCTCCGGCTCGGCCGACGCCAGACTCGGCGACAACGCACTCAAGCCCGTCAAAGCTAGGGCCGCCGCCGCAACACCGACAGCACCACGCCGCAAATTGTTTCCCATGCCCACTCCCCGTTTACGTCCCCAACCCCCACGACCTTGTGGCCGCTCTTCCAAGCATCTTCACATAAGACTGGCAGCGACGGTACAGAATCGAAAGAACGTTGCTGCCACTGCCTAGCCACCATGGCTTCACTGCTGGACGAATAGGCTTCATCGCACCAAGGCAGCGTCCCAAGCTGAATACGCGGGTTCGATTCCCGTATCGGCTCCACGAAACCGCAGGTCAGTAGCATTTTTTTCATTTCGACCCCACCGTCCGTTTTGACCGTCGTTTGACCGTCAGTCGGCAAGACATGTACGCGAAAAGGGTTTGCTGACCTTACGGGGGTCAATGCGACCATCTGCGCATGATCATCCGCGTTGACGGGCATGAAATACCGATTCTGACCGCACTCGACCTCACCGCTGAACAGCGCGCCGTTTTTAAGAAGCCTGTTCACACATCGGTCGAGAACGGCGCATAACTACTAGCGGCAAACCGGGGCAATGAGCCAAGGCAGGCACGGAGGCGGATCGGGTGCGGCGGGCTCGCGGGAGTCGAGGCGAACGGTTCCGCCCCATGCGTTGAGGATGCCCTGGTTGCAACCACCCTCGATGCCCTTGGCCATCACGCCGAGCACGTGGGATCCACTCCTGCGGAAGTAGCCGCTGGAGATGGTCTGGTTGGGGCTGACCCGGATCCAGTCGCTCTGCGGGTAGCGGTCGACGAGGAACCGGATGTCGACGTCCGAGCAGCCGTTGGCATTCGCGGTGAACTGAGCCCGAATACTGTCGTCCTGTCCCGCGGTGAAGTTCACCTCGGGTATTTGAGGGCACTCCTGACCGGTGGCGGGCGTGCATTGCGGCACTTCGATGTACTGCTCCAGGTGCAGCGTCGCGGCGGCGGGCGGCGCGAGCACCATGCCGGCCGTCACGATGCCGACGAAAGTCGCCGCCAAAACGCCATGGCCGCGCCTACTGAACGTCCCATGCCTCGTGTCGAACTCCTCTACGCCGGACCAGTGGCTCAACGCTAGGGACATGGGCGTTCGGCACACATCGGGCGTTTCCCTACATTTTCCTTCTCAACGCCGACCACCACGGGCAAGGGGCGGGATTCGAAGCACTCGAATCCCGCCGTCACCGGTAGACGCGCAAACGGGTCGCCCAGCGAGCCACACAGCGCCAGTCGTGACATTCCGCGCTGGGCCGCTTTGGTCCGACCAGCGGCAGCGGCACCGAAACACGTCGGCACGCACCGGCTCGTGAACCAAACGCCCGTGCGATCACCGCACGGCTTTAACGTCAACGAGAGTGGAGCGGACCGCGACAGTCGTCGAACGCCTCCGCCAAGACCCGGCCCCCTACCCAACAAATGCGGCATCGCGGGCATGAATTTAGCCGAACTAACGTTGCAAACTCACAGGGGGACGGAAGGGAGTTGGCAATGTACTTGAAGAAGATCGCGGCCGGAGCTGCAATGGTCGGCGCACTGGGGTTCACCGCCGTTGGCCTGGATGCGGGCATCGCGAGTGCCGCACCACCTGCACCCACTGTTGCGGGGTGGCAGCAAGACGGCCATGGTGGGCGTTGGGGCCATGACGGCGATGGTGGCGACTGGGGCAACCGTGGAGGCTGGGACAACCGTGGAGGCTGGGACAACGGGCCAGGATGGGGCTGCGTCACGGGTCCGTTCGGGCACATCACCTGGTGCCCCTGAGTCGCAGATCGGTCCGCCACCCAAGAGGTTAGTTTCCGCTCGTCGATGCTCCGTATGAATCGCGCCTACTAACAACCTTCGCGAAGCGCGGTGGGTTGTGGGCGGAGATCAGGAGAAGTAGCAGGGTGCGGACAGCAGCGTCCAACGGACGTTGTAGGTACATCCACAACCTATAACAAACCACCGACTTTGTTATAGGTTGTGGATGTGGACCCAACAAGGTTTGTAGCCCCCGACTGGGGTCGAGCCGTCTCCACCGGTGGTCCCGCGACGTATTACGCGTTCGCTCCGATGCCTGTTCCGCGGGAACTGGTCCTCGCACCCAAGACCATCATGTGGTTGTCCGAGGCGGATGCCGCACTCGGGAGACTCGCCGGAGCGGGACGGCTACTGCCCGATCCCCACCTGCTCGTGAATGCGTACATAACGCGCGAAGCAGTCGCGAGTTCGCGGATCGAGGGCACCCAAGCCTCGGTTACAGAAGTGTTCGATGCTGCAGTAACGGGGACTAGCCCCCGTGCGGACGTCCAGGAGGTCCGCAACTACATCCTGGCTCTTCAGCACGGGTTGAGCCGGTTGAAGGAAGGCTTCCCAATCTCTCTGCGCCTCATCAAGGAGATGCATGAAATCTTGTTGACCCGTGTCCAAGGCCAGGAGAGAACACCCGGCGAGTTTCGCCAGACCCAGAACTGGATATCGTCCCCTGACAACCAGCCCAAGACCGCTCGCTTCGTTCCGCCCACGGTCGAGGTCATGTGGCAGGCGCTCGACGACTGGCAGAAGTACCTCCACGACGACGCACCCGAGCTTCCATTGCTCATTCGGTGCGCATTGCTGCACTACCAGTTCGAAACCATCCATCCCTTCCTCGACGGCAATGGCCGAATCGGCCGAATCTTCATCATCTTGTATCTGCTCGACCGCGGGCGGCTACCAACACCCCTGCTCTACATATCTAGCTACTTCGATCAGCGCAAGGAGGAGTACTACGACCGACTCCAGTTCGTACGCGAGCGCGGCGAGATGGAGGAGTGGCTGGATTTCTTCCTGACAGGTATCGCCGGTCAGGCAACAGACGCGGTAACTAAAGCCGAGGAGCTCGCCGACTTACGCGAACGCTATCGGATTGCACTGCAAGGGAGCAGAAGTCGCGCAATTGAGGTAGCAGATTTGCTGGTCGCAAACCCGGTCATGACTGTTCGAGCGGTCCAGAACAGACTCGGAGTCAGCCAACCGGGCGCCTCCAATTTGCTTCGTACGTTGACCGCCGCAGGCATCGTGCGAGAGGTGGGCGGAGGTCCGGGTACGCGGCACCGTTGGTTCGCCGACGATGTCCTGCGAGTGCTCGATCCGTAGCGTTGCATCCGTCTACGTCGTGCCAAGGGCCATCGAGATCACGTCGGCGACGGCGCGGGGACGACTGATCAACGGCGTGTGGTCGACGTCGAGTGAGTAGACGTGCGCCCCCATGCGTTTGGCCATGAAGTCTTGGGTGGCCGGGTTGATCATCCGGTCCTGTTCGGCGATCAGGTACCAGGAAGGTAGGTCCTTCCACAGGGGTCTGGCGACCGGCTCCTGGATGCAGGCGACCGCGATGGGTCGCTGGACGGCGGCGAGCACCCCAATTTCTTCGGCGGTGGCCTGCTGCGCAAATGCCGTTCCAAACGCGTTGGTGGGCAGCCAGATCCAGCCATCGTCGGTCGGTGTCAGTTCCGGTGCCTGCGGATGCGCTGGGTCGCGATAGAACACATCGGCGACCGTCTCGCCTTCGTCGGGCGCCAGTGCGGCGATGAACACGAGACCTTGGATTCGCTGATGGCTGGCTGCGGCGATCACCGCGCCTGCATATGCGTGTGCAGCCAGCACTACTGGGCCGTCGATGCGCTCGATCGCTCGGATGAGGGCGGCGACGTCGTCTTGCAGCGAGGTCAGCGGTAGGGGCGCGGCGGTCACCGCGACTCCTGCCTTGTGGAGTTCGGTGATGACGGAACTCCAACTCGAGCCGTCCGCCCAGGCACCGTGGACCAACACGACCGTCGGTGATTGACCACTCGGAGGCATGC